>Ga0214471_10000173_pt1 | contig 61253 bp, 60 predicted proteins | sample RVTome_5_FD_207665 | JGI IMG/M metagenome (GOLD analysis project Ga0214471, IMG submission 207665) | Soil microbial communities from uranium-contaminated site in the Upper Colorado River Basin, Wyoming, United States - RVT142D155 | ecosystem: Environmental > Terrestrial > Soil > Contaminated >... | reverse complement strand
CTCGTGATGCACCGGCTCGGGGTAGGCGATGGGAGGCACGACGACGGGCTGGCTCTTGGGAGCGAGGGTGTCCGAGCCCAAGACGTCGTCGAGCTTGGCCACGGCGGCGATGTCGCCGGCGGGGACCTCGCCGATGTCGACCTGCTCCTTGCCACGCATCGTGAACAGGCCGTGGAGCCGCTCGTCGGTTCCGGTGCGAACGTTGGTGAGGTGCTGGTCGGGCTTGATCGATCCGCTGAGCACCCGGAACAGGCTGACCTTCCCCACGTAGGGGTCGGCGACGGTGGCGAACACGAAGGCCAGAGGTTCACCGGCGGGATCGCAGGGGACCTCGACATCGGTGTCGCCGGCACGGACGACGGCCGGTGAGCGGTCGGTGGGTGACGGGCCGATCTCGCAGATGAAGTTGGCGAGGCGATCGACAGCGATGGGACCAGTTGCCGAGCCGCACACCACCGGGAACACCTGTCCGGTGAGAACGCCGCGGGCCAGGGTCTTCTCGAGCTCGTGGACTCCGATGGTGCCGCCCTCGAGGTACCGCTCGGTGAGCTCGTCGTCGGCCACCACGATGTTCTCGACCAGCGAGTCGTGGATCCGGTGCTCGAGCTCTTCCATCTCATCGGGGATGTCGGCCTCCTCGCCATGGCCGGCGTCATAGAGGTACGCCCGGTCGGTGAGCAGATCGGCGATTCCGTGGAAGCTCGCCTCGTGGCCGATGGGGAGCTCCAGCGGCGCTACGCCGGTGCCGAACTTCTCCTGGAGCTCGTCGAGGGTCCGGTTGAAGTCAGCTCGCTCCTTGTCGAGCTTGTTGATGAAGATCATGCGGGGGAGACCCAGATCGGCGGCGATGCGCCACGCTGCCTCGGTCTGAACCTCGACCCCCTCGACAGCAGACACGACGAACACCGCCAGGTCCGCCACCCGGAGAGCGGCGTGGACGTGGCCGACGAAGTCCGCGTAGCCCGGCGTGTCGAGAACGTTCACCTTGTGTCCCGCCCACTCGAAGGGAGCGAGGGCCAACCCGAGCGACTGCATCCGCTCCTGCTCCTCGGGATCGAAGTCACAGGTGGTGGTCCCGTCCTCGACCCTCCCGAGCCGGGGGATGGCCTCGGCTCGGAACAGCAGCGCCTCGGCCAGGCTGGTCTTTCCCGAGCCGCCGTGGCCCACGAGAGCGACATTGCGGATGCTGGCGGACGGGTAGGTCTTCACACGTTCCCCCTGTGCAGCGGATACATGGTCACGATACTCAGCCGCCTGGTACCTTCCCCACATGTTCGATGGTCGCTGGCGCTCAGATGCCGAGCGCGTGATCCGCCCTGTTGCAACCGGGATCCGGCGCACCGGCGTCTCCGCCGATCACCTCACCGCGTTCGGTCTGGGCATGGCGGTGGTGGCGGCGGTGCTCGTTGCCCGCGGTGATCTGCGTTGGGGCGTCGTCGCGCTCACGGTCTCGTCGCTGGCTGACGTGCTCGACGGCTCCGTCGCGAAGTCGGCGGGAACGGCCAGTCCCCGCGGAGCGTTCTTCGACTCCGTAGCCGATCGCTTCAGCGATGCCCTCCTCCTCGGTGCCGTCTCGTGGTTCCTCCTCGACACCGACGGCGGCCGCGTCGTCCTGCTCCCCGTTGCCGTCCTCGCCCTGTCACTGACGATCTCCTACGAGCGGGCTAAGGCCGAGGCCCTTGGCTTCCAGGCGCGCGGTGGTCTCATGGAGCGGCTGGAGCGCATCGTGGCGCTCGGCGTCGGCCTGTTCTTCGAACCGCTGCTCATCCCGATCCTGTGGGCGATGCTCGTGCTCACCGCCTTCACCGCGGCACAGCGGTTCGGCCGCGTGTGGCGCCAGGCCACTGAAGCGGGTGACATCCCCGACCTCGGCCGGGTGGAGGTCGGCCGGTGGCGTGGACGCCGGATCGCCCGACCGACGGAGCGCATGCTCCGGTACCGCCAGCCTCGCCGCCGCTGAGCCCCCGTGTCACTCGCCGATCGGGCGGTGCTCCGCGCCTATCAGCGAGCGGCGTCAGCGGCCCAGACCTTGCCGGCGCCGGCCGCTCGAGCGATGGCTCGCGGCTTGGTGCTGCCGGCCGGTGCCGCCATGGTGGAGCGGCGGCGGATGGTCGCTCGCCATCAGCGCCGGGTGCGGCCCGAGCTCGACGGGGTGCGACTCCAGCGTGCGGTCGGGCGGGTGTTCGAGAGCTATGCCGAGTACTGGGTCGAGTCCTTCCGCCTCCCGCGGATGACACGGTCCGACCTGGCTGTGGGCATGGAGGCTCACGGTGTGGACCATCTCGACGATGCCCTCCAGAAGGGCAACGGGATCATCGCCGTCATGCCCCACCTCGGCGGCTGGGACTACGGCGGTGCGTACCTGGCGTCGCTCGGATACCCCGTCACCGTCGTCGCCGAGCGAGTGGACCCGCCCGAGCTGTTCGACTGGTTCGTCGAGCTCCGCGCCGCCCTCGACGTCACCGTCGTGCCCCTCGATGAGAACGCCGGCCGGGCGTCCCTTGCCGTACTTCGTCGAAACGAGATCCTCGGACTCATCTCCGATCGAGACATCGGACGTGGCGGGGTCGAGGTCGACTTCTTCGGGGAGCGGACCACCTTGCCGGCTGGCCCCGCCACCCTGGCCCTGCGCACCGGCGCCGCCATCGTGCCGGTCGCGGTCTACTTCAACCGGGATCCTGGCCACCTCGGGATCGTCGAGCCTCCACTCGACGTCGAGCGACGGGGACGGCTTCGCGAGGACGTCGCCCGGGTGACCCAGCAGGTGGCCCACGCACTGGAGCGCCTGATCCGTCGTCACCCCGAGCAGTGGCACCTCATGCAGCCCAACTGGCCGTCCGACCGTACACCCGACCGCACAGCGCGGAGGCGACGGCGGGCATGACGGACCTGCGGATCGGCATCGTCTGCCCCTACAGCCTCTCGCTGCCCGGTGGTGTCCAGGGGCAGGTGTTGAGCCTGGCCCGCGCCCTTCGCGGCATGGGTCACACGACCAGGGTGATCGCCCCCTGCGATGGGCCGCCGCCGGACGCCTCGGTGATCCCCGTCGGTGTGAGCGTTCCCTTCGCCGCCAACGGGTCGGTGGCCCCGATCGCGCCGGACCCCGCCGCCGCGGTCCGGACGCTCCGAGCGGTGCGCGACCACGAGCTCGAGGTGCTCCACCTCCACGAGCCGCTGGTTCCGGGGCCGTGTCTCACCTCCCTGCTGGCTCGGCCAGTGCCTCTGGTGGGGACGTTCCACGCCGCCGGCGGCTTTCCCCTCTACCGGCTCACCGGGCCCGTGCTACGACGCGTCGTCGGCCGGCTCGACATCCGGTGCGCCGTCTCCGACGAGGCAGCAGAGCTGGCCACCACGACGGTCGGTGGTACCTACGAGCGGGTCTTCAACGGGATCGACGTGGAGCGGTTCGCTGATGCCACTCCCTGGCCGTCGGAACGGCCGACCGTGTTCTTCGTCGGTCGCCACGAACCTCGCAAGGGCCTGCGGACGCTGATCGACGCCATGGCCCACCTCGGTGACGACATCGAGCTGTGGGTGGGTGGCGAGGGCCCCGAGACCAAGGAGCTTCGGGCCCTCGCCGGCGACGACGAGCGCATCATCTGGCTCGGCCGCCTCGACGACGGGGAGCTGGCTCGCCGCCTGCGTGGCGCCGATGTCTTCTGCGCCCCTTCCACCGGCGGTGAGTCCTTCGGGATCGTGCTGCTCGAGGCCATGGCGGCCGGAACGCCGATCGTCGCCGGCGACAATCCCGGCTACCGCCGGGTTGCGAGCGACGGCACACAGGCGGTGCTGGTCGAACCCGAGGATTCCCGAGGGCTCGCCGATGCCCTCCGTGAGGTGCTCTCCGATGGATCTCGGGCCGAGGCGCTCGTGGCCGCCGGCCGAGCCCGGGCAGCCGAGTTCGCCATGGAGCGTCTAGCCGAGATCTACGTCGATCTCTACCAGCGGGCGCGCACGTGAGAAGGGCTCAGTGCCCTCCTCACGCCCAATGCGGCCAGCACGGCCAAGCCACCCACCAGCAGTGGGAGCGTGGTCTCCATCCCCGTCGAGGGGAGAGAGCCGCCGCCCGGAACGCCGCCGCCCGCCGAGCTCGGTGAGAAGGTGGCCGAGTTGCTGAATCCGAGCACCTCGACGGTGGCACCGTCGCTGAGTGGTGCGCCGGTAGAGCTGATGGCGGCACTGAAGGCATCGGCCCCGCCGTCGATCCCGGCCGGGATCGGGAGGTCGAGCGCACCGAGGAGGTCGGCGAGCCCGGTGCCCGCGGCGAGGTCAGCGACGATCGTGTCGAGATCAGTCGGTGGTGTGATGGTGACCGTGATGGCCGTCAGGCTGGCGAGCGAGGTGACGACGCCGTCGCTCTCGGTCACCGAGGTGCCCTCATCGAGGAACGACACCGACAGCAGATCGGGGACGTCGGCCAGGAACCCGAGGCCGGGATGGATGGATCCGAGCACACCGTTGAGCTGATCGGTCGTTGCCGCGGCCACGGCGTCGATCTCAGCCGCGGTGTTGAGCAGATCGACACCAGGGATTCCGATGCCGCCGACGACCACCGAGCCAATGCCGGCATCGACGGCGGCGCTGGAGTCGGCGATCGCCTCACGGGCAATGGTGGCCAGGTTGGCTTCGAGGCCCTCGACGCCCAGGAGGTTGGCGGTGGCTGCCGAGATGGCGATCTGCGACAAGATCGGGTCGAGCATGGCTACGACCTCGTCCAGCACGGCAGTCACGGCATCGATGTCGGTCAGGGTTGGAGCGTCGATGCCGAGCTCAGCGAGAGTGGCCAGGACCTCGTCGGACAGCTCGGTGATGGGGTCTCCCTCCAGCTCCCCTTCGAGGTCGTCCACCAGGTCGGTCAGATCATCGAGGAGGCCGGCCACGACGAAGCCGCTGCCGGACAGCGAAGCGCCGCCGAGCAGGCCATCGAGGACACCGTCCAGCTCGCTGATGGCGTCGAGGTGGGCCACCACGTCGTCGGTGACGTTGGTGACCGTGCCGAGGTCGCCGACCGGCAGGCCCATCGCTTCGAGCACATCGAGCAGGCTGGCCAGCGAGATGGTCTCGACGGGGATGCCGAGTCCCTCCATCAGGGCGCCCAGCTCGAGCACCGTGAACGAGTCGGCGGTCGCTACTCGGGTGGAGTCAGAACCAGTGGGTGCAGCGACGGTTGAGGTATCGACGGCGACCTGGTCGATGCCGAGGAGCGCGCCGGCCACCCGGAACTGGGTGAGGGCGGTCTGGAGCGAGCTGCGGGCACCAGCGCTGTCGACGATGCTCGAGAGGCTCGCCGGGTTGAGGGAACCGGAGGCGATGCCGGCGAGGTCGGCCGGCACGGTGAGCACCGCCGTCTCCTCCTGGTCCTTGGCGCCGTCGGTCTCGGTCTTGACCTCGCCGACTCGCTGGTCGATCGAAGCCGCCGGGGCGACGACGTGTACGGGGGTGAGCGACGCGGTGGCCACCGGACCGTCGCCGGTGGTCATGATCGACGATCGGGCGCCGTCGGACAGCAGGTCGAGGCTGATCACATCGCCGATTTCGACGCTGAGGACAGTGAGATCTGAGGCGGCATCGCCGACCCCGGTGGATGCTGCGCCTGCCGTCGGTGCCCCTACGGAGGCTCCCAGCACAGCGGTGACGGCAGCAGCCGCGAGAACATGAATCGTACGCATCGCCTGTAGCTCCCCTTCGGATGGGTGGTCGTTTGGCTTCCACTTTCTGCAAAGGCGGAAAATCTGGCGATGGCCCGTCCGCGTCATTTGCACAACTCCGTTGTGACTAGTCCCGTGCGGGCGATTGGGCCTTCCGGAGGCGAGGCACCGGCCGGGCCTACACTCGGGCCTCCCACCATGACCGATGTCGACGAGAACGCCGCGCTCCCTCGGGCCCAGCACGCCCGTGCCGCCGGGCTCATCCACCACGTGATCGCCACCATGGTGATCGTCGGTGTGATCGTCACCGTGGTGGCCGCGCTGTTGGGAGTGTGGTTCCTCGGGCCGCCACTGGCCGTGGCCACCGTGGCGATCGCCGCCCGCCGCACGGCGTCGGGAGCCGACGATCGGTTGGTGAGCTCGTTGAGCGCACGCCCGGTGACGGCTGCCGACCAGCCTCGTCTAGTGAACCTCGTCGAGGGGCTCTGCGTTGCCGCCGGCGTGCACCGGCCGAGGATCATGATGGTCGACCACGAGGTGCCGAACATCGGGTCTGTTGGCGACTCTCACCACGGTGTGATCGTGGTGACCAGCTCTCTGCTCGACACGGTGAGTCGAGTGGAGCTGGAGGGGCTCGTGGCCCGCGAGGTCAGTCGCCTGCGGGCCGGCGTGGTCGCCGACATCGCACAAGCGGCGGCGTTCTCTTCGTGGCCGGGTAGTGGTGGACCCCAGGGCGGTGGGGCCGAGTCGGTGGCCCTCGCCGACGTCGACGCGGTGCGGCTGACCCGCTATCCACCGGGACTGGCCAACGCACTCGAGGCGATCGCGGGGAAGGCCACCGACGCTGATCCGCCTGGGCATCCCGACGTCCCGGCGATCATCTGGCTACATTCGCCGGGCCGACTGACCCACGATCCTGCGGTTCCGTCCCTGGCCGACCGGATCGCCACTCTCCGGGAGCTCTGAGTGTCCGACGATCAATCCCCCGAATCCCCGCTGCCCGACGAACCTCCGATCGCCGACCAACCCACTGAGGCCCTACCAGCGGTGGACGGCGGCGAGGGCGGCGACGGTGGAGGCCGCCGGCTAGCGGTTCCCGCCATCGTGGTCGGCGTGGTGATCATCGTCGCCGCCATCATCGGCGCCTTCGTGGTCATCAACGATGATGGGCCGCCGCCCACCACGACGACCACGCTGCCGCCCACCACGACGTCCACCACCGAGCCACCACCACCGGCGGCGCTAACCGGCGTCCCGACCGAGGACGCGGCCATACGTGATCGCGCCGCGCTGGTACTCAAGATCGACAACCACGATCAGCTGGCCCGGCCTCCGGCTGGACTCCTCGCCGCCGACGTGGTGTACGAGGAGCAGGTGGAAGGCGGCGTCACCCGCCTCGCCGCCGTGTTCCACAGCGACGATGCCGAGCGGGTCGGCCCGGTACGGTCCGGCCGCACCACCGACATCTTCCTGGTGTCGAACCTCGGCCGCCCGCTGTTCGGCTTCTCGGGGGCGAACCCGGCCACGTCAGCCGAGATCGCGCGTGCCGACATCTGGGACGTGCGCTGGGACAACCGGGTGAACCTCTACCGCCGCGACGGCAGCCGCCCAGCACCCCACAACCTATTCACCGACACGGTGGCCCTGCGCGACTCCACCCCCGACGCCACCGGACCACCGCCCAGCCTGTTCGAGTTCATCGATGCCGGCACCGAGCTCGAGGGGGATCCCGCTGACGTGATCGAGGTCGGGTTCGGAGGCAGCGGCGGGTATCGCTCGACTTGGACCCTCGATGCCGCATCAGGGACCTACGCCCGCGACCAGCTCGGCCGCCCGCACGTCGACGAGGAGGGCGAGCAGGTGCACGTGAGCAACGTCGTGGTCCAGGTGGTCGACTACGTCACCCGGTTCGGGAATCCCGAAGCCCAGCTCCTCGGGTCGGGCGATGTGTGGGTGTTCCGCGACGGCGTGGTCACCCAGGGTCGCTGGTCGCGCAGCAACCTCGGCGATCGCACCACGTTCACGGACCTCGACGGCGGTGCCATCCTCCTGCGACCGGGCAAGACCTGGATCGCTCTCCCCCCTGTCGGGCGCCCTCCGGTATTCCGTGCCGCGGTCGCTGATTGAGCCATAGGCTCTAGCCATGGACGGTGAAGTCCCTTCGGAACCAGCGTCTCCGATCCAGACCGGCATGTCTCCCACCCAGACCGGCACCACGCGGCTGAAGCGCGGCCTGGCCGAGATGCTGGTCGGTGGCGTGATCATGGACGTGGTCACCCCCGAGCAGGCGCGCATCGCCGAGGACGCCGGCGCCGTCGCCGTGATGGCCCTCGAGCGGGTCCCCGCCGACATCCGTCGCGATGGCGGCGTGGCCCGCATGTCCGATCCGTCGATGATCGAAGGGATCCAAGCGGCGGTGACCATCCCCGTGATGGCCAAGGCTCGAATCGGCCACTTCGCCGAAGCCCAGGTCCTCCAGGCACTGGGCGTCGACTTCATCGACGAGTCAGAGGTCCTGACGCCCGCCGACGAGGTCCACCACATCGACAAGCTCGCCTTCACCACGCCGTTCGTGTGCGGCGCCACCGACCTTGGTGAGGCGCTCCGCCGGATCAGCGAGGGTGCCGCCCTGATCCGGTCGAAGGGCGAAGCCGGCAGCGGCAACATCGTCGAGGCCGTCCGTCATCTCCGCTCGATCACCAGCGACATCCGCAACATCGGCCAGGCCGACGCCGCCGAGCTGTTCGACTGGGCCAAGCGACTCGGGGCACCCCTGCCGCTGGTGCAGGAGCTGGCCGCCACCGGCGAGCTGGCGGTACCGCTGTTCTGCGCAGGCGGCATCGCCACACCTGCCGATGCGGCGCTCGTCATGCAGCTCGGGGCCCAAGCCGTGTTCGTGGGTTCGGGCATCTTCAAGTCCGATGATCCCGCACCGCGGGCCAAGGCGGTGGTCGAGGCCACGACGCACTTCCGAGATCCCGACATCGTGGCCAAGGTGTCACGAGGCCTGGGCCGAGCCATGCCGGGCCTGGAGACCAGCGAGCTCGAGACCAAGCTGGCCGACCGGGGCTGGTGAGCGCACCGCACATCGGGATCATCGCCCTGCAAGGCGCGGCTGCTCCCCATCGCCGGATCCTCGAAGAGCTCGGCGCCATCGTCACCGACGTCCGCGCTCCCGGTACCGTCGGCGGCCTTGATGGCCTTGACGGCATAGTCATGCCCGGCGGCGAGAGCACGACGATGGGGATGTTGCTCCAGTCCTCGGGGCTGATGGAGCCGCTCGTCGACCTCATCGACGACGGAGCACCGGTGTTGGCCACGTGCGCCGGGCTCATCCTGCTGTCCTCCGAAGTGGCCGGGGGCCGGTCCGATCAGGTGCCGCTGAAGCGGCTGGACATCGCCATCCGGCGCAACGCCTTCGGCCGTCAGAACGAATCGTTCGAAGCGCCGGTCACGCTTACCGGCGACGATCTCCCGTTCCCGGCGTTGTTCATCCGAGCCCCGAGCATCGAGTCGGTCGGGCCCGACGTGAAGGTGTTGGGAACGTTCGACGGGTCTCCGGCACTGGTCCGACAGGGCTCGATCGTTGCCACTACCTTTCACCCGGAGCTGTCGAACGACGACCGCGTGCATCGCATGTTCCTCGGAGGTCACTGATGTCGGGCCACTCGAAATGGGCCACGATCAAGCACAAGAAGGGCGCGGCCGACAAGGCCCGGGGCAAGCTCTTCGGCAAGCTGATCCGTCAGGTCGAGGTGGCCGCGCGCGAAGGTGGCGGCGATCCCGAGACCAACCCCACGCTGCGCACGATGTTCCAGAAGGCCCGCGACAGCTCAGTGCCTCTCGACACCATCGAGCGGGCCATCAAGCGAGGCACGGGCGAGCTCGAAGGCGTGTCCTACGAGCAGGCGTCCTACGAGGGCTACGCCCCCGGTGGCATCGCCGTGCTGGTCGACGTGCTCACCGACAACCGCAACCGAGCCGCCTCCGACGTCCGGTCCACCTTCACCAAGGAAGGAGGAAGCCTCGGAGAGCCTGGCGCCGTTGCCTGGCAGTTCGAACGCAAGGGGGTGGCCTTCGTGCCCAGGGACGTCTCCGACGACGAGCTGATGTTGGCTGCCCTCGACGCCGGCATCGAGGACATCGCCCCCGAGGGCGACATGTGGCGCGTCACCTGCGACCCATCCGATCTCGCCGCCGTGCGGTCCGCACTCGAAGAGGCCGGCATCCCGTGCGAGAACGCCGACGTGACCATGCTTGCCCAGACCACCATCGCCCTGGAGACGCCGGAGGAGGCCAAGAGGGTGCTGCGCCTCATCGACGCCCTCGACGACATCGACGACGTCCAAGGCGTCTATGCCAACTTCGACATCCCCGACTCGGTGATGGAAACGATCGAAGCGTGAGCCCTACTGCTCGTCGGCGACGCCGAGGAGGCGAGCGCGGCTGACGGCGTGCGAACCCCGGACCAGGCCGACGACGGCCGCCACCCAGGCGACGGCACCGACGACCCAGGCAGTGGTTGCGCCCGCCCCGAAGAGCGCACCAGTGGACTGGCCGTAGCTGATCATGATGAGCGGCAGGGTCACGAGCCCCGATGCCTGCTGAGCAGCCGCTGTGCTCTTCACTCGGGCCGAGAGACGCAGAACGAGGGACAGCGTGAGAGCCAGGAACGGCGGGATGACCCACAGCATCAGCACCCACCAAGCGGTGGTCGGGAAGAACCAGCCGCCCACCTCGGGCCCGACCAGCAGGTTGACGATGAGGGAGTACACCGCGAATCCGACGATGGTGGTCACATACCCCGGCACCAGGCTGGCCACCAGCTTGCCGAGGTAGATCTCGCTGGTGGAGGCGGGGGAGTGGGCCAGGAACTCGCCCGTGCCCCGCTCCCGCTCGCCGACGATGGTGGCGGCACCGACGGCAGTGGAGATGGTCAGGGGTACGACGACGGCCAGCGGGGCGAACAGGAAGACGGCCAAGGCGTACGACGTTCGGCCGGCCGGGGTGTCACCCTGTATCTGGTCCTGGGCCGATTGCGGCAGCACCTCGAGCGCGTCGCTCACCCGCCTCACCACGTCGATGTCGCCCAGCTGGGTGATGGTGGTGAGCAGCACCAGCGGGGCCAGGAAGAAGAAGATCCCTCCGAGCGCGACCATGGGGATCCAGAAGTCGCGACTCTGGCGAAGCTGCCGCAGGTCGGTGCGGCACACCACCATGGCCCGGCGCCAGCTCACGTCGACGTCCCCCTGAGCCCCCTGAGTGCGAAGTACAGCTCGTCGAGGGTAGGTCGGCGGGTGTCGACGCGGGTGAGCAGCACCCCTTCGTCACGGAGGTGATCGATGAGGCGGGGAACGGCCGCGAGATCGGCCACCTCGACGACCAGGGTGGTGAGCCCATCGTCGACGACCCGACCTCCTGCCGCCTCGACGAGAGCGGCAGCCGGGGGACCGTCGAGGGCCTCGAGTCGTACGGTGACCCCGGGCCACACCTGCCGGGCCAGGTCGTCGGGCGGCCCCGCCACCAGCGTTCGACCGGCGTCCATCACCACGAGGTCATCGGCCAGGCCCTCAGCCTCCAGCAGAAGGTGGGTGCACATGACCACGGTCTTGCCCTGGCTCGCCATGTCCCCGATGAGCCCGAGCACGGCGTGGCTGGACTCGGGATCGAGGCCCGATGTCGGCTCGTCGAGGAGAAGCAGATCTGGTTCGTGCAGTACCGCGCGGGCCAGGGCCAGCCGGGTCTTCATCCCCGTCGAGTACCCGCCGACCTGCTGGTCGAGGGCATGATCGATTCCGAAGCGCGCCGCCGCTTCGGCGATGCGGTCGGGCCATGTCGGTCCCACCTCGTAGAGCTCGGCGGAGTAGCGAAGGTTCTCGTAGCCGCTCAGCCGGTCGTAGAGAGCGGGCTTGGCCGAGAACATCCCGCAACGGCGACGAACGTCGTCGCCCATCGACCCCGACGGATCGAGGCCGAACGTGAGGGCCGAACCCTCGTCGGGGGTGAGGGCCCCGGTGAGGAGCCGAAGGGCTGTGGTCTTGCCGGCGCCGTTGGGTCCGACGAGCACCGTGACGCGGCTGGGGGCGACAGAGAGGTCGAAACCGTCGAGAGCCACCACCTCGCCGAATGCCTTGACCACGTCCCGCAGCGAGACCACGGGTTCGTCACCTGGCATGGGCGGCGAGGGTAGCGTCGGGTGCCGGATCCACACGCGCACCGTCAGTGACCACTACCATCGAACGGATGTTCGTACTGGGTGTCGATCCGGGCCTGTCTCGCTGCGGGTACGGCGCGGTGCGGTCCACAGGTCCCGGCCGCAGCGAAGCGGTCGCGGCCGGCGTCATCCGCACCCCGCCGTCGATGCCGCTCCCACAGCGGCTCGCCGCACTGTCCGATGAGCTGGTCTCGCTCCTCGACGACCTCCGGCCCGACGCCGTCGCCGTCGAGCGCGTCTTCTTCCAGAGCAACGTTCGCACCGCCATCTCGATCGGGCAGGCCAGCGGCATCGTGCTTGCCGAGGCGGCCGGACGGGGGCTCGACGTCGTCGAGTACACACCCACCGCCGTGAAGTCTGCTGTCACCGGCTTCGGGGCGGCCGACAAGACCCAGGTGCAGCGCATGGTGCAGACGCTTCTCCGCCTCGACGCCCCACCCCGGCCCGCCGACGCCGCCGACGCCCTCGCCCTGGCCCTCACCCACCTGGCCCTCGCACCGGGTCGGACCCGGCGTGAGGCGGCCATCACCCGCCAGGCGGGGGCTGCGGTGCGATGATCGCTCCGGAGGTGCACACGTGATCGGCAGCGTCCGCGGCAAGCTCGTCGAACGGTTCCCAAGCGGCGAGGTGATCGTCGACGTCGCCGGGATCGGCTACCGCGTCACCATCACCCCCACCACCCTCACCTCGTTGGGCGAGACCGGCGACGACGTCCTCCTGCACACCCACCTTCACGTCCGCGATGACGGGCTGGCCCTCTACGGCTTCGCCACCCGCGAGGAGCGGGTGGCGTTCGAGGCGCTGCTCGGCGCCCGAGGCGTCGGCCCCGCCCTGGCGCTCGCCTTCCTGTCCGTGCATCGCCCCGATGCGCTGGCCGCCATCCTGGCCGACGACGACCTAGACGCCCTCACCCTCGTACCCGGGGTGGGCCGAAAGACGGCGCAGCGGCTGCTCATCGAGCTCAAGAGCCGGCTCGACGTTCCCGACCTCGACGACCGCGGCCCGCTCACTGCCGGAGCTCCGACGGCCCGACGCGAGGTGCGAGAGGCGCTCGCCTCCCTGGGCTACGGCGATGAGGAGATCCGCGAGGCCACCGCCGATCTCGGCCCCGACGGGTCCACCGACGAGCTGTTGCGCACCGCCCTCCAGCGTCTCGCCATGGTCAAGGGTCGGTGACCGGCGTGCGCGAAGAGCTGCTCACACCGCGGGTCGACGATGAGGAGGAGGCAACGCTGGAGGCCGGTCTGCGCCCGCAGAGTCTCGAGGAGTTCGTCGGGCAGCCCGAGGTGCGCGATCACCTCGACATCCTCCTCGAGGCGGCCCGCCGTCGCGGAGCTCCACCCGATCACGTCCTGTTCGCCGGTCCGCCCGGCCTGGGCAAGACCACGCTGGCCGCGATCATCGCCACCGAGCTGCACGCCGCTCTGCGGATCACCTCCGGTCCGGCGCTCGAGCGGGCCGGCGACCTCGCCGCCATCCTCACCAACCTCGAGGAGGGCGATGTCCTGTTCGTCGACGAGATCCACCGGCTGAACCGGGCCGTCGAGGAGGTCCTCTACCCGGCCATGGAGGACTTCGAGCTCGACATCGTGGTGGGCAAGGGCCCTTCAGCTCGATCCATTCGCCTCGAGCTTCCCCCCTTCACCCTGGTGGGTGCCACCACCCGCACCGGGCTGCTCACCAGCCCCCTTCGTGATCGGTTCGGGCTCATCGCCCGCCTCGACTACTACGGCGCCGACGACCTGCGTCGCATCGTCACCCGGGCGGCCGGGATCCTCCGCGTCGAGGTGCACACCGATGGCGCGGCCGAGATCGCTCGCCGGTCACGCGGTACCCCCAGGATCGCCAACCGGCTCCTCCGTCGCGTTCGCGATGTCGCCGAGGTGCGGGGCGACGGAGTGGTCACCGCCGATCTCGCCGCCGAAGGTCTGGCGCTGTACGGCGTCGACGAGGCGGGACTCGACAAGGTCGATCGCGCCGTGCTGGATGCGATCTGCCGGCGCTTCCGCGGCGGTCCCGTCGGGCTCTCGACGTTGGCGCTCTCCGTGAGCGAGGAACCCGACACGATCGAAGAGGTGTACGAGCCCTACCTCATCCAGCAGGGCTACCTCCAGCGAACGGCACGAGGGAGGGTTGCCACCCCGGCGGCGTGGACGCATCTGGGGCTCGAGGTCGGCGCACACGGACCCGACGCCGGGCCCAGCCTGTTCAGCGATGGCTGATCAGTCGGCCCAGGGGAACGGGTTGTTGATGCACACGCCACCGTTCGTCGGCACGCGGATGTAGGCGCACGCCCAGGTACCGGCGTTGTCGATCGGAGCGGCATCGGTGTGGCCCGAAGGCAGGGCCAGCCCCACGGTGGCCAGTGTGACGGCACCGGCGGTGGCCAGTGTGACAAGACGTCGGAACATTGGTGACTCCTGGTTCATCGGGAGAGTGCGTTGGCGGGAGCGGAGAGGATGTCGGCGACGAAGGTGGCGGGATCGATGCCCAGACCGCCCGCCCCGAAGTCGGGGTTGACCGGGGCGTCGCTGGCCTTGTCGGCGGCGTCGTCGTTGCCGATGTAGACCTCGGCCGGACGGGTGCGGAGCGTGGTGCCACCGGTGTCGGGGCTCGGTGTCGGCTCGTCGCCGGCGGCAGCGCCGCGGTCGCCGATGGTTGCCACCGCCACCTCGACCGGTTGGAGGGCATCGCCGCTCTCGAGCACGACGAGATCGTCGGCGGCGGGGGCGGCCACCCGCGTGTCGACGGTGGTCGGTGGGGTGTGGGTGGTGATCCCGCTGAGCCCGGGGACGGTGGCGATGGCGAAAGCCATCGCACCGATCGCCGCCGGCGACGGGCCCGAGGTGGCATCGGCCAGCCGGCTCCGCAGGCCACCCAGCCGACCCAGGAGCCACCCCAGCGCGGGGACGGCACCCAACCGCTCGAGGATGCGCTCGCCCGAGACGCGCTCGAACTCGCGGCGCAGTGCTCGCCGCGCCCGGAACAGCAGCTGCTCCACGACGCCGATGTTGACATCGAGCTCTCCGGCGATGGCGGCGTAGCTCAGCCCCCGGCGTTCGCGGAGGTCGAGCACGTCGTGGTGACGCGGTGCGAGACGCTGCAGGGCCTCGTGCAGGTGGGCCAGATCGACTTCGGTGTCGAGCCGGTGTGACTCGTCTTCGCTCACGCCCAAGTCGATCTCGTCGCTGGTCTGGGTTCGTGCGCTCCGCCGATGGTGGTCGATGCACAGACGGGAGGCGATGACCGTCATCCAGGGGTAGAAGCGCCGGTCGCCCTCCAGCAGATCGAGGCGCTGGTAGGCGCGGAGGAACGCCTCCTGAGCCAGATCCTGTGCGGTGTCGGCATCGCTGACGCGACGCTCGCAGAAGCGGGTGAGGCGATCGAAGTAGCGGTGGTAGAGGTCGTCGAACGCGGCGGCGTCACCGGCCTGGAAACGCTCGACCAGCACCCGGTCGCGACCGAGGTCGACGTCATCGGCTCGAAGTGCCACGCTCAGCCTCCCCCAATCCCACGTTCCGGTTCCACGTTTCCGTCGTTCCCCACGGTGCGAGAATTCGACAACCGTTCGCCGAATCCTGCCACATGACCTCGATCTGACGAAACATGACGTATCGACCCGAACGACCGCCGATGGCACAGTTCGACTACGAGCTGCCGCGCTCCGCCATCGCCCAGGTGCCCGCCGAGCCGCGAGACCACGCCCGGCTTCTCGACGCCCGTGGAACCCCAGCCGTCGATCGACGGATCAGCGATCTGCCCGACCTCATCGAACCCGGCGACCTACTGGTCGTCAACGACACCCGGGTGCTGCCGGCGCGCCTTCGCGGGCGAAAGCGCACCGGTGGAGCGGTTGAGGTCCTCCTCATCGAGCGGGGCCCAGACGGGTGGTGGGATGCACTGGTGCGTCCGTCGGCTCGGGTTCCCGTGTCCGGCCTCGTGATGGTCGACGGCCGGCTCAGCGTCGAGGTCGGTGCATCGACGGCGGTTGGCGGTCGCCGCGTCCGTCTGCTCGGCGCCGACGGGGAGGGGATGGCGGCGAAGGCGGAGCTCGTCGAGCTCGAGCGCGCCGGTGAGCTGCCCTTGCCGCCCTACATCTCGACCCCGCTCGGGGACCCCGACCGCTACCAGACCGTCTACGCCCGGTCGCCTCGATCGGTTGCCGCTCCGACCGCCGGCCTCCACCTCACCAACGCGGTACTCGAACGCTGCCGAAGAGCGGGGGCCGAGGTGGCCTCCGTCGAGCTGGTGGTGGGACTGGCCACCTTCCGCCCGATCGATGTCGACGATCCCGCCGACCACACCATGCACGACGAGACATACAGCATCCCCGCCGGCACCTGGGACAAGGCGCGGCGCTCTAGGCGCGTGATCGCCGTAGGCACCACTACGGTGCGCGCTCTGGAGTCGGCCGCTCGTGGCGAGATGGCTGGACGGACGGGCCTCTTCATTCGCTCCGACTTCGACTTCGAGGTGGTCGACCTGTTGCTCACGAACTTCCACATGCCGCGATCGAGCTTGCTGCTTCTCGTCGACGCCTTCATTGGGCCGCGGTGGCGGGAGATCTATGAGGAGGCGCTGGCCCGGGACTACCGGTTCCTGTCGTTCGGGGACGCCATGCTCCTCGAGCGGGACCGCAATGGCTGACAGCCTGGACCACCCCGCGGCCGGTGAGGCCCCCGGGACCCGGACGCCGTTCGTCGGCCTGGCCACCGACGGCTCGGCCCGGCGAGGTCGGGTCCACACCCACCGGGGTGGGTTCGACACCCCATGCTTCATGCCCGTGGGCACCCGTGGCGCGGTGAAGCACCTGACGGCCGCCGACCTCGACCGCCTCGGTGTCGACGTCATGTTGGCCAATACCTACCACCTGATGCTCCGGCCGGGGCCGTCCCGAGTGGCCGCCCAGGGAGGCCTCGAGGGGTTCACCGGATGGGCAGGCCACCACCTGACCGACTCGGGTGGCTACCAGGTGTTCTCGCTGACGCCCAGCGTCGACGACGACGGCGTCACGTTCCGCTCCACCTACGACGGTGACGAGATCCGGCTCACCCCCGAACGGGCGGTGGGGATCCAAGAACAGCTCGGCGGCGACATCCAGATGGCCCTCGATGTCTGCCCGCCGCTGCCATCGCCTCCCGGCGTCGTGGCTACCGCCGTCGAGCGCACCGCGGCGTGGGCCCGTCGGGCGATCGCCGTCCACCGGAGTCCGCGACAAGGGCTCTTCGGGATCGTTCAGGGCGGCGTCGATGTGGGCCTCCGCCGCCAGAGCTCACGCCGTACCGCAGAGCTGCCCTTCGACGGGTTCGGCATAGGCGGGTTCTCCGTGGGCGAGGAGGCGGCACCCCGAGCCGACGCCCTCGCTGCGACCCTCGACGAGCTGCCGGCCGACCGTCCCCGGTACCTGATGGGCGTCGGCGATCCCGTCGGGCTGATCACGGCGATCGAGCTGGGCGTCGACATGTTCGACTGCGTCCTCCCGACCCGTCATGCCCGCCACGGCACGGTGCTCACCGGCGAGGGCCGCCTGAACCTCCGCAACGCGGGCAACCTCGGCGACGACAGACCGCTCGATGACCACTGCCCATGCGAGGTGTGCCAACGCCACAGCCGAGCGTTCCTGGCCCACCTGCTCCGGGTGAAGGAACCGACGGGGGCTCGGTTGGTCACCATCCACAACGTCGCCTGGACGTTGGCGCTGGTCGATCGGGCACGACGGGCCATCGAGACCGGTCGCTTCGAGGAGGTCCGCCGGAGTGTCATCGAGATCTGGACCTGACGCCCGCTAGTCTGCCGCCCACCGTGGCTGCCCTGGTCCTGCGAACCCGAAGGGTTGGTGGTGGTGGCGATGTGGTCGCCGTAGCCGTCATCGATGACCGTGGCGTGCTCGTTGGCGTCGGAGGCCACGCTCACCTCGTGGACCGTATCAACTGGCCGATGTGGTGCAGAGCGGTGGTCAGGCGTCCGTGAGTTCCCAGTGGACCCGCTTGCCGACGGCGGCGGCGTAGCGCTCGACCGTCGAGAGCTTGACGTCCACCTCGGCCTTCTCGATGCGAGCCACCGCCGACTGCGAGGTGTGCATCCGTGCTGCCACGACGGTCTGTGAGAGGCCCTTCGCCTCGCGTTCGGCTGCCAGGGCCTCGAGCAGCCTGCGCCGGCGCACAGCGGCGTCCAGGAGCTCCGGGAACTCCGCGCTGGCCTTCGTGCGCTCGGCGATCATCTCGTCGAGGAAGTCCTTGCGAGCCATGCCGTCATCCTCGCATATCACAAATGCGATCGCAACTACGATATTATAATCGCCTGCCTCGGCGCCTCCAGTCCGCCAATCGACGCTCGGCGAGCCGGACCTTCTCGGGCGGTGTGTTCTGGGTCTTCTTCGAGAAACCGTCGAGCGACAGGAGCACCTGACCCGCTCTTCCTTCGGTGGCGAACAGGATTCGAAAGGTCTGGCGGTCGCCGTCCGCCCGCACCTCGTAGATAGTGGGTGTAGGCGAGATCGATGAGTGGGGTGTCGTCCTCACTGGTGACGTCGAGATGTCCAATAGTGCTCACGCGGCCGTTGGTGTCGTCGAAGTCGGTCACCGTGGCGATGCCGTTGGGTCGGGTGACCGTGTCCATGCGGCCGTACTCGTCGTAGTCGTAGTCGGTGGTGCGGGCCGTTCCAGCCAGGTAGTCGACCATGGTCTCGCCCCGGCCCATGAGCGGGTCGTAGGTGTAGCCGACGAGCTGACGATCGGTGTCGCTGACGAGCTGCCGCCACTGCTGCGTCACGCGACCGGCCTGGTCGTAGACGGTACGGCTCGTCGTTCCCCATTCGTCGGTGTAGGGCCCCGAGGTCGGGTCCGCCGGAGTGTCATCGAGATCTGGACCTGACGCCCGCTAGTCTGCCGCCCACCGTGGCTGCCCTGGTCCTGCTCGTCCTGTCCTTCGGCCTGTTCTGGGCCCTCGTCGTGGTTCCCCAGCAACGGCGCCTCCGTCGCCACCAAGAGCTCGTGGCGAGCATCGAGGTGGGGGAGCAGGTGGTCACGTCAGCGGGGATCCACGGCACCGTCAACGACCTCACAGACGACACGGCACTCATCGAGGTGGCACCGGGCATCGTCATGCGGTTCGCCCGCGGCGCCATCGCCCATCGCGCCGGGGACTCGTCCAGCTCCGAGGGTGAGGCATGAAGCGGCCATGGACCTCGCTGATCGGCATCGTCGTGGCAACCACCGCCGCGCTGGTCGCCGTCTTCGCCACTGGTAGTGCGCCCAAGCTCGGGCTCGACCTCCAAGGCGGGGTGGCCATCGTGCTGGAACCGGCCAGCCCCGTCGACGACGGCATCCTCGACCAGACGATCGAGATCCTGCGCTCCCGCGTCGATGCCCTCGGCGTGGCCGAGCCGGACATCACCCGCCAGGGAGGCAACGTCATCGTCCAGATCCCGGGTGTGACCGACCGGGCCCGCGCCCGGGAGATCGTCGGCCAGACTGCCGAGCTGCGGTTCCGTCCCGTCATCGACATCGCTCCGGGCGACGAGCCAACACCGCCCGAGGAGGATCTGGTCGAATCGGAGGTCGTCCTCGGGGACCGAGACGGCGAGCTCCGCTACCGCCTTGCCCCCGCCGAGCTGACCGGCGAGATCGTGTCCACCGCCAATGCCCGCTTCGGCATCACCGGCCCGAGCGAGTGGGCGGTGCTCGTCGACTTCACGGCTGAGGGAAGCCCGTTGTGGGATGACCTTGCCGCCCGCATCGTGGGACGCCAGCTGGCCATCGTGCTCGACGGCATCGTCCAGTCTGCCCCGACGATCCAGACCGCCCAGTTCGGGGGCAGCGCCACCATCTCGGGGAGCTTCTCCGAACGGGAGGCCAAGGACCTCGCCTTGGTGCTGCGGTTCGGGTCCCTACCGGTCGAGCTTGTCGAGCAGACGGTGCAGGAGGTGTCGGCAACCCTCGGGCGTGACGCCCTCTCCGCTGGCCTTGCTGCCGGCGCGATCGGTTTGCTGGCGGTCTCCCTGTACCTGATCGCCTACTACCGGCTTCTCGGTGTGGTGGCCACCTCGTCATTGGCGGTGGCGGGCGGCCTGTTGTGGTCTTTGATCTCCTGGTTGGGTGAGGCGCAGGGTCTGGCCCTCACCCTGGCCGGCGCTACCGGGATCATCGTCTCGATCGGTGTCGCCGTCGACAGCAACATCGTGTACTACGAGCGGGTGAAGGACGAGGTTCGAGGTGGTCGTACCCTGCGGTCGTCCTCGGAGTTCGCCTTCGGTCGGGCGTTCTCGACCATCCTCAAAGCTGATTTCGCCTCGCTGCTCGGCGCCGGGATGCTCTACCTCCTCACCGTCGGCCCGGTTCGGGGCTTCGCGCTGTTCTTGGGCCTGGCGACGTTGCTCGACCTCGTCGTCTCGTGGTTCTTCATGCGCCCCGCGGTGATACTTCTCGCCCGCGCCAGCCGCGATCACCCGACGCGCCTGGGCATCCTCCCCAGCACCACCGAGGCCACACCATGAGCGTTCTCCGCCAGCTCTACCGGGGCGAGAACGACTTCGACATCGTCGGGAAGTTCAAGATCGGCGTGTCCCTCAGCGCACTGCTGGTTCTCATCAGCATCGCATCGCTGTTCGGTCGCGGGCTGAACCTCGGCATCGACTTCGAGGGTGGATCGGCGTTCACCATCACCGGCGACGCCGGCATCTCGGTCGCCGACACGCGCGACGCGCTCCGTCCCATCGGCCTCGAGAGCTCGAAGATCCAGGTGCTGGGTGGCGACACCCTCAGGGTTCAGGTCAAGGACGTTCCCGACGCGGAGCGCGAGGCTGAGATCCGCCAGACACTGGCCGACCACGTCGGCACCGACGTCACCGAGGTCAGCCTCACCTCGGTGGGGCCGTCGTGGGGCGACGAGATCACCAGCAAGGCCCAGCGAGCCCTGGTCTTCTTCCTCATCCTGGTGATGATCTACATCGCGCTGCGGTTCGAGCCGAGGATGGCCGCCGCCGCCTTCGTCGCCATGGTCCATGACGTGATCGTGAGCGTGGGGTTCTACTCCGTCTTCCAGATCGAGGTCACGCCGGCGACCGTCATCGCCTTCCTCACCATCCTCGGGTACTCGCTGTACGACACCATCGTCGTCTTCGACCGGGTCAACGAGAATGCGCTGCTCCTCGCCGCGTCGGGCCGCGCCACGTACTCCGACATGGTCAACCTGTCGATGAACGAGGTGATGATGCGGTCCATCAACACGTCGATCACCTCGTTGCTGCCGGTGACGTCGATGCTGGTCGTCGGATCGTTCGTGCTCGGTGCTGCCACCCTCGAAGAGTTCGCAATCGCCCTGATGGTCGGCCTCGTTGCCGGTACCTACTCCTCGATCTTCACCGCCGCTCCCGTGCTGGTCGCCCTCAAGCAGCGCCAGCCCCGTCACGCCGAACGTGCCAGCCGGACCACCCGCTCCACCGACGACGACGAGATTGTCGCCACCGTGCGACGCGACGACGTGACCGCCACCATCAAGGCCCGTCCCCGCCGCAAGCGCCGGCGCTGACGGCGGTACCGTGTAGAGGTGGCCACCGTCCAACGTGTGCTGCCCTGGAGACGCGGCACCGCAACCCCCGCCGAGCTCGAACCGCTCCTGCGCGCCTGGCGAGCGGCCGGCCCCCGGCGTTCCGCGGCTCTGATCGAACGGGCGTACCTGTTGGCAGCCGCCCTCCATGACGACCAGGTGCGCAAGACCGGTGACGCCTACATCAGCCATCCGCTGGCGGTCGCAACGATCGTGGCCGAGCAGGGCCTCGACGATGTGACGGTCGCCGCCGCGCTCCTCCACGACGCCATCGAGGACACCGGGCTCACCCTCGACGAGCTGGCCACTCAGTTCGGTCCCGAGGTAGCCGCCGTCGTCGATGGTGTCACCAAGCTCGAACGGCTTCGCTTCGACAGCCGGGAAGCCCAGCAGGCCGCCACCATGCGGAAGATGCTGGTGGCGATGGCCAAGGACCTGCGGGTGCTGCTCATCAAGCTGGCCGACCGCCTCCACAACATGCGCACCATCGCCGCCATGGAGGGGTGGAAGCAGCAGCGAACCGCCACCGAGACCCTGGAGATCTACGCGCCGCTGGCCCACCGGCTCGGCATGGCGGAGATGAAGGCCGAGCTCGAGGACCTGTGCTTCGCAGTCATCGAGCCCAAGCGCTACGCCGAGATCGAGCAGATGGTCGAGATCCGAGCCCCGGCCCGTGATGCCTACCTCTCTGAGGTGACGGCCGAGCTGCACCGGAGGTTCACGCAGCTGCGCATCGACGCCGACATCTTTGGCCGGCCGAAGCACCTCTGGAGCATCTACGAGAAGATGGTCGTGAAGGATCGCGAGTTCGACGACATCCACGACCTCATCGGGGTCCGCGTCATCGTCGACTCCGTTCGCGATTGCTACGCGGCGCTGGGTTCCATCCACTCGCTGTGGAAGCCGCTCCAGGGTCGCTTCAAGGACTACATCGCCATGCCCAAGTTCAACCTCTACCAGTCGTTGCACACGACGGTAGTGGGTCCTGCCGGCAAGCTCCTGGAGATCCAGATCCGCACCAAGGAGATGCACAGCCGGGCCGAGCACGGCGTCGCCTCCCACTGGGGTTACAAGGACCCGTCGTCGGCTCCCGACGCGGCGTGGCTCGATCGGATCGTCGACTGGCAGGCCGAGACCACCGACCCCGACGAGTTCATGAACGCCTTGCGGGGTGACCTCGAACAGGACGAGGTCTTCGTGTTCACTCCCAACGGTGATGTCATCACCCTTCCCGCCGGTGCGACCACCGTCGATTTCGCCTACGCCGTGCACACCGAGGTAGGGCACGCGACGGTCGGCGCCAGGGTCAACGGCCGATTGGTCTCACTCGACACCCTCGTGGCGTCGGGCGACACCGTCGAGGTCTTCACCTCCAAGGTCGCCGATGCCGGCCCATCTCGCGATTGGCTCAAGTTCGTCGTCACCCCCCGCGCTCGCAACAAGATCAAGCAGCGGTTCTCCAAGGACCGGCGCGAGGATGATCGTGACGCCGGACGCGAAGAGCTGATGAAGGAGCTGCGGCGCGAAGGACTCCCGGTTCAGAAGGTGACGTCGTCCAGCGCGCTGGCCGAGCTGGCCGAGACCATGAACTACTCCGACGTCGATGCCCTCTACGCCGCGGTGGGTCAGGCCCACGTCTCGGGCAAGGCCGTGGCCCAACGCCTGGGCCGGATCCTGCGGGAGGGCAGCCATGCCGAGGAACGGGTTCCGTCGACGGTGGGTAGCCGCCGCCACACCAGTCGGCGACGATCCGACACCGGCATCCACGTCGAGGGACTCGACGACGTCATGGTGCGCCTGTCTCGCTGCTGCACGCCGGTGCCCGGCGACGAGATCATGGGCTTCGTCACCCGCGGCCGGGGTGTGTCGGTCCACCGGACCGACTGCTCCAACGCGGTGTCGCTCGTGGGTGCTCAAGGTGACCGGCTCATCGACGTCGAATGGGACAGCGACCCGGGAGCGGGCTTCGTCGTCTCCATCATCGTCGAGGCCCTGGATCGCACCCGGTTGCTGCGCGACGTCTCCACTGCCCTCTCCGAGCACCACGTGAACATCGTCGCCGCCCACACCCAGACCGGTGAGGACCGGATCAGCCGCATGCAGTTCGATTTCGAGCTGTCGGACCCGAGCCACCTCGACTCGGTTCTCGGAACCCTCCGCGACATCGACTCCGTGTACGACTGCTACCGCGTGCTCCCCGGCCACGCCGAGCGGGCGAGCTGACAACTAGGGTCGGCGCCCATGCCGCTCGGGATCGCCGTCGATGGGTGAGGGGTTCCAGACCCCACCCGGCACCCACGACGTCCTCGCCCCCGAGTCCGCCCGGTGGGAAGCCGCGGTGGCCTCCTTCGCCGGGGTGGTCGGACGGGCGGGCTACGGCCTGCACATCCCGCCGATGTTCGAGGACGTGGGCGTGTTCCTGCGCGTCGGGGAGACCACCGATGTCATCTCCAAGGAGATGTACGTCTTCGAGGACCGTGGCAATCGAACGCTGGCCCTCCGGCCTGAAGGGACGGCCTCGGTGGTGCGGGCGTTCCTCCAGCACGGCCCTCCGGTGCCGTTCAAGGCCTGGTACGCCGGTCCGAAGTTCCGCTACGAGCGCGCCCAGGCTGGTCGCTACCGACAGCACCACCAGGTGGGACTCGAGTGCCTGGGGATCGACGATCCTGATGTCGACGTCGAGGTCATCTCGTTGTGCTGGTCCTTCCTCGCGGGACTCGGCCTGTCGCGGTTGCGCCTGCTGGTCAACAGCCTCGGAGATTCGGCGTCGCGCGCCGCATACCGTGACGCCCTGATGGCCCATCTCGAACCCCACCGAGAGGCGATGGGCGACAACGACCGGCGCCGTCTCGATCAGAACCCACTCCGGGTGCTCGACACCAAGGACCCGGACCTGGCTCAAATGGTGGCCGGCGCTCCCGCCGCGACCGATCACCTCACCTCGGAGGCCTCGGCGCACTTCGACCGGGTCCTCTCAGGGCTGGACGCGGCCGGCATCCCCTACACCCTCGAACCCCGTCTGGTCCGTGGTCTCGACTACTACACGCACACGCTGTTCGAGGTGCAGGCCGACGCCCTCGAGGGGGCTCAGTCGGCCGTGGGTGGAGGCGGACGCTACGACGGGCTGGCCGAGGCCCTCGGCGGGAAGCCCACCCCCGGCGTCGGGTTCGGCATCGGGCTCGAACGCACCTTGCTGGCCTGTGATGCCGAAGGCGTCTTCCCGGTCCCGCCCACCCGCGTCGATGTGTTCGTCGTCGACGCGGTCGGCGGAACCGCGGCGAGAGACCTGTGCGACGAGCTGCGCCGGGCGGGGATCGGTACCGATCGGGCCTGGGGAGGGCGGTCGTTCAAGGCGCAGTTCAAGGCCGCCGACCGCTCAGGAGCTCGCCTGGCCCTGGTCGTCGGCGACGACGAGCACCAGCGCGGTGTGGTGGCGATCCGCCCGCTGGACGGCTCCGCCCCCCAGGCCGAGGTCGCCCGCGCTGACGTCGCCCGTGAGGTCGGCCGGCGCCTCGATCGACGACAGGGACAACCATGACGATGAGGACCCACTACTGCGGCGACGTCCGGCCCGAGCACATCGGCGAGCGGATCAGCGTGTGTGGCTGGGTGCTCGCTCGGCGCGAGCACGGCGACGAGCTCGCCTTCATCGATCTCAGGGACCACACCGGGGTCGTGCAGTGCGTGGTCGATCACGCCCACGATCTGCGCAAGGAGTTCGTCCTTCGCATAACCGGCACGGTCCGGCCTCGGCCCGAGGGCACCGTCAACCCCGAGCTGGCCACCGGTCAGGTGGAGCTCGGCGAATGCGACGTCGAGATCCTCAACCAGTCGGAGCCACCTCCATTCCCTGTCACCGATCGGATCGAGGCCGACGAGCACATCCGCTTGCGCTATCGCTATGTCGACCTCCGTCGGGACCGGATGCAGCGGAACCTGCGCATCCGGGCCTCGGTGAACTCGGCCATTCGCTCTGCCATGGAGTCTCAGGGGTTCGTCGAGGTCGAGACGCCCATGCTCATCGCGTCCACCCCCGAGGGGGCGCGTGACTTCATGGTCCCGTCGCGTCTGGCGCCCGGGTCGGCCTATGCCCTCCCGCAGTCACCCCAGCTGTTCAAGCAGCTCCTGATGGTCGGTGGGTTCGACCGCTACTACCAGATCGCCCGATGCCTGCGCGACGAGGACCTCCGAGCCGATCGTCAGTTCGAGTTCATGCAGCTCGACGCCGAGGCGTCGTTCGTCACCCAAGACGATGTGTTCTCCTTCATCGGCGAAGCGGTCCTGGCCGCCGTCGAAGCCGCCACCGGGTCGCGGCCCTCCGGTGACATCCCCGTCATGAGCTGGACCGAAGCGATGGACCGCTTCGGGTCTGACAAGCCCGACGTGCGCTTCGGCATGGAGCTCACCGACGTCTCCGCCGTGATGGCCGGCACCGACTTCCGTGCCTTCCAAGCGCCCGCCGTGAAGGGCATCCGCGTCCCCGGCGGCGCCGAGCTGAGCCGAAACCGCCTTGACGACCTCACCGATCGGGCAAAGGGATGGGGGGCCAAGGGGCTGGTGTGGATGAAGGTCGAATCGGCGACGGCGGTGTCGTCTCCGGTCGCCAAGTTCCTCACCGACGAGGAGATCGCGGGGCTGGTGGCGGTGCTCGACGGCGTCGAGGGCGACCTGCTTCTGTTGGTCGCCGACGACCGCCGAGTGGTGAACCACGTCCTCGGCCTGCTCCGGGCAGACCTCGGGCGTCCCGCCGTCACCGAAGGGGGAGTGAACCTGTTGTGGGTGGTCGACTTCCCCCTGTTCGAGGAGATCGCCGACGACGGGCGACCGGTCCCGGGCCATCATCCGTTCACCATGCCGCACCCAGACGATCTGGGCCTGCTGCCATCGGCGAACAGCGAGGAGCTGCTGGCGGTCCGTTCGCTCTCCTATGACCTCGTGCTGAACGGTTGGGAGCTCGGCTCGGGGTCGGTGCGAATCCACGACCCCGACATCCAGCAGCAGATCTTCGGCCTGCTCGGCATCGACGAGGCCGAAGCCCAAGCCCGATTCGGCTTCCTGCTCGATGCGTTCCGGTTCGGTGCTCCACCCCATGCCGGGTTTGCCTTCGGGATCGATCGGCTCGTCGCCATCCTCGCCGGGGAGGAGAACATCCGAGAGGTGATCGCCTTCCCCAAGACACAGTCGGGCACCGACCCCCTCACCGGGGCACCCACCCCTATAGGCGCCGCCGAGCTGGCCGACCTCGGGTTGCGGATGCGGTTGGCGTGACGGGCGACCTCTTCGGATCGGCGGCGCGGGAGCGCCTGGCCGCCCGTGGTCCGTTGGCGGCTCGGATGCGCCCGCGGCACCTCGATGAGGTCGTCGGCCAGGCCAAGCTCATCGGGCCGGGACGGCCGCTGCGGGTCCTGATCGAGAGCGATCGCCTTTCCAGCGTGATCCTCTGGGGACCGCCGGGAACCGGCAAGACCACCCTGGCCGAGGTGGTCGCCGCCACCACGCGACGAGCCTTCGAGCGACTGAGTGCCACGTCGGCCGGGGTCAAGGACGTGCGGGCCGTCGTCGATCGGGCGCGTTCGCGTCTGGGGGAGCAGGGCCACGGCACGATCCTCTTCCTCGATGAGGTCCACCGATTCAACAAGACGCAGCAAGACGCGCTTCTACCCGACGTGGAGAGCGGACTCATCACCCTCATCGGGGCGACGACCGAGAACCCGTTCTTCGAGGTCAACCCGCCGTTGATGAGTCGCAGCACGCTCTTTCGGCTCGAGCCGCTCACCCGATCCGACATCGTTGATCTGTTGCGGCGCGGCCTCGAGATCGAACAGGCACACGCCGAGGATGACGCCCTCGAGCACCTCGCGGAACGGGTGGAAGGTGATGCCCGGTCCGCCCTCGGGGCCCTCGAGGTGGCGGTGGCACTCGCCGGCAACGACACACCCGAAGATGGCCAACCGCCGCGGGTCACCATGAAGCACGCGGTCGCCGCTCTCGACCTCCGGGCCCTCCGCTATGACCGCGACGAGCACTATGACGTCGCATCTGCGTTCATCAAGAGCATCCGCGGCTCGGATCCAGACGCCGCGCTGCACTACCTGGCCCGGATGCTGACCGCCGGCGAGGACGCACGGTTCATCGCCCGCCGGCTCGTGATCTCAGCCAGCGAAGACATCGGTCTGGCCGACCACACCGCGCTCTTGGTGGCAGTGGCGGCCGCTCACGCCGTCGAGCACGTGGGTCTCCCCGAGGCCCGCCTCAACCTGGCCCACGCCGTGGTCCACCTCGCCACCGCACCGAAGTCCAACTCGGCCTACCGCGCCATCGGCGCCGCGCTGGCCGACGTCGAGGCCGGACCCATCGGTCGGGTGCCGCCCCACCTCCGGGATGCCAGCCACCCCGGCGTGGCGGACCTCGGCCATGGGCAAGGCTACGACTATCCTCACGACGACCCCAGGGGCTGGGTGGACCAGGAGTACCGCCCGCTCGAGGTCGCCGGCCGCACCTACTGGGAACCCTCACCGCATGGCGAGGAGCCGGAGCGGGCGGCAGAGCTGTACCGAAGGCGCCGACCGAACGAGGGCGACGGAGATCATGAGCACGACGGCTGACCAGACCCATCACCGAGGAGCCCACCGATGAGCGCGTCGGACGTCGCCGCCGTCATCGTCGCCATCACCAGTGTGGTGGCGGTGACGTTGCTGGTCATCGCGCTCGGGCAGATGACGCGCACCCTCCGGCAGCTTCGCGAGACGCTCGACGAGCTACGACGGGAGACGATACCGGTCGTGGAGAACCTCCAGGTTGCCACGCAGAAGGCCAACACCGACCTCGAGCGAGTCGAACAGCTGCTCACCACGGCCGAGTCGATCGGCGCCACCGTCGACTCGGCCAGTCGCCTGGCGTACCTCACCTTCTCCAACCCGGTCATCAAGACGATGGCCGCGGCGTCGGGCACGGCGCGGGCGTACCGCCGGCTGCGTCGCTCGAGCGACTGAGGCGGAGGCAGCCGATGTTCAAGCGCCTCTTCTGGCTCGTGGTCGGCATCGCCTTCGGGTTCGGGTGCAGCTTCTGGCTCATGCGGGCGGCGCGGGCGATGGCACTGCGCTATTCGCCCGAGCGGGTGACCGGCGACGTCGCTGGAGCACTGCGGGCGTTCGGGGCCGATCTGCGCGCCGCCGCTCGTGAGGCTCGGCAGGGGATGGCCGAAGCCGAGGCCGACATCCGTGCTCGGCTGGAGCCGGGCGCCAACTTCGATCGTCGATAGCCTTCGCCCTCATGCAAGCCGATGAGCTTCGTCGCGCCTTCGTCGGCTTCTTCGAGTCCCGGGATCATGTGGTGGTACCGAGTGCGAGCCTGATCCCGCACGACCCCTCCCTGCTGTTCACGGTCGCCGGGATGGTGCCGTTCAAGCCCTACTTCGTGGGTGATGAACCGCCGCCGTGGCCCCGGGCGGTCAGCATCCAGAAGTGCGTACGTGCCGGGGGCAAGCACAACGACCTCGACGAGATCGGCCGAACCTCGCGCCACCTCACCTTCTTCGAGATGATGGGCAACTTCAGCTTCGGCGACTACTTCAAAGCCGAGGCCATCGCCTCGGCCTGGGAGTTCTTCACCGAGGTGCTCGGCCTCGACGCCGGGCGCCTGTGGGTGACCGTGCACCTCGACGACGACGAGGCCGCCGAGATCTGGCACGACCAGGAAGAGGTTCCTTCAGACCGCATCCAGCGATTCGACGAGGACAACTTCTGGAAGATGGCCGACACCGGGCCGTGCGGTCCGTGTTCAGAGATCTTCTGGGACAAGGGCGATCAGCACGGAGCGGGGGGTGGACCCCAGCACGGCGATGAGGACCGGTTCGTCGAGATCTGGAACCTGGTCTTCATGGAGTTCGACCAAGCCGCCGACGGAAGCCGCTCACCGCTACCCAAGCCATCGATCGACACCGGGTCGGGCTTGGAGCGTGTCCTCGGTGTTCTCCAGGGGGCCGACTCGGTGTTCGAGCTCGATGCCATGCGCCCGCTGATCGCTGACGCCGAGAGGATCACCGACACCCCATACGGTGGTGGCGGCGAAGACGACGTCAGCCTGCGCATCGTCGCCGATCATGCCCGGACCTTCACCCACCTCGTGAGCGACGGTGTGGTCCCCAGCAACGAAGACCGGGGCTACGTGCTGCGATCCATCATCCGGCGGGCGGTGCAACGGACGTGGATGCTGGGGCTCGAGGACGGCATCGTGACCGTGCCGATGGCCGGTGCAGTCATCGACCAGATGGGCGGTGCCTACCCCGAGCTCATCGCCAACCGGGACTTCATCTGCGAGACGGTCGAGCGGGAGGAGGGCCGCTTCCGCCAGACGTTGCGGTCCGGCATCGCCATCCTCGACGACGCTCTCGGCACCATCGGACGTGATGCAACGCTGCCGGGGCCTGTCGCCTTCAAGCTTCACGACACCTTCGGGTTCCCCATCCAGCTCACCACCGAGATCGCCGCCTCACGCGGGCAGGGCGTCGACCGAGCGGGGTTCGACGAGGCCATGGCTGACCAGCGGGAGCGGGCCCGTGCCGCTCGCAAGGCCAGCTCCGACGGCGAGGATCGAACCGAGACCTACCGCGAGATCCTCGAGTCCCACGGCGCCTCCGACTTCGTGGGCTACGACTCCACCGAGGTGGACGCCACCATCACCGAGGTGATCCAGGTAGGCGGCGACGAAGACGACGCCTCGTCCACGGTCGAGGTGTTCTGCGACCGGACCCCGTTCTACGCCGAAGCGGGCGGGCAGGTCGGCGACACCGGAGTGATCGAGACGGCCACCGGACACGTCGTGGTCGATGACACCACCTACGCGTTGCCGGGTCTGCATCGCCACCGGGGGAGGATCGCCCGGGGCGAGGTGGCGCCCGGTCCTGCCCGGTTGATGGTCGATGCCGAGCGTCGCGACGGGATCCGCCGTCACCACACCGCGACCCACCTGCTGCACTGGGCGCTGCGCGAGGTGCTCGGCGGTCACGTCAAGCAAGCCGGTTCCATCGTGCTGCCTGACCGGCTCCGGTTCGACTTCTCCCACCACAGCCCGGTCGGAGCCGACCAGCTCCGGAGCATCGAGGCCCTCGCCAACGTCGAGGTGCTCACCAACGAGGCGGTGGTCACCGAGGAGACGTCCAAGGCCGATGCCGACCGGCGTGGTGTCATTGCCTTCTTTGGCGACAAGTACGGCGAGACGGTGCGGGTGCTGGCCGCCGGGCGCAACAGCCTCGAGCTGTGCGGAGGTACGCACGTCGCCTCCCTCGGTGCCATCGGACCGATCAAGATCGTGAGCGAGAGCTCGATCGGGGCCAACACGCGCCGCCTCGAAGCGGTGGCCGGTCGCCAGGCCCTCGAGCTCATCAGCCAGGAGGAAGATCTGCTCGCTCGGGCCGCCGACCTGCTCGGCGCGCCACCCGATCAGCTGATCGACGCTCTCGGACGGCGGCTCGACGAGCTCGACGTGCTCCGACGGGAGATCAAGGACCTACGCACCGTCGCCGCCACCGGCGATGCCGGGGCGCTGGCCGCCGAGGCGGTCGACGGCGTGGTCGTCGCTCGCCGTGACGGGCTCGACCAGAAGACGATGCGCGATCTCGCGGCCAAGGTCCGCGACCACGACGGGGTCAACGCGGTGGTCATCGGTGGCGTGTCCGATCCCGCCAAGGGCAAGGTGGCGCTTGTCAGCGCCGTACGCCCCGACACGGGGCTGGTTGCTTCCGACCTCCTCGCCGACGCCGCCCGCCTGGTGGGCGGCGGCGCCGGAGGCGGCGAGGAGATGGCCAACGCCGGCGGCAAGAATCCCGAGGCCCTCGACGACGCCCTCGACTCGGCGCGAGCGGCGGCGACTGCGTGACCGGGGCCGTGGCGTCACCACCGGTCCCCTCTACTGGACGTGTCGTCGGAATCGATCCTGGTTCACGGCGCATCGGGGTGGCCGTCAGCGATGCCTCACGAACGATCGCCACACCGGTGGCCACCATCGACGGCCGCGATCGAGTCCGGGCCCGACGGCAGATCAGCGACATGGTGAGCGAGTGGGACGCGGTCGGCATCGTCATCGGGCTGCCGCGCTCGCTCGACGGTACCGAGGGCCCGGCCGCGTCGCGGGTCCGTCACGAGGCGCAAGCCTTGTCCGAAGTCGTCTCCGTGCCCGTCGTCTTCCACGACGAGCGACTGAGCACCGTCGAGGCTCACCGCCGGCTGCGCGAGTCAGGGCTGACCGACGAGCGGAGCCGGAGAGGCACCGTGGACCAGGCGGCGGCAGCAGTGGTGCTCCAGGCGTGGATCGACGCCGGCCGATGACCTCGCGACGCCCACCTCGTTGGCTCCTGATCACCTCATTCGTGGTGGCGGGGCTGATGTTGATCCTCGCCGTCTTGGGGGTCTACGTCGGCCGGCGACTGGACCCACCCGGCCCAGCCGGCCCCCCAGTGGCGTTGACCATCATCGAGGGTGCCACCATCACCGACATCGCCAACCTGTTGGAACGCCACGATGTCATCGCCGACGCCACCGTGTTCCGCCTCTACGTGCGGTTGACCGGCGCCGGCGGCTTCCAGGCCGGCGACTACGAGCTGCCCACCAACGCCGCGGTCACCGACGTGATCGATCTCCTCGACGCCGGTCCGACGCTCACCTTCGTGAAGGTCACAGTGCCCGAGGGGTTCACGCTTGACCAGATCCTGGACCGTGTCGATGCCGCCGATGGCCTCGACGGTTCGCTGTTCGAGGCGGCGCTGGCGTCGGGAGACGTGCGGTCGTCCTTGCAGCCCGATGGGATCGAGCTGCTGGAAGGCCTCCTCTTCCCCGACACGTACTTCATCGAGACACAGGAGACCGAGATCGATCTGCTGCGGCGCATGGTGTCGCTGCTCGACTCGACGACCTCCGAGCTCGGCTACGACAACAGCATCGACCGGGTGGGGCTCACGCCGTACGAGACGCTCATCGTGGCCAGCCTGGTGGAACGGGAAGCCCGGGTGCCCGAGGACCGGCGGAAGATCAGCAGGGTGATCCACAACCGCCTGGCGGCCGGGCAACGGCTCGAGATCGACGCCACCGTCCTCTATGCCCTCGGTGAGCACAAGGAACGGGTCCTGTTCCAAGATCTCGAGGTCGACTCGCCCTACAACACGTACCGGGTCACCGGCCTCCCGCCCACCCCGATCGCTGTCGCCGGTCGAGCGGCACTGGAGGCAGCGATCAACCCCGAGCCAGGTCCGTGGCTCTACTACGTGGTCATCGACGAACGCGGCGGCCACGCCTTTGCCGAGACGTTCTCCGAGCATCAGGCCAACATCCGTCAGGCGGAGCGGAACGGAGTTCGATGAGACCGGTCACCGCCTCCACCCGGGTTGCCGGCCTGATCGGCCATCCGGTCGAGCACTCGCTCTCTCCCGTCATCCACAACGCGGCCTACGAAGCACTCGACCTCGACTGGGTCTACGTGGCGTTGCCCGTTGCCCCGGGAGCGGCGTCCCAAGTGGTGCGCTCGGCGGGGATCATGGGCATCGTCGGCTTGAGCGTCACGATGCCCCACAAGGCGCCGGCCGCCCGGGCCGTCGACCGGCTCACGCCGATCGCCGAGCGCCTCGGCGTGGTGAACACGGTGACCGTCACCGACGACGGGCTCGAAGGTGACAGCACCGACGGGCCAGGATTCATCGCGTCGATCCGAGCCGAGGGGATCGAACCCGCCGGCATGGCCGTCGCCGTGATCGGGACCGGGGGAGCAGCGCGTGCCGTGATCGACGCCATGGCCACGGCTGGGGCGTCGACGATCGCAATGATCGGCCGCACCGCCGACAACGCCGACCGCGACGACATCGTCGGGGCAGATCTGATCGTGAACGCCACCCCGGTGGGCATGGAGGGCGGTCCCGATCCGCACGGGTTGGCCGTCGATCCGCCGCTCTTGTCGGCGAACCAGGTCGTGGTCGACCTCGTCTACCGGCCAGCGATCACGCCGACGCTGGCCGCAGCCCGAGACACCGGCTGCACCGTTGTGGGCGGATTGGGCATGCTGGTTCACCAAGCGGCCCTCCAGATTGAGCGCTGGTCCGGGAAATCCCCCCCACTGGCCGCCATGGCCGATGCCGCGGCCACCGCTCTTGCTGGCGGAACTCGGCGAACGCGCTGAATTCCTCGGCCGAACGTGCCGATGAGACAGGCAGCACGCCGAGCAGGAGGTGGCGGTGTCACTTCAAGGCACCCTCGACAGCTTCCCGGTTCCGGAGATCCTCCGGTTCCTGGGAGCAGGCAAGAAGACCGGACGACTCGTCGTCAATGGCCCGCGAGGCGGCGGGGACGTGTGGCTCGACGACGGCTCCGTCGTCGCCATCGCGACCGCCAACGTCGACGATCCTCCGGCTGCCCTCTTCGAGCTGCTCCGTGAACCGGACGGTGGGTTCGAGTTCCTCGATGACCTCACCCGTAGCGATGCGGCGAGCCCGCTCGACGTCGAGGGCCTGCTGGCCACAGCCGAGGCCCGTCTTGCCGAGTGGCGTGAGATCGAGGCCGTGGTCCCCTCGCTCGCGGCGGCTGTCGACCTGGTGGCCGAGGTCTCGCCGGCCGGGCCGGCCACCGAAGTGCGCCTCGATCCAGCCCAGTGGCGGATGGTGGTCGCGGTCGCCCACGAGGCAACGGTCGGTGGTGTCGGTGATCGGATGAGCCTCAATGAGTTCGACACGTGTCGCGCCCTGAAGGATCTCGTCGAAGAGGGTCTCGTCGCCATCGGCGGCGAGCAGGAAGCCGCCAACACTTTGGCCGGCGACGGGCGGGACGCATCCGCTCTGGCGGCCAAGGCCGAGCTCAGCTCGGTGGCGCTCGAGCCCGGGACCGTCGATGTGAGCGATCCCGCACCCGACGACCGGAGCCTTCCGAACATCCCTTCGCTGCGGGTGGTCGATGCCGACACCGGCGACCGCGAACAGCTCACCGACGAGGAGATGGACCGGGTAGCGGAGCGCATCGCCGAGATGGGCCCTGAGGCAAAGCAAGCCGTTCAGGCCGCGGTTCGAGCCGCAACGCCTGAGGAGCGTGATCGGGCCCTCAGCGAGGTCGGCGACGATGACGCTGTCGACCGAGGCCTCCTGCTGAAGTTCCTGTCATCGGTTCGCACCTGATCGGGTCTCAGATCCCGAGTTCACATTTGGGCGTGAAGCGCCGATGATGGCAGCAGCTCATGGCGCATCAACATCCTCTCGGTTCTCTCCTCGTCGAGCGGGGCCTGATCACCAGCGACCAGCTGGCCGAGGCCCTCGCTGAGCAGTCGCGCACCGGTACCAGCCTCGGGCGGGTGCTGATCGACCGCGGCTACGTGACGTCGGACGGTCTGGTCAGCACCCTGGCCGCCCAAGTTGGACTCGACTACGTCGACCTGGCCGAAGTACAGCTCGACCCCTCGGCGTCATCGCTCATCCCCGACAAGGTCGCTCGGCGCTACCAGGCCGTCCCGATCATGTGGGAGGGCGACCGGCTCGTTGTCGCCATGGCCGATCCGTCGAACGTCCTGGCCATCGACGACATCCGCTCGATCGCCAACGCCGACATCACCACCGTGGTCGCCACCCGAGAGGCCATCCTCGACGCCCTCGACCGGGTCCACCGACTCGACGAGAACGCCAGCGATGTTCAGGCCCTGGTGGCTGACGATGAGCCGGAAGAGGATCTGGCCACCGTCAAGGAGGTCGTCGACGACGCCCCCATCGTCAAGCTCGCCAACATGATCATCATCCAGGCGGTGCAGGCTCGGGCGTCGGACATCCACATCGAGCCCACCGAGACCGATGTGCGGGTCCGGTACCGAGTCGACGGCGTCCTGCACGAGATGATGCGCTCACCCAAGCGCGTCCAGAGCGGGTTGGTGAGCCGGCTCAAGATCATGGCTGAGATCAACATCGCCGAGCGACGGATCCCCCAGGACGGGCGGGTGACGGCATCGATCAACGGCCAACCCATCGACCTCCGCGTGGCGACGCTCCCCACCGTGTTCGGGGAGAAGGTCGTGATGCGGATCCTCGACAAGTCCAACACGCTTCTCGACCTCGCCGACCTCGGGTTCCTCCCTCGCAGCCTCGAGCGCTTCGAGGAATCCTTCCGCAAGCCGTATGGAGCCATCCTCGTCACGGGGCCGACGGGGTCGGGCAAGTCCACGACCCTGTACGCGACGCTCAACGTCCTCAACAGCCCGACCAAGAACATCATCACCGTCGAGGATCCGGTGGAGTACCGCCTTCACGGGATCAACCAGGTACAGGTGAACAACAAGGCCGGGCTGACCTTCGCCTCGGCGCTCCGTTCCATCCTTCGATCCGACCCCGACATCGTTCTCGTCGGGGAGGTGCGTGACCGGGAGACGGCAACCATCGCCGTCGAAGCTGCGCTGACCGGTCACCTGGTCCTCACAACGCTGCACACCAACGACGCCGCGTCGACGCCGTCGCGTCTCATCGAGATGGGGGTCGAGTCCTTCCTGGTGTCGAGCGCCATCGACTGCATAGTCGCCCAACGGCTCGCTCGCAGACTGTGCGATCGGTGCAAAGCGCCCTATCAGCCCACGGAGGCCGAGCTGTCGGCCGCGAGCTGGTCCCTGATGCCCGACGACGGCGATCTTCCGACGTTCCACCGGGCGGTGGGATGCCAGGCCTGTGGCAAGACGGGCTACCGCGGACGGTTCGCGCTGCACGAGGTGATGCAGATCACCGAGGACATCGAGCGGATGATCGCCGAGCGGGAGCACAGCGAGGATCTCAAGAAGATGGCGGTCGCCCAGGGCATGATGACCCTCCGCCAGGCTGGCGAGATCCAGGTCATCAACGGCCTCACCACGTTGGACGAGCTGCTCCGCGTGGTTGCCTGACGCCAACGGTGAGGACCTCAGGGTGGAGGCGCATCGTGCCGATGCAACCACCATGCATCAATCGTCGCGCCGTCTCGGCGAGCATCTCGTGGAGCGGAAGGTCCTCTCACGCGACGATCTCGAGGGCCTCCTCCAGCGGGAGGCGGACGAAGGTGTTCCGCTTCCGAAGCTCTTGCTGAGCGAGGGAGTCGTCTCCGAGAAGGATCTGGTGGCGGCGGTTGGTGGACAGGTCGCGGTGCCATTCGTCGACCTTGCCGAGCAGCCGATACGTCCCGATCTCGACCGCATCGTCCCCGAAGATCTCGCTCGCGGCCATCTCGCCGTGGGCGTCGCTGCCGACGGCGATCGGCTCGTCGTCGCCATGGCCGACCCCGGTGACCGAGATGTGGTCCGAAAGATCGAGGAGCTCACCGGTTGGGTGGTGCAGCCCGCCATCGCCAGCCGTGGCGACCTCAAGCGCATCGTGGCGTCGATGTATGGACCCGACAGCGACGCGACGCGAGCGGGGGAGCTGGCGGACGGGGACGACGAGATCACGGTCAGGATCGACGACGCATCCTCGCCCTCGACTCTGACCGAGCCCGGCACCGGCGAGCTGGCGGTCAACGACTTTCTCCTCCGCATCCTCGACCTCGATGGTTCCGACCTCCACCTCACCGCGGGCCGACCCCCGATGGTGCGAGTGCATGGCTCGATGCAGACCCTGACCGAGTTCCCCGAGCTCACCGCGTCAGAGCTCCGACGCCTCGTCTACAGCATCCTCACCCAGAAGCAGCGGGAGAAGTTCGAGGCCGAGCTCGAGCTCGACACCAGCCACTCGATCCCCGGCAAGGGACGCTTCCGCCTCAACGTATTCCTCCAGCGCGACTCCGTCGGCGCCGTGTTCCGCGTCATCCCCTACGAGATCGTCCCGCTCGAGAGCCTTGGACTTCCCGATGCTGTCGCCGAGTTCGCCAGCCTGCCTCGCGGCATGGTTCTGGTGACGGGACCCACCGGATCGGGCAAGTCCACGACGTTGGCCAGCCTGATCGACATCATCAACCAGGCGCGGCCCGAGCACATCATGACGGTCGAGGACCCCATCGAGTTCCTCCACCAGCACAAGAGGTGCGTGGTCAACCAGCGTGAGGTGGGCGAGGACACGCACTCCTTCGCCGCCGCGCTCAAGCACGTTCTGCGCCAGGACCCCGACATCATCCTGGTGGGGGAGATGCGCGACCTCGAGACGATCCACACCGCGCTGACCGCAGCCGAGACGGGCCACCTCGTGTTCGCCACCCTGCACACGCAAGACGCACCCCAGTCGATCGACCGCATCATCGACGTCTTCCCGAGCCACCAGCAGCAGCAGGTCCGGGTGCAGCTGTCGACGGCGTTGATGGGAGTCGTCACCCAGCAGCTCGTGCCCACCAAGGGCGGCAAGGGACGAGCGGTCGCCGCCGAGGTGATGGTCGTCACCCCCGCCATCCGCAACCTCATCCGCGAGGGGAAGACGCACCAGATCTACAGCGCCATGCAGGCTGGCGGCCGCTACGGGATGCAGACGATGGACCAATCACTTGCCCAGCTCGTGAAGCACGGCGCCATCGAGATGGAGACCGCCGTCGAGCGGTGCGCCAACGAAGACGACCTTCGCCGGCTGGCCGCCGGCTGACCAGGGGAACACGATGCCCACCACCTACCAGTACCGAGTCCGCGACAAGCAGGGTCGTCTCCTCGAAGGAAAGCTGGATGCCGACTCTGGCGCCCTCGTGGCCAGCAAGCTCCGCGAGATGGGTTACGTCCCTGTCGACATCACCGAGCAGGCCGACTCGTCGCTCAACCGGGAGATCAAGATCCCGGGTCTCTCCGGGCGGGTGTCGAAGAAGGACGTTGCGGTCTTCTCGCGGCAGTTCTCGACGATGATCAACTCGGGCCTGACGATGCTCCGTGGCCTTCACATCCTCGAAGACCAGACCGAGAACAAGGAGCTGGCCCGAGTGATCGGCGAGGTCCGCATGGACGTCGAGAGGGGCTCCTCGCTCAGCCAGGCGCTGGCCGAGCACCCCAAGGTCTTCGATCGCCTCTACATCTCGATGGTCCGGGCCGGCGAGACCGGCGGCGTGCTCGACAGTGTGCTGCAACGTTTGGCCACCACCATCGAGAAGCAAGTTGAGCTCACCCGCAAGATCAAGTCGGCCATGACCTACCCCGTCGCCGTCATGGGCCTGGTGCTGATGATGGTGTCGGCGATGCTGATCTTCGTCGTCCCGATGTTCGAGGACCTCTACTCCGAGCTCGGCGGCACCTTGCCGCTGCCCACTCGGATCCTGATCGGGGTGTCGGGGATCCTCACCAGCTACATCGTCGTCGTCCTCATCCTCACCGTGGCCGGGGCCGTGGGCTTCCGGCGCTGGATCGCCTCGGATTCCGGCCGCGCCCGTTGGGACGCGGTGAAGCTGCGCGTCCCGGTGTTCGGAACGTTGGTGCAGAAGACGTCACTCTCCCGATTCGCCCGCACCCTGGCCGCGCTGCTGCGAGCCGGCGTGCCGATCCTCGAGTCGCTGGACATCGTGCACGACACCGTGGGCAACGCGGTGGCCGCACGAGCCATCGACGACACCAAGCTCGCGGTCAAGCAGGGCGAGTCGATCGCCGCGCCGCTCGAATCCCACGACGTCTTCCCGTCGATGGTGGTGCAGATGATGGCGGTGGGCGAGGAGACCGGCGCCCTCGACGAGATGCTCGACAAGATCGCCGACTTCTACGACGACGAGATCGAGGCCACTGTCACCGCCCTGACCTCGTTGCTCGAACCACTCCTCATCGTCGTGCTCGGCGGGTCGGTCGGCGGCATGGTCGTGGCCCTCTACATGCCCATGTTCAACATCATCAACCTGATCGAGTGACCATGGCTGGTCAAACACGGCCCGATCGTGCACGCCGCAATGAACAGGGCTTCACCCTCATCGAGCTGATGGTGGTGATCCTCATCGTCGCCATCCTCATGGCGGTTGCGGTGCCCACCTACCTGCGAGCCCGCCAGGTGGCCAACGACCGCGCCGTGCAGACCAACGTGCGCAATGCCCTCACCGCCACCCGGATCTTCTACAACGACGGCGCCAGCTACTCGCCGACGCCAGCCGACATGGTCGGGGTCGAGCCGTCCCTCACCTGGACCAACGACACCCTCGACGCCACCGCCACCGAACGCTCGATCTTCATCGCGGTGTACGACACCCCGTCGACCGCGCAGACCGTCGTGGTGGGTGGGCGCACATCGGAGGGGCGGTGCTTCTTCATCCGCGATGTCATGGGTGGCATCACCGCCGGGACGTACTACGACGAGGATGTGGACGGGGGAACCGACTGTCCTGCTCCCGATCCAGCCGTCATCACGCAGCCATCGTGGGACTGACCAGTCCGATGGGGCCATCTCTCGGCTAGTTCGCCGGAAATGGTCAGAGGCAATGACTCAAGCGGGTGGTTGGACGTGGCGATATTCAACATGCGAGCCAGAGGCAACGCCACGGGTCGCAACCATTCATTGCCCAACCAGGAGAACCACCACATGCTCACCACACTGCGTTCCAAGATGCAGCGGGATGAGGACGGCTTCACGCTCATCGAGCTGATGGTCGTCGTCCTCATCATCGCGATCCTCATCGCCATCGCCATCCCGACCTTCCTCGGCGCCCGCGAGCGTGCTCAGGACCGTGCCGCTCAGAGCAACATCCGAAACGCCTTCACGGCTGAGAAGGTCGTGTACACCGATGACCAGGCGTACACCGCCGTCACGGCCACCTTGGCTGCGATCGAGCCGTCACTGAGCTTCGCGGCGGGTGAGACGCCAGATGCGACCGCCGATGTCTTTGTCCACGTCGCCAGCGGCGTCGTGTACGTCTCCGCGCTGTCGGATTCCGGCGACTGCTTCTACCTCAAGGACGACCCCACCGCGGGGACGACCTACGACAGTGACACCGACGGCACCTGCTCGGCGGCCACGAGCTTCGGCTACACCGCCGACAGCTGGTAAGCCAGACAGCTGATCTAGCCCTCGAGGCAGATGAGACGGGAGCGGCTCCGGCCGCTCCCGTCTCGCGTCTGGGACCGCACGAGATCGATGAGCTCCCGGCAGGCATCCGCCGCCTCGAACCGGCCAACCGCGTCGAGCGACTCGGCACGGCCGCGCAATCCCTGGAGCGACCACGGGTTGCGAGCCAGCACCTCGGCAAAGGCATCCGCCGCATCATCGAACCGCCCGAGCTGCGTGAGGATCCCGGCGTTGAGACCCCACAGGGCCGGTTCCTCCGGCTCGCGGTCGATTGCCTGCTCACTCAACTCCAGGGCATCGGACAGGAGCGCATCGAACACTGCGATCCGTGCCTCCAACGCCAACGGCTCGGCCCACGGCCACAGGAGATCCGACGCCGACGACGCCTTGGGGGCGTCGAAGTCGAGAACGGCCTGACGGGCGGCGTAGTCGCCAACGAGCAAGCGACTGCCGACCACCAACGCGATCCCAACCACCGTCGCACCAGGTGCCGCGCCGCGAACCGACCGGCTGGGTCTGGATCCGACGGCGACCGGTGGATGCCGCTTGGAGGCGACACCGAGTGCCAGCGCAGTCAGCGGGGTGACGACGAGGTTCTGGGGCTCGAGAAGGTGAAAGGCCCCGCCGGCCGCGGCGGCCAGGGCAAGGGCGCGATCACCCCGCCAGGCACCGCGACCGGCGATCCACAGCCACACCGCCAGTGCCAGGACGCCGGGGACTCCCGTCGTGGCCAGGTGCTCGATCACGAGGTTGTGAGCATCGGAGAAGATGGCGTCGGGACCCGCTGCTCGCGCCAGGTCGAGGGAGCGCCGGGGTGAGCTGGCGGCGAGGAATCGACCCGGTCCCACGCCAAAGACAGGGTGGTCGAGGCCAGCCTCGATCCCCGCTTCCCAGGTCTCGAGGCGCTGCGTGAAGCTGCCGGCCGTGGTGGTCTGAGCGAGCCGGTCGGTGGCCGCGGTGGCATCGGTCGCCGACAGCGTCTGGAGCACGGATCCCGCGATCACCCCCGCCAACACCGCCGCGGTGATCACAGCGCGGGCAGCGGTCTGGCGGCGGGTGATCCACCCGGCGGCGACGGCGAAGAGCAGCATCCCGAGCGCCGCCCGCGAGCCCGACAGCTGGGTTCCCGACGCCAGGCCAGCGGTGATGATGCCGGCCGGAACGATACCGAGCCAGGTCGAGCCGGCCGCCACCGTGGCCCCGATGGCGCTGACCGCACCCAGGAACACCGCGTTCCCGAGCAAGCCGGTGCTCCGACCGTCGATCAACGAGAGCTGAGCCGCGTCAGGAGCCCACCACAGCTGGAGCACGGCCACTGCCACGTTGAGGGCCACGCCGGCGAGGAGCCCGATCTCGAGGGAGCGGCGAGCGTCAGCCGGCAGCTCCCGGCCGATGGCCCAAGCCGATGCCACCGCCACCACGAACACCCACCCGGTGCCGAGGTTGTAGCGCCCCGTCCAAGCCAAGGGCGTGCCGGCAGCGACGGTGGCGACGGCAGCCCACGTCACAAACGAGAGGGCGGCCAGCGCGGCCAGATCCCGGCGCCAGGCCAGCCTGCTCAACGGGGCCAGGCCCACCACAGCCACGATGACGAGGACAACAGCCCGGGCCGTGAACGCAGGCGCCCCCAGCTGGGGAGAGAACGCCACCAGCAGCACGAAGACCCCGGCTCCAAGGACGGCCGGGGTCCTGATCAGCACCGGGCGGACCCTACCGGTCGCCGTTGGTGGACCGGTGCGTTGCCGGGTCCACGGATACCCTTCGCTCGTGCTCGCCGCTCTCGCCGTCACCGCCGCGATCGGCGGCCTGCTCATCGGCTCGTTCCTCAACGTGGTCATCCATCGTCTGCCCCGGCGCGAATCGGTGGTGCACCCCCGGTCGCGCTGTCCGGCGTGCGAGGCGGCGATCGCTCCACGCGACAACATCCCGCTGCTCTCCTGGATCGTGCTACGGGGACGGTGCCGGCACTGCGGCACGGCGATCTCTGGTCGGTACCCGCTCGTGGAGCTCGCCACCGGGCTGCTCTTCGGTGCGACGACGTTGGCCATCGGCGCTGAACCCGAGCTGCCGGCATTTCTGGTGTTCACGGCGGCGTTGATCGCGGCGTCGGCAATCGACCTCGAACACCACATCATCCCGAACCGGCTGGTGTTCCCGACGCTCGGGTTGACCGCGGCGGGGCTGGTCGCCGCCGCCGCCGCCGACGGGGACTGGGGGCGGGTCGGCGACGGCGCCGTCGGTGCGGGAGCCTTCAGCGGCGTCCTGCTGGTTCTGAACCTCGTCTACCCGGCGGGCATGGGATTCGGCGACGTGAAGTTCGCCTCGCTGCTCGGACTGGCTCTGGGGTGGCTGCGTCCCGGCCTGGTCGCCGTGGCTCTGTTCGGGTCGTTCCTGGCGGCTGCCGTGGTCGGACTGGCGCTGATCATCACCGGGGTCCGCGGCCGCAAGGATCCGGTGCCGTTCGGCCCCTTCCTGGCCGTCGCCACCTACGCCACCATCCTGGTGGGCGACGCCACGCTCGATGCCTACCTGCCGGGCTGAGGGCCGCGCCCCGAGGGTGCGCGAAATCCCCGGAACCCCTGGCTAACTTGAGTTCGGTCCCCTCGCCCGGAAGGAACGCGTGCCCCGAACCATCATCGGCCTCGACATCGGTACCCATGCTGTGCGTGCCGTGGAGATCGCAGTTGGTCGTGGCGCGCCCGTCGTGCGTCGAATGGCCCAGGTCGCACTCCCAGTGGACGCCGTCGACCACGGCGAGGTCACCGACGTCCCCGCCACCGCCAACGCCATCAAACGCCTGTGGCGGGAGGGAGGGTTCCGATCTCGTGAGGTGGTGATCGGGGTCGCCAACCAGCGTGTGGTCGCCCGCCAGGCCGACCTTCCGCGCATGAGCGATGAGGACCTCCGGTCCTCACTGCGCTTCCAGGTCCAGGAGCTGATCCCGATCCCCGTCGAGGAAGCCAGTCTCGACGTCAAGATCCTTGACCCGTTCACCGGCACCGAGGAAGAGCCGACGATGCGGGTCCTTCTCGTGGCCGCTCATCGGGGAATGGTCGACACCACACTGGCCGCGGTCGACGCCGCCGGCCTCCGCCCAACCATGGTCGACATCGGTCCCTTCGCTCTCATGCGGTCCCTCGCCTCCGAGGAGCCGGACCCCATTCGGGACGGCGAGGCCGAAGTCATCGTCAGCATCGGGGCTGGTGTGACCGTCGTCGTGATCCACCGCGACGGGCTGCCGCAGTTCGTGCGCATCATCACGTCGGGCGGCGATGACGCCACCCAGGCCATCGCCGCCGACCTCGAGATCGAGCTCGACGACGCCGAGGACCTCAAGCGCCGGGTGTCGACCGCCGAAGCCGACGAATCGACCGGCCGGGCCGGCGAGCTCGTCGAGCAGCACGTCAGCCAGCTCCTCGACGACATCCGCGGATCCGTCGACTTCTTCCGCGCCCAGTCACCAGCCACGGCAGTAGGTCACATCATGATGACCGGAGGCGGGAGGCAGATCGACGACCTGCCGGCTCGCCTCGGCGAGCTGCTCGGCATCGAGGTCATCGAGGGAGATGCGTTCGCCAACGTCGCCGTAGGGCGTACCGGCCTCTCTGCCCGACAGGTGGCGGAGGCATCTCCGCTCATGGCCACCGCCGTCGGCCTGGCGCTGGGCGGTGTCCAACCCACCGATGGCGATCGACGGATCTCCTTGCTCCCGGCCACCGTCGAATCCGCCCGTGCTGAGCGGCGGCAGCTGGCCCTCGCCGCCGGCGCCGTCGGTGGCTTCGCCGTTCTGTTGTTGGGCCTCTGGTTCTTGCGCGGAGGACAGCTCGACGACGAGCGCGACGCAGCGCGAACGGCCGAAGTCGAAGCTGCCCAGCTCCGAGCGGACATCGCCGAGCTCGACGACGTCGAGCAGCTCGAGCGCCTCGTCTCCGAGCGGCGCCAGCTGGTCGCATCGGCCCTCGCCGACGACGTCTCATGGACACGCCTGCTCCAGGAGGTCGCCACCGTCCTTCCCAGCGATGCGTGGCTCACCACGTTCAACGGCACGGCCACCGCCGACCAGATCAGCTTCGCCGGCCAGGGGCTATCTCACACCTCCTCGGCCCGCTGGCTGCTGCGAGTCACCGAGATCGCCTCGCTGAACGGGCTCTGGCTGCCGTCGTCGACGCAAGCAGGCGAGGAGGGGAGCCTGGTGAGCTTCACCACCACGGCGGTGCTCACCGAGCGCGCCCAGTCCGACCGGCTGTCGCGAATCGTGGGTCCCCAGTGAGTCGCCGGGTGATCATGATCGCCGCGGGCGCGGGACTCGCCGTCACCCTGCTGTGGTTTCTCGTCCTCTGGAGCCCACAGGCTGACGAGCTCAACGAAGCACGGGACCAGGCGCAACAAGCCGAGGACGAGGTGGAGCGGCTCGAGCTACAGCTCGGCCGGCTCGAGGCCCTCCAAGAGCAAGCACCCGCCCTCCGTAGCCAGGTCGAGGAGCTTCGCGGCGCCGTCCCCGACACCCCCAACCTTGCCCAGTTCATCCTCGATCTCGACGACATCGCCATCCGCTCTGGCGTCACCCTGGCATCGATCTCGCCTGCTCCGCCCATCGAAGGTGAAGCTCCCGGCGACCCGGCCACGATCTCGGTGAGCCTCACAACCGACGGCGGTTACTTCCAGGTCCTCGACTTCCTCAACCGGCTCGCAGCAATGGATCGTGTCATGGTCGTCGACACCCTCTCGTTGGCTGCGCAAACCGAAGGATCGACGGTCCGCCTGGCCGCCAACATCTCCGGTCGCCTGTTCGTCGTCGACGTGCCTCTGGTCGAAATAGCCGGGCAGGAGGCCCTCCCTGCCCCCGAACCGGAAGGGGGCGGTCCCATCGACGAGGCCGAGCAGGTGGCCGAGGATGCCGAAGCGACCTCCGATTCCACCGCTGGCAACGAGGGCACCGGCCGATGACCGACCCCGTCGCCATCGGCGGTGAGCCGACTGACAGCCGGCAGCGGATCATGGTGCTGGCTGGCATCGGCGCCGGCCTGCTCCTGGTGGCGTTCCTGGCGTCCACCTTCCTCTTCGGTGGCAGCGACGGCACCGCGATCGACGACGGGATCCCCTCTCCATCCGAGCGAGGTACCCCGCCAGTCACCTCGCCGCCATCAGATGAACCCGAGCCGATCGAGACGTTCGAGATCTTCTCCACCAAGAACCCGTTCCTCCCCAACCTTCCGGCGACCATCACAACGGAGGGGACGACTCCCGACGGCAGCGGGACCACACCCACCAGCGACGCCGGCGCCAGCGGCGGCGGCGCCACCGAACCCCAGCAAACCCAACGCGTGGCCCTGCTCGAGATCTTCGACGACGAGGGCACGCCAACCGCCAACGTCCGGGTCGACGACACGGTGGTCACCGTCATGGCCGGCGACACCTTCGCCACCAGCTATCGGGTCGTCTCGCTGGGCGAGACCTGCGGCCAGTTCCTCTTCGGTGACAACCCCTTCGAGCTGTGCGTGGGCGAAGAGATCCTCAAGTGACCTGATCGGATCCTCGGCACCTCAGTACAGTCCAAAGCCATGTTGCGATTCCTCACCGCCGGCGAGTCCCATGGCCAGGGCCTGGTGGTGATCCTCGAAGGTCTCCCCGCCGGCCTCGCCGTCCTCGAGGACGACCTCCAGGCCGAGCTCGGCCGTCGCCGGCTCGGCTTCGGGCGCGGCCCGCGCATGCGGTTCGAGCGCGACGAGCTGACCCTCATCGGTGGCATCCGCCACGGCCGCACGCTCGGATCGCCGGTGGCGGTCGAGATCGCCAACACCGAATGGCCCCGCTGGGAGGACGAGATGTCGCCGCAACCGGGTGCCACCACCGCCCCGCTGACCCAGCCCAGGCCTGGTCACGCCGATCTGGCCGGCATGCAGAAGTACGGCTTCGACGACGCCCGCAACGTGCTGGAACGAGCCTCGGCCCGCGAGACGGCGGCACGGGTGGTGGCAGGCACCCTCTCGAAGCTCCTGCTCCGCCAGCTGGGCATCGAGATCCTGTCCCACGTCATCCAGATGGGCTCGGCCCGAGCCCCCTCAGGGGTCCGCCCGCTGCCCTCCGACCTGGCGACGGTGGACGAGTCGCCGGTGCGCTGCATGGACCCCGATGCGGAGGTTGCGATGGTCGCCGAGGTCGAGGCCGCGGCCAAGGCGGGCGACAGCTTGGGAGGCGTGGTCGAGGTGCTCGCCTACGGCGTACCGGTCGGGCTCGGGAGCCACGTGCACTGGGACCGCAAGATCGACGCCCGTCTGGCTCAGGCTCTGATGTCGATCCAAGCCGTCAAGGGGGTGGAGATCGGGGAAGGCTTCGACGTGGCCGGCCGTCGTGGGAGCGAGGCTCACGATGCCATCGGTTGGGACCCCGACGCCGGGGAGTACCGCCGCCAGTCGGAGCGGGCCGGTGGCGTGGAGGGCGGCATGACCACCGGTGAGGTGCTGGCTGCTCGCTTGGCCATGAAGCCGCTGGCGACGCTGAACCGACCGGTGCTCACCACCGTCGACACCGAGACCAAGGAGGAGACGCTGTCGTTCAAAGAACGCACCGACGTCACCGCGGTACCGGCCATGGGTGTGGTGGCCGAGACGATGATGGCCCTGGTCCTCGCGGAGGAGGCGGCTCGGAAGTTCGGGGGCGACACCATCGCCGAGATGGTCCGCAACAAGGACGCCTTCGTGGCGTCGTTGGGCTGACGTCCGTCGTGGCGGTGCTCCTCCGCCGTCCACCGCCCGGCGGCCACATCGCGCTGATCGGGCTGATGGGTGCAGGAAAGACATCCGTGGGACGCGTGCTCGCTCAGAGAACCGAACGACAGTTCGTCGACCTGGACGAGCTCATCGTCGCTCGGTGTGGCGAGACCATCCCTGAGATCTTCGAACATCACGGTGAAGAAGGATTCCGCGCTCGCGAGGCCGACGTCCTGGGCCAGGCCCTGACCAGCGACGCCTCCTCGGTCATCGCCACCGGCGGGGGAGTGGTGGAACGGATCGACAATCGCCATGCGCTGCGTCGCTCGTCGTGGGTGGTCTGGCTCGACGTGGCTCCGTCGGTGGCATTCGATCGGGTCGGGGCCGACCCGGGCCGGCCGCTCCTCGGGCCCGATGACTCTTCAGCCCGAACCCGGCTGTCAGAGCTTGCGCGGGCCCGGCGCCTGCTCTACCGCCTCACTGCTCATCAAACCGTGCGGGCAGACAGAAGCGTCGACGAGATCGCAGAGCGGGTGCAGCAGGGTACGGTGCCGATCCGAGCCGTGGCCCTCTCCGCGGTGGCTGCCGTCGTGGTCATGGCCAGCCTGGTGCTGGCCACCATTCGATGAGCGAGCCGATCCGCGTTCCGGTGTTGCTAGGCGAGCGGTCCTACGATGTCGTCGTTGGGCCGGGTGCGGTTACGAGCATCGGCGAGCTGTTACCGGAGCGGTCCCCGCGGGTCGCCGTCGTGACCCAGCGCCAGATCGGCATCGATCTCGACCCCGGTCGACCCCACGAGGTGTTCACGATCGGCGACGGTGAGGCGGCCAAGTCGCTCGTAACCGTCGAGGATCTGTGCCGTCGCTGGGCACGTTGGGGACTCTCCCGCGGCGATGTGGTGGTCGGCGTCGGAGGCGGTGTCGTCACCGACGTGGCCGGCTTCGCTGCCGCGTCGTTTCACCGGGGCGTTCCCGTGGTGCATGTGGCCACTTCGCTGCTGGGCATGGTCGACGCCGCCATCGGGGGCAAGACCGGCGTGAACCTGCCGGAGGGAAAGAACCTGGTCGGTGCCTTCTGGCAACCGCGCGGGGTGATCTGCGACATCGACCACCTCTCGACGCTGCCCGAGGCGGAATGGCGGTGCGGACTGGGTGAGGTGGCGAAGTACCACTTCCTAGGAGGTGACGGGATCGATGTCTCACCGGGCGGTGATCTCACTCGCACCATCGCCCGCTGCGTGGAGATCAAAGCCGGCGTCGTCGCCGCCGATGAACGCGAAGGCGGGCGCCGGGCGGTCCTCAACTACGGCCACACCCTCGCCCACGCGCTCGAGACCCTGGGCGGCTACGACCTCCGCCACGGCGAGGCAGTAGCCATCGGCCTCCTGTACGCGGCGTGTCTGGCCCGGCGACTCGGCCGCATCGACGACGGGCGGGTCCAGGAGCACCGGCGCGTGGTCGTCGGGTACCACCTACCCACCGCAGTGCCTGAGGGTCTCGACCCCGATGCAATCGTCGAGCTGTTCGGTCGCGACAAGAAGGCCGTCGACGGTCTCACGCTCGCCCTCGACGGACCGTCGGGTGTCGAGGTGGTCACCGGTGTCGACCCTGGCGAGGCGCGGGCCGCGCTCGACGATCTCGCCGAACTCACCGCCTCGACCCACTGAGACTTGCAAGGATGGCGATGTGAGCGACGACGCCGGTCCCACCATCGAGCGCCCATTGGTGCTTCTGCTCAATGGTCCCAACCTAAACCTGTTGGGTGACCGCGAGCCCGAGCTCTACGGCACGACGCTGCTAGGAGAGATGGTTGAGGACGCGGTGGCCACCGCCGCCGGCCACGGCCTTCGGCTCCAGCACGTGCAGTCCAACCACGAGGGCGTGCTGGTCGACGCCATCCACGCCCACCGCACCCACGCCGCCGCCATCATCATCAACGCGGGGGCTTTCACTCACTACGCCTGGTCCATCCACGATGCGCTGGCCGCCTACGACGGGGTGGTCGTCGAGCTCCACATCTCCAACCCCCAGTCACGAGAACCGTGGCGAGGAACCTCGGTGGTCGCCCCGGTGGCTACCGCGACCATCTCAGGCCTTGGACCAGCCGGCTACTCGTTCGCCGTCGACGCCGTGGCCCACCTGCTCGGGGGACGGGAGTAGCCGCCCCGCCCGCTGGTACGCTCCGGGCCTCCATGGCTACCCAGATCGTCACCACCAATGACCTCAAGAACGGCATGACGCTCGAGCTCGATGGCGTGCTGATGAACGTCGTCGAGTTCCAGCACGTCAAGCCGGGCAAAGGTGGGGCGTTCGTGCGCACCAAGCTGAAGAACGTGCTCAACGGCGCGGTCGTCGACCGGACCTTCAACGCGGGGGAGAAGGTGACCCGCGCCATCATCGACAAGCGCGAGATGCAGTTCCTCTACCGCGACAGCGCCGACTTCGTGTTCATGGACACCGAGACCTACGACCAGGTCCACGTTCCCGAGCCCACGCTCGGCTCGGCCGCCGGGTACATCGTCGATGGTTCCAACGCCATCCTCCAGTTCCACGGTGACGACATCGTCGGCACCGAGCTTCCCGCCTCCGTCGAGCTGACCATCAGCGAGACCGAACCCGGGGTCCAAGGCGACCGTGTGTCAGGGGCCACCAAGCCAGCCACCCTCGAGACCGGACTGGTCGTGAGCGTGCCGCTCTTCGTCGAGTCCGGCAACAAGATCAAGGTCGACACCCGGAGCGGCGAGTACATCTCCCGTGTCTGAGGTAGCGGCGTGGCGGCGCGCCCGCGAACGCGCCCTCGCCCTGGTGTTCGAGGCCGACTTGCGAGGCCAGACCGTGGCCGAAGTCCTCGCTCGCTATCCAGCGCCACCCGAGCAGTTCGCCCTCCAGCTGGCCAACGGTGCCGAGCACTGCCGCCGGCGTGCCGATGCGCTGCTGGCTGATCACGCCCACAACTGGCGGGTCGATCGCATGCCGGCGGTGGACCGTTCGATCCTGCGCATCGGCATCTACGAGCTGTTGGACCGTCCCGACACCAGTGCCGCGGTGATCATCAACGAGGCCGTCGAGCTGGCCAAGCGGTACTCCTCCGATGAGGCACCATCGTTCATCAACGGCGTGCTGGCCGCGGTTGCCTCCGAGCTGGAAGATGCACGGGAGGCGGGCGGAGAGGCTACGATCAGGTCCTGACCGTGAAGTGGGTCCGGCGAGGCTCATACGGACAGGAGCAGTCGAGTGGCTGAACGCGAACGACGTCTGACGCCCCCCTACGGGGGCGTTTTCGTTCCCCGCACTCGAGTGCTCGAGGCTGACGACGTCAGCCGGGCTCTCACCCGAGTCGCGCATGAGGTGATCGAACGCAACCACGGGCTCACCGACGTGGTGCTCATCGGCCTTCAGACGGGCGGCATCCCCATCGCCCGAGCTCTCCAGGAGCGCTTCTTGGCCATCGAGGGAAGCGAAGTGCCCGTCGGCATCCTCGACGTCGCCCTTTACCGCGACGACATCAGCATCCGCCCGGTGATGCCGGAGGCGCCAACATCGATCCCCTTCGACCTCGCCGGGTTGACCGTGGTCCTCGCCGACGACGTTCTGTTCACCGGCCGTACGGTGCGCGCCGCGCTCGACGCCATCGGCGACTTCGGTCGTCCACGTCAGGTACAGCTGGCGGTGATGATCGATCGCGGCCATCGCGAGCTGCCGATCCGCCCCGACTACGTCGGCAAGAACCTGCCCACCCGGCGCGAGGAAAAGGTTGACGTCAGCCTCGACGGTGTCGAGCTGGGTGAGGTGATCAAGTGAACCGGCATCTGCTCACCATCGACGATCTGGGCGTAGACGGTCTCCACCAGGTGCTCGACCTCACCGACCGCTTCGTCGAGGTGTCGCAGCGGCCGATCCCCAAGGTCCCCGCCTTGCGCGGCAAGACCGTAGCCACGCTCTTCTTCGAGGACTCCACCCGGACCCGCGTCTCGTTCGAGACCGCGGCACGGCGGCTCTCGGCCGACACCATGGCGTTCGCGCCGAGGGGATCGTCGCTCAGCAAGGGCGAATCCCTCCGCGACACCGCCCTCACGCTCGGGGCCATGGGGCCCGACTGCGTCGTGGTTCGTCATAGCGCGGCGGGGGCGGCACACCAGCTCGCGCGCTGGGTCGATGCCGCTGTGATCAACGCCGGCGACGGCTGGCACGCCCACCCGACCCAAGCCCTCCTCGATGCCTACACCATCCGCCAGGCGCTGGGCTCGCTTGCCGGTGCCCGGATCACGATCGTGGGTGACATCAAGCACAGCCGCGTCGCACGCTCCAACATCGCCGCCTTCGGGGCGCTGGGTGCCCGGGTCACCGTCGTCGGTCCTCCGACGCTGATGCCACCCGCCATCGACACCTGGAACGTCGACGTCTCCCATGACCTCGACACCGCTCTCGCCACCTCTGACGTCGTGTACCTGCTGCGCGTGCAGCAGGAACGGCAGGCCGAGGCTCTCCTCCCATCCCTTCGCGAGTACAGCGACCGTTGGGGTCTCACCGAGGCTCGTGCCGCTCGCCTGCCGCCGGGGGCCGTGATCATGCATCCGGGGCCGATGAACCGCGGCGTCGAGATCGCCGACTCGGTGGCCGACTCGGTGGCCAGCCTCGTGACCCGCCAGGTCGCCAACGGTGTGGCTGTCCGCATGGCGGTGCTGTTCCTGCTGCTCGCCGCGCCCGAGCAGGCTGCCGATCCCGCCGAGATCCCCACCCCCGATCTGGAAGCCGCCGATGCCTGACCACCCACCGGTGCTGATCCGAGGGGGCGAGGTGGTCGACAGCACCGGCCGTCGACGGGCCGATGTTCTGATCGCCGATGGCCGGATCGCCGGCATCGCCGACGACATCGTCGACACCGTGGGCGACGCCCTGGTGCTCGATGCCAGCGGGTGTCTCGTTTCGCCCGGTCTCGTCGACCTTCACACCCACCTGCGCCAGCCGGGCCGCGAAGAGGCCGAGACCGTCGAGTCCGGTTCTCGGGCGGCGGCGCTGGGCGGTTACACGGCGGTGCTGGCCATGCCCAACACCGAACCGGCCATCGACGGTGCCGCCGTGGTGCGAGAGGTACAGGCGCTGGGCTCGACCGCGCTGGTGGAGGTGCTGGTGGCGGGCGCCATCACGGTGGCACGCGCTGGCAAGCAGCTTGCCCCGCTCGGAGAGATGGCCGACCTCGGCGTGAAGCTCTTCACCGATGACGGCGCCGGAGTGCAGGACGCCCGGCTGATGCGGCGAGCGCTCGAGTACGCGACGGCACTCGACATCACCCTGGCCCAGCACTGCGAGGACGAGGCGCTGTCTTCCGGCGGCCACATGCACGAAGGCGAGTGGTCATCGAAGCTCGGGATTCCCGGGATCCCGGCGGAGGCCGAGGAGCTGATGGTCATGCGCGACATCGCCCTGTCGCGCCTCACCGGTTCACCAGTCCACTTCCTCCACCTCTCCACGGCCGGCTCGGTCAGCATGGTTCGGGCGGCACGTGCCGCCGGTCTGGCCGTGACCGCCGAGGCGGCGCCTCATCACTTCTCCCTCACGTGTGCCGCGGTGGCCGACTACGACCCCGTGTTCAAGGTGAACCCGCCGTTGCGGACCGACGACGACGTCGCCGCGGTGAAGGCCGGACTCCTCGACGGCACCATCGACGCCATCGCAACCGATCACGCCCCCCACGCGGCGGAGACCAAGGAGGTGCCCTTCGAGGAGGCGCCTTGCGGGATGGTCGGTCTGGAGACGGCGCTCGGTCTGTCCCTCACCAACCTGGGTCCCGACGTCGAGACGATCCTGCGGCTCATGTCCTGGCAGCCGGCGCAGATCGCCGGAGTCGCCGACCGCCATGGCGGGCCTCTCGGCGAGGGTCGCCCCGCCAACCTGTGCGTGATCGACCCCGCCCACGAATGGGTCGTCGATCCCGCCACGCTCTCGAGCCGGAGTCACAACACGCCTTACGCGGGAATGGCACTGCGCGGCAAGGTCCGCCACACCATTGCCGCCGGTGAAGCTGTGGTCATCGGCATGGAGGCCCAGCGATGAGCGGCGACCTCCGCGAGGCCGCCCTGGTGCTGGCCGACGGCACCGTGTTCGAGGGTGAGGCGATCGGACCCCCCGCCGCCACCGTCGGTGGCGAAGTGGTGTTCAACACGGCGATGACCGGGTACCAGGAGATCATCACCGACCCCTCCTATGCAGGGCAGATCATCACCTTCACCTACCCTCACATCGGCAACTACGGCGTCAACGGCGTCGACAACGAAGCGTCCCGACCGTTCTGCCGCGGGGTGATCGTGCGCGACCTCGCCCGGCGTCACTCGAGCTGGCGCTCGTCGGGCGACCTCGCCACGTTCATGCGGGCCAGCGGGATCCCGGGAATCGCCGGTGTCGACACCCGCCGACTGACCCGCCACCTGCGCGACTCGGGAGCAATGCCCGGGGCCTTCGGCACCGCCGACCACACGACGCTCAAGCAGGCAGCCGTCGACGCCGAGAGCACCGACGGCTGCGATCTCACCGCCGAGGTCACCTGCGCCGAGCCGTACCACCGGCCGGCGGCCGCCGATGTCGAGTCCCCGTTCCACGTCGTGGCGTATGACTTCGGCATCAAGTCCACCATCCTGCGCCACCTCTCCAAGCTGGCCCGGGTCGAGGTGGTCCCGGCCTCCACCAGTGCCGCCGACGTCCTCGACCGGGATCCCGACGGTGTGTTCCTGTCCAACGGGCCCGGCGATCCCGCCGCCGTCACCCACGCCCACCAGGCCATCGCCGGCCTCATCGGCCGAGTCCCCGTGTTCGGAATCTGTCTCGGGCACCAGCTGCTGGCCACCGCGCTGGGCACCAGCACCTACAAGCTCCCGTTCGGCCACCACGGCGGCAACCACCCGGTGCGGCGCATCGAGACCGGCGGCGTCGAGATCACCAGCCAGAACCACAACTACGCGGTGGCCGACGACGTACCTACCGGCGTCGAGATCACGCACGTCAACCTCAACGACGGCGTCGTCGAAGGGATCCGCTCCACCGAGGCCCGGGCGTTCAGCGTGCAGTACCACCCCGAGGCCGGCCCGGGCCCCCACGACGCCGCCTACCTCTTCGCGTTGTTCGCCGATCTCATGACGGAAGGCGTGTGATGCCGAAGCGGACCGACATCGAGACGATCTTGTTGATCGGATCGGGTCCCATCGTCATCGGCCAGGCCTGCGAGTTCGACTACTCGGGAACCCAGGCCTGCCGCGTGCTCATGGAGGAGGGCTACCGCGTCGTCCTGGCCAACTCGAACCCGGCCACGATCATGACCGATCCCGAGTTCGCAGACCGCACCTACCTCGAGCCGCTCGATCCTGATGTGCTGGCCGCCATCATCGACCGAGAGCGGCCCGACGCCGTCCTGCCCACCTTGGGGGGGCAGACGGCCCTCAACCTGGCCATGGCCCTGGTCGAGCGGGGTGTGGTCGGCGAGGGAGGTGTCCCCCTCATCGGGGCCTCGGCCGAAGCCATCGCCACCGCCGAGGACCGCGAGAAGTTCAAGGAGGCAATGGTTGGCATCGGGCTCCAGCTTCCGTCATCGGGGTTCGCCTACACCCTCGCTGAGGCCATGGACACAGTGGCCTCCGTCGGCCTGCCGGCCATCATCCGACCCTCCTACATCCTCGGCGGTGGCGGCACAGGGATCGCGGCCACCCACGAGGAGTTCCGCGTCCTGGCCGCCGAGGGCTTGGCCACCAGCCCCATCAGCGAGATCCTCATCGAGCAGTCGATCGCCGGGTGGAAGGAGTACGAGCTGGAGGTCATGCGCGACACCGCGGACAACTGCGTGGTCGTGTGCTCCATCGAGAACCTCGACCCCATGGGTGTCCACACCGGCGACAGCATCACCGTGGCTCCGGCCCAGACCCTGAGCGACGTCGAGTACCAGACCATGCGCGACGACGCCTTCCGGGTGATCCGCCGTGTCGGCGTCGAAACCGGCGGCTCCAACATCCAGTTCGCCGTCAACCCCACCGACGGGCGGCAGGTCGTCATCGAGATGAACCCGCGGGTGAGCCGCAGCTCAGCGCTGGCCAGCAAGGCAACCGGGTTCCCAATCGCCAAGATCGCTGCCCGCCTGGCCGTGGGCTACACGCTCGACGAGATACCGAACGACATCACGGCCAAGACCCCAGCCTGCTTCGAGCCCACCATCGACTACGTGGTCACCAAGGTGCCGCGCTGGGCCTTCGAGAAGTTCCCCGGTGTGTCGGACCGGCTCGGTACCCGAATGCAGTCGGTGGGGGAGGTGATGGCCATCGGCCGGACGTTTCCCGAGTCGCTTCAGAAGGCACTCCGATCGCTCGAGCAGGGTCGCCTCGGCCTCGGCTGTGACCCCGCCGAGGCGGAGCTCGCTGCGCTCGACGACGACGAGATCGTCCGCGCCGCCGCCACCGCCACACCCCAGCGGATCTTTCATCTGGCCGAAGCCTTGCGACGGGGTCTGGGCCAGTCGCGCCTCGCTGCGGCCACCGGCGTGGACCCGTGGTTCCTCGACCAGATCTCGATCATCGTCGAGGAGCGAGCCCATCTGGCCGGGCTCGGCATCGATGGGGTCGACCGCCGCACCTGGCGCCGGGCCAAGCGCCTTGGCTTCTCCGACGGTCAGCTGGCCTACCTCCTGGGCTGCACCGAGGGCGACGTCCGTGCCGCCCGGCTTGCCGCCGGCGTGGCGGCAACGTTCAAGACGGTCGATACCTGCGCGGCGGAGTTCGAGGCGCACACGCCCTACCTGTACTCCACCTACGAGGACGACGACGAGGTTCCGGCATCGGACGGCAAGAAGATCGTGATCCTCGGTTCCGGACCCAACCGCATCGGCCAGGGCATCGAGTTCGACTACTGCTGCGTCCATGCCAGCTTCGCCCTCGCTGATGCCGGTTACGAGACCATCATGGTGAACTGCAACCCCGAGACGGTCTCCACCGACTACGACACCTCCGACCGTCTCTACTTCGAGCCGCTCACCTTGGAGGACGTCCAGAACGTGCTCGACGCCGAACAGCCCGACGGGATCATCGTCAGCCTCGGCGGCCAGACTCCGCTCAAGCTCGCCGCCGCGCTGCCCGAGGGGCTGGTGCTGGGCACCAGTCCCGCCTCGATCGATGTGGCCGAAGACCGTCAGCGATGGAACGAGCTGTGCGACAGGCTCGGTCTCCGCCAGCCGGCCGGCGACACCGCCACCACCGTCGAACGGGCGATCGAGATCGCCGAGGACGTCGGCTACCCCGTCCTGGTCCGGCCGTCCTACGTGCTGGGTGGGCGAGCCATGGAGATCGTCTACAACGCCGCTGACCTGTCCCGCGCCATGAAGGAGCTGGCCCACTTCGGCGCCGGCGAGACGGCTGGTTCGCTGGGACGGGAGGGGGGGCTCTCCGCCGAGCGTCCCGTGTTGGTCGATCGGTTCCTCGAGGACGCCATCGAGGTCGACGTCGATGCCGTCCGCGACGCCACCGGCGAGGTCTTCATCGGGGGCGTGATGGAACACGTCGAGGAAGCAGGTGTGCACTCCGGCGACAGCGCCTGTGCCATCCCTCCCCCCACCCTCGGCCACGCCACCATCGAGCTCCTCGAGGAGCAGACGGGTGCCCTAGCCGCTGCCCTTGACGTTCGCGGCCTGCTGAACGTGCAGTTCGCCGTTCGACGCGATCCGGGGGGACACGACGAGGTCTTCGTCATCGAAGCCAACCCCCGGGCCAGCCGCACCGTCCCCTTCGTCGCCAAGGCCACCGGGGTGCCACTGGCCAAGCTGGCGGCGCGCATCATGGTCGGGGCGACCCTCGCTGAGCTGCGGACCGAAGGGCTCCTCCGCCCGAAGGCCACCGGCCATGTGTCGGTGAAGGAAGCTGTCCTCCCCTTCGGCCGCTTTCCCGAGAGCGACACGTTGCTGGGACCCGAGATGCGATCCACGGGCGAGGTGATGGGCATCGACACGACGTTCGGGCTCGCGTTCGCCAAGACGCAGATCTCCGCGGCCAACCCGCTGCCTCGAAGCGGCTCGGTGTTCCTGTCTCTTGCCGACCGCGACAAGCCGGCAGGACTCCGTGCCGCCCGCCGCTTCGCCGAGATGGGTTTCGACCTGGTGGCCACGTCGGGCACCGCCGACTACCTGATCGACCACGGTCTGGGCGTGGCCACTGTCGTGGCCAAGCTGGGGGAGGACACTGGAAGCGATGCCGTCGAGCTGATCTCGGGTGGAAAGGTCGATCTGGTCGTGAACACCCCGCGAGGTCGCGGACCTCGAGCCGACGGTGCCCACATCCGCCGGGCCGCCAATCTGGCCAACGTTCCCTGTCTGACCACCGTCGCCGCGGCCACCGCCGCGGCCGGAGGGATGGATGAGTGGTTCAACAGCCCGCTGCGGGTCCGTTCCCTCCAGGAGTACCACCACCAGTCCCAGCTCACGATGGAGCTGTGAGACTCCGCCGCCCCCGCTCGGCCGCCATCGACGTCATGGCGAGCGTCGGGTCGGTCGAGCTGTCCAACCCGATCATGACCGCGTCGGGCACCGCGGGCCATGGCGCCGAGCTGGCCGCCTACTTCGATCTGAACGATCTCGGGGCGATGGTCGTGAAGTCGCTCTCGGCAGAACCGTGGGGTGGCAACCCCTCCCCGCGGGTGGCCGAGGTCCCCGACGGGATGCTCAACGCGGTCGGGTTGGCCAACCCAGGGGTCACCTCCTGGATGGAGACCGGCCTACCGCAGCTCGAAGCCGCAGGCGCCACCGTGGTCGGATCGATCTGGGGGCGGACGGTCGACGAGTTCACCGCGGCTGGCACGCTGCTGGCACCGGTGACGTCGCGGCTGGCCGCGCTCGAGATCAACGTGAGCTGTCCCAACCTCGAGTCGAGCAGCGAGATGTTCGCACACTCCCCCGAGGCCACCACCGCAGTGGTGCGGGCAGTGGCCGAGGCGGCCGGCGACATCCCGATCTGGGTCAAGCTGAGCCCCAACACCGACCGCCTCGTCGACGTCGCCGGCGCCGCTCACGATGCCGGAGCCCATGCCGTCACCCTCATCAACACGGTGCTGGGTCTGCGCATCGACCCGGTGTCGGGTCGCCAGGCCTTGGGAAACGGCGGAGGAGGGCTGTCGGGACCCGCCATCCATCCGGTAGCCGTCCGCGCCGTGTTCGATGTGCACGCGGCACATCCCGTCCTGCCGATCGTAGGGGTCGGAGGCGTGCGATCGGCCGAAGATGCCGTCGAGCTCGTGTTGGCCGGAGCGTCGGCCGTGCAGGTAGGCACGGCCACGTTCGCCGACCCTCGAGCACCAGCCCGCATCGCGGCGGGGATCGGTCATGCAGTGCATCGAGCTGGTGCCGTGGCACTCCGTGACCTCGTCGGCGCCGCTCACCACCGTCCCCGCCTGGAGGCTGCTCCGTGACCGACCCCGTCCACCCACACCATCATCAGCTGTGCATCGCCCTCGACCTCGACGACCTCGTCGCCGCCCGCAGGCTCGCCGCGGACCTGCAGCCGTGGTTTGGCGTAGCCAAGATCGGGCTCGAGCTGTTCAGCGCGGCGGGGTCCGATGCGGTTGCCACCATGATCGACCTCGGCTACGAGGTCTTCCTCGATCTCAAGCTGCACGACATCCCCACGACCGTCGGGCGGAGCGCCCGCATCCTGGGCGCCTTCGGCGCCAGCTACCTCACCCTGCACGCCCACGGCGGCGTCGACATGCTGCGTGCCGGTGTCGAGGGCCTGCGGAGCGGAGCCGCGGGGGCCGGGCTGGCCGAGCCAGTCGCCCTGGCCGTGACGGTCTTGACGTCGGACACGACCGCACCGTCCCACATAGTGCCCAACCGGGTCAGGATCGCATTGGAGGGTGGTTGTACCGGTCTGGTTTGCGCCGGTAGCGACGTCGCCGCGGTGAGAGCGCTGGCACCGGGGCTCATGATCGTCGTTCCCGGAATCCGTCCCACCGGCACCCCGCTCGACGATCAGGCACGGGTCGTCACGCCGCGTCAGGCCATCGACGCCGGAGCTGATCTGCTCGTCATCGGGCGTCCCGTGACCCGCCACGCGGACCCGGCGGCGGCGGCCGCTGAGATGGTGTCAGGCCTGCGCTGATCCGGTGCCCGGGCGCGCTAGCGTGCCGTCCATGCCCCAGCCACCTGCCCTCAGCCCCGCGGCACGCCAGCGGGCGCTCGAGAAGGCGGCCCAGGCCCGCCGCACCCGCGCCGAGCTGAAAGAGAAGCTCAAGGTCGGTTCCGTCAGCCTTCGTGAGGTGCTCGATCTCGCCAGCACCGACGAGGTCGTCGGTAAGACGAAGGTCCTGGCGGTGCTCGAGTCGCTTCCCGGCGTCGGCAAGGTCAAGGCCCGGCGGCTGATGGAGGAGATCCACATCGCCGACTCCCGCCGGCTTCGCGGTCTCGGTCAGCAGCAGCGCGCCGATCTTCTCGCCCGCTTCGGCTGAGTTGCTGCTCGTCATCTGCGGGCCGTCGGGCACCGGTAAAGGAACGGTGGTCGACGCGCTTGTCGCTGCCGATCCCGATCTGGACGTGAGCCGAAGCTGGACCACGCGCCCCCGCCGCCGGCGTGAGGCCGATGATGCCTATGAGTTCGTCGGTCGGCCTCAGTTCGAGGCCGCCATCGACGCCGGGCACTTCCTCGAATGGGCTGAGGTGTTCGCCGGTCACCTGTACGGCACGCCCCGGCCCGACCCTCGCTCCGACCGCGATCTGGTTCTCGAGATCGATGTTCAGGGAGCGGCCCAGGTGCGTGAGCGCGTTCCGGGCGCGGTGATCGTCCTCCTCCTGCCGCCCGACCGCGAGGAGCAGGCACGACGGCTCCGGCGGCGGGGCGACCTGGGCGGGGACCTTCCGGAGCGGCTGGCCATGGCCGAAGCGGAGGAAGAGGCCGGGCGCGCCCTCGCCGATCACGTGGTGGTCAACCACGACGTGGCTGTCGCCGTCGAGGAGGTGGCTGGTATCGTCGCAGCCGTCCGCGCCCGTGAGGCGGCGCGTGCGTCACCCCACGAACCAACGGAGAGCGCCTGAATGCCGTCCTCGGACTCCATGACCAACCCGCCGATCGAAGAGCTTCTCGACCGGGCGACCTCGAAGTTCGAGCTGGTCACGCTCGCGGCGGCACGCGCCCGTGAGATGAACGACTACGTGCACCAGCTCGGTGCCGGCATCGGCTCGATCATCCCGCCCCAGGTGGCCAGCACCGCCCGCAAGCCGCTGTCCACTGCCTTCGAAGAGATCGCGGCATCGAAGATCGTCCTCGGTGTCGATCCCGACGCGCCCGAGCCCCCTCCTGAGGCCGACGAGGCCGACGTCGCGGTCCTCGAGCTGGTCGACTCCGACGACGAGGGCTGAGCCGGTCCCATGTCGGGGGCCCTGTCCGGTCGCCGCGTCGTCCTGGGGGTCTCTGGGGGGATCGCCGCCTACAAGGCGGTCGAGGTCTGCCGGCGCCTCATCGAGGCCGGCGCTCATGTCGCCCCGGTGCTCACCCGTGGCGCCACCCGCTTCGTGGGCACGACCACCTTCGACGCGCTGGCCTCCGAACCCGCTCGCACGTCGATGTACGGCGATCCGACCGATCCCATTCCACACACCCGGCTCGGTCAGACCGCCGATGTGATCGTCGTTGTCCCGGCCACGGCATCGGTGATCGGCCGATTCGCCGCTGGCATCTCCAACGATCTGCTCACCGCCACGCTCCTCGCCACTCGGGCCCCGGTCGTCATCGCACCGGCGATGCACACCGAGATGTGGGACCACCCCGCGGTCCAGGACAACATCGCCACCCTTCGCCGCCGCGGCACGGTGGTGGTCCCCCCCGCCGTGGGCCGGCTGGCCGGCGGCGATCTCGGGGCCGGTCGCCTAGCCGACCCCCTCGACGTGGTCACCGCGGTGGCCGCCGCGGTGGGACCCCGTGACCTGGCCGGGGCCAAGCTGCTGGTGACGGCCGGCGGCACCCGCGAACCCATCGACGCCGTGCGCTACGTCGGAAACCGATCGTCGGGCAAGCAGGGCCACGCCATCGCCGAAGCGGCCGCGGCACGTGGAGCCGAGGTGGTCCTGATCACCACCACCGACCGTCCCGCTCCCGGCGTCACCGACCGCATCCAGGTGGAGACGGCGGCCGAGATGGCCGAAGCCGTCACGGCGCACAGTGACCGGTGCGATGTGGTGATCATGGCCGCGGCCGTGGCCGACTTCCGACC
>Ga0214471_10000171_pt1 | contig 61867 bp, 54 predicted proteins | sample RVTome_5_FD_207665 | JGI IMG/M metagenome (GOLD analysis project Ga0214471, IMG submission 207665) | Soil microbial communities from uranium-contaminated site in the Upper Colorado River Basin, Wyoming, United States - RVT142D155 | ecosystem: Environmental > Terrestrial > Soil > Contaminated >... | reverse complement strand
GGTCCTGCACCCGGTGTCGCTCGCCGCCTTGCTGGCAACGCTCGTGCTGCTGTTCGGCTTCCAGGGCGAGCAGATCCTGCGCCAGCCGCTGGTGATCGTGCTGCTCGCGGTGCCGATCCTGATCCAGGTGTTCTTCAACTCGGGGCTGGCGTATTTCCTCAACCGCGCGCTGCGCTCGCCGCATTGCGTTGCCGGTCCGTCGGCGCTCATCGGCGCCAGCAACTTCTTCGAGCTGGCCGTGGCCACGGCGATCGCGCTGTTCGGCTTCGAATCGGGCGCGGCGCTTGCCACCGTTGTGGGCGTGCTGATCGAGGTGCCGGTGATGCTCGCGGTGGCGAACTTCGTCAACCGCTCGCGCGGCTGGTACGAGGCGAAACCGGGCGTTCCGGGTTACGACGAATGCTGCCCGACCACGGTTACACACCCATTGGGGGTCTGAGACCGGTTGGGAGCGCCCGGATCTGAGAGCATTATTCACCAATATTTAGAAACAATCGCTCTCTGACCCGGGTTTGTAAAATCTGGCTCTGGCTTGCGGTCTCGCGCCGGCGCTTTTCCGCCTGGCCTCATCTGAAATCATTCTTCGGCATCGCGCCGCCCGTCACACTATTCCCGCAGTTCGTCCCTTTCAGATAGTTGAGCCCTGACGCGTCGAATATATTGAGTTCTGCCGGCAGTGCAGTTCGGGCCGAGAGGACCCGCTATCCGGCATGGGAAGCATCTACACGAAAACAAATTCAACAGGGAGCTTAAGCATGCTTAAAACAATCTCACGCGTCACCTCATCCCACACCTGCCGCACCGAATCATCGCGGCCACCGCGTCCACGGTCGCTTGCGTGCCTGGCCGCGGGCCTGATCCTCGTCGCCGGTAGCGCGCAGGCCACGGTCTTTGTCGATGGCCGGGCCACCGGGGCCAATGACGGCTCGAGCTGGCGTGACGCGTACACCGATCTCCAGACGGCGATCGCGCAGACTGGTGAGGACGAGATCTGGGTCGCGGCCGGCCGCTACACCCCGGCCGGCCCCGGCGGCGACATCCAGGCCACGTTTCAACTCAAGAACGGCGTCGCCCTGTACGGCGGTTTCAGCGGCGGCGAGTCCGCGCGCGAACAGCGTGACCCCAAAACTTATGCGACCATCCTGAGCGGCGACCTGAACGGTGACGACTCGGGGTTCTACAACCAGGCGGACAACAGCCGGCACGTGGTGACCGGCAGCGACACCGACGCCAGCGCGGTGCTGGACGGCTTCGTGGTGACCGGTGGGCGCGCGACCGCCTCCTACGGCACGACTGCCTACGGCGGCGGCGTGTTCGTGCAGAACGGCAGCCCGACGCTCGCCCGCCTCACCGTCAAGGACAATCTCGCGACCCAGGGGGCGGGACTGTACGTGTGGAACGGCAACGTCACCGTGAGCGACAGCAACTTCAGCGGCAACTGGGCCTTCGACGGCAAGGGCGGCGCGGCCCTGAACGCCGGCGCGGGCAGCCGCCTCACGGTCGCGGCGAGCACCTTCAGCGACAACCGCTCGACCGGCGCGGCGACCCAAGGCGGCGGCGGCGCGATCGCCAATGACGGCGGCGGCATTCTTACCGTCAAGGACAGCCGTTTCCTGCGCAACAGCGCCCTGTTCCGCTTCACCACCGCGCTGTTCGCGGCCGAGGGCGGCGCCGTGCTCGTGATGCCGGGTGACGGCGGCGCAACCGTGCACAACTCCGTGTTCCTCGCGAACAAGGCGCACAACGGCGGCGCCGTGGCCAGCTACGGCAACGCCGTGCTGGTCAACAGCCTATTCAGCGGCAACAGCGCCGTGCCGGGACAGGGCGTGGCCTCCGGCTACGGCGGCGCCATGGTCGCCTTCCCCGGTCCGGGCAAGGCGATTAGCGTCCGGGCAAGCACGCTGAGCAACAACAGCGCGACCGAGGACGCCGGCGGCATCTACGCGACCCGCATCATCCCCAGCAGCACCGAGACGGTGCTGGTCGAGAACAGCATCCTGTGGGGCAACAGCGACGGCGCGGGCGCGTCTGACAAGTCCAGCCAGCTCACCGGCCCGACCGACATTCGCTACAGCCTGATCGGCGGCCGGGATGCCGATCCGCTGTTCGCAAATGCCAGGGGCGCCGACGGCATCGCCGGCACCGCGGACGATGATCTCGGCCTGAGCGCGAACTCGCCCACGATCGATGCCGGCGACAACGCCGGCATCCCCGCGGAAATCACCACCGACCTCGCCGGCAACCCGCGCTTCCTCGACGACACCGGCATGCCCGACACCGGAAACGGGGCCGCGCCGGTGGTCGACATCGGCGCCTACGAGTTCACCGGCACCTCCACCGGCCCCGCCCCTGCGCCGACGCCGACACCCGATCCGACGCCCACGCCGGATCCGGGCGCGACCGCGGCGGAGTTCGACGGCACGATCAGCGCGGTAGGCGCGAACTCGATCGTCGTGGACGGCCTGACGGTCTATTACACCGACAGCACCGTGATCAAGTACCAGGACGACGCGAGCACGTTCATGGTCGGCATGGGTGTCGAAGGCAAGGGCGTGCAGAATGCCGACGGCACGGTGATCGCGAGCAAAATCGAAGTGCAGTAAGGCTTCGGCTCACTCGGCCCGACGGCCCCGTTGGCATTCGTGCCAACGGGGCTTTTTTATCTGCCCGCAAGGTGGGCGGCGGCGAACCACGGGATGGCTTTGGTCGTGTGCCGTCCCGGCTCAGAACCGCGCGGTGTAGCGCACGTAGTAGTCGGTGTCGGTGCGCTGCTGCGTGGCCGTGGTCAACTGCTCATAGTCCTCGCGCCGGCGCAGCCGCATATCGATGATCTGGTTCTCCGCGAACCGCCAGGCGTAGCGGCCCTCGATCAGGGTCATGTTGTTGACAAAGTCCGGCGACAGCAGCCAGCCGCCGCGGGCCTGACCGTAAACGAGCCCGAAGCTGTGCTTGGGCACAAAATCGATGAAGTTCGCCGAGGTGTGGATCGCAAGCCCGCTGACATCGTCGGTGCCGCCGATGCCCAGCGCCGCCTCGGTCGGCGTGTTCGGCGCGTAGGCCGCCTCGCCCGACAACATGAAGCGAGTCGCGCCCTGGCCGATCGGCCATTGCAGTGCGAGGCGGCCGGTGATGCCGTAATAGTCCTCGATGCGGCCGCCGGCCGTGCCATCCTTCCTGAGGGAATCGGGAATATAGGTGATGTCCCACCCCCGCTGCGCGATGAGCCCCCGCTTGCTCTTTTTCTCCATGCCGAAGTAATAAGTCACGTGGCTGGCGTTTTCCGTGAAGGCGAGCGGTGCGCGCCTGACGGTCGTCGGGCCTTCGTCCGTGCTGCGCTGCAGTATCGTGTAATAGCTCGTTCCGGCCGTCGTCTTGTGCTGGACGAGCAGACCGTCGGTCCAGGTGATGTCGACGTTCGGGCTGTCGTTGCGTGACAGCGACTTCTTGGCGACGCCTTCGAGCTCGAACTTGGTCTGCATGCGGCCGAGCATGGCCGTCCAGCGCGGATCCGGCTGCACGCGCAGGTACAGCTCGTCGACCGTCGAATCGCCGAAGCGCAGGCCGTCGGTCGTCGGGATCGCCTCGAAGAGCTCGAAATGGCTGGTGTTGACGTCGTCCGTGGTATAGCGGCCGGCAAGGCGCAGCTTGGCGCTCACGCTGTCGCTCAGGCGGACCCCGACCCCGGGCCGGATGCGTGCACGCCAGTCTCCGTTCGAGCTGCGCGTCCCGTCGCGGTCGTCGCGATCGAGGCCGTAGGCGCCGAGGCGCAGGTCACCGCCGAGGTCGAGCAAGCCCTGGTCCTGCGCCTGTGCCGGCAGGATTCCGACCGCCGCGAGCGCGGCAATTGCGACACTCGCGGCGAATATTCCGGTCGTGTTCAATATCTTCGCTCCTCAAAATTATTTCCGGTCGGGGGGCAGATTGCGTGTATTTTGCCTCAATTGTCGCCCGATCCCGATATTCTTCCTTGAGCAGGGTCAAATGCGCGCAAGGAACCCGAGCACTCCGGTCCGTCAACCCCCTTGCCCCGGGGAGATGCCTTGAACGCCGTCATCAAACCGTCATATTCCGTCATCACACTGTCATACAGGGCTGGAATGATGCGCACGTTCGATTTATCCACAACCCAACCGAAACAGCGGAGACAATCCATGCGACATTCCGTACGCCTCAAGCGAATCCTGACGGCCGGCCTGCTGGCCGGGGCCTTAAGCGCCTGCGCGGCCGAAGCCGCCAACATCAACGGCGCCGGCGCCACCTTCCCCTACCCGATCTACGCCAAGTGGGCCGAGGCCTACAAGCAGCAGACCGGCACCGGCATGAACTACCAGTCGATCGGCTCCGGTGGTGGCATCAAGCAGATCATCGCCCAAACCGTCGATTTCGGCGCCTCCGACGCCCCGCTCTCGGTCGAGGATCTCGAGAAGAACGGGCTGATGCAGTTCCCGATGGTCATGGGCGGCGTCGTGCCGGTGATCAACGTGCCCGGCGTCAATCCCGGCGAGCTGAAGCTGACCGGCGCGCTGCTGGCCGACATCTATCTGGGCAAGATCGCCCAGTGGAACGACGCGGCGATCGCGAAGCTCAATCCGGGCGTCAAGCTCCCCGATCAGAAGATCACCGTGGTGGCGCGCTCCGACGGCTCGGGCACGACCTTTATATTCACCCACTATCTGTCCAAGGTGAGCCCGGAGTGGAAGGAGAAGGTCGGCAACAAGACATCGGTCGCCTGGCCGACCGGCGTCGGCGGCAAGGGCAACGAAGGCGTGGCTTCTTACGTACAGCGCATCAAGGGCGGCATCGGCTATGTCGAGTATGCCTACGCCCTGCAGAACAAGATGAACTACGCAATGCTGCAGAACAGGATGGGCAAGTTCGTTAAACCCGACGCCGACAGCTTCAAGGCCGCGGCCGCCAACGCCGACTGGGCCGGCACGCCGGGCTTCAACCTGATGCTGACCGACCAGCCGGGCGCGGGGAGCTGGCCGATCACGGGCGCGACCTTCATCCTGATGCACAAGCAGCAACGGGACCCCGCGACCGCCGCGGAGGCGCTGAAGTTCTTCGACTGGGCCTACCGCAAGGGCAACAAGCTGGCGGACGCGCTGCACTACGTGCCGATGCCGGCCAGCGTGGTAACCCTGGTCGAAAAGGCCTGGGCACAACAGATCCGCGACACCAAGGGAAATCCGGTCTGGACCGGGAAGCTGGTCCAGAAATAGAATACATCTGGTGGGTGCGGGGCTGGAAGCCCCGCCTACATCCTTATAAAACAGCGGGGCCCGCCGGGTCCCGCTGTTTCTGTCATGCAAGGGGGAAGCGTGGACGGCAACTCAGCGGATGCGGCGCTCACGCGCCAGCATTGGCTGGACAAGTCATTCTACTGGGTGACGGCGAGCTTCGCCGGCCTGGTGCTGGTGTTGCTGGTCAGCATTCTGATTTCGCTGTTCGTCGGCGGCTGGCAGGCGCTCACGACCTTCGGCCCCGGTTTCGTCGTCACCGATGCCTGGAATCCGGTCAGCGAGGAGTTCGGCGCGCTGGTGCCGATTTACGGGACGCTGGCGAGCTCGATCATCGCGCTCGCCATCGCCGTGCCGATCAGCTTGGGCATCGCCTTGTTCCTCACCGAGCTCGCGCCGGACTGGCTGCGGCGCCCGGTCGGCACCGCCATCGAGCTGCTGGCCGCCATTCCCAGCATCATCTACGGCATGTGGGGGCTGTTCGTGTTCGCGCCGGTGCTGTCGGAGCACGTTCAGCCCTGGCTCCAGGACACTTTCGGCGATTGGGCGGTGATCGGCGCACTGTTCCAGGGTCCGCCGATCGGCATCGGCATGCTGCCGGCCGGCATCATTCTCGCCATCATGATCATTCCGTTCATCGCCGCCATCATGCGCGACGTTTTCCTGACCACACCGAAATTCGTCAAGGAGTCGGCCTATGCCATGGGCGCGACCACCTGGGAGGTGGTGCGCCACGTGGTGCTGCCGCACACGCGCGTCGCCGTCACCGGCGGCATCTTCCTCGGTCTCGGCCGCGCGCTCGGCGAGACCATGGCGGTGACCTTCGTCATCGGCAACACCCACCGCCTGAGCGTTTCGCTGTTCGAGCCGGGCAATTCGATCGCCTCGACCCTGGCCAACGAGTTCACCGAGGCGGTCGGCGATCTGCACACCTCGTCGTTGATCGCGCTTGGCCTGGTGCTGTTCCTGATCACCTTCGTGGTGCTGTCGATCGCCAAGCTCCTGCTGATGCGGCTGGAGACGAAGGGAGGTGGACGTGGCTGACGCCAGCGGCAGCAACTGGCGCTACCGCCGCCGGCGCATTCTCAATGTCTTCAATCTGACCGGCTCGGTAATCGCCACCGGCTTCGGCCTGTTCTGGCTGGTGTGGATCCTGTGGACCACGCTCAGCGCCGGCGCCGCCGCCATCGACTGGACGCTGTTCACCGAGAACACGCCGGCGCCGGGCGGTCGGGGCGGGCTGGCCAACGCCATCGTCGGCAGTCTTATCATGGTCGGGCTGGCGACCGTCATCGGCACGCCGATCGGCATCTTCGCCGGCACCTGGCTGGCCGAGTTCGGCCGCAAGAAGCCGGTGGCCGCGGTGATCCGATTCATCAACGATATCCTGCTGAGCGCGCCCTCGATCATCATGGGGCTGTTCGTCTACGAGCTGGTGGTGGTCACGACCAGGCAGTTTTCCGGGATCGCCGGCGCGCTGGCGCTGGCGATCATCCTGCTGCCGGTGGTGATCCGCACCACCGAGGAAATGCTGCGGCTGGTGCCGAACTCGTTGCGCGAGGCGGCGCTGGCGCTGGGCGCGCCGCGCTGGAAGGTGATCACGTTGATCGCCTACCGCGCGGCACTGAGCGGCGTCCTGACCGGCGTCCTGCTCGGCGTGGCGCGCATCGCCGGCGAAACCGCGCCGCTGCTGTTCACCGCGCTCAACAACCAGTTCTGGAGCACCGATATCACCGGACCGATGGCCAACCTGCCGGTGGTGATCTTCCAGTTCGCCATGAGTCCCTACGCGGAGTGGCACACGCTGGCCTGGGCCGGCGCGCTGCTCATTACTCTCAGCGTGCTGGCCCTGAGCATCATCGCCCGCACGCTATTACGCCAACCGAAGATGGACTGATGAACGACACCCAAACCGTCGAGGCCGGCAGCAAGATCCAGGTGCGCAACCTGGATTTCTATTACGGCAAGTTCCGCGCGCTGAAGGACGTCAGCCTGGACATCGCCAAGAACCATGTCACGGCCTTCATCGGCCCGTCCGGCTGCGGCAAGTCCACGCTGCTGCGGACCCTCAACCGCATGTACGAGCTCTATCCGGACCAGCGCGCCACCGGCGAGATCCTGCTCGACGGCAAGAATATACTGACCCCGCGCATGGACCTTTACCGGCTGCGGGCACGGGTCGGCATGGTGTTCCAGAAGCCGACGCCGTTCCCGATGACCATCTACGAGAACATCGCCTTCGGGGTGCGGCTGTACGAGCGCTTGAAGAAATCGACCATGGACGACCGCGTCGAATCGGCGCTGCGCCAGTCGGCGCTGTGGGACGAGGTCAAGGACAAGCTGAAGCAGAGCGGCATGAGCCTGTCCGGCGGCCAGCAGCAGCGCCTGTGCATCGCCCGCGCCATCGCCGTCAAGCCGGAGGTGCTGCTGCTCGACGAGCCGGCCTCGGCCCTGGACCCGATCTCGACCCTCAAGATCGAGGAGCTAATCTATGAACTCAAGAACAATTACACGATCGTAATAGTCACCCACAACATGCAGCAGGCGGCGCGCGTCTCGGACCATACCGCGTTCATGTACCTGGGGGAGCTGGTGGAATTCGGCGACACCAATGGCATTTTCACCAATCCCTCGCAAAAGCAGACTGAAGACTACATTACCGGCCGTTACGGCTGAGCCGAGGAGCAGGATCATGGAATCCATACATACCCACATCTCCCGCCAGTTCAACGCCGAGCTCGAGGAAATCCGTTCGCGGGTCCTGGAAATGGGCGGACTGGTGGAGCAGCAGATCGACCAGGCCATACACGCGCTGGTCAAGGGCGACGTCGCGCTGGCCGAGGAGCTGGTCAAGAACGACTACAAGGTCAACAAGCTCGAGGTCACCATTGACGAGGAGTGCAACCAGATCATCGCCCGCCGCCAGCCGACGGCCGGCGACCTGCGCCTGGTGGTGGCGGTGATCAAGACCATCACCGACCTCGAGCGCATGGGCGACGAGGCCGAGAAGATCGCGCGCATGGCGATGCGCCTGGCCGGCGAGGAACGGCCGAAGAACAACTACATGGAGATCCAGGCGCTCGGCAACCATGTGCGCCAGATGCTGCACGACGCCCTCGACGCCTTCGCGCGCGTCGACATGGAGGCGGCGCTGCGGGTGGCGCGCGAGGACGAGCAGGTCGACCAGGAGTACGACGGCGTGCTGCGCCAGCTCATCACCTACATGATGGAGGACCCGCGCACCATCTCACGCATGCTCAACGTCATCTGGGCGGCGCGCGCCCTGGAGCGCATCGGTGACCATGCCTGCAACATCGGCGAATACGTCATCTACCTGGTGAAGGGCAAGGACGTGCGCCACACCAGCCTGGAGCAGATCGAGAAGGAGATTCTGGGAAAAAACCCGTAACCGGCGGGCTGCGCGACCTGTACCGCTTTCCTCGGCGGCCGGCACCTGTCACGACCAGCCGCCATACAGCACGGCAAACAGGCGATCGTCATCGCCTGCCATATATCTGCAATATTTCTGCAATGTTCGGCCTATAGACTGCCCGGGTGATACAGCCTCCGGTGCGGTCATGAGCGCCGTCGAATCGATCCAGCCAGAACCACTGACCCAGCCGGAGCTCTTCCTCAACCGTGAGTTGAGCTTCCTCGAATTCAACCGCCGGGTCCTGGAGCAGTCCAAGGACCCGGCCACGCCGCTGCTCGAGCGGCTGCGCTTCCTGTGCATCTCCAGCACCAATCTCGACGAATTTTTCGAGATCCGCGTGGCCGGCCTGCACGAGGTGGTGGCCTCGGGCTCGACGCAGGCCGGACCCGACAACATGGCGCCGGCCGAAGTCGAACGCCAGGTCGGCGTCGAGGCCCGCAAGCTCGTGGCGGAGCAGTACCGGGTGCTCAACGAGGAGCTGATCCCGGCGTTGGAGCAGGCCGGCATCCGCTTTTTGCGGCGTACCGAGTGGAACACCGGGCAGGAGTCCTGGGTGCGCGGCTACTTCAAGCGCGAGCTGCTGCCGATGCTCAACCCGCTCGGCCTGGATCCGGCCCACCCCTTCCCGCGCATACTCAACAAGAGTCTCAACTTCATCGTGTCGCTGGAAGGGCGCGATGCCTTCGGCCGGCGCAGCGGTGTCGCCGTCGTCCAGGCGCCGCGTGCACTGCCGCGGCTGATCCCGCTGCCGCCCGAGGTCGCCGGCGGCCCGAACGACTTTGTGTTCCTGTCATCGATCATCCATACCCATGTCGACGACCTGTTTCCCGGCATGAAGGTCACTGGCTGCTACCAGTTCCGCGTCACGCGCAACAGCGATCTGTTCGTCGACGAGGAGGAGGTCGGCGACCTGCTGCGCGCCGTCGAGGGCGAGCTGCCGTCACGGCGCTACGGCGAGACCGTGCGCCTGGAGGTGGCGGACAACTGCCCGGCGGAGATGGCGGCCTACCTGCTCAAGCAGTTTGATCTGGTCGAGGACGACCTCTACCAGGTGAACGGGCCGGTCAACCTCAATCGTCTGCAGGCGGTCATCGACCAGGTCGACCGCCCCGAGCTCAAGTATCCGGCCTTCGTGCCGGGCCTGCCGGCGCGGCTGGCCGCGACCCGCGGCCTGTTCGCGGCGATGCGCCAGGGCGACATCCTGTTGCACCATCCGTTTCAGTCGTTCGCGCCGGTCGTCGACTTCGTGCGCCAGGCCGCCGCCGATCCGCAGGTGCTGGCGATCAAGCAGACCCTGTACCGGACCGGTCCCGGCTCGGCGCTGGCCGACGCGCTGGTCGAGGCGGCGCGCGCGGGCAAGGAAGTGGTCGTGGTCATCGAGCTGCGCGCGCGCTTCGACGAGGAGGCGAACATCAATCTCGCCACGCGCCTGCAGGAGGCCGGCGCGCACGTGGTGTACGGCGTGGTCGGTTACAAGACCCACGCCAAGCTGCTGCTGGTCGTGCGCCGCGAGCAGCGTGCGCTGCGCCATTACGTGCACCTCGCCACCGGCAACTATCACAGCCGCACCGCGCGGCTGTACACCGACTACGGCCTGCTCACCTGCGACGAGACCATCGGCGAGGACGTCAACAAGGTGTTCCTGCAGCTCACCAGCCTCGGCCGCGTCAAGCGGCTGCATAAGCTCCTGCAATCGCCGTTCACCTTGCACAAGGGGCTGATCGAGCGCATCGGGCGCGAGACGGCGCATGCCGGCGCCGGGCGGCCGGCGCGCATCGTCGCCAAGATGAACGCCCTGGTCGAACCGCAGATCATCCAGGCCCTGTACGCCGCCGCGCGCGCCGGAGTCCGGGTCGAGCTGATCGTACGCGGCATCTGCTGCCTGCGTCCGGGCGTGCCGGGCGTGTCCGAGAACATCACGGTGCGATCGATCATCGGACGCTTCCTCGAGCACACCCGCGTCTTCTATTTCCACAATGACGGTGAATTCGAGGTGTTCTGCGCCAGCGCCGACTGGATGGACCGGAATTTCTTTCGCCGGGTCGAGGTCGCCTTCCCCGTGGAGGACAGGAAGCTGCGCGAACGGATCGCCCGGGACCTTGCGACCTACCTCGCCGACAATACCCAGGCGTGGCTGCTGCAGAGCGACGGCAGCTACCGGCGCGCCGGGCCGGGCCGGCACAAACCGCGCGCCGCGCAGCTGGAGCTGCTCGCCGAGCTCGGCGAGAGACCGCCCAGCCAGGTCGTGGCCACAGTGAATGCGGCAAGCGGGCGGTCTCTTCCCTCACCCGGCCCTGCCGGGCCACCCTCTCCCGACGGGAGAGGGTGAGCAGGTAGGCGGCCTTCGGCCGCGGGTTCGTGATGAGCGGCTGAGCGCGGTCCCGCCCGGGGTCGGCCTACCGGATCAACAGCTCAAGGCGCGCTGCCTGGAGATACACCGCCTCGCGAACCAGGTCCTCGCGGGTCAGCGGATGGCGCCCCAGCCAGCCGCGCGGGAAGCGCAGCATGAGCGAGCGCTTGTCGGCCTCGAGGCGCAACGCCGGCAATTCGACGTCGCCGCGACCGCGGTGCAACAGCACGGCGAGCCGCAGCAGCAGGCACAGGCGCCGCGCGCTGCGGCGCTGGGCGCGCGGCAGCGCGTCGAACAGATCGCGCGGCAGCCGGCGGCGGTGGCCGCGGATCAGCGCCGCGAGCAAGCGCTGCTCCTGCCAGGAAAAGCCGGGAAGATTCGAGTTCTCCACCAGGTAGGCGCCGTGCCGATGGTATTTGTTGTGCGCGATGGCCAGGCCGATCTCGTGCAGGCGCGCGCCCCAGGCCAGCATCCGCCCGTCCGCTTCGTCGAGCTGCCAGTCGGCCGCAACCTGCGCAAGGCACCGCTGCGCCGTCGCCGCCACGCGCTCGGCCTGCCGGACGTCGACCTGATAGCGCGCGCTGAGGTCGCGTATGGTCTGCTCGCGCACGTCCTCGTGGCGGATGCGCCCGACCAGATCGTAGAGCAGCCCCTCCCGCAGGGCGCCACCGGACACCCGCATCCGCTCGATGCCGAGCGCCTCGAACACCGCCGCGAGGATCGCGAGCCCCCCCGGGAACACCGGTGCGCGCTCCGGGCTCAAGCCGGCCAACGCCAGCTGGTCGACGTGCCCGGCCGCCAGCAGCGCATCGCGCAGGCGCTTCAGCGTCGCCGGCGTGATGCCGTGGTCGCCCCAGCGCTGGGTCTCGATGACGCTCGCGACCGCGCGCAGCGTACCGGAGCTGCCGTAGGCCGCGGTCCAACCGTGCGTGCGGAATTGCGCTTCGATCGGCTGCAGCTCGAGTCGCGCCCCGGTTTCGGCGGCGCTCAAGGCCTTGGGCGTGATGCGGCCCGTGGCGAAGTGCGCCCGGCTCAGGGTCACGCAGCCCAGAGACAGGCTCTCCGTCAGCAACGCGCGCCGGCCCTCGCCGATGATGAGCTCGGTGCTGCCGCCGCCGATGTCCAGCACCAGGCGGCGTTCGCCGTCGTCGGGCAGCTCGCGCGCCACGCCCTGATAGATCACCCGCGCCTCCTCCTGGCCGGAGATAATCTCGATCGGATGCCCGAGCGCCCGCTCCGCGCGACGCAGGAACTTGTCCGCATCGCGCGCCCGCCGCAGGGTGTTGGTGCCGACCGCGCGCACGGCGTGACCCGGCAGCCCCCGCAGGCGCTCGCCGAAACGCGCCAGGCAATCCAGGGCGCGCTGGCGCGCCGGACCGCTCAGCCGGTTGCGCGCATCCAGACCGGCGGCGAGTCGTACCATTTCCTGCAGGCGATCGATAACGCGTATCTTCCCGTCATCGGCCTGTGCAACGACCAGGTGAAAACTGTTCGACCCGAGATCGACCGCGGCGATTGTTTCGGCGCTGCGGCGCGCGTCGAGCGCCGGCAGCAAGCTGAGCAATTTGGACACGGACATGACACGTTACCCGGTCGCGCCGTCGCGGCGAGACCCCGATTATAAACCGGACCGCCGTACCGGGGTGTCGATCGATCGACGTCGACATCCCGGTCGCGAGTCAATCCCGCGAGCATAACCGCCCGCGGATGACGGTTTGATGACGATGGATTCTTCAACGCCGCAGCGCGCGCACCTGGGCCAGCGCCAGCAGCCAGCGCAGCGACCCGTGGCCGGCGGCGGGTGCCGCGCGAAACTCGATGAGGCAGATCGCGCCCTTCTTGAGCTCGATCACGGACTCGGCGGCGCCCGTCATCAACCAGCCCGCGAGCCGGCTCAGATCCGGCTCGTGTCCGACCAGCACCACCGTGGCGTCCTCCGGGAACTCATGCAGCCATTTGAGGACGCCGCGCGCGCTGCCGGCCGGCGCCAGCGCCGGAAGCGGGACCGGCTCCAGGCGCTTGTACTGCCTGGCGATCAGCGCCCCGGTCTCGGCCGCACGCCGCAGCGGGCTCACGGCGAGCGCGTCGACCCCGGGACAGAGCCGGTCGAGCACGCGACCGGCGAGGCGTGCGTACTGCCGGCCGCTGGAGGTCAGCGCGCGCTCCGCGTCCGGCCGCCGCGGCCCGTCCGGCCCGGTGCCGGCGTCTTCCGCCTTGGCGTGGCGCACGATGACGACTTGCATGACAGGACTCCTCTCGCTCGCCTTCGAGCATGCGTCAACGCGGCGACCGACACAAGCCGCACAGCGGTCTCAAATACGGTCCTCGCAGACATAGAGCGACAGCCGCGAGCCGGTCACGACGCTGCGTCCGTAAAAAACGAACGTGGCGATCAATAGCCCCAGCAGGAACAGCACCATGCCCGGATGCCAGAGCGTCTCCAGCCCCGCGGTCAGCGACGGCGCGGGCAGGAACCCGCCCTGCAGCGCCAGCAGCACGACCGCGACATAGGCGACCGATATGATCGCCAGCCATTGATACACGGAGATACGGCCGCCGCCGCGATAATCGGCCCGCAGCGTTTCCGAGTAGGCGCGCCACAGCTGCGTGACTCCGAGGCTCAGCAGCAGCGCCCCGGCGAACAGGCCGGACAGATACAACAACACGCCGACCAGGCCGGCGGCGACGTACAGTAGCGCGGTGACCGCCTGGATCGGTATCACCTTCTCCCCGTCGAGCCGCGCCGCATAGCTGATCTTCTTCATCGAACCGTGAAACACGAAGTGCCAGCGCCTGAACAGCCAGCGCGTCAGCGGATGCGCCGCCGCGAGCGGCTTGCCGTAGCAACAGCCGAAGCTGATGCACGCCAGCCGGCCGAGACCCTCGCCGAAGGCGTAGGCGATGCTCATCGCCGCCAGCGCCGGCACCGCCGGGATCGGCGATCCGTCGAGCGCGCCGAGCGTGGCATTGCTGAGCTCGATCACCCACGGCGCCAGCACGATACCGACGAACGACGCGCCGGCGACGGTTAGCGTTCCGTTCTTCCGCTCGACCACCACCGCCACCAGCTTGGAGGCCGGGATGCAGGCGGCCAGTATCGCGACCGCCAGCACCACAGTCTCGAGGCGGCTGACGCCGACGGCGCCGAGCAGCAGAAACGCGATGATCACCGATACCAGCTGGGCGGCGGCGGACAACAGGCCGTAATAGGTCAGGTTCACCCCCTGCCATTGCCCGTTGGCGTCGATGCGCACCGGCAGCGTGGCGAGGATCTGCCAGCGCTCGCCGGGGAGATAGCGGAATCCCCAGGCCAGATAGGCCATGCACGACACCGCCAGCACGGTGACGAACAGCAGATGCTCAATCATCGGATCCCCCTCAGGATGCCTGTCGGAACGCGGCGACGGCCGCCGCGCGCGCCACCGCCGAGCGCGCCGTCACGTCGGTTTCGACCAGTGGCTGCTGAAAGGCAAGCGCGAAGCGCGTCGCGACCGCCGGTCGGCGTTGATTGCTCAGCAGATCGTCCGCGAACCGCACCCGGTCGCGCTGGAATAGCAGCACGGTCGTCGAGCTGCCCGGACGGAACAGGCTCTTGGCGGCGCCGCGCCGCAGCATCATGCCCGGCACCACCGGCTGCGGCGCGTCGTAGCCGACCTCGCTGTAGCACTGGACGATCTCGCCTATCATCAGGGCGACTACTTCGATCATCGCCACCAGGCCGACGCCGGTGCCGCCTTCGACGTCGGTATCGATGACGGTCACCACCCGGCGGTTCTTCGAGTACGGCGCGGCAACGGTGATCGCCGCGCCCGGATTGCAGGAGTGAAACGCGCCGTCGATCTCGTAGTAGTCCACGACCCGGCCGCCGACCGGGTTGTGGTTGTAGTGATATTTCTCCGGCGTCAACCGGAACACCGCGTAGTCGCCGCCGTGAAATTCCTCGAGCCACTGCGGCTGACTCGCGCCGAGCAACTCGTCGTAATGAAACAGCTTGCCTTTGATGTACAACTGCGAGTTGTCGTCCAGCGAACCCACCAGCACCCGCGAATCGGCCGGCGCGACGACGCAGTCCTCGTCGAGGGGCATCGGCCGGCACTCCCAGTAGCGGATACGTCGCTCGAACACCTGGCGCGGGGTGGTGAAGCGCGCCGGATCGTCCAGGCACTCGGTCAGGTCAATCCGGTTCTCGCGCAGGAAGCGCCGGCAGGCGCTCGACCCCCAGAAGCTGTCGTAGTTGAGGTAGCCCAGCACCTGAGTGGTCCAGGCGCTGGTCAGCATGCGGAACAGGAACGGCATGCGCTCGCGCACCGGGCCGTAGAAGAACAGGACCACGGCGTCCTGATAGAGGCGCTCGGTGCGGACCTTACCGGACGCCCGATCGATATAGTGATGTGGCATCATCGTCATGCACCGTGGGGGTCGTCGTGGACTTCAACCGCTCGGCGTCGCGCGCGTCCTCGGTCACGAGCACGAGCAGCAGCTGGATCAGGTCCTGCACGTCGCCGGCCTCGGCCTCGTCGGCAAGCAAGCGCGCGGCGAGCGCCGCAAACCGCTCGGCGGCGTCCCGGCCGCCCGAGACCGCACACAGGACGGCACGCACGCGGGCGTCGCCGCCGGCGCGGCGCTCGAGCCCGCGCAGCGCTCCGACCGCGCAGTCGACGGCGCGGCGCAGCATGCGATCGCGCAGCGTATCGCGATAGTAGCGATCGGCCGCCTCATTGAACTCGACGGCATCGGCCTCCATGGGTGAGTGCGCGCCGATCTCATCGAGGATGCCGCGCGTCAGCCGGCCGGCGGCAGAGCGCCCCGCGGGATCGGCCAGACGCTCGGCCAGGTCGTCGAGCCAGGGGCCGGCATCGAGATGTTCGACGATCCCCGGCGCGTCACGCCCGAGCAGGCGCAACAGGGCAGCCCGGTATCCGGCGAGCGGAACTTTCAGATAGGCGGGCTGGCGCCGGCTGGTCCGCACTCCGTCAGCCATCGATACCAGGGTACCCAGCAAACGGTTGCGCGTGTCTTTGCGCACATAGATCGCCGGCAGGCCGGCGGCGGCCGCGAACAGGATCTGGCGCCGCTCGCTCTCGCTGAACGGATCGTCGGGCAGGTCGGCATGGGTGTAGCGGCCGGTCGCCATGAGCTGGTAGGCGACTGCCGTCACCAGGCGCTGCAACTCGGCGGCGGCGCCGAGGTCGGTGTCGAAATCCTCGAAGGCGCTGTAGTAACGGCCCTCGAAGCCGGAGAAGCCGCGCGACTCGAAGTCGCGCAGACGGTAGGGCAGGTACAGGCTCATGTCGCGGTGATACACGCCTTGTGCGTGCAGCTCCTGCTTGAGCCGCGTGTCGTTGCCCGGGCGGCCGTCGAGCGCCGGATGGCGGTGCGTGCCGGGAAGCGCGACGAAGTAGTCGAGCAGGCGGAAGTCCGGCACATAGTCGCCGCGCAGGCGAAACACCCGGCCGACGGCGTCGTGGAACCCGCCGTGCAGCAGCGGCGCCGCCTTCGTCTTCCACTGCCGCCAGAAGATCTTGAGATGCGTCGGGTGCAGCTCCAAGGGCAGGAAGCCGAGCGCCTTCCCGGGATGCATATCCGACAGCCGCAGGCGGAACGGCGCGCCACTGTAGGTGCCGACGAACAGCGGCAGAAAGTGCTCGACGATCTTGATGCACAGGTCGCCGAGGTACTTCTCGTCGGCGCCGCTCACGCCGGAGGCCGGATCGCGCCGAGCCGCCGACAACCGGCGACTGCCGAGGCTGAGATGCGTGCCGTTATTGAGCAAGCTGGGGGCCGGCGGCAATTGCGCGCGCGCGTCGACGGTCAGACCCGCCACCCGCAACCGGGCGCGCACCGCGCCGCGGCTGGTGGCGAGCGTCCGGTGGCACAGGTGCATGTATTCCTGCTTGGCCGTTCCGTCCGCGAAGCCCGACAGACAGGGATTCATCATCAGTGCGCGGTAGTCGGACTCCGGCAGGCAGGCGTTGAGCCGGCGCTGGCGCGGACCGGGCGTCGGCGCGAAGTAGATCGATGCCCGCTGCCCGGTGGCGTGCAACGCGAACTTCCGGTTGGCATACTCGGTGAGCAGCTGGGCGAGCAGGAATTGCAGTTGATTCTCCCGCGCGACCGCCGCACCGAGCGCGTGGCGGTCGCGCGACGACACCACGTAAAGCGACAACAACTCCGGCGAGGTGTTGTCGTTGGTAAGGTGCGCAAACAGGCGCGTGGCGGTCGCGCGCACCGGCCGCGGCAGCGCCGGCGACGCCCCAAGCACGTCGGCCAGCGCGAGCTTGAGGGCATAACTCATGGGCACGCGCACGCCGTCGGCGCCGCGATCGCGGCAGGCGAAGCGATGACTATCGGCGCGACCCGCCAAGTCGTCGTGCAGCATGCCGCGGGCGTGAGCATTCAGGGCGGCGCGCGGGATCCGCACCCAGCTGTGATCCCAGGCGGCGTCGGCATTGTCATGCAGGAACCGGTCAATCTCGGCGAGCTCGCGGCCGGCCGCGGCGTCGAACCGGGCGCGCGCCCGCAGCGCCCCATAGTGCGGCGCGCCCAGCAGCGCCAACGGCAGATCGACGGCGCTGCGTGCGCCGCGTACCGTCACCTGCAGCTCGTTCTCGGTACCGGCCGTCACGTCGTCGCACGCGAAGGCCGGCGTTTCAACGTCGGCGGACGTCCCGGGACAACCGAGCCGGTCGAAGATGGCGCGCTGACGCGCACGGTGCGCGTCGGGATCCTGTGGGGGTGGCGCGGCGCATCCGGGTCGGCGTGACGCCGGTCTGCGAGTGATCATGGGTGGTCGGGTCTCGTTTTGGCCGCGTGCACGATGACAAACTCGGTTTGCGGAATTGTTACGGTGCAGTGACGTTTCGAAGACAGCGTGGTCGGATCGGGTCGGTCGATGCCCTCCCCGTTCCGCGTGGGACGCGGATCGGGGTCGACACTCTCAAGGAAGAGCTGAACGAGCACCCAGCCCTCCGCCGAAGGCGGAGGAACCGGGCCAGGGTGAGGGGAAGTTGTCGGTGCTGACGGCTAGTTGTCCTTCGCGCCCTGATCGATCCACAGCTTGACGGTGTCGATCTCGTCCTGGGTGAGCGGCTCGGCGCGCCCCATGGCCGGCGAATCGCGGTGGTGCGGCGGCATGTGCAGCTCCGGGCTGGTCTTGTGGGCGACCAGGCGATACAGGGTGCTGGATTCGGCGTCGCCGGGGACGATGACGTCGCCGAACTTGGTGCCCTTCGACAGGCCGGCGTAATCCTTCACGCTGAACCCGCTCTTCTGGGAACCTTCGCCGCTGCCGTCGTGACAAGACAGGCACTTGGCCTGCAGGATCGGTTTGACGTCCCGGCTGTAGCTGACTTCGCGCGTGCAGGCCGCGACCGCGGCGAGCGAGATGACCAGGACGCTGGTAATGCCTAGACGGCTATTCATACGTTTTACTCCCTGTCGTGCATGGTTCGTGACGCAATATTGGATCAACATATCATAACGATACGCGGGCGGCATTGACCCCGGGCAAAAACCGACGCCGCTTGAAAACCTTCATCCGTCCTTAAGCCAGGCCGCGGCCTGCGCGGCATAGTACGTCAAAATCGCATCCGCCCCGGCGCGCTTGAACGCCAGCAGCGACTCCATCACCGCCGCCTTCTCGTCCAGCCAGCCGTTGGCCGCGGCGGCCTTGAGCATGGCGTATTCGCCGCTCACCTGGTAGACGAAGGTCGGCGCGCCGAAGCGCCGCTTCACGCGCCGCACGATGTCGAGGTAGGGCATGCCGGGCTTGACCATGACCATGTCGGCGCCCTCCGCCAGGTCGAGCGCGACCTCGCGCAGCGCCTCGTCGGAGTTGGCCGGGTCCATCTGGTAGCTGTACTTGTTGCCGCCGCCGAGATTGGCCGCCGAGCCGACGGCGTCGCGGAACGGGCCGTAGAAATTCGACGCGTACTTGGCGGAGTACGACAGGATACGGGTGTTGACGAAACCGTTGTCCTCGAGCGCGTCGCGCAGCGCGCTGACGCGCCCGTCCATCATGTCCGAGGGCGCGACGATGTCGGCGCCGGCCTCGGCGTGGGACAGCGCCTGCTTGACCAGCACCGCGACGGTCTCGTCGTTGAGCACGTAGCCGTCGCGGTCGATCAGGCCGTCCTGGCCGTGGACGGTGAACGGGTCGAGCGCCACGTCGGTGATGACGCCGAGCCCCGGGATGCCCTGCTTGAGCGCGCGCACCGCGCGCTGGGCGAGGCCGTCCGGATTGTAGGCCTCCTCGGCGCGGTCGGTCTTGCGGTCCGCCGCCACCACGGGAAACAGCGCGACCGCCGGGATGCCGAGCCGGGCCCAGTCCTGCGCGCGCCGCACCAGCACGTCGATGCTCATGCGCTCGATGCCGGGCATGGACGCCACCGCCTCGGTCCGGGCCTGACCCTCGATCACGAACACCGGCTGGATCAGATCGTCCACCGAAAGACGGTTCTCGCGCATCAGCCGCCGCGAGAAATCGTCGCGCCGCATGCGCCGCGGGCGGGTGCGCGGGAAACCGGGGTGACGGGTATCCGACTCGCTCACTCAGCTACTCCTCGCGGGATGGGTCGCGTCGTTCATGGAAAAAGATGTTAAACCACGGGGGACGCGGGGAAAACCAGAAAAACAAAAGGGCCCGGTCGAGCCGGGCCCCCGCGCGTCACGACCGGTAACGCCTACTTGGTCTTCTTCGCCTTCTTCTTCGGCGCCTTCTTGGCCTTCTTGGCAGCCTTCTTCACCGCCTTCTTCGCCTTCTTGGCGGCCTTTTTCACGGCCTTCTTGGCCTTCTTCGCGACTTTCTTGGCGGCCTTCTTCGCCTTCTTGGCGACTTTCTTCGCCGCCTTCTTGGCGGCCTTCTTGGGGGCGGCCTTGGCCGGCGCGCTGGCAGCCGGCTTGGCGGCCGCGGCCTTGGCCGGCTTGGCCGCGGCCTTGCCGGCTGCCTTGGCCGCCGCCGCGGCGCCGCCCAGGTTCACCCCGGCGAGCGGCCGCATCTGGGCCTCGATGATGTCGCTGATGGTCTTGAAGATGTCGTTGATCGAGCCGACGCCGCGCGCGGTGCGCAGCTTGCCCTGGGCCTTGTAGTACGACACCAGCGGCGCGGTCTGCTCCTCGTAGACCTTGAGGCGGTTGCGCACCGTGGTCTCGTTGTCGTCGGAGCGATGCTGGAGCATGCCGCCGCACTTGTCGCACTTGCCCGGGGTCTTGGGCGGCGTGTAGTAGATGTTGTAGATCGCGCCGCAGGTGCCACAGGTGCGCCGGCCGGTGAGGCGCTTCATCAGCACCTCGAGGTCGACGTCCACCAGCAGCGCCAGCTGCAGCGGCTGGCCGAGGCGGGCCAACATGGCGTCGAGCGCCTGGGCCTGGGGGATGTTGCGCGGAAAGCCGTCGAGGATGAAACCCCCGCGGGCGTCGGGCTTGGCCAGGCGCTCCTGGATCATGCCCAGCACCACGTCATCGGCGACCAGATGGCCCGAGTCCATCGCCGCCTTGGCTTTCTTGCCCAGCTCGGTGCCGGCGGCGACCGCCGCCCGAAGAAGATCACCTGTGGATATTTGCGGAATTTTGTACTTTTCTACCAATAACTTAGCTTGAGTTCCCTTGCCGGAGCCCGGCGCTCCTAGTAGTACGATTCGCATGTCTGTTCTCGCTTTAGGCCCCATCCGGGACCCTTTATTGGTGACTGATGGAATCCTCCCCTGGCGGGGACTGCTGGCGGCTAAACTACCTGCGGACCCTCCGGACGTCAATGGTTTTCCGGGGATTTCCCGCCATAAAGCCGGCCTATCCGCAGATTCAATCTTTGCCGTGAACGCCACGGCGATTTCGGTTATCTTTAGCCCCCTTGATGGACTGGACCCAAGGGCGCGTCCTTGGCCCCACCCGCCGACCGGACATGACCGACATACCGGATTTCACCGAAACCGAGCTGTGGACCCTGCGCACGACGCTCGCCGAGCGCTACGGCCGGCCCGTGGAGATCCAGCTGGCCGACACCGAGATGATCGCCGGCGACGGCTCCAACGAGATGGCCTGGTGCCCGACGGTGTTCTGGTCGGCCAAGGGGGCCAACTTCGCGATCAGCAAGATCGCGCCCAAGCGCTACCGCGCGATCTTCTACTACCACCCCGATCATCAGCTCGGCACCGGCATCGACAGCTACGACGAGATCGGCGACTGCGTGGTGAGCCTGCTCCAGGTCGAGTCCGACCACCTGCGCAAGCACAAGATCGAGGCCGACGCCTCGCCGTCCGAGGAAAAGCCCGCGGACGACAAACCGGATCTGACACCTAACTTCTGGGGAGATTGAAGCACAATGGCCAAAGCCAGACCGAAGAACGCCTTCTACGCCCAATCGGGCGGCGTCACCGCCGTCATCAACGCCTCGGCAGCGGGCGTGATCGAGGCCGCGCGCAAGCACAAGAACAAGATCGCCAAGGTCTACGCCGGGCGCAACGGCATCATCGGCGCGCTGACCGAGGACCTGATCGACACCTCCAGGGAATCCGCCGGCGCCATCGGGCGGCTCCGCCACACCCCGAGCGGCGCCTTCGGCTCCTGCCGCTACAAGCTCAAGAGCCTGGACCAGAACCGCCGCGAATACGAGCGCCTGATCGAGGTCTTCAAGGCGCACGACATCGGCTATTTCTTCTACAACGGCGGCGGCGACTCGGCCGATACCTGCCTCAAGATCTCGCAGCTCGGCGAATCCATGGGCTATCCGCTCCAGGCGATCCACGTGCCCAAGACCGTCGACAACGACTTGGCCGTCACCGACAACTGCCCGGGCTTCGGCTCGGTCGCCAAGTACATCGCCGTGTCCACGCGCGAGGCGAGCTTCGACGTAGCAAGCATGGCCAAGACCTCGACCAAGGTGTTCATCCTCGAAGTCATGGGCCGGCACGCCGGCTGGATCGCCGCCGCCGGCGGTCTCGCCTCGACCCAGGACACGGAGATCCCGATCGTGATCCTGTTCCCCGAGGTGACCTTCGACAAGGACAAGTTCCTCGCCAAGGTCAATGCCGCGGTCAAGAAGTTCGGCTACTGCACGGTGGTGGTCTCGGAGGGCGTGAAGAGCGCCGACGGCAAGTTCCTCGCCGACCAGGGCCTGCGCGACGCCTTCGGCCATGCCCAGCTCGGCGGCGTGGCGCCGGTGGTGGCCTCGATCGTCAAGGAAGGCCTCGGCCTCAAGTACCACTGGGGCGTGGCCGATTACCTGCAGCGCGCCGCGCGCCACATCGCCTCCAAGACCGACGTCGACCAGGCCTATGCCGTGGGCAAGGCGGCGGTCGAGTTCGCCCTGAAGGGTCACAACTCGGTGATGCCGACCGTGGTGCGCGCCTCGAACAAGCCATACAAATGGAAGATCGGCATGGCGCCGCTCGCCAAGGTCGCGAACGTCGAGAAGATGATGCCGCCGGATTTCATCACCGCCGACGGCTTCGGCATCACCGCCAAGTGCCGCAATTACCTCGAGCCGCTCATCAAGGGCGAGGACTACCCGCCCTACAAGAACGGTATGCCGCAGTATGTGCGGTTGAAGAATGTGCCGGTGAAACGGAAATTGAAGGGCGAGTTTAAGTTGTAGGCGTGGATACGAGTGGCAAGTAGCAAGTTTCAAGTAGCAAGGAGAAGTTCCTTGCCACTTGCTACTTGCCACTTGCAACTGAGGTTATATGACCCTCGACAAAGCACGCGAGCTGTTGAAGGTGCAGGCCGACTTCGGCGGGTTTTACAACGGCAACTCCGCCAAGCTGATCCTGTCCGAGGTGAGCCGCGAGCACGGTCAGCAGGCGGTCGATCGGTTCATCGTCGAGCTCGGGCTCGACCGGATATTCGGCTTCGAGCCCGGCACGCGCTTCGAGGGCGGCCTGGCGATGAAGGACAAGCATTCCTGACGCCGGTCAGAAAAGTCGCGGATCGGCACATTAAGCGACCTTATGGTCCGGCGGGTGCAGGTTTGATCTGCGTCAATGCGAGCAGTGCAGGAGAGGCATAGAAGAATACTCATCGGGAAAAGGGGTCAGGAAACCTTTTCCCCAACAAGCCGGGAGGCACACCATGTCCGAGGTATTGTTGTTCGCGTTGGGCTGCGGCGTCGTCGCCGTCGTTTACAGCCTCATCTCCATGCGCTGGGTGCTCGCCAAACCCACGGGCAGCCCGCGGATGCGCGAGATCGCCGCCGCCATCCAGGAAGGCGCGCAGGCCTACCTCACCCGCCAGTACACCACCATCGCCGGCGTCGGCGTGGTGCTGTTCGTGGTGATCTTCGCCGCGCTCAACGCCCAGACCGCGATCGGCTTCGCGATCGGCGCGGTGTGCTCGGCGGCGGCCGGCATCTTCGGCATGAACATCTCGGTGCGTGCCAACGTCCGCACCGCCGAGGCCGCCAAGCTAGGGCTGAACCCGGCGCTGAAGCTGGCCTTCCGCAGCGGCGCCATCACCGGCCTGCTGGTGGTGGGCCTGGGGATGCTGGGCGTGGCCGGTTACTACGCCGCCCTCCAGGCCATCTACCCCGGCGGCGAGATCGACTACATCGCGCCGCTGGTGGGCCTGGCCTTCGGCGGCTCGCTGATCTCGATCTTCGCGCGTCTCGGCGGCGGCATCTTCACCAAGGGCGCCGACGTCGGCGCCGACCTGGTCGGCAAGGTCGAGGCCGGCATCCCCGAGGACGACCCGCGCAACCCGGCGGTGATCGCCGACAACGTCGGCGACAACGTCGGCGACTGCGCCGGCATGGCCGCCGACCTGTTCGAGACCTATGCGGTCACGATCATCGCCACCATGCTGCTCGGCTCGCTGCTGCTCGAGGACGCCGGCGAGACCGCGGTGCTCTATCCGCTGGCGCTGGGCGGCGTATCGATCCTGGCCTCGATCGTCGGCAGCTGGTTCGTGTCGGTCGGCAAGGGCGGCAAGATCATGAACGCCCTGTACCGCAGCGTGATCGTCTCCGGCGTATTGGCGGCGATCGCCTTCTACCCGGTCACCACCTATCTGCTCGGCGAGAGCGTGACGCTCGACGGACAGACCGTCGCAAGCATCAATCTGTTCTACGCCGGCCTCATCGGCCTGGCGCTCACCACCGCCATGGTGGTGATCACCGAGTACTACACCGCAACCGAGTACAAGCCGGTGCGCGCCATCGCCGCCGCCTCGGTCACCGGACCGGGCACCAACATCATCGCGGGCTTGGGCCTCTCGATGAAGTCCACGGCGCTGCCGGTGTTGGCGGTCTGCATCAGCATCTGGGGCGCCTACGAGCTGGCCGGCCTCTACGGCCTGGCGATCGCCGCCACCGCCATGCTGTCCATGGCCGGCATCATCGTCGCGCTCGACGCCTACGGCCCGGTGACCGACAACGCCGGCGGCATCGCCGAGATGGCCAACCTGCCGTCCAAGGTGCGCGCCGTCACCGATCCGCTCGACGCGGTCGGCAACACCACCAAGGCGGTGACCAAGGGCTACGCGATCGGTTCGGCCGGCCTCGCGGCGCTGGTGCTGTTCGCCGACTACACCCATGCGCTGGAGCATGCCGGCAAGCTGGTCGAGTTCCGGCTCGACGACCCGGCGGTGATCATCGGCCTGTTCATCGGCGGCATGATCCCCTACCTGTTCGGCGCCATGGCCATGGAGGCGGTCGGCCGCGCGGCCGGCGCGGTGGTGGTCGAGGTACGCCGCCAGTTCAAGTCCATCAAGGGCATCATGACCGGCAAGGCCAAGCCCGACTACTCGCGCGCGGTCGACATGCTCACCCGGGCGGCCATCAAGGAGATGATCATCCCCTCGCTGCTGCCGGTGCTGGCGCCGATCGTGATCGTCGTGGTCATGTACTGGGCGATGGGCCCGGACGCCGGGCCGAAGGCGCTGGGCGGCATGCTGCTCGGCTCGATCGTCACCGGCATCTTCGTGGCGATCTCCATGACCACCGGCGGCGGCGCCTGGGACAACGCCAAGAAATACATCGAGGACGGCCATCACGGCGGCAAGGGCTCCGACGCCCACAAGGCGGCGGTCACCGGCGACACCGTCGGCGATCCTTATAAGGACACGGCCGGCCCGGCGATCAATCCGATGATCAAGATCATCAATATTATGGCGTTGCTCATAGTGCCGTTGCTGTAGGGACAGTAACAAGTAACAAGTGACAAGTAGCAAGTAGTGGAACGGGCCGGTCTTGCCGGCCCGTTTGTTTTAACAGGCAGGATGCGGCGGAACCATTGGGGCATGGGCACGTAGTCGGATATACTTTCCACTTTCCACTTTTTACTTTTCACTGATGCTAATTTGTATCGTCTCCGACAGCCACGATCACCGCCCCTTGCTGGCCGCGGCGGTCGCCGACGCGTGGGCGCGCGGCGCGCAGGCGGTGCTGCACTGCGGCGACCTGGTGGCGCCCAGCACCCTGCACGCCATCCTGCCGCTCGGCCTGCCGATCCACGTGATCCACGGCAACAACGCCGGCGATCTCTACCACCTGAGCCGCATCGCGCACGGCTCCAACGGGCTGGTGACCTATTACGGCCAGGACGCGGCGCTGACCCTGCACGGCCGGCGGATCTTCCTGGTGCACTACCCGCACTATGCCAAGGCCATGGCGCTGACCGGCGACTACGATCTGGTCTGCAACGGTCATGAGCACCGCGCCTGCATCGAGAGCATCGCGACCGTGACCGGCGGCACGACGCTGCGCGTCGATCCCGGCACCGTCGCCGGCATCGGCGCGGCGCCGACCTACGCGCTCGGGGACCTGGAGAAGATGACGTTCGAGATCCGGCCGGTGCCGCTGCCCGGGCTGCCCGGGGTGAACGAACCGCTGCGCGCCGCCGGCGGACGCTGATGCGCGCAATCGCGCGCCGTGCGGCGATTCCGGTTCGCGATCCGTGGCTGTGGGCGGCGCTGCTGGCCGCGCCGCTGTACTGGGCGATCCTCTACGCGCTGACGCGTCCGGCGCTCGACCTCGACTGGCCGCTGGCGCACGTCGCGCCGTTCCTGCTTCCGGCGCTGGTCTACCCGGTGCTGGAGGAAATCGTGTTTCGCGGCCTGATCCAGGAGGCGCTCGCGCGCCGGCTGCGCCGGCGCCTGCCCGGCCCGGTTTCGCCGGCCAACCTCATCACCAGCCTGTTGTTCACCGCGCTGCATTTTCTCAATCACGCGCCGCTCGCGGCCGCGGCGGTGTTCGTCCCGTCATTGATCTTCGGCTGGTTCAAGGACCGGCACGGCAGTCTCGGCGCGCCCATCCTGCTGCACGTCTTCTACAACGCCGGCTACCTTTGGCTGTTCGCGGCGCCGGCCTGACCGGCGTCAGGCGCTCGCCTGCGCCGCGGGCGCGACGCCGGACGCCGGCTCGAGGGCATGCAGGCCGAGCTTGGCGAACAGCGCCCGGTCGCTGTCGGTGTCGGGATTGGGCGTGGTGAGAAGCTTGTCGCCGTAGAAAATGGAATTGGCGCCGGCGAAGAAACACAGCGCCTGCAGCGACTCGGGCATCTGCTGGCGCCCGGCCGACAGCCGCACGACACTGGTCGGCAACGCGATGCGCGCCGCGGCGATGGTACGCACGAATTCGATCGGATCGAGCGCCGGGCCGTCGCCGAGCGGCGTACCGGGAATGCGCACCAGCAGATTGATCGGCACGCTCTCCGGCGGCGGATCGAGCGCGGCGAGCTGGGCGAGAAGCCCGGCGCGGCTGGCGCGCGATTCGCCCATGCCGACGATGCCGCCGGTGCAGACCTTGAGGCCGGCCGCGCGCACCTTGCGCAGCGTGTCGAGCCGGTCATCATAAGTATGCGTGGTGACGATCTCGCCGTAGAACTCCGGCGAAGTGTCGAGATTGTGGTTGTAGTAGTCCAGGCCGGCCGCGGCGAGCTGCTCGGCCTGGCCGTCCTTCAGCATCCCCAGGGTCGTACAGGTTTCGAGCCCGAGCGCGCGCACCGCGCGCACCATCTCCAGCACCGGTTCCAGGTCCTTCTGTTTCGGGCCGCGCCAGGCCGCACCCATGCAGAAGCGCGTCGCGCCGCGTGCCTTGGCGGCGCGCGCCGCCTCGGTAACGACCGCCAGCGACAGCAGCGATTCGGTCTCGAGGCCGGCGTCGTGGCGCGCCGACTGCGAGCAATAGGCGCAGTCCTCCGAGCAGCCGCCGGTCTTGATCGACAGCAGGGTGCTGACCTGGACCGCGTTCGGGTCGAAGTGGCGGCGGTGGACGCCGTGGGCATGAAACAGCAGGTCGTTGAACGGCAGCGCGAACAGGGCCTCGATCTGGGCCGGGCTGGGAACGGTCATGGCGAAACTCGCAGGACGATGGGCCGGAACGGCAAACTAGGCGATGCCGCCGTCCCTGTCAACCGGGAAAATCGCCAGGGGTTGACGGCGGTTCAGAGGCTTCCGCGGGCGTGCTGGGAACCGCCGGCCGAGACGCCCAGCCGCCGCTGCAGGCCGTCCATGTTCTCGATCTCGACATGCTTGCCGCACACCGCGATGAGGCGCTCTTCCTGGAAGCGCGAGAACAGGCGGCTGACGGTTTCCAGGGCCAGCCCCAGATAGTCGCCGATGTCCTGGCGCGACATGTGCAGCCGGAAGCTCGTGCCGGAGAAGCCGAGGCGCTGCTGGCGTTGGGAGAAGTTCAGCAGGCAGGCGAGCAGGCGTTCCTCGGCGTTCATCTTGCCGAGCATCATGAGCAGCGCGCCCTCGCGCGCGATCTCGCCGCTCATCAGGCGCAGCAACTGATGCTGCAAGCCGGGGATCTCGCGCGCCAGGGTTTCGAGCTTGGCATAGGGCAGCTCGCAGACCTCCGAGGTCTCGAGCGCCTCGGCGCTGCCGGGATGGCGCTCGTCGCCGATGGCGTCGATGCCGAGCAGCTCGCCGGACAGGTGGAAACCGGTGACCTGGACGCGCCCGTCGTCGAGCAGCTCCGAGGACTTGAAGGCGCCGCTGCGGACCGCGTACAACGCGCCCAAGGGATCTCCCATGCTGAACAGCTGCTCGCCGCGCTTCACCTTGCGGCGGCGCTGCACAATGCTCTCGAGTGCGTCGAGGTCCTGGCTGCTCAACCCCAGGGGCAGACACAAATCCTTGAGACCGCAGTTGCCGCACGCGGCCTTGATGCTGGAAAGCTGGATGACAGGGGCGGGTTCCTTGCGATTCTTGTCCATAAGGGTGTCTGGTGACTTGCGCTCGGTTGTGCGGATAGTCGAAAATCCATTTTATTCTTAAGGTCATTTCCGTCGAGACGGGTGGCCGCCCAAACCTCCGGCGCCGATCCTCAAAGCACCTCGCCTCGGGACGGCCACTATACTTGAAGTCTTTTGGTGCGCCAATCACTGAATCCTGATGTTCGCGCCGACATCCCCGACCGCGCGACGCTCGACCGGCCGCTTAAATGACCTTCGAGAACCGCTGGTTGGCGGCGGCGCGCAGATACTTGTCGAACACCATGCAGATGTTGCGGATAAGAAGCTTGCCGGCCGGCGCGACGTGGATCGCGTCGTCGCTCACCTGCAGCAGGCCGTCCTGCTGTAGCGCAGCAAGCGCACGCAACTCATCGGCGAAGTAGTCACGGAAGCCGATGCCGTGCTCGCGCTCGATGCGCGCGAAGTCGAGCTCGAAGTGGCAGATCAGCCGGGTGATGACGGCGCGCCGCAGTTTGTCGTCGTCGCTGAGCGCGATGCCGCGGAACACCGGCAGCCGGCCGGCGTCGAGCGCTGCATAATATTCGTCGATAGTCTTCAAGTTCTGGCTGTAGCTGTCGCCGACCTTGCCGATCGCCGTGATCCCCATCGCCACCAGGTCGCAATCGGCGTGCGTCGAATATCCCTGGAAGTTGCGGTACAGCGTGCCGCTGCGCTGCGCCACGGCCAGCTCGTCGTCGGGGCGCGCGAAGTGGTCCATGCCGATGTACACGTAACCGGCGCCGGTCAGGCGCCCGATGGTGTGCTCGAGGATCGCCAGCTTGTCGGCCGCGCTCGGCAGCTCGGCCGCGTCGATCTGGCGCTGGGTCTTGAACAGCTCCGGCAGGTGCGCGTAGTTGAACACCGACAGGCGGTCGGGGCCGGCGGCGATCACCTTGTCGAGCGTGGCGGCGAAGCTCGTCACGGTCTGGCGCGGCAGGCCGTAGATCAGGTCGAAGTTGATCGAACGGAACCCCGTGCGGCGCGCCGCCTCCAGCACCGCCAGCGTCTCGGCCTCCGACTGCAGGCGATTGACGGCCTGCTGTACCGCCGGATCGAAGTCCTGCACGCCGAGGCTCAGGCGGTTGAAGCCGAGCTCGCGCAGCAGCGCGATGGTGTCGGCGTCGGCCTCGCGCGGATCGACCTCGATCGAATACTCGCCCCGGTCGTCGTCGCGCAGGTTGAAATGGCGGCGCGTCTTGTCCATGAGCGCGCGCATCTCATCGTGGCTGATGAAGGTCGGCGTGCCGCCGCCCCAGTGGAGCTGATCGACCGTGCGCGCGCGGTCGAACAAGTCGCCCTGCATTTCGATCTCGCGGAACAGATGTTCCAGATAGGGCGCGGCGCGCTTGCGGTTCTTGGTGACGATCTTGTTGCAGGCGCAGTAGAAGCACACCGTGTCGCAGAACGGCAGGTGGAAATACAGCGACAGCGGGCGCGCGGCGCCGTGCTGCGGCCGGTTGCTGCGCGCGGCGAGCTCGCGGTACTCGGCCTCACCGAAACCGGCGTGGAACTGCACCGCGGTCGGGTACGAGGTGTAGCGCGGCCCGGCCTTGTCGTAGCGCCGAATCAGCTCCGGGTCGAAATGCAGGCGATGGTCCATGATCTGGATCGGTTCTCGAAACGGACTGCCACCCTAACACGGCGGCGCGGGCGGCGGGATTGACAGCTGTCAATTCTACCCCCGCGACCGGCCGTTGACCTAGGTCAATTCGCCGGCCGGCCCGGCGCGGCTAGCATGGCGGCCATGCGAGCAGACCGCCCGTGCTGACCCTCCCCGCCGCGCCCTTGCGCCTGGCGCTCAGCGCCCTCCCCGACCGCCTGCATTCCGCCGGCCTGGCGGCGCTCGCCAGCCAGCTGCTGCGCGGCCAGGCCCTGGCGGCGCGCCTGCCGGAGCTCGACGGCTGCCGGGTGGCGATCGAGATTCATGACCTCGGCTGCCGGTTGGGGTTTGCGGTGCGCGGCCGGGGCCTGACGGCCTGTGACCCGGGCGGCGCCGACGTGCGCATCCGCGGCGGCTTCGACGATTTCTGGCGGCTCGCGACCCGCGCCGAGGATCCGGACACGCTGTTCTTCCAGCGCCGCCTGAGCATCGAGGGCGACACCGAGCGCGGCCTCATGATCAAGAACCTGCTCGACGCCCTGGAGTTCGACTGGCGGGTGCATGTCGCGGCGGTGCTGGGTCCGGTGCCGGCGCGAATTATCGACGGTTTGGCCAGGACCCTTCTTGGTTCCGGGAACTGCGAAGTTGTAGGCGGGGCTTCCAGCCCCGCCGGGCACGATCCATCGACGGACGAGCGGGGCTGGAAGCCCCGCCCACAATATCCTCCGAGCGTCCTCGCTCGTTCGCGCGGCCTACGCATACGCCATCCGCGACCGCCGGCGCGCCCCGACTGACCACCACCACGATGCGCGTCCTGCTCATCTACGCCAACCGCGCGCGCGACCTGGTGCCGGCGCCGCCGATCGGTCTCGCCTATGTGGCGACCGCGACCCGCGACGCCGGCCACGACGTGCGCTTTCTCGATCTGCTGCCGAGCGCCGATCCCGATGCCGACCTGCGGCGGGCGCTCGCGGAGTTCAAGCCCGAGGCGATCGGCATCTCGGTGCGCAACATCGACAACGTCGTGCACCAGCACCTGGCGCGCCACCTCGGCGAGCTGGCGCGGCTCATCGCACTGCTGCGCGCGCACAGCGCGGCGCCGATCGTGGTCGGCGGGCCGGCGATCTCCATCCTCGGCGCCTCGACGCTGAAGCACCTGGACGCCGACATCGCCGTGATCGGCGAGGGCGAGCGCAGCTTCCCGGCGTTGCTGGCCGCGCTCGAAAGCGGAACGAGCCTCGGCGGCGTCGACGGCATCTGCTATCGCGCCGGCGGGCAGATCCGCAGCAACCCGCCGGCGCGGCTCGCGGCCTTCGGCGCCTCGGGCATGGAGCAGTGGATCGACTGGCGCGCCTACGAGCGGTTCGGCGGCACCTGGGCCGTGCAGACCAAGCGCGGCTGCCCGCTCGCGTGCAGCTACTGCGCCTATCCGGCGATCGAGGGCGAAGGCTTGAGGCGGCGTCCGGCGGCCGAGGTGGTCGACGAGATCGAGCGCGTCGCGGCGGTCGCGCGGCCGCGCAGCTTCGAGTTCGTCGACTCGACCTTCAACGTGCCGGCGCGCCACGCGCTCGACATCTGCCGCGAGATCATCCGCCGCAAGCTCAAGCTGCGCTTCACCGCCATGGGCGTCAATCCGCTGACCGCCTCGGCCGAGCTGTTCGCGCTGATGAAACAGGCCGGATTCAACTCGGTGATGATCACGCCCGAGGCCGGCAACGATGCGATGCTCGACAATCTGAACAAGGGCTTCAGCATGCGGCATGTGCGCCGCACCGCCAAGCTGGTGCGCGCCGCCGGCCTGCGCAGCACCTGGTTCTTCATGCTCGGCGGCCCGGGCGAGACCCGCGCCACCGTCGAGGAGACGCTGGGCTTCGTCGAACGCGAGCTGACCGGCAGCCGCTTCCTGTCGATCTTCATGACCGGCATCCGCATCCTGCCCGGCACCGCGCTCGCCGACCAGGCGCGCGGCGACGGCCATCTGCGCGCGGACCAGGACCTGGCGGAATCGGCGTTCTATTTTTCCACGGCAGTGAGCGAGGCGTGGATGCTCGAGCGCATCAACGCGGCGATCCGCCGCCACAACAACATCGTGCACGCCGCCGAGGAGAACGGCTCCGGCCTCGAACGGCTGTTCAACCGCGTGCTGCGCCTGGCCGGCGTCGCCCCGCCCTACTGGCGCTTTCTGCCGCTGCTCCTCAGCATCCCGCCGCTGCCCACCCTGCGCCGGCGCCGCCCGACCGTCGGCGGCGGCGCACGTCGCCGCGCCTTGCAGAACCCCTGACGCAACAGGCTGCCGAGTCGAGCAATCAAAAAGTGCTTTCTCCCTCTCCCCCCGGGAGAGGGTCGGAGTGAGGGCCGACGATGCCACGAAACCACCCGCCCCCTCCCGCCCTTCGGACTCGCCCACCAACCGGCCATGTGCCTGTTTTTAGGTCACACTATCCCCTATAATTTCGATTGGATGGCCCTAATTGAATGCGACCTCGACGGGACAACACCGCGTGGAACCGGAGATCGTCTATGATTTTGAGTGGGACGCCGCCAAGGCACTCGCCAACGTCACCAAGCATGGCGTAACCTTCGATCAGGCGGCGACTGTGTTTCTGGATGCTCTGGCGCTCACGGTGTTCGACGTCGCCCACAGCCAATCGGAAGAGCGCTGGTTTACGCTCGGGATGGATGCCAAGGGCACGCTCCTGGCGGTGGCTCACACGTACCAGACAACCAGAGCCACCAGCGCCCGCGTGCGGATCATCTCGGCACGCGAAGCAACTAAACGCGAAAGACGTTTTTATGAGGACAAACCCCGATAGGTGACGCCATGAACGGAACCAGCAACCCCCCCAACGACGACATGCCCGAGGAGATCGATTTTTCGGGCGGCGTACGCGGCAAGTTCTATCGGCCGGGCGTGAAACTCAACCTGCCGGTGTACCTCGATGCCGAGGTACAGGCATATCTCACCGCGATCGCATCCAAGAAGGGCGTGCCGCTCTCCGAGCTTGCCAACGATCTGCTCAGGAAAGAGATCGCGATATTGGAGTCGGTAAAGTAAATCTCGTCCGCAAGAGACCGACTCCCCAATCCCCCGCGCGCGCCAGAATCTCTCCAACTCGAACCTGACGGCGTCGCGCCCAGCCGCGGCGCCGGTCGCCGGGCCTCCGCTCGCGATGGCGCGTTGCTGAGAGAGGCACCGTCAGGCACCCTATAACCTGTCCTAATCCGCCAGGAGGTGGCCCGTGTTCAGAAACTCCCTGCGACGATTTCTCCCGCACGCCCTGGTCGTTCCGTTGGCGCTGTGGCAGACCGCCTGCGCGGCCGCCGACGGCCAGACCTTCCAGAGCGCGCACCACCAGTATCGCGTCGAGGTGCTGTTCGAGGGGCTGGAGCATCCGTGGGCGCTGGCGTTCCTGCCGGACGGGCGCATGCTGGTGACCGAGCGTCCCGGCCGGCTCAACCTGCTCGATCCGCGCGACGGCAGCCGCCGGCGGATCGCCGGCGTGCCGGAGGTGGCGGCGGTAAGCCAGGGCGGCCTGCTGGACGTCGCGCTGCATCCGAAATTCCAGGAAAACAACTGGGTGTACCTCAGCTACTCCGCGCGCCGCGACCGCGGGCTGGCCACCCATGTCGGGCGCGGGCGCCTCGTCGGCGACCGGCTGGAGGACTTCCGCGTACTGTTCCGCGCCGAACCCGCGCTCAGCCGCGGGCAGCACTTCGGCTCGCGCCTGGTGTTCGATCGCCAGGGCTGGCTGTTCTTCACCGTCGGCGACCACGGGGAGCGCGACAGCGCGCAGGACCGCGGCACGCACATGGGCACGGTGATCCGCCTCACCGACGACGGCCGCGTGCCACCGGACAATCCCTTCGTCAAGGAGCCGGGCGCGCGGCCGGAGATCTACAGCTACGGTCACCGCAACCCCCAGGGGATGACCCTGCACCCGCGCACCGGCGCGCTGTGGCTGCACGAGCACGGCCCGCGCGGCGGCGACGAGATCAACCTGCCCAAGCCGGGGCTGAACTACGGCTGGCCGAAGGTCACGTTCGGGCGCGAGTACTTCGGCCCCACGATCGGCCCCGAACCGCCGCAGCCCGGCTTCGAGTCGCCGATCCACCACTGGACGCCGTCCATCGCGCCGTCCGGCATGGCGTTCTACGACGGCGACAAGTTCCCGCGCTGGCGCGGCGATCTGTTCGTCGGGGCGCTCACGCACCGCCACCTGCAACGGCTGCGGCTGGACGGCGAGAAAGTTGTGGAACAGGAGCCGCTGCTGTCCGACCTCAAGTGGCGCATCCGCGACGTGCGCAGCGGCCCGGACGGCTATCTCTACGTGCTGCCGGACGACGGCGATGCCAAGCTCATCCGTCTGGTGCCGGCCGACTGAGGTCAGAACCGCGCCCGCAGGCCGAGGTGGACGTCGCGTTCCGGCGCCGGCTCGAAGTAGCGGCCGCCGGCGGCGTTGACGCGCACGTTGCTGAAGTAGCGCTTGCCGGTGAGGTTGTTCAGCGCCGCGAAGGTGTCGAGCTCCATGCTAGCCAGCTTCCAGCGCTTGCCGATGCGCAGATTGGCGACGCCGTAGCCGGCCACCGGCTCGCGGTTGGCGTTGTCGGCATAGACGCGGCTCATCATCAGCGTATCCAGGATCACGTAGACGCCGCCGGGATCCCGCCACGCCAGCTCCGCGAACAGCGCATGCTGCGGCAGGCCCGGCAGCCGCTTGCCGCCCAGGTCCTCGCCCGCGGCATCGACGAACTCCCGGAACCGGTAGCGCGCCCAGGTGTAGGCACCGGCCGCCGACAGCGCCGGCGTGAAAAAGTATTCCAGCCCCGCCTCCAGGCCGGCGCGGCGCGTGCGCGCGGCATTGACGTAGCGGTTCGGATCGGTGGCCACTTGCACGATCTCGTCGCGGGTGCGGACGGTGAACACGGCGATGTCGTAACGCGTGCGCGCGCCCGCGAAGCCCTTGGCGCCGAGCTCGACGTTGAGCGCCTGCTGCGGCTCGAGACCGGGATCGAAACCCTGATCCGGCCGGGTCGGGTCGGTGAATTCCGTGAACGTCGGCGTCTCGAACGACGAGCCGGCATTGATGTACACCTGGTGCGCCGGTTCGCGCTGCCAACCAAGACCGAGGGTGAAGCTCAGCTCGTCGAAATCGCGGCTGCCCGAGGCGGCGGCATCCGGCGTGTAGCGGTCGTCGATGGTGAAGCGCACGCGGTCGTAGCGCCCGCCCAGCGTGAAGTCGAGTTGCCCGGTCAGCGCCACGTCCGCCTGGCCGTACACGCCCGCGGCGGTCGCGGTCTCCAATGCGTCCTGGGTCTGGCCGGTGACCGTGCCGCCGCCGTCCACCAGGAAGCGCTGGCGGTCGTCGCCCTGGCGCGCGGTCTCCACGCCCACGGTGTAGCGCAGCGACCGGCGGCCAAGCGCGGCGTCGCCGGTATAGTCCGCGCCGGCGCCGTAGAAATCGCGCGCGAACTCGATCAGGCTGGGACCGGCGAACGGAAGCTGCTGGTGGAAGTCGCGGCGGGTATAGAAGACGCGCGCGCTCACCTCGCCCGACAACGCGTCGGCATCGCGATAGACGAAACCGACGCGCTGCTGGCGGACCTCCTGGCCGGCGTCGAGGGCGAGCGCGCCGGGCGCCGCCTGGCGCCGGTTCGCGCTCACCTCCGCGCGCGTCAGCCCGCCCGCGTCCTGCCCGAGCGGCTGATCGAGCGCGGTCAGCACCGTGGTCAGGCTGCGGGTGCCGTCCAGGTCGTAGCGCAGCTTGGCGTTGAGCATGTCCTTGCGCGTGCGGCTTTGTTCGCGGTAGCCGTCGTAGTCCAGCCGCCAGGCGCTCACCTGCGCGCCCCACGGACCCTCGCGCCCGCCGGCGCGCACGCCCAGCCGCCGGAAATCATGGCTGCCGGCGCTGCCGCGCAGCTCCGCGTACGGCTCGAACGGCGGCTCGGCGGTGCGGATCTGCACGACGCCGCCGGCGGCATTGCCGTACAGCGCCGACGACGGCCCGCGGATCACCTCGACCTGCTCGGCGGATTCGAGATCGACGCCGTCCACCTGGGACTGGCCGTCGGGCAGGGTTTCGGGAAAGCCGTCCACCAGGATGCGGATGCCGCGAATGCCGAACGGCGCGCGCGCCCCGAAGCCGCGGATCGACATGCGCAGGTTCTGGGCGAAGTTGTAGCGGTTCTGGAACAGCAGCCCGGGCACGCGGTTGAGGGACTCGTCCAGCTGCAGCCCCTGGCGCGCCTGCTGGATGTCGTCCTCGCCCACCACCGCGACAGCGGAGGACGTGCGGTGCAGGTCGCGGGGCAGCCGGGGCACCGTGATGATGATCGTGAGCGGCTCTGGCTCGACCGAGGGTTCAACCGGCGGCTCGGCCGCCGGCGCGGGGACCGCCTGGATCGAGCCGGCCAGCAGAATCGCGCCGACGCCGCGGCGGTGCGGGCGCCGAAGTTTGCCGCCTCTCCTGCCCACGTTGAACACGCGGCTGCTCAAGCGCATGACGATGATCGGACGATTCGTTGACCGATGCCAACGATATATCAACGGAGGGATCAAACTCTATGCTGACCCATGCCCCCGGACTACTTTATTACTGGAGTGTCCGACCGCTCATCGGTTTGCACTCAACCTTGAAGTCCACATGATAGTGCTCGTCGTGGCGCACCCACGATGCCTTGGTAGGTATTTCAATATTGCGCTTGATGTATTCACCCGATTTCGTCCGGTACAGATTAGGGGTCAGATTCGGATCAAATATTACCCGCCAAATGCCAATGCCGTGTTCCTGTGCCGCCTTGTGCAGGGCCGCTATATGGCCTGCGAGCGCCTCGTAGTCGATTGTGTAGCCCTCAAACTGGCTGTTTTTGTCGAATTCGATGTCGTATCCGTATCTATTCAAGGGGTGAGTGGGCAAATGAACGGATCGGCCTTTTGAGTCGGTAACTGACACCATAAAATCTACAGAGAGCCCATTGCGATGCGTCTTGTGTGGTTTGAACTCGCCGCCTTCCCGAAATCCGGTTTCGGCATATTTGAACACCTTCCCGGGTTGCTCTCGCTCCAGCCTTCGATACGCCGCGATAATTACGTCCCGTACCGTACTATGCACATACGTCCTCCCCGCCAGCTTCGGCGCCGTACCATAGGACACAAAATTGGGCCCGCTCGGCGGCAACTGGACTCCGTTTTGGAGGCTGCCATCACTTGTGGTGCCAGTGCAGGTACTCGCGCCCATCGTTGGGGTTGGCCCAATCAACATCAGAATAATAAACAGATTGCGGATACCCATGGGACTTCTACAGAACGCTAACGACAAAGCTCAGACGCGGCGGCGCGCTAGCGCCGACGTCGGCTGGAGCGCCTTGTTGGGCATAGATGCGCTGCCGAAAGTCGGAATAGGTAGGCTGGTGGGCAGTACCGCAACATATATTAGAGTTCGTTTGGTCATGACTACCGCAGTTTCCACGCGAGCAGAATGAGCGCCAATCCGGCTGCCCATGCCAGCCCCCACTTTGTTCCTCGTGATAAGCCCTCCTTTGGCTGTGAATCTATCTCACTAGCCTGCATTGACAGCAAAGGTAACGCTGCCAGTACATACACCATTATGAGACCGCCCCATGCAGCATCACTCATTCTGGTCTCCTAGCGACAAGCACATTCCGACTCTATGTTCTTATTCAATTGGTTTTGTCATCAAGCATCTGTTTCATTATTGACAGCGGCAACATTCCGGCAAAGCCAAGTGGGAAAAATGCGAGCATCCACCACGCAGAGCCATCAAGGAACAGCACGTATACAGGAAGTCCAATTACAGCCCCTCCTTGCATCAAGAAACCAATAAAGCTGAAGAAGTAAGCGACTAGTTTTCTCATCTTGACGCTCAACGCCGTTTTAACTGGCGCGGGCCAAGAAATGCCAGGAAACAGTGCGCCGTATCACCGCGTCCGGTTGAAAACATAGTTATGTCCCCCGCTGCAGCACAAGCTTCGGATTGTCCCAAACGGAGCGCTGCGGAGCGCCCGTTGGTTGAAACCCAAGAGACATCCAGAACCGCTCGGAACTACGCGGTGCACACCGTACAGTAATGAACTCCGCCCCGGACTCGAAAAGTCGTTTAATTGCACCAAGAGCCAACATTTTACCGAAACCTTGACCGCGACACTGTGGCTTAACCTCCAGAATGTCGATTGATGCACCGACCGACTTTCGGGTTTGAACCACGAACCCAACGACCGCGGAACGGACTACAGCGCAGTAAACTTCTCCTTGTTGTTGCGACTCAACAATGATCCCGCGGTTGCAATAGAAACCCTCACCCGTTTCACGCTCCTCTTGCTTAAGCCAAGCAAGGATTTCGATCAAGTGCGCTTCGGTCGCCAACACGACAGTCGTCTCAGGGGACATAACAGTTACTTAGACAGAATCTGCCTTTTACGGTACTAGACAGATTCTGTATAAGTCGAGAAAAAATTTCATCTTGATTTCAGGGCAGCTCGTTGAAAAGCAATTCATATTCTTGCTGGTTGGTCGCCACAAAAGGCAGAACCCTCACGTCGCGATCTTCTGCCGAGTTGGGCTACTCCACCTTCACATCCACAGACTTGCACCCAATCGCCTCTAGCGTTTGCAGCAGCAATGCGGCACTGAAGGTGCCGCGGTTGATCTTGGAGCGGAGGTTGTTGGCGTTGTCGTCGACGCCGATCTTTTTTAGTTTCTCGGCGAGGTCGTCGTAGTTCAGGCCTCGCCGGGCCAGCTCGCCTTTCACGAGGTTGCGGGCGCGTCGCGCCCAGTCGTCTGTCTTCTCTGACATGCCGCGTCCTGGCTCTTTTTCCGAAAACTATACAGCAGGTCGGCACGATCCGTATCTCGGCTCTTGTGTAATGCGCTAATATGCAGTATATAGCAATAATATTTGCATAAACGAGCTATTTTTTGCTATCTGGGAAGGGACTTATCTAAATTCACCGACAAGGAGGTGCCTCATGCTGATACTCACCCGCAAACTCGGCCAGATCCTGCGCGTCATGCCCCGGGAGGGGGTGGGGTGCGGGTTGACGGTGGGGGAGCTGTTCCGGGACGGGTCGATGGAGATTGTCGTCGGCAAGGTAGACGGGAAGCATGTGCGGATCGGGCTCAAGGCGCATCGGGGGTTGTTGGTGATGCGCGGGGAGATCGAGGGGACGGCGTTGGGGGAGGTGTTGCGGGGGCGGGGCGAGTGATGATCCGGTGAGGATGGGTTCCTCGGCGCGGTCGGCCCTCACCCCGGCCCTCTCCCGGAGGGAGAGGGAGAAAGGCTAACCCAGGTCATGCCCGGCACGCCGTGCCAATAGCCGTTGCAGGGGCCGGTCGGCAGCAGCGTAGCGGGGAGCTGGGCCTCGGCTTCGCCGTCGACGGCGGCACGGAAGGCGGCGGCGATCTCGGCCATGTGCTGCGACTGTGGCGACAGGCGAAGTACGTCGACGCCGGCCTCGGTGAGCGCCGGCAGCTCGGCGATCAGGTTGAGACTCAGCGCCGACTGCACCTGGATGCCGTTCAGCACCAGGAAGTCCTCGGCCTCGCGGGTGCGCATCGGCATGCCGTCCGGATGCTCGCGACAGCGGAACTCGCAGGCGTCCTTGGGCAGGTCGTGGGCGCGGGCGGTGAAGCAGCGCGCCGAGAACGCCAGCGGCAGGCGGCCGAAGCCGAACACCTCGGTCTCCATGCCGGCCGGGCGCGCCGCCTGCAAGGCCTTGAGATCCTCGCGCGACAGCTCCGGCGGCAGCACCCAGCGGCGCGCGCCGCAGTCGCTGAGCACCGCGAGTGTCTCGCCGTTGTAGGTGTTGATATGCGGCCCGGCGACGAAGCCTTGCGCCGCGCCGCTCAGCATGCGCACCGCGGCCATGTCGTTCGCCTCGACCGGATAGCGGCGGTTGGCGGCGATGCGGCGCATCATGGAAAGCTCGGAGGCGGCCTCCACCAGGGTCAGCGTCGACAGCACGACCTCCTTGCCGGCCGCGCGCAGCGTGTCGGCGATGTCGAGCCAGTCGGTGAAGCGCAGGGCGCGGCGTTTGCTGCAAACCGTTTCGCCGAGATAGACGATGTCCACGGGCCAGTCGGCCGCGTTGCGGTAGAAGTCGAACACCGCTTCGCGCACCCAATAGTAGAGAATGGGTCCCAGCGCCAGCTTCACCGCTCACCTCCCGGCGTATTGCCGTAGGGTGGGGCTCTGCCCCACCGGCCGTTTGCTCGGTGGGCAGGGCCCACCCTACGCATAAGAGAGATTGCCGCGGCCCGCTGCGCGGGCCTCGCAATGACAGCGGGGGCGCCTTCAGTGGCTATTGCCATGTGCGGTGCAAGGCGCCCAGGGTGTGCTGGCGCCCCTCGGCGACGCGGTCCAAGGCGGCCATCCATTCGCGGCGCACGGCGTAGGCTTGCGGGTCGCACGCATAGCTGTCGAGCGCGGCGCGCAAGACCTGCGTCACCTGCGCGACATAGGCCGGGCTGCGCTGGCGGCCCTCGACCTTGATGGCAGCGACGCCCGCGCCCGCCAGCTGCGGAAGGATGTCGAGCACGTTCAGGCTGGTCGGCTCCTCGAGCGCGTAGTACGCCGCCTCGGCCGCCGCGCCGGGCACGGCGAAGCGCCCCTTGCACAAGGTCGGGTAGCCGGCCGGCTCGCCGGCCGCGTAGACGTCGATCAGCACGCCGTTCAGGCGCGAGGCGCGGCCGGCCGCGGTCTCCTCCCAGCGCACGGCCTTGGCCGGCGAGCACACGCCGCAGGTGTTGGGCGATTCGCCGGTGACGTAGGACGACAGCGCGCAGCGCCCCTCGACCATCACGCACAGGCTGCCGAAGCCGAACACCTCGACCTCGATCGGCAGCGCGGCCGCGGTGCGCGCGACCTGCGGCAGGGACAGCACGCGCGGCAGCACCACGCGCCGCACGCCGAAGCGCTCGACGTAGAACATCACCGCCTGGTGGGTGGTCGCCGAGCCCTGCACCGACAGGTGCAGGCGCAGCTGCGGGTGGTGGCGCGTGCAGTAACGCATCAGGCCCGGATCGGCGAGGATCACCGCATCGACGCCGATATCGGCGGCGGCGTCGGCGGCGCTCTGCCACTGTGCGAAGCGCGCGGCGCGCGGGTAGGTGTTGAGCGCCAGGAACATCCTGGCGCCGGCGCGGTGCGCGTAGTCGATGCCGCGCCGCATGTCCTGCGCGTCGAAGTTCAGCCCGGCGAAGTTGCGCGCATTGGTCGCGTCGCGAAAGCCGAGGTACACGGCGTTCGCGCCATGGTCGACCGCGGCCTTGAGCGCCGGCAGGCTGCCGGCCGGGCAGACCAGCTCGGGCGCGCGCGCCGTCACGCCGGGCATGACAGGACCTGCGCGATTTCCGGCAAGGGCCGCGCCGCGCCGCTCCCCTGGCGCGCGCCGCGGCGCGCGAGCTCGCGCTCGATGCCGTTCAGCACCCGCCACTTCCAGCGGCACCAGTCCGGCGCCAGCAGGATCGTCGGCGAGGCCGTGCCGGTGACGCGGTGATAGACCACCTCCGCCGGCGTGGCCGCGATCAGGTCGGCCGCGCGCCCGACGTAGTCGTCGAAGCCGAGCGCCGCGTATTCGCCGCGCCGCCAGGCGTTGGCCAGCCGCGTGCCCTTGACCACGTGCAGCGGATGCAGCTTGAGGCCGTCGACGCCGTCGTCCAGCACGCGCGCCAGCGTCGTGCGCTCGTGCCGGCCATCTTCGCCGGGCAGGCCGAGGATGAGATGGGTGCACACCGGCAGGCCGCGTGCGCGCGCCGCGCGCACGGCCGCGCGGTACTCGCCGTAGCCGTGGCCGCGGTTGACGCGCACGAGCGTGGCGTCGAAGCTCGACTGCAGGCCGAGCTCCAGCCACACCTCGAAACCGCGTTCGCGGTAGCCGGCCAGCAGGTCGAGCACCGGCGCCGGCACGCAGTCCGGGCGCGTGCCGACCGCCAGCCCGATCACACCCGGCTGGGCCAGCGCCTGGTCGTACAGGCTGCGCAGGTATTCGACGTCGGCGTAGGTGTTGGTGTAGGCCTGGAAGTAAGCGAGGAAGCGCCGCGCCCGCGTGCGGCGCGCGATCACCGCGCGGCCGGCGGCAAGCTGCGCGGCGACCGGCGCCGGCGCGCGGCCGTTGGGGCTGAACGAGACGTTGTTGCAGAACGTGCAGCCGCCGCGGCCCTTGCTGCCGTCGCGGTTCGGGCAGGTGAACTGCGCATCGAGCGCCAGCTTGTGGACGCGCGCGCCGTGGCGGCGCAGCATCGCCTGACCGAAGGTCGTGACGTAATCCGACAGGCTCATTGCGTCGGGCCGGCCCCCGTCAGCCGACCGCGTCCAGCATCCGGCTCCGGAACTTCACGCGCAGGCGCCCGGCGATCTGCTCGCAGGCCGCGAGGTCGACCCCCGGCAGGCCGTCGATGGCGGTGAGCGTGATGTCCGGCACGAAGTCGCGCGCGCGCTCGGTGAAATCCAGCACCGCCTGCCAGGCGCCGCTCATCCGCGGGCGGCACAGGCGGTTGTAGGTCGGCTCGTCCTGGGCGTTCAGCGAGATCGACAAGGCGTCGACGTTGTCCTCCAGGTCCGGCGTCACGTCGCGCCCGTAGACGAGATTGGCGAGGCCGTCGGTGTTGACGCGGATCGTCGCGCCGTAGGCGCGCAGCCGCGACGCGACGTCCAGCAGATCGTACAGGCGCAGGGTCGGCTCGCCCAGACCGCAGAAGACGATCTGGCGATATTGGTGCGGGTCGCCCACGGCATCGATAATCTCGGTCACGCTCGGCTCACGCCGGATGCGCAGGGTGTTGCCCTGGACATCCCAGATGCGGTCGAACTTCGGACAGAAGACGCAACGCAGCGTGCAGCGGTTCGTGATGTTCAGATAGAGATTGCCATGCAGCGCATAGGCGATCCGCCCGTCGCGCACACGCGACACCCTGGGCGTTTCTCCGATCATGACGCGGGATTTAATAGGAATACCGGCCGGGCGACCTTGATATAAGTCAATAATACCCACGGTGCCGCCTTCGGGCGGCCGCCTGGTTCATTTCGTCGCACCGGACGGGTCCACGACCCGCGCCCACCGGCAAGCGCGCCGGGCGGGCGCTACGCCGTGCGCGGGCCGAGGCGGCTGACCAGGACGATGACGGCGAACGACAGCAGGAAGCCCGGCACCAGCTCGTAGACGTCAAAGACCCCGCCGTGCAATTGCTTCCAGACGATCACCGTGACGCCGCCGACCAGCATCCCGGCCAGCGCCGCGTGGCGCGTCATGGCGCGCCAGTGCAGCGACAACAGGATCGCCGGCCCGAAGGCCGCCCCGAATCCCGCCCAGGCATAGGCGACCAGCTCCAGGACCCGGGCGTCGGGATTCAGCGCCAGCGCCAGCGCGACCGCGGCCATCAGCACGACCGCGCCGCGCCCGACCCAGATGAGCTCGCGCGCGCCGGCGCGCGGCCGCAGCAGCGCCTTGTAGAAATCCTCGCTCAGCGCCGCCGAGGCGACCAGCAGCTGCGAGTCGGCGGTGCTCATGATGGCGGCGAGGATCGCCGCCAGGCAGACGCCAGCCAGCAGCGGATGGAACAGCAGATCGATCAGCGCGATGAAGACCTTTTCGCTGTCGGCGCCGGCGAGCGGCGGCGCGATCAAGCCGATGCCGCTCAAGCCCGCGAGCAGCGCGCCGGTCAGCGTCAACGTGACCCAGACCATGGCGATACGGCGTGCGCGCACCAGGCCCTCGATGCGGTCGATCGCCATGAAGCGCGCCAGGATATGCGGCTGGCCGAAATAGCCAAGACCCCAGCCGAGCAGCGACACGATGGCGATCGCGCCGAGCGCGTCGCCGTTGCGATCGGTGAACGGATTCAGCAGCGCGGCGGACAATCCGGCATCGAGGCCCGCCGCGCCGGACTGCGCCAGGGCCGCGACCGGCACGGCGATCAGGGCGGCCAGCATCAACAGCGCCTGCACCACGTCGGTCCAGCTCACCGCGAGGAAACCGCCGAGGAAGGTGTAGGCCACGATCGCGACCGCGCCGAGGCCCACGGCATAGAGATAAGGAAGCCCGAACACCGCCTCGAACAGCTTGCCGCCCGCGACCAGCCCCGAGGACGCATAGAACGTGAAGAACAACAGGATGAAGAACGCGGCAATGACGCGCAGCGCCCGCGTGTCGTCGTCGAAGCGGCGCTCAAAATAATCCGGCAGCGTCAGCGCGTCGCCGGCCGCCACGGTCGCGGCCCGCAGCCGCGCCGCGACCAGCCGCCAATTCAGGTAGGTGCCGATCAGGAGGCCGACGGCGATCCATCCGGCCTCGAGCCCGGCCAGATAGGCATAGCCCGGCAGCCCCAGCAGCAGCCAGCCGCTCATGTCGGAGGCGCCGGCGGACAGCGCCGCCACGCCGCTGCCGAGGCGGCGGCCGCCCAACAGGTAGTCGGAGAGATCGCGGGTGCGCGCGTAGGCCAGCAGGCCGATCAGCAGCATCGCCGCCAGATAGACGACGAAGACGACCGCGACGGTGACCGGGCCCTGGGTCATCGGGCCGGACCGGCCAAGCCCGTATCAGTCATCCTGGCGGCCTTCGCGCCGGACCCGGGCCGGGTCCTCGCCGCGCACACCGGCCGCCGACTCGCGGTCGCGCGCCTCGATGGCGACCGCGTCGTCGAGCACGGCGTCGAGCGCCGCGGCCGGGATGATCACCGCGCCGGCGCGGTCGGCATATATATAGTCGCCGGGCAGCACCGTGGCGTCGGCGAGCGTCACCGGCACGTTGGCCTCGATCGGCATGAGATCGTGCTGGCCGCCGCGTGGCGTCGGGCCGCGGCACCAGACCGCGATACCTTGCGCGCCGAGCTCGTCGAAATCGCGCAGCCGCCCGTCGGCGATGACGCCCGCCAGCCCGTGGTGAGCGACGCGCGACAGCTTGATGCCGCCGCCGAGCGATACGTCCTCGCGCCCCGCGCTCGACAGCACCAGCACCCGGCCGGCCCCGGCCGCCGCGCCCTCGCCGAGCGCCTCGTAGAACAACCGCGCGAAGTTGTGGCGCTGCGGATCGTAGACGTCGTTGCGGCGCGGCACGAAGCGCAGGGTCAGCGCCCGGCCGAACAGCACGCGCTCCGGGGTCGGCGACACCAGGCCCAGGACGCAGCTGCGCTGGCTGTAGCGGCGATCGACCGCGTCACTGAGCGAGGCGCTCGTGACCTGGGCGATGCGTGGATCCCGGACCGACCGGGCTGTGCTCATGGCGGGCCTTTCGCGCTGGAAGGATCGACGGGCGCTATCATCACACAGTCCGCGCGACGGCTCCACCGCCGCACGGCTCAGTGCACCGGCAGGCCACGGCGCAGAAAGGCGTCGATCTTGCTGGCCGGCTGCGGCCGGCAGAACAGGTAGCCCTGGGCCTGGTCGCAGCCGATGATCTCCAGCAGGTCGCGCTGCTCAGTGGTCTCGACGCCCTCCGCCACCACCGTGAGCCCGAGGTTGTGCGCGAGCGCGATGGTCGAGTGGACGATCACGGCGTCGTTGTCGTCCTCGGTGATGCCGCTGATGAACGACGAATCGATCTTGAGCGTGGAGATCGGCAGCTTCTTGAGGAAGGCCAGCGACGAATAGCCGGTGCCGAAGTCGTCGATCGCCAGCCGCACACCCAGCCCGTGCAGCCGGGTGAGAACCGCGAGGGCGCGCTCCGGATCGGCGATCAGGGCGCTCTCGGTGATCTCCATTTCCAGGCAACCGGCCGACGCGCGATGGCGCTCGATCAGCGCCGCCACCCGGTCGGGCAGCTCGCTGTCGGCCAGGTTGCGCGCCGAGATGTTCACCGCCACCTGCACCGGTATCGCGGATTCGTGCCAGCGCAGGCACTGGGTCAGCGCCGCCTCGATCACCCACAACGTGAAGTTGCGTACCAGCGGGCTGGTCTCGACCTGCGGGATGAATTCGCCGGGCAGGATCAAACCGCTGCGCGGGTGGTCCCAGCGCGCCAGCGCCTCGACACCGGTGATGCGGCGATGCTGCATGTCCACCTTCGGCTGGTAGTAGAGCAGCAGCTCGCCGCCGTCCACCGCGCGGGCGATCTCGCTCAGCAGCGTCAGGCGGCGCGGCGAATGCGGGTCGAGCGTGCTGTCGTACAGGGCGTGGCCGGCGTTGTTGCGCTTGGCGATGTACATGGCGACGTCCGCGCAACGCATCAGCGTCACGGCGTCCCGGCCGTGCTCGGGGTAGAGCGCGATGCCGATACTGGCGTCTATCTGCACGCTGATGCCGTCGAGCTCGAACGGCCGGCGGATCTCGTCGAGTATGCGCTCGGCCGTGGGGCCGGGCGCGGGCCCGGCGCCCAAGCCAAGGAGCAGCAGGGCCCACACGTCGCCGCCGAGCCGGGCGAGCACGTCGTCCGGCCGCAACAGCGGGCGCAGCCGGGCGCCGAGATCGGTCAGGAGCCGATCGCCGCTCTGGTGGCCGAGGGTGTCATTGATCTCCTTGAAGCGGTCGAGGTCGATCAACAACAGAGCGCTGGTCCGGGGCCGCGGATCGTTTTGCTCGAAGGTGACCTGCAGCCGCGCATAGAGGTAATCGCGGTTGACGAGGCGCGTCAGCGAGTCATGAGTCGCCTGGTACTCGAGCACGGTGGTGTGGCGCTGGCGCTCGTGCGCATGGCGCGACTGGGCGATATTCACGCGGAACAGCACCACGCCGAGGGCGCTGCCGGTCAGCAGGATCGCCAGCGGCAGCGTCGCCAGCCAACGGTCATGGAAAACCTTGAGTGATGTAAAATGCAGCCGCCAGCGCCGGCCACCGGCCTCGAAGTCCACGGTCTGGGTGAAGTGCGGGTTGCCGGCGGAATGCAAGGCATGCAGCACGCGGTCGTTGTCGAACAACAGCCGCCCAGTGTCGATCTCGCCGTCGAATACCTCGAGGTCGATGCGCGGATTCTCGAGCTTGCCGAATATCCCGCCGAACAGCTCCTCCGCCAGGAGCTGGGCGAAGACGAACCCCTCGATCGCGGCACGCCGGCCGGCGACCGTCTCGAGCGCCTGACCGCGGACGTACAACGGCATCAGCATGAACAAGGCGAGCCGCTCCTGGTCGCCGCGCACCACCCGCACCGGCGCGGTCACCGCCGGCTCGCCGCTGTCGCGCGCCCGCTCCATGGCCTCGAGGCAGGCCGGCTCGGTGAGCACGTCCCTGCCGAACAGCTCGCGGTTGACCAGGATCGGCTCGACCAGCTCGATCAGGTAGTACTCGGTGCGTATCTCCTTTGGGAACACGCTGACGTCCGGATAGCCGCAGGGATTGGCCCCGTGCTCGGCGCGCATCGCGGCCAGATAGCCGGCGCGCTCGGCGGCGCGCACGCGGCGGATCAGGCCGACGCCGTGGATGCTCGGGTGGCGGCGCTCGATGTCCACGGTCTCGACAAAGGTACGGAACTCCCGGCGCGTCACGTTCTCGCTGGCTGCGAAGATCGCCGCGACGCCGTGCAACGTCGTGGTGTAGGCCTCCATGCGCAGGTTGAGGGCGATGATCGTCTGGGTGACAGCACGGTTGAAGTGATTGCGCTCGTGGGCGACGACCGTACGTTGGGCGAAGTACCAGGCGATCGCGCTGAGTATCAACGCCAGCAGCAGGACCGAGTAGGCCGGCAGGCCGGCGCGGTTCAGAAATGCCCGCTCGCGAATGGCGCGGATGTCCATACGCTGCCCTCCTTTTCCGGTCGAGGGGTTACCGGCACGGGGGACAGGCACCACTCTACTACAGCCGTGCGCGGGCTTGTAGTGGATTGCCGCGCGGGCGGCGCGGGCCGGCTCCCGTCAAGACCCGGCCGGGCGACTACGGCGCAGACGGTCGCTTACTCGTCGCCACCGCGCCGCCACTGCGCCAGCCAGCACGAGGTTTGGCGCGTATCAACCGTTGCTCAGATAGGCCTTGGCTTCCTCACCGGGGTTCGGCAGGCCGGCCACGCGCCAGGCGTTGAGGCAGGTCTCGAACAGGCGATGGACCCAGTGGCGGTCGTGGCCGTGCAGCTTGCAGACCTGGATCATGGCCGGCGCCGCGCCAAAGCGCGCGTAATGGGCGCGCAGCGAATCGATCACCAGCCAGTGCTCGGCGCCGAGCGGACCGACGCCGTGGTGCGCGGCGAGCAACCGCGCGACGGATTCGTTCCAGGTGCGCGGATCGAGCAGCAGACCGTCTTCATCGAGGGGCGGCAGTATGGGGGGTTGTTTGGCTTTCGCACGCATGGCGGTTACCTCCTTGGCGGATAAGCCCGGGAATGCGCAGGCTTGTACATCAAGCTTGGACCCGTTCACCGCACGCCGCAAGCCGTAGATGCACCCCGGAATAATGTAGGGCGGGGCCTTGCCCCGTCGAAACAATCGTCACCGCTTCACGTGCCGTCATGGTGGGGCAAGGCCCCACCCTACGCTGCTGGGGACTGCGTTAGTGGCTGGTGCCGCTCGAGCGCGTGATCTTGTTATAAATGTTGTATTTTCCGGAGGGCTTTTTCATCGGGATGCGCTTGACCTCCTTCAAGGTCCGGGCGTCGTAGACGATGATCGCGCCGTCCATCTCCCACAGGCTCACCAGCGCGTACCGGCCGTCGCGGGTGAACTCGACGTGGGCCGCGGTCTTGCCGGGCTCGGGGCGCAGGGTCCGGGCGATCTTCAGGGTGCGCTTGTCGATCACGTGCAGGACGTCCTTGTGCGGGCCGAAGAACACGTCCACCCAGGCGTAGGCGCTGTTCTCGTGGCTGCGCATGAAGAATCCCGGGCCGTCGGTCGCGATGCGCGCGACGGTCTTCCAGTCGCCGGTGTCGATGACGCTGACCGTGGACTCCTTGAGGTTCGGCGTGGCGATGACCGTGCGGCCCTGGTAGTCCCAGCTGATGCCGGAGCCGAGGTGCGGCAGGCCGGTGAGGTCGACGTCGGCGATCTTGCGGCCGACGATCAGGCTCACGACTTGGCCGTTCCGGGCGTTCCTGGCCGCGCCGATGACATTCTTGTAACCCGGATCGAAGGAGAAGTCGTCGAGGTAGTCGTCGAGCTTGATGCGCCGCACCGGGAACGGCCCCTGCTCCGCGATCGCCTCGCCCATCTTGTAGTCGTGGACATAGCCCGGGTAGATCGGCTCGTGATCGTCCGCGTAGGGAATCTCCCAGACCTCGGTGATGTCCTTGAGCGCGGCGATGAAGCTCTTGCGCGGGCCGGCGTCGTAGACCGCGCTGACGCGCGACGACTTGCCCGCGTCGTCCTTCACCGCGATCAGCTTGAGCGGCTTGAGATCGACGGCGTCGAAAATCACCAGGGTGTGGGGTAGATAATTTCCGGCCATGACGTAACGGCCGTCGGCCGAGACCGCGATGTTGCGCATGTTGATGCCGGCGCGCGCCTCGGCGATCCACTTGAGATTGTAGATGTCGTACTTGCTCACCCAGCCGTCGCGCGAGCCGAAGTAGACGTAGCGGCCGTCGGGCGAGAACTTCGGGCCGCCGTGCAGCGCGTAGCGCGTGGCGAAGCGCGCGACCGGCTCGAAGCGGTCGCCGTCGAGCAGCGTGGCGTGGTGATCGCCGGTCTCGACGACCACGAACAGGTTCAGGGGATCGGCCTTGAACACCGGCTTGCCGGGCAGGCTGCCGGGGGCGTTGTGCACGACGCGCGAGGCCTCGATCTCCTTGAGGCCCCAGGCCGGCACCGCCGCCGGCGCGGTGTAAATCAGCTTGGCGAGAGACTGCGCCTGCGCGGGCGTGAGCTTGTCGGCATGCCCGGGCATCTGGGTGGCGGGACGGCCGTGCAGGATCACCTCGACCGCTTCGCCCTGCTTGAGGCGTCCGAGATTCTCCGGCAGCAGCGCCGGACCGGTGCCACCGAGGCGCTCGGCGCCGTGGCAGGCGGCGCAGTGCTTGCCGTAGAGCGCGGCGGCCTCGTCGCCGGCGGCGGCCGGCGCGAACGCGAGCGCGATGAGCGCCGCCATGGCCGCCGCCAACGACGACCGATTTCTACGGGGCCGATCCCGATACAGTGGCACGTACCTCTCCTTTTGCGATATCTGGCTCAGGGTGAGTGGGGGGTCGGCGTCACAGCGGCCCTCACCCCATCCCTCTCCCTGAGGGAGAGGGGGAGAATCCTTCGCGCGATTCGTCGGCCGCGAGGCGCGCCAGCGCGGCGCTGTCCAGCCGGTGGGCGCGCCCGAAACCGGGCACGTAGCGGGCATCGGTGAAATGCAGCCGGTAGAGATCGAAGTCCGCGAACTCGAAATTGCCAACCGCGGCCGGCAGCCGCGCCAGGTAGCGCTCGCGGGCGCGCACGTAGGTGTCGGTGTCGCGCACGATCGCCTCGACCGCGCCCTGCAGGCTGACGCGCGCGAGCTGCTGCGGATCGGCGCCGGCGTCGGCATCCGGCTCGCTGAGCGACAACGAGGCGTGCGGATTGACCAGCAGGTAACGCGCGTGCCACGCCAGCCGGCTGAGATGCAGGAGCGCGCCGCCGCCGTCGGCCTCGAGCGCGAACGCCACCCACGAGGCGAACGGCTCGCCGTCGCGCGCGGTCGCGAGCGCACCCCAGCGCGTCTCGCGCAGCAGCCGCCGCAGGCGCGCCTGGTCTTCCGCATTGATCTCGTTGCTTGACACAGGTCCGGAGTTTACCACGGCCGAGGGGGCTAAAAACTCAACGCCGGGACGCGAAGGCGGAGAGAAACGATTCTGATAATAAGAGCACCTAACAAAATGAGAAACGGGTGTAGGGTGCGTCCCACGCACCGCTTAATATTTCGGTGCGCAGGGCGCACCCTACGGTTCGGCGTTGAATGCGAGGTCATTTGTTAGGCACTCTAAGAGTCTTTGCATTTCTCTGTGCCTTGGCAACAAACACGGTTGCTCAAGTTCCGTGAAGCGCACGGATGCGCAAGCGCGGCTGTCTCTGCGTTGAGTGTTTCTTTTTCCCAAATGCTACCCCCCAGCCGCCGGACGTATCGGGATGCGTCGCGAGTAGGGCGTGACCGTCAGGCGCGCGCGGCCGGGCGCGACGCCGATTTCGTCGTCCGTCAGGTAGCAGGCCGGGTCCTCGGCCCAGGGATCGCCGGTGAGCTGCTGGGCGCGCACCCGGGTATTGCCGCCGCAGATGTCGAAGTAACGGCACTCGCCGCAGCGTCCGCCGACCGGGCGCGGGCGTTGTTTGAGCCCGGCCATCAAGGGGTCGGACGTGTCCTGCCAGATCCGCGAGAACGGCCGCTCGCGCACGCTGCCGAGCGGGTAGTGCCACCAGAAGGTGTCGGGGTGCACGACGCCGAGGTTGTCGATGTTGGCGATGTTCACGCCCGATGAGTTTCCGCCCCATTGCGCGAGCCGCGCGCGGATGTCGGCCGCGCGCTCCGGCATGTGGCGGCGGACCCAATACAGTAGATAAACGCCGTCGGCGTCGTTGTTGCCGGTGACGAATTCCTTGTGGATGCCGCGGTCGGCATAACCCCAGGCGGTGTCAAACAGCAGGTCCATGGCGGCGCGCGTGGTATTGAACACCACGTCGTGCTTGCGGTTGATGTTGCCGCGCCCGCCGTAGTTGAGATGCGAGAGATAGAACTTGTCGACGCCCTCGTCATCCATCAGCCGCAACAGGTCCGGCAGCTCGACCGCGTTGTCCTGGGTGAGCGTGAAGCGCATGCCGACCTTGATGCCGGCGTCGCGGCACAGGCGCATGCCCTGGAGTGAGGCGTCGAAGGCACCCTCCTTGCGGCGAAAGCGGTCGTGGGTCTCGCGGATGCCGTCGAGGCTGATGCCGACGTAGTCGTAGCCGATCGCGGCGATGCGCTCGATGTTCGACTGGTCGATCAGCGTGCCGTTGGTCGACAGGCCGACGTAGAAACCCATGGCCTTGGCGCGCCGCGAGATGGCGTAGATGTCGGGCCGCAGCAGCGGCTCACCGCCGGACAGGATCAGCACCGGCACGCGGAAGGCCTTGAGATCGTCCATGACTGCGTAGATCTCCTGCGTGCTCAATTCGCCCGGGAAATCTGTGTCGGCCGAGATCGAGTAGCAGTGCTTGCACGCCAGGTTGCAGCGCCGGATCAGGTTCCAGATCACCACCGGGCCCGCTCCCGCCATCCTGGCTCCCGCGGGACTAGTACGTCCCTGTACGTCGCCCGGCGGATTGCGCTTCGGGCCCAGGGGTGTCGGATGCTTCAACTCCTGCATGTATTGCGATATCCGGAACATGATCGCCCCCTATTTGGAAAACCCAAGGCAGAAATACAATCGCTGTAGGCGGGGCTTCCAGCCCCGCCGGGCCCGTGATCGGCCGTGCCGGGCGGGGCTGGAAGCCCTGCCTACAATTTTATTATTTCTCTGCGTTGCGCCGTTCATGTTATCCGCAGCCCGGTCTTTTTCAGGATGCGGGTGCTGTACAAAACCGTGTGGCCATGATCGGCCGTACCCAGCAGCCCGGCGATGACCCCGACCTGGCGCTCGACCTCGGCGCGGTCGCGGCCATGCACCATGGCAAACAGGTTGTAGGGCCAGCCCGGCAAGTGGCGCGGCCGGTGATAGCAATGGCTGACGAAATCCAGCGCGCCGACCCTCGGCCCCAGCTCGTGGATGCGCGCCTCGGGCACGTCCCAGACCGACATGCCGTTGGCGGTATAGCCCAGGCGGTAGTGGTTCGGCACCGCGCCGATGCGGCGGATGATGCCGGCCTCGAGCATGCGCGCAAGCCGCGCCAGGACCTCCTCCGGCGCGATGCCCAACTGCCCGGCGATCGCATGATACGGCCGCTCGCACAACGGCAACCCGCCCTGCGTCGCCACAATCAACCGACGATCGATCTCGTCGATCACCGCCACCGGCCCCAAACTGAAACCTTCCGCCGGATTTTCGACCTGCCGCAGCCTCATATAATAATCTCTCGCCACTCACCACTGATCCGACCAGCAAATATTGTTTTCTCCCTCTCCCTGCGGGAGAGGGATGGGGTGAGGGCCGACGGCTCCGAAATACCACCCTCATCCTGACCTTCTCCCGGAGGGAGAAGGGACCCCGTAGACAGCAGTGTGCGCTATTTACCGTTCTCCTCAGCGAAACTCGACTCTATACCGAAAATTTCAGCCCGACATAGAACTCCTCGATCTTCGGCATGTTATAGACCTTGTACCCAGTCCGCGCCTCGATCTCGCCGATCACCTGCCCGATGCGCTCCGGCTGCTCGGTGGCCAACACGAACCACAGGTTCAAGGCATGATCGCGCGCGTAGTTGTGCGCGACCTCCGGAAAGGCGTTCACCTGCCCGGCCACCGTCTCCAGCTCGTCGGCCGGCACGCGCATGGCGGCGAGCGTGAGCGCGCCGCCGAGGCGCTCGGCGTGGTACATCGGGCCGAAGCGGGTGAGCAGCCCGTCGGCCAGCATGCGCTCGATGCGCGCGATGAGCTCCTGTTCGCCGATGCCCAGGCGCGCGGCGGCGTCGGCATAGGGGCGCTCGCTGAGCGGAAAGCCGCCCTGCAGGCCATTGACGATGGCGCGGTCGACGGCGTCCATCAGCCGGCCCCGGGGCGCGCCAGCGGCAGCACCTTGGCGCTCGGCGCCGGCGGACTGACGTACTGCGCGCCGCGCTGCTTGTAACGGCGGCGGCTGAACAGCACCTCGTGCGGCACCGCCTCGAGCCCGCAGCGCTCGCGCAGCAGCGCGAGGTTCGCCAGCACCTCGTCGCGGTCGTGGCCGTGGATCATGCAGAACAGGTTGTAGGGCCAGTCCGGCGGGCGTCGCGGGCGCCGGTAGCACAGCGTCACGAACGGCAGCGCCTTGATGCGCCGGCCGACCGCGTCGACGCTGTCGTTGGGCAGGTCCCAGACCACCATGCCGTTGGCGCGGTAGCCAAGCTCGTGGTGGCGCACCACCACGCCGAGGCGCTTGATGACGCCGCGCGCCAGCATCCGCTCGATGCGCCGGATCACCTCGCTCTCGTCCATGCCGAGCTGTTCGGCCACCGCCGCGTAGGGGCGCGCGGTGAGCGGCAGGCCGTGCTGGATGGCGGCCACCAGCCGCCGGTCGTTGTCGCTCAGCTCCATCGGATGTCGAACCCCAGGTCGATGTGATAGTCGTTCATCAGCGGCAGGTCCAGGACCGGAAGGCCGCTCTTGCGCTCGATGTCGAACAGCACCTGGCGCAAGCGCTGCTTGGTCGCGCCGGTGACCACGAACCAGAGATTGTAGCGATGCTCGCGCTCGTAATTGTGGTTGACCTCGGCATAACCGCTGACCAGCGCGGCGATTTCGGCGAGCCGCCCGGCCGGCACGGCCATCGCGGCGAGGGTGCTGGCGCCGATGCGGTGCGGACGGAACACGGGCCCGACGCGGCTCACGGCGCCGGCGGCGGTGAGGCGCTCGAGCGTGGCCAGCACCTCGACCTCGCTGACGCCGAGCCGCCGCGCCAGCTCGCGATAAGGCGTCGGCGACAGCGGGAAGTCGCGCTGGAATTCGTTGAGCAGCCGGCGCTCGAGCGGGCCGAGCGGCGGCAGCTCGGCGGCGGCGGAATCCGCCCGGCGGTGGTTCAGCGATGCGCTTGCCATGGGCTATCCTCCGTTGCGCCGGTCACAGGCCGATGCGGTGGGCGCGCGCCGTGAAGAAGATGCCGCTCGGCTTGTCGGCCGGCAGCTCGGCGCGGAGCTGAAAGCTCGCGGTGTCGTAGACCCGGACGCGGTCGTCGTCGCGCGCCGAGATCCAGATCTCCTCGCCGCGCGGCGTGAATTCCATGTGCAGCACGGCCTTGCCGGGTTTCAAGGTCTGCACGATCTTGCGGCTCGGCACGTCGATGACCTGCACGGTGTCGTTGTCGGGATGGGCGAAGTTGACCCATACCTGGCGGCCATCAGGACGCGCCATCACGAACACCGGCTGGCCGTGCACGGCGATGCGGCCGGCCTCGCGCCACTCGCGCGTGTTCATCACCAGGACCTCGCGGCGTCCGACCGCCGGCACGAAGGCCTCGTCGCCGGCGATCGCCCAGCCCTCGAGGTGCGGCATCTTGTAGACCGGCAGCTTGTCGCCGCCGCGGCCGTAATCGCCGAGCACGCGCCGCACGCCGGCTTCCGGATTCCACAGGTCGAGCAGCGCCATGCCGTCCTCGCCGAACAGGCCGGCGATGTAATAGCGGCCGTCGGGCGTGATCAGCGCGTCGTAGGGCTGGCGCCCGACGCCGCGGTACCGCGTGAGCTGCGGCGATCGCGCCGCCCGCACGTCGGCCACCCAGATCTCGCCGGCCTCGAACAGGCTGAAGACGAAGCGCTGCCCGGGGGCATCGACCAGGCCGACGACCTTCGAGCGGCCCCCCGATTCCGCGGTCGCCGGGATGTCGGCGAGCTGCTCGAGGGTCGCGGCGTCGAACACCTTGACGCCGCCCGGCTCGTAGTTCGACACCGCGACCAGCCGCCCGTCCTGCGAGATCGCGCCGCCGATGCTGTTGCCGCCCTGCACGACACGCTGCACCAGGCGGCCGGTGAGCAGGTCGATCCTGGTCAGCCCGCCGTCGCGGCCGAACACATAGGCGTAGCGCGCGTCGCGCGAGTACACGACCGACGCGTGCGACAGGTCACCCAAGCCCGTGACGCGATGCAGCCGCGCATGGTTCGTGGTGTCGACGATCAGCACGCTGCCGGCGGCGCGCTCGACGATCACGCCGAGGTCGCCAGTACCGCGCAGCGCCGGCGTGGCGCAGGCCGCCAGCGCCAGCGCCGCGGCGCTTGCCAGTCCGACGGCCGTCGCGCGCGGCGCGCTCATGGCCCGCCGCCCTGGCGCAGCCGGCCGGCCAGCCACGCCGCCTCGTCGTCCTTCAGGATGCCGCGCCACGGCGGCATCGGCGTGCCGGGGCGGCCGTCGAGGATGACCGCCTGCAGCACCTCGACCGGGAACGCGCCCATGCGATCGGGCGTCAACGCCGGCCCGAGCCCGCCCTTGAGCGTCATGCCGTGGCAGGAGCCGCAGTCCTGCTTGAGCAAGTGCACGAGCTCGGCCTGGCGGGCCGTGGTCGGCTCGGCGGCCGCGCCGGCGGGCAGGGCCAGCATCAGGGCGACGAGTGCGGTCGTGCGCATGGTCATGGATGTCTCAATAAACGGCATTGTCGATCGGATCCCAAACAAACAGGAATTTCTCCCTCTCCCTCCGGGAGAGGGATGGGGTGAGGGCCGACGGCTCCGAAAGACCGCCCTCATCCTGTCCTTCTCCCAGAGGGAGAAGGACCCTGTAGACACCGCTGTGCGCGATCTGACGTCCTGCTCAGCAACGATTCGTCGGGCTCGGCGTCACGCCTTTACCGACGACCCGCCTCCCTGGCCGGCCTTCGGGAAAGGCGGCAGGGGGCACCAAGCCCCCTGCCGCGCGGCCGGTCAGTACACGTCCTTCTGCGTGTTGTGGACGTTGAACTTGCCGGTCGGCGTCACCAGGCGCTTGTCCTTGATGACGGCCTTGAGCTTACGGGTCTTGTCGTCCAGAACCACGATCGCGGACTCCTGGTCCTTGCCGCTCCACACCGAGAACCACACCTCGTCGCCGGCCAGGTTGTACTCCGGCTGCACGACGCGCTTCGGTCCTGGGCCCTGGATGCCGGCCATCTCCGCGACATTGATCACATCGTAGCCCTTGTCGAGGTTGTCGATGTCGAACACCGCGATCGACTGGTAGATCTTGGCATCGGGGTTCAGCGTGGTGTCCACCCACAGGTTGCGGGACTTGGGGTGGGTCTTGATGAACAGCGAGCCGCCGCCCTGGCCCTTGAGCGTGCGCACCACCTTCCAGGCGTTGCCCTTGTTCTTCTCCGGGTCGGTGCCGATCAGCGAGATGGTCTCGTCGCCCAGGTGGCCCGTCGACCACACCGGGCCGAATTTGGGATCGACGAAGTTGGCGCCGCGTCCCGGGTGCGGGATCTTGCCCACGTCGACCAGCTTGACCAGCTTGTCGTCCTTGGTGTCGATCACCGCGATCTTGTTCGACTGGTTGGCCGCCACCAGGAAGTAACGGCCGCTGGAGTCGAAGCCGCCGTCGTGCAGGAAGCGCGCGGTGCCGATGCTGGTGACCTGGAGATTGTCGAGGTCGCGGTAGTTGACCATCAGCGTCTGGCCGGTCTCCTTGACGTTGACGATGAACTCCGGGTGGTAGTGCGAGGCCACGATCGAGGCGACGCGCGGCTCGGGGTGGTACTCCTGCGTATCGACGGTCATGCCGCGGGTCGCGACGACCTTGCGCGGTTTCAGGGTGTCGCCGTCCATGATCACGAACTGCGGCGGCCAGTAGGAGCCGGCGATGGCGTACTTGTCCTCGTAACCCTTGTACTTGGAGGTCTCGACCGAGCGCGCCTCGAGGCCGATCTTGATCTCGGCGACGTTGTCCGGCTTGGCCATCCACAGGTCGATGAGATTGATGCGCGCGTCGCGGCCGATCACGTACAGGTAACGCCCCGAGGCCGACAGCCGCGAGATGTGCACGGCGTAGCCGGTCTTGACGATGTTGACGATCTTCTTGGTGTCACCGTCAATCAAGGCCACCTCGCCGGTGTCGCGCAGCGTGACCGAGAACAGGTTCTCGAGGTTGATCTTGTTCATCTTGCGCTTCGACCGCTTCTCGGGCGGCACGATGAGCTTCCAGCTCTTGGTCATCTCCGGCAGACCCCACTCCGGCGGCACCGGCGGCTCGTGCTGGAGGAAGCGCGCCATGATGTCGACTTCCTTCTCGCTCATCTGGCCGGAGGTGCCCCAGTTCGGCATGCCGGCCGGCGAACCGTAGTTGATGAACACCTTGAGGTAGTCGCTGCCCTTGCCGAGCGTGATGTCCGGGGTGAGCGGCTTGCCGGTGGCGCCCTTGCGCAGCACGCCGTGGCAGCCGGCGCAGCGCTCAAAGTACAGCTTCTTGGCAATCTCGAACTCCGCGCTGGTCAGCGGCGGTGCCTTGGGAGTGAGTGTCTCCTTGGCCTCCTCCGGCTTGATCGGCACCGGCGCGCCCTTATAGCGCAGCTCGCCCTCCGTGGTGGCCGGATGCTCGGACTGCTGCGCCACCGCGAGCGTCGCGCCCAGCCATAGTGGCGTGGCGGCCAGAACGGCAACGACCGTCCGTTTCAGGGTCCCGATATGCATGACAGCTCCTCCAATAGGTTGCGATTGATCAGACGATGGCGCCCATTTACCCACCAGCCCCACGGGTATTCCTTGATTTGAGTCAATTTGGGCGCCGCGATACCGGAGCAAATCCGTCCGGTATTCACCTGCCGGCGTCGCGCGGCACGACCCGCACCGGTATCGCCTCGATGCCGGACGGCCCGGCGTGCTCTTCCATTTCGCGCACTTTTTCGCGCGCCCGCACGCTCTTCTCCCGGCGCTTGCGGCGCTCGACGAGCGGCGGACACTTATGATCGTTGTAATACGTCACCTGGCAGTCCAGGCAGTAGTGGCACTCGTTGGCGTTGATCGCGCCGACGCTGTTGATCGCCTGCACCTCGCACTCGTTGGCGCAGACCTGGCAGGGGCTGCCGCATTCCTTGCGCCGCCGCAGCCAGTCGAAGATGCGGAAGCGCGCCGGGAAGGTCAGCGCCGCGCCCAGCGGGCACAGGTACTTGCAGTAGAACTTGCGGTTGACCAGCGAGATCACCACGAAGCCCGCGGCGTACAGCACGAACGGCCACTCGCGGTCGAAGCGCATGGTGATGGCGGTCTTGAACGGCTCGACCTCGGCGAGCCGCTCGGCCGCGATCAGCGACTGCAAGGACACGCCGAACAGCACCAGCAGGATGACGTACTTCAGCGCCCACAGCCGCTCGTGCACGACCTCGGGAAACTCCCACTGCCGCAGTTTCAGCTTGCGGCCGAGCTGGTTGACGAGCTCCTGCAGCGCGCCGTAGGGGCACAGCCAGCCGCAGTACACGCCGCGCCCCCACAACAGCAGGGTGATGGCGACGAAGCCCCACAGCATGAACATCATCGGGTCGATCAGGAACGAGCTCCAGCGGAAATCGTGCATGATCGAATGCGTGAAGGTCAGCACGTTGATCACCGACAGCTGCGCCAGCCCGTACCAGCCGATGAACAGCAGCGTGAACACCAGGTAGCCGTCGCGCACGTACAAGAGCAGCTTCGGATGGCGCGCCAGCCAATCCTGGAACACCAGGATCAGGGTGAGCGCGGCCAGCCCGACGGCCAGCACCGCGATGCGGAATGTGCGCTGCTGCCAGACCGTCACCCACAGCGGCGTGTCGTCGGGCGGCGGGGGGCGCTGCGCCGCCGGGGCCGCGGCTCGCGTGCCCGCGGCCCGGGGCTGCGTGGCGGGTCGCGCGATGCGCGTCGCCGCCGGCGTCTGCCCGGCGCGCAGCGGCAGACCGCGCGCATCGGCGACGGCGCGCGCGGCGCGCAGGATGGTGGCATTCTCGACCATGGTGGTGATGGTCGCCCCGCTGATCCCGTCGACATGCACGCTGGCGTCGTTGCCGTAGCCGCCGATCACGACACGATCGAACACCGACTTGCCGCGGTACTGGTCGATATAGCGCTTGAGATCGGCGTCGGTGATGCCGATGACCAGCACCGGCTCCTCGTGAAACACGATGGCGACGCCGGTGATGCGGCCCTCGGTATCGAGGCCGACGAGGTTGTTGATCGGCCGGCCCGAGTAGCCGGGGATATTCAGGACATCGAAGGTCTGGAAGACGTAGCCGAGCAGGCGGCCCGCGCGGCGCACGGCGGCGGCCGGCGGCTCGCCTTCGAGCGGCCCGAACTCATCGGCCCGCGGGAAGAAATCGCGCGCGACCGGATAGCGCGCGGCGATGTCGACAGGCGCCGCGGCGGCGACTGCAGCGGACAACAGCAACGTCGCCGCCAGCACCCACCCAACGACGCGCTGGACCATTCGGAGGATCACATTGACCTGCCCGCCCGGCGCCGGCCGGGGTCGTCGATTGTCATGCCGACAATCTAGTCGGCCCGCCCCGCCGCCACCTTGATTCGGGTCAAATTAGCCTTGCGGTTCGTGGGGGCGGAGATCGAAGAATCTGCGACTAGCCAAGCGGCGGTTGATCCCCGCCCCGGCCCGGCACCACTCCAGCGCTTCGATCGGGGACAGCAGGTCGCCCTGAACGGTCTGCCAGAATCGGTGTCTGCGTCCGCCGGCCTCGCGTCATGCCGTTACGTTTCGTTGCATCGCCTGCCATGCGCGATATTCGGAAAGTCGCAGCCGGTAACGGCTGACATTGCCTTCGTGAAGATGTGCGAGGTCTTCCATGGCCAGCCCGACTACGCGATCCAGGTCTTCATCCGGCACCAGCGACTTCGCCACGTCGCGCGCCGCCGCCGCGCTCGGCGGTTGCCGTCCGCGAACGATTTCGCCGACCACGGCGATCAACACCTCGCGGTAGCGCAAGCGCACCGGATCGGGTTCGGCGACGGTTTCCTTGATGGCCAGGTAACGTTGAGACGAGCGCTCGTAAGCCCAAACGAACACGTCGCGCAAAAGCGCTACCTGTTTCAGCTCATAGACGCCGAGCGTGCCCTCCACGTAGGGCTTCTCGGGGACGTCGATGAACGACAGCGGGCAGAGATTGTGCTTGATGAGCGAAATGTTGGCGCCCAGCCGTGATACCCGCTTGTTCACGTCCACGAAGGGTTGCAGATAGGGAATATGCACCATGATGAAAAACGCCTGCTCGAACGGGTCCTCGATCGCATCGGCATTTTCCAGAATCAGGCGAAAGTACTGCTCGATCTGCTGCGGAATGCCGAGCGAGTGAAATACCGTGCCGCTGACCTCGACGATGCGATGGCGCAGGCGCCCGCTCTCGCCCGGATCGGCCAGCAGGTTTGCCGACAGCAGGGCATGCAGATTCAGAAAGGTGAAGGAATTGAAACCGATCTCTTCGACCTGCTCCACCAGCAACTCGATGGCATCCTTGTGGTTCAGGATCATCTGCGTTTCGCGCCGATCCTTGCCCTCGGCCGCCTGGCCGTGCTCGATCAGGTTCTGGGTGTCGAGGCGGGTGTAGGTGTTGCCCTCCAGCCGGCTCGATGCCCAGGACAAATCGATCAGCAGGCGGTTCAGAATGTCGCGCGCATAGGTGCCGGCCGGCCGCGGGCCGTCGGGCGGGCGGCCGATCCGGTGCAGGTGGTCGCAAATCTCCGGCGGCAGGTAATGGGTCTCGTTCGGCCGATACGATTCCAGGAACGATCGGTCATAGCCGACCGGTTGGCGTTGTTGTATAGGCCGGCGAATGTAATCAATAACATCCTGACTCTCGGGGGAGACCGGTACATAGGCCTCCAGCTCCTCAGCCTTTCGGCCCGCTTCGATCCGTTGCCGGCCAACGGGAAGGATCTCGACGCCACCCAGCGCACGATATACGCGCGCCCTACCCTCGCCTTTTGCCGATATGCGGCGCTTTTTGATCAGATCATTCAAACGCCGTTGCAGCGTGCGGTGGCTGACGACCTTGGCCAAGGCCTTGGACAGATCGACGATGCCGACCCCCTCCCGATGGCGGGCAATTTCGGCTTCGATGCGGGCGTTCAGGTCTTCAGGCAGTCTTTTTGGCATGATTCAGTACATCTTTTGGCGCGGTTTATACTTATTTTTGTCCTATTTTTAAGCCATGCAATCAATATCGCGCCAAAAGATTAGTCTTATTGGCGCGATATGTCAATTTGCGCGCCATGTTAATGGCGCAGGTTCGGGGGCTGTTTTTGTCTTAGAGCACCTACAAAATGAGAAACGGGTGTAGGGTGCGTCCCACGCACCGCCTAATATTTCGGTGCGCAGGGCGCACCCTACGGTTCGGCGTTGAATGCGAGGTCATTTTGTTAGGGGCTCTTAAGTGACTGGCGATAAAGCACCGCCCGGGCAGCGACTCCTGTCGCTCCCCGGGCGGCCGGCGGCGCTGCACCGCCGCCTAAAAGCGGATATGCGTGGACGCGTTCAGGCTGTGGCGCGCGCCGCGCCAGTTGTCGATGTGGAACTTGGTGAACGGCAGGCCGGTCAGCTCGAAGAACCGCGGCCAGCCGATGCGCTCCACCCACTCGCCCATGCGCTCCCAGTCGCGGGCATCCTGCTTGTAGACCTTGAGGATGTTCTTCACGACCGCCGCGGCCTCCGGCCAGCG
>Ga0214471_10000169_pt1 | contig 62216 bp, 57 predicted proteins | sample RVTome_5_FD_207665 | JGI IMG/M metagenome (GOLD analysis project Ga0214471, IMG submission 207665) | Soil microbial communities from uranium-contaminated site in the Upper Colorado River Basin, Wyoming, United States - RVT142D155 | ecosystem: Environmental > Terrestrial > Soil > Contaminated >... | reverse complement strand
CCGCGCGCAGCCCGTTGCTAGACCCCGACGAGGTCGTCCGAGTCGGCGCGCAAGACCACGGCGGCCGCCTCCAGCCTCGAATGGACCTCTAGCTTCGACAAGATGTTCTGGATGTGCGTGCGTGCGGTCTGCGGACTGATCACCAACGCCTGAGCGATGGCGTCGTTGTCTGCCCCGTCGGCGAGCAGCGTCAGGACCTCACGCTCGCGCCGGGTCAGCCGAGAGATGCGCTTCATCGCCTCTTCCTGCCGGTTCCGCGCTTGCAGCAACCGCGCGAGCAGCGCGCCCAGCATGCGCCGCGGGATCACCGTCTCGCCCCCGGCCACGGCCCTGGTCGCCTCGATGAGCTCGCCCAGCGGGGACGACTTGGTCAGGTAACCGCTGGCGCCGGCCTCGACGGCGGCGACGAGCACGCGCTCGTGCTCCTCCCCGGTCAGCACGATGACGCGCGACGTCGGGGCGCGTTCGCTGATGGCGCGCGTCGCTCTGATGCCCCCGCCGTTGGGCAGGTCGGCTTCGAGCAGCACGACGTGGGGCCGCAGCCGTTCCGTCTCCGCGACGGCCTGGACCCCGTCCCAGGCCTCGCCGACCATCTCGAGGTCGGCTTCGGCACGCAGCACCATGGTTACCGCCTCACGGAACAGCGCATGCCCGTCGGCGATCAGAACCCGGATCTTGTTCCCGTCGTCGTTGCCCAACGCGGCTCCTTCACCCGTCGGCGAGATGGTCGGGGAAGCCTAGGGGCACGCGGTCTGGTCCCGGCAGCGCTCGACGGCGTATCCGGTCTACGCCGAACGGAGGATGTCGCGAACCTGCACGGTCAGGCGGTGCGGCCGGCGCGCCCGGTGCGACGCGTGTTGACGATCCCGTGCCGGACGGCGAAAGCGGCCGCCTCGAGCCGCGATCGAACCTGGAGCTTGGTCAGGATGCTCTGCACGTGGGTGCGCACCGTGTTCGGACTGATCGACAGCCGGCGCGCGAGCTCGTTGCCGGCCAGGCCCTCGACCAGCAGCGCCAGCACGTCCAGCTCGCGCGGGGTCAGCTGTTCGGCGAGCAGCGCGGCGGCGCGGTCCTCCGGCGTCGTGGCCCCGGCGGCACGGCGTCCCAGGTGATGCGGGATCACGGCCTGGCCCTCCAGGACCGCCTTGATCGCGCTCATGAATCGAGGGGTCGAGGTGTCCTTGGTCAGGAAACCGTGGAACCCGGATCTGATCGCGTCGCGGACGGCGCGCGCGTCGGTCGATGCGGTCAGCGCAACGACCTTCGCGTCGGGGAGCGCGTCGATGATGCTCGCCCCGATCTGCACTCCGTCACCGTCGGGGAGTCCCAGATCGACCAGGACGAGGTCGGGCCGCTCGCGGCGGGCCATGGCGCAGCCCTCCTCACCGTTCTCGGCGAGACCGACGACCTCGATGCCCTGATCGATAAGCAGCGCTCGAACCGCCTCTCCGAACAGCCTGTGGTCATCGATGATCAGCGCACGCATGGCGCCTTCCCATCATCGATCGATGGGATCTCGAGAGAGAAGACGGCCCCGCCGTCGCGGCGATCCTCTGCCCAGATCCTGCCACCGTGCGCGTCGATGACCTGCTTGGCGATGAACAGGCCGAGCCCCCGGCCGCCCGGTGAACGCCGGCCCGCCGAACCCCGGACCAGCGGTTCGAACAGCGAAGCGAGATCGTCGCCGGGCAACCCCGGTCCCCGATCCTGGACGCACACCATCACCGAGTCGTCCAAAGGACGGATGGTCACGTCCACCTCGGTGCCCAGGGGGGAGTACGACAGTGCGTTGCGGACCAGATTGACGATCGCGCTCCTCAGGTGGCGCGCGTCTCCACGGACCGTGACGCGTCCGGGGGCGTGGACGCGCACCCGGTCTTCGCCGCGCTCGGCCACAGCTGCACGCACCGCCTTGCGGACGACCGAGGTCAGGTTCACGTTCCGTTGGGTGATCGCACCGCCGGTGACCCCCCAGCGCAGTAGCCCGTCGACCATCATCGACAGCTCGCGCAGCTCACGCTCGGTGCGGCGCAGGACGTCGCGCTGCTCGCGTGTTCCCTCATCCGCGCTCAAGACGCGCTCGATCGCCATCCTGGCGCCGGCGAGCGGACCGCGGATCTCGTGACCGGTACGCGCGATCGCGAGGTCGAGCCGCCCGCGACGCTCGCGGGCGTCCTCGATCGTGAGCCGGTGCCGGAGGGTCTGACCGAGCACCATCCGGATCAGCTCGATGGAGCGACGTGTTCCCTCGTCCGGGGTGCGGCCGATGACCAGCAAGGCCTCGCCGGCATCGACGCCGTCGAGCATGGGGACGCCCATCCATCCCGCCAGCTCGGCGAGCAGCAGCGAACGACCCTTCGAACCGAGGCGCGCCCAGCGCTGCAAGCTCCCGTGCGCCTCGGCGATCCGCCGGGCTGTCGCGTCCTCGATCCCGTCCGCCGCGACGAAAGTCATCGCCGCTCCCCCGAGCTGCGCGACCCAACCGGCGACGGGAAGGCCGAGAAGCTCGGCGCAGATCCGAACGGCCTCCTCGACCGCGCCTGCCGGTGTCTCGGCATGAAGGAGTCGAAGAACGAACGAACCACCGTCGTGCCGGGGTTCCCCCTCAGTCGCCTTCTTGCCCGTGACGCTCGCGAACAGAAGAGCGGACTGCTCGGCGACTGCTCCCAATCTGGCCCAGGAGGCCTCGAGCACCGACGTCGGCGCTGAGACTTCCAGCAGCCCGAGCGCCTGGCCTCGCCGGACGAGCGGGAAGAATGCGATCCGATGCGGATCGAGATGGTCGGGAAGCTCGATCCAGACGGCCTGTCGCTGTTCGAGTGCGTTCCGCCGGTGGATCGCGAGCCCCGTCACGCTGGCCTTCGTCCGCCCGCGGGCGCCGACAAGGCATGTCGCCCCATCGGCTCCAAGGAGATGGATACTTACGCCTCGGGCAGCACCCGACAGGGCCGCCTCAACCGACCGGATCGCCGATGCGATCGCCTCGTCGAGATCGGACCCAGCGTCGAACACGTGCAGTGTTCGCCCCTGGATCTGGACGCGCGGCACGATAGATCGGTCGCGTAGGACGGCCCCCATTGCCCCCCCCTGCGCTGTAGACGCAGTAAGCCTTTCGAAGCGAAACGGGGTAAGGCTAACTACAGCGGGTGGATTGGTCAATACCTCCGGTAGCCGAGGTTCGACCTTTATGTGCCAGTTTATGTAGATGAACCGCACCCGGTGACGCCGGGCAACGCCCTGCGTGCCCGCGCGCTCAGTGGCCATCCGAGGCCGCTCGACCCTGTGACCTGCACTGACGCTGTGGACAACCGCCCTCAGAAGAGGGGGGTCCCGGCCGCCCCACCGGGGGTGCCAACACCGAAGAGGGACAAGATCGTGGGCCCCACATCGATGAGGCGCAGGCCCTCCTGCTTCCCCAACGGCTGTCCGGGCGCGCCCGCCATCGCGAACACCCCTGTCTGCGCGTGGTTAGCGCCGTCGGGCCCGGTGTCGTTCCGGTAGGTGAAGCACGATCCAACCGTCGTCGCGCCGAGGGTCCCCACCGAACGCCATCGCAGGTCACCGAAGTACACCAACAGGTCCGGTGCCACGCCGCGCACCTCCGGGTAGACCTGCTCGGGCCGATGCACGACCGTACCAAGCTGCTCGCCGTCCGGCCCGGTCATGGCCTCCAGTCGCTGGGCGATCTCCTCGCGCGTGCGATCGTAGTCGGCCGGCTCGACGACGCCGTTGGGCTCCCGGCCGCGGACGTTGAGGAAGAGCCGGCCGTAGTACCCGCCGTCACCCCAAGCGACGGTCCTCGACCAGTCAACGGGGGCCTTACCGATGGGCGTCGGCTGCGAGATCTCCTCGCGCAGCCTGAGGTATCCGGCGTCGAGCAGCCAGTCGTTGAAGCAGACCCCGCCGACCATGCCGCGCGCGCCGTGGTCGGACATCACCACGACGATGCAATCATCGGGCAGCGCCTCGAGCAGCTCGGCGACCTGCCGGTCCAGGAACCGGTAGTAGTCGTGGAACGCCGTCTCGAACCGGTTGCCGGGCTCGTGCTTGGGGTGCTCGGGATCGAAGCAGTGCCAGAACACGTGATGAAGCCGATCCGGCCCCATCTCGACCATCATGAAATAGTCCCACGCTTTCGTCTTCACGAGCCGGCGTGCGACCCGGAACCGCCGCTCGGTCATCTGGAACACGCGCTGCAGGACATGATCCATGCCCTGCTGACGGAAGTTCGGGATGTCGAAGATGTACTCGCCCTTGCCACCGAGTTCCTCTTCGATCTCTGCCTCGAGCTCTTTGGGATAGGCGTAGGTGTCGGCGGACGGCGGTGTGAGGAAGCACGACACGCGCCAGCCCGGGACCGGCAGCGGCGGGTACGCAGGCGGGACGCCGATCAGCAGCGACCGGCCGCCCCGCTCGCCGAGCGCGTCCCACACCGCCGGCTCGCGAACCGAATCGGCCAGCGCGATCGAAAGCCCGTCGTAACTGGTGTCCTTGCGGTTGCGCATCCCGTACAGCGCGAGCTGTCCCGGTGTCTTGCCGGTCATCGCGCACGCCCACGCCGGGATCGTGATCGGCGGGATCACGCTCTGCAGCCCACCCCACATGCCGCGCTGCATCAAGGCGCCGATCGTGGGGACCTCATCGGAGAGCTGCTCGAAAAGCAGCTGCGGCGTGGCGCAATCGAGCCCGATCACCGCCACCCTGGGTCCGTCGATCATCCCGTGCTCCATCGATGAGGGCGCGCCACGAACGCCGGCGCGTGCGCTCGATCGTATCGGGGTACGGGACCGGTCAGCTCTGCGCGGCGAGCGCGTTGCGCCGCAGGAACCAGCCTACGGTCTGCTCCACCGACTCGACCCACTCGGTCTGCGGTTTCCACGCGAGCAGCTCGCCCGCCCTGGTCAGGTCGGCGCGGGTGTGCCGCACGTCGCCGGGGCGGCGCGGCAGACGGACCGGATCGATCCAGCGGCCGACCGCGTCCGACACCGCTTGCAGGACCTCGTTGACGCTCTTGGGATGCCCGCCGCCGATGTTCATGACCGCGCCGTCGACCTCGTCGCCGGCCTCCGCCGCAGCGATGTTCGCCGCGACCACGTCATCGATGTAACAGAAATCGCGGGACTGTTCCCCGTCCCAATGCAGCTCGGGCGCGACGTCGGCCACCAACGAGGAGATGAACGCGGGGAACACCGCCGAGTACTTGGACTCAGGATGCTGGCCCGGCCCGTAGACGTTGAAGTAGCGCAGCGACACCGTCGAGATCCGGCCGAGCGAGGTCCACACCCGGCAGTAGTTCTCGCCGGCGAGCTTGCTGACCGCGTAGGGCGACAGCGGCGCGGTCGGCAGGTCCTCGTTGTTGACGCCCTCGGAACGGTCGCCGTAGACGCTGGAGCTGCTCGCGTAGACGACACGGCGCGCGCCGGCGTCGGCCGCGGCCATCAGGACGTGCAGCGTTCCTTCGACGTTGCAGCTCTGGCTGAGCAAGGGATCGTCCACCGACTTCGGGACGCTGCGCAGCGCAGCCTGATGGAACACCACGTCGATGTCCCGGCAGGCGCGCCGCACAGCATCCAGGTCGCGGATGTCAGCCTCGAGCAGCTCGGCCTCGGCCGGCACGTTCTCCGCGAAGCCCGTGAGGAAGTTGTCGATGATGCGAACCTGGTCACCACGGCGGAGCAGCTCGCGCGCGATCGATGATCCGATGAAGCCGGCTCCGCCGGTGACGAGCGCCCTCATGTGATGCTCCCTCCCCACTTTCGACCCACGTTCGCTTCGCGCGAGCGCCGGCTTCGACGCACGAGCCTGGAGTCAATGGTTGGGCATCGCGGCGACCGGCGAAGAGTCCAAGGGCTGTAGTTGCGCTACAGCACGTGCCGTACGGCTCAGAACAACGACGCCTGCCGCGCGCGGGGGGGAGGCTCGGGATCCTCGCGACGCCGGCGCCGATCGGGCGTCGGGGTCTTGATCCCGCCGGCCGCGCGCACCGCGCGCGCGACCGTGGCGCCGAGGCGCTTTCGTTCTGCGGCCGAGGCGTACGAGCCTTGCGCGTACAGATGCTCGTACCGCGGAATGAGATCGGGGTACTCGCGCGCGAGCCAGCCCATGTACTCCTCGCGCACGCCGGGGCGCAGGTGCAGCAGGATCGGCGAGACGTGCGTCGCACCCGCGTCGATCGCCTCCTCGACGACCCGGCGGATCTTCGCAGGGTCGTCGGTGATGCCCGGCAGGATCGGCGCGACCAAGACGCCGCAGGGGATCCCAGCCTCGTTCAGCGCGCGCACCGCGTCCATGCGCGCGCGCGGATGCGGCGTACCCGGCTCGCTGCGCCTCCACGCATCCTCGTCGAGTGTCCCGATCGAGAAGGCGGTGGAGACCTCAGTGACCGCCGCGGCCTCCCGCAACAGATCGAGGTCACGCAGCAGCAGCGTCCCCTTGGTCAAGATGCTGAACGGATTCCGATAGTCGAGCAGCGCGCGGATGATCCCGGGCATCAACTCGTAGCGACCTTCCGCGCGCTGATACGGATCGGTCGCCGTGCCCATCGCGATCGGATCGCCGCGCCAGCGCTTGGAACGAAGCTGCGCGCGCAGCACCTCCGGTGCGTTGACCTTGACCACGATCTTGGATTCGAAGTCGCGCCCGGCGTCCATGTCGAGGTACGTGTGCGTGGGCCGAGCAAAGCAGTTGTGGCTCACGACCCCGTTGGCGATGAAGTCTCCTGTGCCGGTGGTGATGTCGTACATCGGCAACTCAGATCCGAGTGCTTCGATGGACTCGATCCCGAGCTTTGCGTCGCCCTTCATCGCGCGACCCACGGTCGTTCGTTTCCTCGTGGTCGCGGGATCGACCATGTGGAAGAACCGCAGGGCTTCCTTGAGCCCTCCAACGATCCTCACGTAGTGCATGGGTCGAGCCCGCGCTGTCTCGATCACGTAGCGGAACTGGAATCGATCCAATCCGTCACAGATCTCCCCGATGAGTCCGAGGTCCCCGTTCGCGATCCTGATGACCTGACCGAAACCACCTTCCGCATCGAAGATGCCGGCAAGGAATCCCTTCACCCACGACTCGCTCGGGCAGGAGACCGGCGTGATGAGGCTGCGGATGGCCTCGACATGCGCCTTCGCGGACGTCCGGATCGCTCGCATCTCCCGCCGCGCACCATCGGCGCTGCTGAACAGGAATTCGCTCGTCGGAAGGCCGAACTCCATCAGGTACTCGCGGGTGCGCGCGAGCGGCTCGAGGTCGGTCAGTGCGAGGCGGAAACGATGGACGTCACCGTGTCTTCGCCCAGCTCGGGCGTAATGGTAGGTGCCCAGGTGCCCATCTCCGCGGATCATCCCAGAGAGGTAACCCTGCCGGTAGTCGTCATCGATCTTCGGAGGATCGACGAAACCCCCCGTCCCCATGAGCTGGTTGTTGAGCGTCAGGTGAGGGCGCCGATGCCGTCCGTGCTCGGCGCCGGTAACGTGTTTCCACCCGCGTTCGGTCAGGAACCGGTGATCCCCACTTGCGATCAGGGTCGTCCCGTCCTCGAGCCTGATCCGATAGGCAGGTTTCATCGTCTGCCAATGGTCGAGCACCGTCGTGGACACGTACCGCCGATAGCTCCCGACGCGCGATGTCCCTACGACCTGATCGCCAACGCGCAGGTCGGCGAGCGACCTCGTCCTGCCGTCTGCCAGCAGGATCGGCGTGTCGCCTATTAGGCAATAGGTGCACGCATGACTGCATCCTCGGTACGGGTTCAGCGTCCACTCGAAGGGCATGCCGCGTGGCACGCGGTTGATCACGGTCTTCGCCTCGACCTCGATGAAGGTCATCCCCCGGAACCCGGGCGCGTCGAAGGTCCGGCGGCGGAGCTCGAAGAGCTGCTCGGCAGGCATCGGACCCTCGATGATAGAACATATGTTCGAGTACCGCCAGGGCCAAGAACCGATAGCCTCCGGCAACCTGGATAGGAGGCCGGCATGCCGTTGTTCGAGTTCGAGGGGAAGCGTCCGCAGGTCCATCCCAGCGCGTTCATCGCCGATACCGCCACACTCGTGGGCGAGGTGATCGTCGAGCAGGACGCCTCGGTCTGGTTCGGCGCAGTGCTGCGCGCGGACTACGCGCCGGTGATCGTCCGCGCCGGCGCCAACGTCCAGGACGGCTCGATCATCCACGGTCCGCCCGGCCACTCGACCGAGATCGGCCCGGGCGCGACGGTCGCGCACCTGTGCGTCGTGCACGGTGCGACCATCGGCGAGGAAGCCTTGATCGCGAACGGCGCGACCGTGCTGGATGGTGCTCGGATCGGCGCGCGCGCGATGGTCGCCGCGGGCGCGGTGGTTACGGGCGGGATGCAGATCCCCGACGAGACGCTCGCGATCGGGATCCCGGCGAAGGTGAAGGGACCGCTGGCAGGGACGCCGGCGGAGTTCTGGGTGAAGATGAACCCGGAGGCCTACCGCGACCTCGCGCGCCGGTACCGCGAGAGCCTCAAGCCGATCACCTGACCCCGACGAGTTGGTCCGGCCCGGCTGCGGCTACTTCGGCGGCATCCGGATCCCGCCGTCGAGGCGGATCACCTCGCCGTTGAGGAACGCGTTCTCCGCGATGTGGCGGACCAGCGCGCCGAACTCGCTTGGCTCACCAAGGCGACGCGGATGGGGGATCTGGGAGACGAGCCCCTGTTTCACATCGTCGGGGAGCAGGGCCAGCATCGGCGTGTTCATCTGCCCGGGCGCGATGGTGACGCACCGCACCTGCATGCTTGCAAGGTCGCGCGCGATCGGCAGGGTCATGCCGACCACGCCGCCTTTGGATGCCGAGTACGCGACCTGGCCGATCTGACCCTCGAACGCCGCGATCGAGGCGGTGTTGATGATCACCCCGCGTTCGCCGTCCTCCGGTTCGTTGCCCACCAAACGCAAGGCCGCCAATCGCGCCACGTTGAACGTGCCGATCAGGTTCACCGTGACGACCTTGGTGAAGATATCGAGGCCGTGTGGGCCGGAGCGGTTCAGGATGCGCTGCGCCCAGCCGATCCCAGCGCAGCTGACCGCGATGTGGAGCCCGCCGAACGCACCGACGGCGCTGTCGATCGCGGCCTGCACCTGCGCCTCGTCGGTCACGTCGGCCACCACGAACCGCGCGGCGTCGCCGATCTCCTTCGCGGCGGCCTCGCCGACCTCGGCGTTCAGATCCACCAGGACCGCGCGCGCGCCGCCGGCGATCAGAGCCTCGGCCGCCGCGCGCCCCAGCCCCGACGCACCCCCGGTCACCAGCGCAACCTTGTTTTCGAGCTTCATATCGAACGACTCCTTCTGATTGGAAAGGGCGAGTCTAGCGCCTCGGAAAGCGACGCTTCAGGTCGCTAGACTGACTGTGATGAGGACCGACGCCGTGATCGAGGTCTCCGAGCAGACCTTCCAAGCAGACGTGCTGGAACGCTCGTTCCAGACGCCGGTCGTGGTCGACTTCTGGGCCGCGTGGTGCGGACCGTGCCGCGTGCTCGGACCGGTCCTCGAGCGCCTCGCCGGCGAGGCGAACGGCGAGTGGATCCTGGCGAAGGTGGACGTGGATGCCAACCAGCAGCTCGCCGCCGCGTTCGGCATCCAGGGGATCCCAGCCGTGCGCGCGTTCCGCGGCGGCCGCCAGGTCGCCGAGTTCGTCGGCGCGCTCCCCGAGCCGCAGGTGCGGGAATGGCTGAAGCAGTTGGGCCCCTCCAAGGGTGAGCTGCTCGTCGAAGAAGCGACCGCGGCCGAGCAGCGCGGCGACCACGCGGCGGCGGCCGGGGCGTACAGAGCCGCCCTGAACGAGGAGCCGGCCAACATGGAAGCCAAAGCCGGCCTCGCGCGCTCAGAGCTTGCCCTGCGCACGAGCAGCGACGGGGACGAGCCCGCGTGGCGCGCGCGCGCCGAAGCAGATCCAACCGATGTGGATGCCGCGCGCGCGCTCGCCGACCTGCTGCTCGCGCGAGGCGACGCCCCGGGAGCGTTCGACGTGCTGCTCGCAAGCATCCGAGCAGCGTCCGACGACGCACGCGAACAGGCCAGGCTGCATCTTCTCAGCCTGCTCGACACGCTGGCTCCGGATCACCCCGCGGCGCTGCAGGCCCGCCGCGATCTGGCGAACGCGCTGTTCTGACCAGCGGAAGATCGAGAAAAGCGCCTCGAACGTCGCGAGCCAGTCGCAGGCATGAAACGCCGGCCGTTATGCTCCCGGCCATGCGAACGATCGATCACCTCATCGACGAGTTCCTCCGCGAGCTGTGGGAGGACGAGCCCGTCCTGGCCGGCTCGCTCGGGGTCGACGGCTACGACGACCGGCTCGGCGAGCACTCCGCCGCGGCCTACGACCGTCGCGACGCCCGCGAGGACCGCTGGCTCGCCCGCTTCTCCGATGCCGCCGACGACGGCCTCGCCCTCGACGAGCGCATCGACCGCGACCTGATCCTGTCCGAGCTGCGGGGCTCGATCGTGATGCGCGAGTGGGCGGCGTGGCGACGCAACCCGGCGGTGTATCTCAACCCAGGTCTCTCAGGTGTCTTCGGCCTGTTCCTCCACCGGCTGCGCCCCCAGGACGAGCTGGCCCATTCGGCGGCGGCGCGCCTCAAGCAGATCCCCGCGGTGCTCGAGGACGGACGGCGCAACCTGGATCCCGGACTGACCCCGGCGCTGTTCGTCGAGCGCGCGCTCGCGCAGTGCCGCGCCGCGGTGACCTACTGCCGGGACCTGGTGCCGGGCGAAGTGACCGATCCGGCATCGCGCGCGCTGCTCGCCGAAACCGGCGGGGCCGCCGCCGAAGCCTACGAGGCCTTCGGCGCCCATCTGCAAGAGCTGCTCGAGCGCGCGCGCGGCGACTACGCGATCGGCGAGGAGCGCTACAGCGGCATCCTCGAGCAGCAAGAGATGCTCGGCTACGGCGCGCGGGAGATGCACGAGCGCGGTCGCGAGGCCTTCGAGCAGATCGAGGCCGACATGATCCGGCGCGCGCGCGACCTTCGCGGCACCGACGACTGGCGCGCCGTGGTCGAGGAGCTGAACGACGACCGGCCGCGCACACCCGAAGAGATGCTCGAGGCGTACACGACCTGGACCGAGCGCGCGCGCGCGTTCTGTCGCGATCGAGGCTTGGTGACGTTGCCCAAGGGTGAGCAGTGCGTGGTCGAGCCGTCACCGACGTTCCAGCGCGCGGCCCTCGCGGTCGCGTCCTACCAACAGCCGCCGGCGTTCAAGCCCTCGCTGACGGGTCACTTCTTCGTGCCGTATCCGCCGGAGGGCGCATCCGAGGACGAGGTGGCGCAGCGGCTCGCGAGCAACTCGTTCAACTCCATCCCAACCGTTTCGGTGCACGAGGCCTATCCGGGACACCACTGGCATCTGGTTGCGGCCCAGGCGAACCCGCGGATCATCCGGCAGGTGCTCGGATCGTCCTACTTCACTGAGGGTTGGGCGCTGTACGTCGAGGCGATGATGCGCGAGGAGGGCCTGTACGACGACCCGCGCCACGAGCTGTGCGTGTCGGAGGCGCGGCTGTTCCGCGCTGCTCGCATCATCGTGGACACCGCGTTGCACTTGGGGATCATGACCGTCGAGGACGCGGTCGTGTTCATCCGCGACGGCATGCGTATGCCTGAGGCGCCTGCGCGCGCCGAGGTCGGCCGGTATTGCACCTGGCCCACGCAGGCTTCGTCGTACCTGACCGGCGCGCTCGAGATCGAGCGTATGCGTGATCGCTGGTTCGCCGAGCAGCGCGGCGATCTGCGCACGTTCCACGACAGGCTCGCCGGCTCGGGGATGCTTCCGATCGGGCTGGCCGAGCGCGCGCTGTTCGCCGACTGATCGAACCGAACGACACGCGCAGGCTCTACTTCCATCGGTTGTCGGCCTTCTCAAGCTACCTCTTGACAAGTACCATTAACCGTACCTTATGATAGGACCGCTTGATCGGACCGCTTGATCGGACCGCTCGATATCATCGCTACGGCCGAAGGAGGGACATGGACTGGGAGATGGTTTCCGTTTCGGATGCCAAGATCCGGTTCCATGAGCTGGTGGCCTCTGCGGCAACGCACCCCATCCTGCTGCTACGCCGGAGCCGTCCAGAAGCGGTGCTTGTCTCTTACGCCGGGTGGATGGAGCTGCAGCACGAGCTTGAGGACGCCAGGGACCGCCTCGCGCTGTATCGCGCCCAAGCTGCCCCGCAAGACCTTCGCATCTCGCACGAGAAGTTGAAGGCCGATCTCGGTCTCGCAACCGAGGACGAGTAGGGAACCAAACGTGCAAGAGTATCCATTCGCGCTCGAATACGAGCCCGAGATCGTGCAACAGATCATTCAGCTTCCAAGAGAGGTCCAGCGCAGCTTGGTCGAGCGCCTTGGCGAACTCGCCGGCGATCCCCGGCCCGCTGGCTATGAGAAGCTCGAAGATGCGGGCTTTCGTGTCGTGTGGCGTTCGATCCGGATCGTCTATCGCGTCGATGACGCGAACGGCATCGTTCACGTCGTGCGTGTTTCATCCGAGCCGCTCACCGGCTGACGAGACGCTGCACGCGCGGGGTTACTCACGGGCAAGCAGGATCAGCAGCAGACTGCGTCACCACAGGCGCACGCCTGCCCCGAGCTGCTCGCAGACATGACGTCGGCATCGCCGAGCACGGCGTAATACTCCCAGCGTTCCTGATCGGGCCCGGTGACCCAAACCTTGTCCTGCTCCGCGTAGCAGCACGCGCCCTGTTCGGCGAGCGTCCCGAAACCCTCGGCGGCCAGGCGCTCGGTCGCCTGCCGAACCTCCTCGACCGTCTCGACCTCCACGCCGAGGTGGTTCAGTCCCGGCGTCTCGCCTTCGAGCAGCACCAGCTTCAGCGGCGGCTCGGCGATCGCGAAGTTGGCGTAGCCCGGCCTCTTCTTGGCCGCGGGCACGCCGAAGAGCTTCTCGTAGAAAACAACGGCTGCGTCGACGTCGCTGACGGTGAGGGCGAGCTGCACTCGGGACATCATGACCTCCTGGTATCGATGGGCGTCGATATGTTGCCAGCTTCATCGAAGTCTGTCAATATAGATGGGGATGGATCTTATCCAGACGATCGAGCAGTGTTGCCCCATGGGGGTCTGCGCGGCGCCGCTGCCTGCCGTGGACGCCGAGACCCTGGCCAAGGGCTTCAAGGTGATCGCCGATCCGGCGCGGCTGCGCCTGTTGAGCCTGATCGCCGCACAACCCGAGGCCGAGTGCTGCGTCTGCGACCTGACCGAACCGCTCGGGCTCAGCCAGCCCACCGTCAGCCATCATCTGAAGGTGCTACACGAGGCGGGCTTCCTCACGCGCGAGAAGCGCGGCACCTGGGTCTACTACCGGGTCGTCCCGCGCGCCCTCGAGACCCTGCGCGGCGCGCTCACCGCCTGAGATCCGAACGACGCTCCGGCTCCCCGCGAGACGGTACGAAAGATACGCGCGGCGGGGGAGGGTCGGCACTCCAGGGCGCTCCTAGCCTTCTACGACGTCCCGACGCGGGTCCCTGACCGCGTCCAGAGGAAAGGAGTCAGCGTGGGCGATGAGATGAGGCCGGTGCTGTTCAGCATCGTCATCCCGACCTACGGACGACCCCAGTACCTGGCCGAAGCAGTGGCGTCGGTTGCAGCGCAGACCATCGATGATTTCGAATGCGTGATCGTGGACGACGCGAGCCCGGAGCCCGTCGGCGTCATCGCCGACAGAAGGTTCAGGGTCGTCAGGCGACCACGGAATGGAGGCGCCCCGGCTGCACGGAACACAGGGCTGGCGGCCGCTCGCGGCCAGTACGTGACCTTCCTCGACGACGACGACCGGTATGCGCCCGAGCGACTCGAGTTCGGGCTGCGCGGCGTTTCACAGGCTCCGATCGGGGTGTGCTGGTCAGATTCGCTCGACCGCGGCGGCCGGCCGAGTGGTCGAACGCTTCAGGGCGACGTCGGCGACACGATCCTCGACGGCCTCGTTCCGCACCTGGGGTGCACCACGGTTCGCCGAGACGTGGCCCTTCCGTTCGATGAGGGGCTGCGCGCGCAAGACGACGTCGAATGGTGGCTCAGGATGGCGCGTATCGCCCGGGTCGCGACGGTCCCGGAGGTCGGCTACCTCTTCAGGTATCACGAAGGAACCCGGCATGGAAGGCCATTCGCGGTGCGCCTAGGGTGCACGATCGAGATCCTCGAACGGCACGCGGACTACTTCGCCCGCCATCCGGCGGCAGCCGCGTTCCGATGGAAGACGGTCGGGCACCACTCGTCTCAACTGGGCGACCATCGACTGGCTCGTCGCGCGTTCGCGAGGTCGCTCCGGTTTCAGCCATCCGCGCGAACCGCCTGGTCGATGGTCCGATCCCTTCGCCGTACCCGCGCCACGCTGGCCGGCGAGGGGCAGTTGCCGGCGTAACCGCCGCAGCAGGTTCGCGCCTTCATCTCACGTCGATGTCCGGTCGCTACGCAAGTGAGCTCGCCTCCGTTCAACCGGCCGGCCGTTCGGGCAACGGCACCGAGAGTTGATCGCCGGCCTGAACCAGCTCTCCACGCGCGCCCGGCACGACGATCACCGCGTACGCCGCGAACGCGATCGCCGGTAGCAACGCGAATCCTGTCGCGGCCGGGGCACCGACCACGGCAGCCAGCGCACCGCCTACCAGCGCCCCGAGCGCCTGCCCGCCGAGCAGCGTGCCCTGCAGCACCGAGAACGCGGTGCCTCTGATGTGCGCCGGCAGGCGCGGCCCCACGAACGAGTATGCGGGGATCACGACCGCGAACACCGCGCCCAACGACGCGTAGGACAGTGCGGACCCGACGATGCCGGGCTCGAGCAGGAACCCGATCGCCGCACCGGTCCCGCCCAGCACCACGACCACAGCCGAGGCGCGCAGCAGACGCGGGATCTCACCGTGCCGCGGCACGCTGGCCGAGGCGATGATGGTGCCGATCGGCACCATCGCGGCCAGCAATCCGACGCTGCCGGTGCCGGTGCGCAGGTGCTCGCGCACGTACACGGCGACGAGCGCCTCCCCGACGATCGCCGCACCCGAGGCGGTGGTCGTGAGGATCGCGGCGCGGCGCAGGAACGGGTCGCCGGTCAGCATGCGGACCGCTTCGCGCAGGCTCGCGCCCATGCGGCTGTCAGGACGCGACGCTCGCCCTTCCCGCAGCGCGAGCAGCAGCAGGCCCGAGAGCAGGAACGTGGCCGCGTTGATCATCAGCGCCGCACGCGCGCCGACGAGCGCGACCAATCCGCCGCCGGCCATGTAGCCGAGCACCAGCACCGCTTGGTAAGTGATGTTGCTGAGCGTCAGCGCATCCGCGTACCGGTCCTCGCTGACGACCTCGGGGATCATCGCCGCGCGCGCGGCCTCGAACGGAGGCGTCGCGATCGCCGCCAGGAACGCCAGGGTCAGGATCAGCCACACGGGCCCGGCGAACGCGATGCCGAAGAACGTCGTTGCTCGCACGACGTCGGCGAGCACCATGACGGTCCGCCTCGGGTATCGGTCGGCCAGCGTCGCCAGCGCCTGACCGAGCCCCAGCCAAGGCAACATGCTCATCGCGACGGTCGCGGCGGTCAGCGTGCTCGAGCCGGTCTTGTCGTAGACGAGCAGCGCGAGCGCGACGCGCGCCGCCCAGTCGCCGAGCTCGCTCAGGATCTGCGCCTCGTACAGGAACCGGAAATCGCGGAACCTCAGCGAGGTGAACAGCGATCCGACGCGCTTCTTCACGCGGCCCCCCGGACGGTCGTCGGGTAACGAGCGATCAGAACCACGTACTAGCCGAGGCCGCGCGCGTCCTGCTTCAGCGCGAGATCTACGCCGACGGCAGACGCCAGCGCCATCAGTCGCAGCGCGCCGGTGACGCCGGGCTCCAGCTCGAGCGCGTAGTTGTCCGCGGTGGTGAACATCTCCTTGGCCACCCCGCCCCACTTCTTGGTGATGCGACCGACCTCCCGGTCGGTGGGATCGATGATGGAGAAGTTCCACGCGCGCCAGTTCTGCGCGTTGATGCCGCCGAGCTGCTCGCCATTGGAGCCCTCGAACGTGAATCGGATCTTGCCGAACACGTTGCGCTGCACGATCGTTCCGACGGGAGCGCCTTCGCCATCGGCCACGCGCACCTTCGACTTCACGAACTTGGCCGGACGTGTCAGCTCGAGCACCTTGCGGCCGTCCGGCTCGTAGGCAGCGACCTTATGGGTCATGAATTGATCCAGCGAGGAGACCAACCGCGCGATCTTCTTGAGCTTGGTCTGGCCCTCCTGACGCATCGTGCCCACCTGCTGCCCTTGCTCGTCGCGGATCGCGTACTCGTTGGTCAGCTCGATCAACTTCGCCTTCTGGCTGAACACCAGCCGGTCGATCTCCAGCAGTCCCATCGCGTCGCCTCCTTCCCGGCGGCCGAGCCTACCCGGCGTGGTACCCTCCCGCCCATGTCCGAGATGGAAGACGCCGTCGCGGAACTGCGCGCCGAGCAAACCGAGCTTGATGCGCTGCTCGACGGACTGTCAGACGAGGAGTGGTCGCTGCCGACCCCGGCCGCCGGCTGGGATGTGCGCGATCAGGTAGCGCACCTGGCCGACACCAACGAGCTCGCCTACGACACCGCGACCGGCGGCCCGCGGCAGCTCAACGAGGAGGGGCTGACCTACACCTCACCGGAAGCGTTCACCGAGTCCGGGTGCGAGAAGGGGCGCGCGATGGCCCCCGCCGAGGTGCTCACCTGGTGGCGCACCACAGCCGAGCGCGTCAACGAGATGTTCCTCGGCAAGGACCCGAAAGAGCGCCTGCCGTGGGGGCTGGGGATGAGCGCGCGCATGCTGGTCACCGCGCGGCTGATGGAACACTGGGCGCACAGCCTGGATATCCGAGCCGCGCTCGGCGTTGAGCCCAACGCGTCACCGAGACTGCGCAGCATCGCGTTCCTGATCGTCAAAGCGACGCCTTATGCGTTCGGCGTGGCCAAGATCGATCCGCCGCCGGGAACGCTACGGGTCGAGGTCGCATACGACGGCGAGACCTGGACATTCGGTCCCGACGACGCCGATTCCCGCATCACCGGGGACGCGCTCGAGTTCTGTCGCGTCGGCGTGCAGAGGCTTCCGTACCAGGACGCGATCACCCTGAAGGCCGAAGGCAAACTGGCCGAGGCCGTCCTGCGGCACGCGCGCGCATTCCTCTAGCGCTTCTCGAGGACGATGCACGAATCGACGACCTGGTGCGTCGCGTGTCGCTGATCCTCCGGGAGCGCGCGCAGCGCCGCGATCGCCGGCTCCACGACGCGCGCCCAGGTCTCGGCATCGATATCCCACAGCCCCGAGTAGCTTCGCTCCTCCAGACGGCGGGCTTCCTCGTCGGCGGACACGCCGACCTCGTAGGACTCGAGGTCGATCACGTCCACGACCTCCAAGCCCGCCGTCGGCGCGCTTTCGCGAAGCGCTTCCGGTTCGACGCGCGCGCGCCGCGCGCGGTCGGCCGCCAGCGCCTCGGCCATCATCGCCTTGACGCGGCCGATCGGATCGTCGGTGGGACGCATCCGGCCGGGGATCACCAGGTACCGCCCCCCCGGCGTCAGCACGCGCGCGACCTCGTTCAGGACGGCAGGCACATCGGCGACCAGATGCAGCACCCAGGTCGAGACCGTCTGGCGGAACGATCCGGACCGCACCGGCAGCATCGCGGCATCCCCGGCGACCACAGTCGGGCCGATGCGCGCGCGTGCGTGCCGCAGCATCGGCTCGGAGAGGTCGACCCCGATGACGCGGAACCCGAAAGCGGCGAACGCCTGCGCGACCGTGCCCGTCCCGACACCGACCTCAAGCAGGGGGGCATCCGGGTCGAGCAGCGGCATCATCGCCGTCGCGAAACGGATCCCCCGCTCCTCGCCACCTCGGGTGTCGTCGTAGGTGTCGGCGATCCGATCGAACCTGATCGAGGCGTCCACGATGGCCAAGCGTATCCCCTCGCTTCGATCCTCCGAGCGCGCGGTGCTCCCGAAGCCGTTGCGCCTCGCTTCGCGCGCGGCCCGGCGCTGCTGCTAGAACAGCGGTTCGATGGCCAAGAGCGCGGTCGTGAGCGGCGCCTCCTCGGGGATCGGGGCGGCGACCGTGCGCGCGCTGTGCGCGGACGGGTGGGAGGTACTCGCCGGCGCGCGTCGCACCGACCGTCTCGAGCAGCTCGCCGCCGAAACGGGCTGCTCCTGGAAGCGGCTGGACGTCACCGACCAGCCCAGCGTGGACACCTTCTGCGATGGCATCGCGACGCTCAACCTTCTGGTGAACAACGCCGGCGGCGCGAAGGGCTTCGGGCCGGTCGCCGAGGCGAACGACGAGCATTGGCGATGGATGTTCGAGGTCAACGTGCTCGGCGTCGAGCGCATGACCCGGGTGCTGCTGCCTGCGCTGCGCGCCTCGGGCGACGGGCATGTGATCACCATCGGTTCGATCGCCGGCCACGAAGCGTACGAGGGCGGCGCGGGCTACAACGCAGCCAAGTTCGGCGCGCGCGCGGTGATGGAGGCGCTTCGCCTCGAGCTGTTCGGCGAGCCTGTGCGGGTCACCGAGATCGCGCCCGGCCTGGTCTCGGGGGCGGAGTTCTCGCTGGTCCGGTTCGACGGTGACGAGCAGCGCGCCGCCAAGGTCTACGAAGGCACCACGCCGCTGCAGGTTGAAGACGTCGCGGCGTGCGTGGCCTTCGCAGCGAACCGCCCGAGCCACGTCAACATCGACCTGATGATCGTCAAGCCGCGCGAGCAGCCGCGCGCGACCAAGGTACTGCGTCGTGGGTGACCGCCGGTGAGCGATCGCGCGACCAAGGATCTGCTCTGCGAGCTGCTTCGCCTGTTCTACGACCGAGGATGGGTATCGGGCACCGGCGGCGGGATCTGCGGGCCCACCGATGATGGGACGATGTTCCTGGCTCCGACCGGCGTGCACAAGGAGCGCGTGACGCCCGAGGACTTCTTCGTGGTCGATCCGGCCGACTGCTCGGTGGTGGTCCCGGCGGCCGACGCGACGCTGCGACCCAGTGAGTGCAACGCGATCTTCAGCGCGTGCTGGCGCGCGCGCGGCGCGCGCAGCGTGATGCACTCGCATGCGCTGTCGAGCGTGCTCGCCGCCGACCTCGCAGGCGACGGCGACAACATCTCGATCGCGGGCCTCGAGATGCTCAAGGGAATCCGTGGGGTCGCGAACCGGGACACGCATCTGGTGCCGGTGATCCGTAACACGCCGCGCGAAGGTGAGTTGGTGGATCAGGTCGACAAGGCGCTGGCCGACGACCGGTTCGCCGCCGCGTTCTGCATCCTGGTCGCCGACCATGGCGCCTACATCTGGGGCGATGACATGTGGGAGGCGAAACGACACACAGAGGTGTATCACTTCCTGTTCGAGGCCGCGGTTGCGCGGCGCCGTTAGGACATCACCAGGGGGATCGACATGGACACGCACACTTGCCCGAACTGCCAGCAGACGCTCCCGATGACGAAGGTCGACGTGGTCGATATCTCAGCCGCCGTCGAGGCCGACAAGCTCACCGATGCCGATGCCTTCAAGCGCACCTACATCGGGCACGGGAAGGCCTCGAGCGTGTTCGTGTTCCAGGGCCATCCGGGGCCGTTTCGCAAGCACGTGCACGTCACCCACGACGAGATCGGCTATGTCCTCGCCGGGTCGGGATCGGTCACCGTCGGCGAGGTCACCCGGCCGGTGAAGCCGGGGGACGTCTGGGTGATCCCGATGAGCATCCCTCACTCCGCCGAGTTCGGCGACGAGTGCCGGGTCCTGTTCATCTCCTCACCGATCGACGATCCGGACAACCAGGACCGCATCTGGGCGGACGAGTGAGGGACGAAGCGGACGAACGCCGAACCGCGGCACGACCGGCATCGCGCCCGGCAGGACGACTCGTTGGGAACGACGAAGGCACACTCGTATGCCCCAGCGTTCGCGACCCAAGTTGCCGCGCCGGGCCCTCGTGGCTGCGGCCGGCTTCGCGCTGCTCGCGGGGCTGACGCCTGCGGACGCGGCGCCTGGACTGACCCAGCGCGCATCGGTCACCTCAGGCGAGCAGCAAGCCAACGGCCGGTCTCCCGCGACCTCGGTCTCGGACACGTCCAGCCCGCAGTTGTCGCTCGACGGGCTGAAGGTCGCGTTCTCCAGCGATGCCACCAACCTGGTGAGCGGCGACACGAACCGCGCGGCGGACGTGTTCGTCCGCGACATCGTCACCGGGCGGACCGAGCGCGTCTCCGTCGCCTCCAACGGAACGCAGGCCAACGCCGCGAGTCACTCCCCGTCGATCTCGGTGGACGGCCGGTACGTCGCGTTCGTCTCCGCCGCGAGCAACCTGGTCTCCGGCGACACCAACGGGCTCGAGGACATCTTCCTGCGCGATCGCAGCAGCAGGATCACGACCCGCGTCTCGGTCACGACCAGCGGAGGACAACTGAAAGGCGCCAGCCGTAACCCGCGCATGTCGTTGTTCGGCCGCCACATCGTGTTCGAGTCCGACGCGGTGCTGGCGTCCTGGGACAAGAACGGGCTCTCCGACGTGTTCGTGCACGACACCGTCACCCGGCGGACGGGCACCGTTCGCCCGCCGGACGACGCTCCGGAGCAGACGATCCTCGACACCGAGCACGCCGATCCCACCGCCTCTCTACGACGGACCTGGACCTCGTGGCCTTCGATCTCACACGACGGCCGATACCTCGCGTTCGTGGTTGGGACGTACGAGCGGGCCGGCGCCGTCCCATCCTCGCTGGACGTCTACATCCGAGACCGCGTCGCGCGCACCTACACCAAGATCCAGATGGCGCCGTGGATGGAAGCCGCGCGCGTGCTCACCGACCGTCCCATGATCTCCGCAGACGGCAGGTTCGTCGTCTACGAGGCCTGGAGCGTGCTCGACTCTGCGGTCGGCAGCGATGAGGCCCTGGTGCGAAACCCGCTGGACGTCAAGGACATCCACATCTACGACCGGATCACCAAGTCGATCGGGCAGGTGACGTTCAACTCGTGGTTCCAGCCGGCGAACGGTGACAGCCACTCGCCCTCCATCTCCGCCGGTGGCCAGTACGTCTCCTTCGTGTCCGATGCGACCAACCTCGTCGCCGGCGACACGAACAACGCGCCGGATGTGTTCGTGCGAGACAACGTCGCGCGGACGACCTCACGCATGTCGGTCGGCGCGCGCGCGGCCCAGTCCGCTACTGGGGGCATCGCGCCGTCGATCTCCTATGAGGGTCGTCGCGTTGCGTTCGCATCGGCCTCCGGCCTGGTGTCGGGCGACACGAACGGCGTCTCCGACGTCTTCCTCCACGACCGGCGCACCGACCTGCTGAACCGCGCGCCCGACTTCCGCGCGCTCGGGAAGAGCACCATCAGCCCGATGCGCGAGACCACGGTACGGATGCGAGCAACCGACCCCGACGGCGATCCGCTTCGCTTCGGCATCCTGCTCGTCACCCATCAGAGCGAAAAGCCGGTCCTCACAGAGGACGAACTGCCGCAGGGCGCGAGGCTCGATCCCACCACAGGCGTATTCCGCTGGACGCCGACCCCGGATCAGGCCGGCTCGTGGCGCTTCATCTTCTGGGTCGACGATCCCCGCGGCGCCGGCGACTTCCAGGTGTGGGACGTGGTGGTGCGAACCCTCGATCAACTCGCGAGCTGCACGGTGCAGGGCGGCTGCTGACTCTCCCGGAGCGCCTTGCCAAGAGGCATGGCCCATGGTCGGATGGACCCTCAACCGTCGCCCGGGAGGTCGCAGATGTCCGAGCAGCACGCGATCGAAGCCCTGCTGACCGAGGGTAGAACGTTCCCCCCACCCCCCGACCTGGCGAAGCGAGCCAACGCCGCGGACCCTGCCGTCTACGCGCGCGCCGAGGCGGACCCAGAGGGGTTCTGGGCCGAGATGGCCGGCCACCTCGAGTGGGCCCGGCCGTGGGACACGGTGCTCGAGTGGGACCTTCCGTTCGCCAAGTGGTTCGTGGGCGGGCAGCTCAACGTCAGCGTCAACTGCCTCGACCGGCACGTGCGCGCCGGCGGCGGAGACAAGGTCGCGTACTTCTTCGAGGGCGAGCCCGGCGACCGCCGCACGATCACCTACCAGCAGCTGCTCGACGAGGTGTGCCGGTTCGCGAACGCGTTGCGCGCTCTGGGCATCCGCAAGGGCGATCGCGTGGCGATCTACATGCCGATGATCCCCGAGCTGCCGGTCGCGATGCTCGCGTGTGCACGCATCGGCGCGGCGCACTCGGTCGTGTTCGGGGGGTTCTCTGCCGACGCGCTGGCGGGGCGGATCAACGACGCGGGGGCGCGCGCACTGATCACCGCCGACGGGGGCTGGCGCCGAGGCCAGATCGTCCCGCTGAAGGTCTCGGCCGACGAGGCGGTCGCGTCCAGCCCGAGCATCGAGCACGTCGTCGTCGTCCGTCGCAGCGAGCAGGACGTGCCGATGACCGAGGGCCGCGATCGGTGGTACCACGAGCTGCTCGCCGAGCAGCCACCATCCTGCGAGCCCGAGATCATGGATGCGGAGGATCTGCTGTTCACGCTCTACACCTCCGGCACCACAGCCAAGCCGAAGGGGATCGTGCACACCACCGGCGGCTACCTGACCGGCGTCGCGGCGACACACCGGATGATCTTCGACATCAAGCCCGACGATGTGTACTGGTGTGCCGCCGACATCGGATGGGTGACCGGGCACTCCTACATCGTGTACGGACCGCTCGCGAACCACACGACCGGCATCTTGTACGAGGGCGCGCCCGACACCCCCGGCAAGGACAGGCTGTGGGAGATCGTCGCACGGTACAGCGCGACCATCCTGTACACGGCGCCGACCGCGGTCCGCGCGTTCATGAAGTGGGGGCCCGAGTACCCGGCCAAGCACGACCTGTCGTCGTTGCGGCTGCTCGGCAGCGTCGGGGAGCCGATCAACCCGGAAGCGTGGATGTGGTACCACGAGCACATCGGTCGCGGGTGCTGCCCGATCGTGGACACGTGGTGGCAGACCGAGACCGGGGCCATCATGGTGACGCCGCTGCCGGGGATCTCCACGCTCAAGCCCGGGTCGGCCTGCCGGCCCTTCCCGGGCGTGCTCGCCGAAGTCGTCGATGAGCAGGGCAACCGTGTCGAGCCCGGCACCGCGGGCGGCTACATGACGATCACGCGGCCCTGGCCGAGCATGCTTCGCGGCATCTGGGGCGACCAGAAACGCTACGAGGACACCTATTGGTCGCGGTATCCCGGACGCTACTTCGCCGGCGACGGCGTCCGGCAGGACGGCGACGGCGATTACTGGTTCATGGGCCGAGTCGACGACGTGATGAACGTCGCAGGCCATCGCATCTCCACCACCGAGGTGGAGAGCGCGCTGGTGGATCACAAGGCTGTGGCCGAGGCGGCCGTCGTCGGCCGCAGCGACGAGACCACGGGGCAGGCGATCTTCGCGTACGTGATCGTGAAGGGAACCATCGATCCGGACGAGCAGCTCGCCGACGAGCTCCGCGAGCACGTCGCCAAGAAGATCGGCAAGATCGCGCGCCCCAAGCAGATCATGTTCACGCCCGACCTGCCGAAGACGCGCTCGGGAAAGATCATGCGTCGGCTGTTGCGCGACGTGGCCGAGCAGCGCGCGCTCGGCGACATCACGACGCTCGCCGATCCCGCGATCGTCGAGGAGATCAGAACGCGCGCCGCCGGCGGCACGGAGGATTGATCTTCAGTCGAGCTGCTCGATGTTCATGCGCTCTAGTCGTTCGCGATGACGCCCGAGCAGCTCGAGCACAACGTCCTTGACCGCCTCCGGCCCGCCGAGGACCACGTCCACCGAGTTCGAGGCGAGCAGCGCCTCCCGGAAACGGTTCAGCCCCGCGCCGATGAGGTTGGCGTTGTAGTGGGAGATGGCTTCGCGAGCGTCGGCCCCTTCGCGCTCGATGGCCTCGAGGATCTGGCCGAGCGCGAAGGACTCCTGCTCGGTCCGGCCGGTCAGCGCCTCCCGCACGGCAGCCGCCGTCTGGTCGTCGAATCGCGAGGCGACGATCTCGGCGAAGTCGGTCGTGATCGTGTTGCCGACGAAGTGGAAGGTCTGACTTTCCAGCCAACGGTCCGGCTGCGCCGCCAGGTAGAACGCGTCTACGGTCTCCCTGAATCGGTCCATCGCCGCCTGGGGCTGGTCGGTCAAGTCATCCAGGCGCGCGCGCAGCCGGCGGTGCCGGGCGAACTCCTCCTGCGCGAACGCAGCCTGTCGCTCAGCCAGGTCGATCGAGGGCGCGCTCGCTGTCGCGGCCGCTGTGATCTGATAGACGCGCAGCAACGCGTAGCACAGGCCGCCGACCAGGTCGGCCACCGCCTCTTTCCTCGCTGCCTCGGTCACCATGGCTCGAGATTGGCCACGCCCGCCGTCGGGCGAGGCCTCGCACAGCATAACCGCAGGTCAGAGGCTATGTCGTCTCGACCTCTTTGAACACGCACGGCCACTTTGGTAGGAAGGACGCGGTCCCGGTGGCTTGGCGCCGCCGGAAGCAAGCTTGGTCTCCGGATAAAGGACGAGACGAGGGGGTTACCACAGGGTGCTTGAGGCACGCCGTCCGGCGCGCGCGCTCATCGTCGTGTTGCTGCTCTCATTGATCCCCGCGGCCGCGGCTGAGGCCTCGCACAACGTTCAGCGGCTGGAGCAGACCCGCCGCGAGATCCGGGCTACCCGCGCCCGGCTGGCCAACGCCATGGCTTCGGAGACCGACGTGCGTGCGCAGCTCAACGCCGTCACCGCCCGCCTCAACACCCACCAGGCGGCGCTCAACGCCGCGCGCGCGCGCCTCGCCCGCATCGATCTGAAGGTCCGTGCGCAGCGGCGGCGGCTGGCCGGCTTGGCGGCCGAGCAGGCGATCCGCCAGCAGGCGATCGGCGAGCGAGCGCGCGCCTTGTACATGATGGGGCCCGCCGACGCTTTCCAGGCCCTGACCACAGCGACGAGCATCGAGGAGTTCGTCGGCCGCGCCGGCGCGATCGAGATGGTCAACGATGCCGATCTGCTGACCGTCGAACGGTTGGAGTCGGCCAAGTACGAGTCGCGGCGCATCCGTGCCGAGCTAAGCGAGCAGCGGGCCGCCGCCGTCGAGATCAAAGACGAGATCGCCGGGCAGGTGAGCCTGATCGCCGAGATCGCCGCAGTCAAGCGGGAGGCGCACGCGCGGCTCGCCGGCAAGGTCACAGATTTCCGGGGAGAGCTCGCCGCGCTCGAGCGCGAGCAGGCACGGATCATCGCGTTGATCCGCGCTCGTTCCAGCACCAGTCGGGGTCCGATCAGCCGCAGCGGCTTCATCTGGCCGGTGCGTGGCAACATCACATCCCCCTACGGGCCGCGCTGGGGCGGATTCCACACCGGCATGGACATCGACTGCCGCACCGGCGACGGGATCAAGGCGTCCAAGGCCGGACGCGTGATCGAGAGCGGCTGGGGCGGCGGCTACGGCAACATGATCGTGATCGACCACGGCAACGGTGTGGCGACGCTCTACGCGCACATGTCGCGCTTGTATAAGAGCCGTGGCGCGCAAGTGCCGCGCGGGCAGATCATCGGCGCCTGCGGCACTACCGGGAACTCGACCGGCGACCACCTGCACTTCGAGGTCCGCATCAACGGCAACCACACGAACCCGCGCCCGTACCTGCCGTAGCGACGCGCGGCCTCTGCCCGGGAACACGACGGTGATGTCAGGCGTAGCGGACGTCGGTATCGAGCAACGATGTGATCGCCAGCGGTTTCTCCGTGCCGTTCGTGATGTCGATCGCGACGACCTCGAGCACCGGCTCGCCCGGCACGAGGCACTCCCCTGTGCAGCGGCGGATGCGTTGCGCCCACACGATTCGGTTGGCAGCGAAGACGGGGTGCGCGCGCCCTCGCTCCCCGATGATTTTCACGGTTCCACGGCGCAGATCGAGCAGCCGGATGACCACGCGCGGATCCGATGCTCCGGTGTCGAACGCGATGTAGCGACCGTTGCGGGATACCGCGGGGTTGAACCAAACGGGGGAGGCCGGCACGGAGCCGGTCGAGCCGTCGATCCGCCATGTGCGCGCGCCGGCGTTGATCCGGAAGAAGATCGCCGAGCCGTCCGCCGCCCAGGCGCCCATGGTGGGACCGTTGCGCTGCTCGGGCGCGAAGGCCAGCGAACCGTCCGAGGTGCGGACCTGCAACTGGGAGCTGTCCGGGGAGACATCTTCACCCCCGCCCCCGGCGACGGTGTAGACGATCAATACGCGCTCACCGTCTGGGGAGTACTCGACCCGAAGCTGATCGTCGTCGACGCCCTCACGGCCGAATTGACGCGCGAGCGTCGCGACGGTGCGGATGCTCCCGTTGGCCATGGCTCGGTAGTGGATCTGGGGGAAGTCGTGGTCGTCCACGGTGACGTAGGCCACGGTGGAGAGATCCGGGCTCCATCCGTACGTCGCGATGCCGGTGGCGACCCGGAACAGCTCGGTGATCGCGCTCCCTTTGATGTCGAGCTGCATGAGCGCGCTGCTCCGTTCGCCGCCCACCCCATCCGAGATGAACGACACGAGACCGGGCCCCATCCAGCGCGGCGATCGTGCGCTGCCGGACTGGGTCAACGGCCGCACGGTGTCGGCGGCGACATCGTAGAGCCAGAGCGCCCCGTCGAGCGCGTACACGGCCTCGCGCGCGCGCGGCGTCGGCGGTGCCTTCGACGGCGAGGTGGAGAGCGACACGATGGGTGACGCATCCGGGGACGCCGGGCCCGGCGAATCGATCGTGACCGGCGTGGTCGCCGAGCACGCGGGGAGCACGGCCCCGAGCGCGATCGCGACGACGATGCGTCCCCTCACCGCGGCAAAGCGTACCGCAGCCCAGCGCTGGGCAGACCCAGCCACGAGGCGTGAGCGCGGGACAGGGCTCAGGCTCCAAGACGTAGCGCGAGGGCGCGCTCGATCTCGGCGATGTGAGCCGCCTCGGTGATCTTCTGGCCTTCCAAGTCTCGCACGTAGAACACGTCCACGACATCCTCGGCGTACGTGGCGATCTTGGCGACCTGGATATCGAGAGCCAGGTCGGCCAGGGTCGAGGTGATCTCGTACAGCAGCCCGATGCGGTCGGCCGCGTGCACCTCCACCACGGTCGAGAAGTCGCTGACCGTGTTGTCCACGATCACCTTCGGCGGCTCGCGCTTGCCCTTGCTCGGCCGGGTGGCGTAGTCCTTGCGCTTCTCGGCGAGCCGAACCTCCAGCGATAACCGGCCGGTCAGCGCGTGCCGCACGTCGTCGGTGATACGCCCCCAGCGCGCGTCGGCGATCTCGGTTTCCAGACCCCCGGCACACCGGAACACCTCGATGGCGGCACCGTCTGCGCGCGTGAAGCCCTGCGCGGTCAGGATCCGGACCCCGTTGAGTGCGAGCGCGCCGGACACCTTCGCGAACAGACCCGGCCGGTCCCGCGCGACGAGCGCGTATTCGTACACGCCCGGCTCGCCCGACGGCGTCACGACGGCGCGCGCGTCGGCGGGGCCGAGCTGCTCGGCCAGAAGACCGAAGTGCCGGATCAGCGCGCTGCTCGGGAACGCGAGGAGGTACGCGCGCGGCACCCCGGCGAGGTGCGCCTCGACCACGCCGGGGTCGTGACCCGCGAGTGCGTCGCGGAGCTCTGTGGTGCGCAGCCGCGCAAGCTCGAGCGCGTCGCGTGTCACCAGCTCACCGCGCTCGATCACGTGGACCACCTTCGTGAACAGCTCGGCCACGAGCGCGGCCTTCCACGAGCCCCACGCGGTCGGCCCGGTCGCAACGCCATCGGCCACCGAGAGCAGGAACAGCATGCGCGCGCGCTCCACATCGCCGATCCGCTCGGCTAGATCCACCACCAGGATCTCGTCGTTGATGTCCCGCCTCGTCGCGGTCTCGGCCAGCAGGAGGTGGTTCCGCACGAGCCACACCACCGTCCCGCGCCGCGGATCGGTGATACCCATCCGGTCGAGCATCGCCAGGGCCATCCGCTCCCCGCGTACCGAATGGTCCTCCTCGGTCCCTTTGCCGATGTCATGCAGAAGCGCTGCGAGCAGCGCCCCGTCGAGGTCGCCGAGATCCTCCCACACATCGCGCACGAGCTGCTCGTCGGATCCGGCCAGCCGCACCATCGCCGCGACCGTGTGGAAGACGTGCGCGTCGACGGTGAAGCGGTGGTAGACGTTGTGCTGTGGCTGGCACCGCACCGACTCCCATTCCGGCAGCAGCCGGCCGAGCACGCCGGCGTGATCGGCGGCCTCCAGCGCCGCAGGTTCCCCGGCGCGCAACAGCCGGAAGAACGCGCGGCGGACCTCGTCGGTCCAGGGGAGCTGCTCGACCGGGGCCAGCGCGTCCTCGAGCCAGCGACGCGCGTCGGCGCCAGGGGGTGCCCCACGCACGAACAGCTCGATCGCGCGCTCCGGCTCGCCGGTCAGATCCGGTTGCCGGACGAGCAGCACGCGCCCGCCTGCCACCGCGAACGGCTCGCCGTTGGCCGGCAGGCGCTGCGTCTTGTGTGCGCGCGCGGTCAGCTCGATCGCCACGGCGGAGACGTCGTGCTCGACCGCGCGAGTCGCCGCGAACAGGTCACGCATGAACGCATCCTCCGCGGGACGATCCGCGTCGCCGTAGCCCAAGAACCGCGCCGTGGGCGCCTGATGCTCGAGCAGCAACACATCCGCCGGGCGATCGGTCCGGTAGTGGAGATGCGCGCGCACGCGCAGGAGCAGATCGGCGGCGGCGTCGAGCTGCTCGCGGTCGCGCGCGCTGAGCGCGCCGAGCGAGTCGAGCCCGTCGGGCAGCGCGGCGTCGAACCAGCCGAGCACGTGGAGGTCGCGCAGACCGCCGGCACCTTCCTTGAGGTTCGGTTCGAGCTGCCAGGTCGCCGACCCGCCGGTCAAGTGACGCGCGCGCATCAGCTCCCGCACGTCGGCGACGAACCGGTCCGCTCGCTTGCGCGTCTGCTTGAGCGCCGCAGCGACGAAGTCCGCGAAGAGTCCCTCCTCGCCGGCGACGAGTCGCGGCCGCAGGAACGACGTCTCCGCTTCGATGTTCTCGCGCGCGAGCCGCAGGGATTCCTTGACCGTGCGCGTCGCGTGGCCCACCGTCAGCCCGGCGTCCCAAAGCGCGTAGAACAACCGCTCGGATACCTCGCCGGCACGGCGCGAGCCGCCGTGCAGCACCATCAGGTCGACGTCCGAGTGCGGCGACAGCTCCCCCCGCCCGAAGCCGCCGAGCCCGACCAGCGCAAGCCCGCTTTCCTCGCCGCCGACCGCGCGCCACAACGAGCCGACCGCGTCGTCCAAGGCCGCCGACAGCGCGCGCGCATGCTCGATGCCCCCCATCCCGGCATCGTGCTTCTCGCGAAGGCGCGCGCGCGCGTCCCGGAACGCGTCCAGGATCGGGCGCAGCCCAGGGTCGATCGCGGCCATGCGGGAATCCTAGGAGTCCACCGTCAGCGGGGGGTTACGGGACCGTAAAACCTCGGGCTAGCGCCCGGCCGGCTTGCCGACCCGCCCGAGCAGCGCGTCCATCCGCTCCTCGACCGATCCGGTGAGCATCTCGTAGACGATATCGTGATCGTGCAGCAGGCCCCGGATCCGCTCGTCGATATCCCGCTGGAACTCCGGATCCATCGGCCGCAGGCCGTCGGGGACGATGTCGAACTCGATCGGCAGGTAGAACACGTCGGTGTACTGGCTCCGCAGCGTGTGCTGCGCGATGCGCCGGCACTCCTCCCACAGCGCGAACTCCTTGCGCCGCTGCTGATGATCGAGCACCCAACCCGCGTACGCCATCACGTCGATCAGCGAGCGGTCTCCTACGAAGTCCCCGTGCACCATCTCGTTGTAGTACTGGCGCATGAAGATCAAGGACTCGACCTCGGGGGTCGCATCCTTGTCCAGCTTGAAACCCAACGCCGCGACCTCGCGCGCAACCTCGGGCAGCAGCGGCAAGCGGGTATGGTCGGCGATCGCCTCCGCCAGGGTGGTCTTCCCGGTGGAGAACGATCCGACGATCGCGACACGCGGCATCACCGCAAGCCTATCCGAGATGGCGGCTGACCGATCTGTCCACCCAATCTTAGGGATGACAATCGCCCGGCCTTGGGCTAGGTACATGTCCGTACGTGTCCGAGGATGCAAGCATGAGCGAACAGGGGACGATCTCAGAACTCATCGCTGTCGTCATCGTGGATCCGAATGACATCAGCCGGCGCGCGCTCAACGCGCTGCTCGGCGAGCACGACGATCTGGTCATCACGGACCAAGCCCGGTCCTGCGACCAGATCGGCCCGGACGCCGCCCGGGAGGCCGACGTCGCCATCCTCGGCGAAGTCCGGGATCCGGGCGCGATCATCGAGGCGCTACGGCAGCAAGCTCCGAGGATCAAGGTCATCGTCATGGCCCATCTCGACGACGGCGAGATCCCGTTCCACGCGATCCAAGCGGGGGCCGACGGGCTGGTGCCCCTGTCCGCGGGTGCGGCCGAGGTCAAGGAGGCCATCCGAGCGGTCACCGAGACCGGGACCGCGATCGACCCCTACCTCGCGATCGACGCGCTTCGCTGGGCCGCCGGTCACGAGGCCCCCACACCGAATGGGTGGGGAGAACCGCACCTGACCGCCCGCGAGCAGGAGATCCTCGAGCATCTCGCCGAGGGCCACACCGCCGCCGGGATCGCGGCGCAACTCGGACTGAGCCGCCGCACCGTCGAGGCGCACCTTGCCAACGCCTATCGCAAGCTCGGGGTGCACAGCCGTTTCGAGGCACTGGCCCGCGTTCGCGCGATGTCGCGAGCCACCCCTGGAGCGTTGCCGGCCTAGCGCATTCGTCCGATCCACCGGGCCAGGGTTGAACCTCGGCCCTTACGTAACGATACTAGGCACCGACGGCCGACGATGGCCCTCACTTCCCGCAGGAGGGTCATGGACCGACCAGGAAACGTCGGGTGGGGGAACGATCCGGTGACGGTCCTGATCGTGGATGATCATGCGGCCTTCGCCGAGGCGCTCCTGGTGGCGCTCGAGTTGGAAGACGGCCTGACACCCGCCGGATCAGCCGCCACGGTCGACGCCGCCCTGGCGCACCTGGAACGCGAGGTGCCCGATGTCATCCTGATGGACATCGATATGCCCGGCGTCGATGGCCTCGAGGGCACCAGGATGATCAAGCAGCGCCACCCCCAGGTCCACGTGCTGCTGCTGACCGGGTATACGGATCCGAGGTTCGTCGAGCTGGGCGCCGACGCCGGCGCCGTCGGCTTCCTGCCCAAACAGACACCGATGGCGGAGATCATCCGGGCGATCCGAACCGCGTCGGAGGGAGAGATGCTCGTGCCGGCGTCGATGCTGGCGACCGTCATGCGGCGTCCGCCGCCCGAGCAGCGCTCCACCGGGCGGTACGCCACGCTGACCGAACGGGAGCTGGAGGTTCTCACCCGGCTGGGGAACGGCAAGGACGCTCGCGACATCGGGAAAGCCCTTTCCATCGAGCTCTCCACCGTGCGCGGGCACATCAAGTCGCTACTCCGCAAGCTCGATGCGCACAGCCAGCTGGAAGCCGTCGTGATCGCCGCACGGAGCGGACTCATCGACATGGGCCCGGGCCCGAAGCACGGGAGCTGAGCTCTACGTCGCGGACACCAACGGCGGGTCGTTCGCCCGGGTCGCGCGTCAGTCTGCGAAGTCCTGTGTGACGAGCAACCCTTGCGGGCCGAACATCACGCCGATCCCGACACGCCGGTACTCCGGTTCGATGATGTGCGCGCGGTGCCGGGGGGAGGCCATCAAGATCGCGTGTGCCCCCGCCGCGCTCGGCGCGAGCACCAGGTTCTCACCGGCCAGCCCGTAGCGCACGCCGGCGAGCCGGAGCCGGTCGCGCGCGGAGGCACCCGCCGGGCTGATGTGGGAGAAGAAGCCTTCGCGATACATGGCCGCGGCGTGCGCGCGCGCCGCCTTCGCCAAACCGGCGTCCCAACGCAGAACCGGCAGGCGGCGCGCGCGCCGCTCCCGGTTCGCGAGCTCGAACAGGCGCCGCTCGGCGTCGGGCACCGCCGTGAAGTCGACCGACGCACGGATCGCGACCGCGCGCAGCTCGGGCTGGAACAGCCGCAGCATCGAGCGGAAGTCGGTCCGCGCGATCGTATCGAGCCATCCCGGCGCGGCCTCGGTGACACCGCGCGCGATGGCGGATGACTCGAGCCGGCGCTCGACGCCGGCCGACTGCGGGATCACGTTTACCGCGAGCAGCACTACGGTCACCAGCGTCAGCGCCCACGCGCCCGATAGGGCGCCGCCGGCAACCGCGTTGAGCGCTCCCCATTTGGTCCAGCGCAGCGCGCGCGTGAGCGCGCGCGCTGCGAACGCCGACCCGAGGGTGACCGTGAGGAAGATCACCAAGGCGCCGGTCAGGTTCGCGACGCCCTCGGAGAGCCCGAACGCGGCCTCCAGCACGACCGCCAGCCCGCGATAGCCGAGCACGGCGAGCGTGACGGCGACCAGGAACCCGGCGAAGCCGGCGAGCGTCCCGATCAAACCGCGGCGCGCGCCGCGCCAAACGAACAGGCCGAGCACGGCGATGATCGCCGTGTCGACGATCATGCTCGCCTATCCCTCGACGACATCCCCCGCGATCTGGTTGATCTCGACGCCGAGGCCCTCCAGATACTCGAGGCCGGCGTCGAGCTTCTCGTCGGGGCCTTCCAGCTCGAGGATCACCCAGCCGAACGAGTCCTCGACGTTGGCGCGCCGGATGTTGGTCACGACGTCGAAGCGCGCGCCCAGGTTATAGATGATCGGCTCCTGGATGAGCTGCTCGGGGAAGGTCAGGTGCACGCGTCGCTTGGCCATCAGCTCCCTCCTCTCCGGCCGATCGCGAGCACGCCCGCGTTCATCGAGCCGCTGCGGAACCCTGCCAGATCCATCGTGACATGATGGAACCCCAGCTCGCCCAGGAACGCAACCACACGCGCGCGCACCGGCTCTTCGGCCAGCCGCGCCACCTGATCGACCGGCACCTCCAGGCGCGCGAGATCGCCGTGGTCACGGACGCGCAGCTGCTCGAACCCCTGCGCGCGCAGGAACTCCTCGGCCCGAGCGATGCGTTCGAGCCGCTCGGGCGTGACCTCGATGCCGTACGCGATCCGCGACGCCAGGCACGCCGACGCCGGCTTGTCCCAGGTAGGCAGGCCGCGCGCGCGGGAAAGCGACCTGATCCGGTCCTTGGTCAGTCCCGCCTCGAGCAGCGGGGCGCGGACGCCGTGATCGCGCGCGGCGCCCCGACCCGGCCGGTGGTCGCCGGTGTCGTTGAGGTTGGTTCCGACCAGCACGGCTGCGGCGCGCTGCTCGGCCAGCAGGTCCAGGGCTTCGAACAGCGTGTCCTTGCACCAGTAGCAGCGGTCGGGAGCGTTGCGCCGGTATTCGGGCCGGTGCCCTTCCTGGGTAACGATCTCCTCGTGGCGCCAGCCGCGCGCGCGCGCCAGCGCCGCGGCTGCTTCGCGCTCGGACGGCGCCAGCGACGGCGACACCGCGGTCACGGCGACCATCCCATCCCCGAGTAGCTCGTAGGCCACATCGGCGAGGAACGCGCTGTCGGCCCCGCCCGAGTAGGCAACGATCGCGCCCGGCAGCTCCGTGAGCAGCTCGCGTAAACGCTCGTACCCGTCCACGGCCTATCCCTCCGCGCGCGCGGTCGTGGGACTGGATGGTGCTTGACGTACCTGCTCTGCGAGCGCGCGCAATGCCCCGGCCGCCTCATCGGGCAGACCGGCCCGGCCCAGCGCGTCGCAGGCAGCGTCCACCAGGCCCTCGATCGTGTCGAGCACCTCGTCGAGCGCGCCCGTCTCCCGGAACACGGTGCGGATCGCCTCGGCGCCGTCGTCGTCGAGCGCGTCTTCACCCAGATGGCGGTCGAGGACTGCGCGCTGCTCGGGCGTTGCAGTCTTGCGCGCGAGCGCGACGAGCAGCGTCTGCTTGCCCTCGCGGATGTCACCGTAGGCATCCTTGCCGGTCTCGGCGGGATCGCCGAACGCGCCGATGACGTCGTCGCGGATCTGGAACGCCTCGCCCAAAGGCGCGCCGAACGTACCAAGGGCGCCCGCGACATCCTCGCCGGCGCCGGCGAGCGCCGCACCGATCTGCAGCGGCCGCTCCACCGTGTAACGGCCGGACTTCAGCACGCTGATGCGGCGGGTCTCTTCGGGCGTTGCGTCACCGCGCGCGGCCGCGAGCAGGTCGAGGTACTGCCCGCCGATCACTTCGGCGCGCATCGCGTGATACACGCGCGCACCCGCCAGGTGACGCTCGGACGCGAACCCCGCCGACCACCACAGCTCGTCCGCGAGCGCCACCGCGAGATCGCCGACCAGGATCGCCGCCGAGGAACCGAACCGCTCCTGATCGCCGCGCACACCCCGGGTCGCCGCCAGTTCGCGGTAACTGGATGCCTCGCCCCGGCGCAACGGTGAGCGGTCCATCACATCGTCGTGGATGATCGCGAAGGTGTGGAGCAGTTCCAGCGCGGCGGCCGCGCGCGCGATCGCAGCGTCGTCCGAGCCTCCGGCCGCCCGATAGCCCCAGATGCAGAAGGCCGGACGCAACCTCTTGCCGCCGGCCCGCACCACCCGCCCGATCTCACCAAGCAGCGGGGCGGCTTCGGCCAGCCGATGCTCACGATCGGTCAGGAACGCGAGCAGCGCGCCGTCGACCAGCGAGATCGGATCACCCGGAGCCGATGGGGAAGCCATGATGCGCTCAGCGTAGCGGCGCGGCGCGACACGGGTCCATGCGTGATCCGGCGGGACGCGATCCTCACGAGCGCACGAGCCCGCTTCGCGGGCACCTTCGCCGCGTGGGTATCATGCCCGCGCCGGAGGCCACCTGTGATGTCGTTCCGTAAACTCGCTCTCGCCACCACCGTGACCACGCTCGCCGTCATCACGGTGGGCGGTTTGGTGCGTGCCACCGGGTCCGGAGACGGCTGCCCGGACTGGCCACGATGCTTCGGCCGGTGGATCCCCCCGCTGGAGTACCACGCGCTGATCGAGTACTCACACCGGACCGTCGGCGCGATCGCGATAGGCCTGCTGTGCGCGACCGCCGTCGTGGCGCTCCGGCGTCACCGCGAGGACCGACGCCTGCTGGTCCCAACGCTGCTGGCGACGTCCACCATCTTCATGCAGGCCATCCTCGGCGCGATCGTCGTCTCGGTGAAGAGCGATCCCTCGCTGCGACACCTGGAGGGCGGCTTAGTGACCTTCCACATCGCAACGGCGATGCTGCTGATCGCGATGCTGGTGGCGGTCACGGTTCGCGCCTGGCGCCTCGAGCAGCCCGGCCTGACTACCGCGGACCCCCGCCTGGCCCGATCCGCGCGCAACGCCGCCGCCGCGGTGTTCGTCCTCATCCTGATCGGCGCGTACGTCCGCGGCGAGCATGCAGGTCTGGCGTTCCTGGATTGGCCCCTGATGAACGGCGCACTTGTCCCGGCGGTGTCCGGGCTGCCCGGGCTTCAGGTGCTCCACCGCCTTGCGGCCGTGGTCGTGGGCGTGGTGGTCGCGATCTTCGTGGTGCGCGCGCGGCGCGCGGCGGACCGGCCGGTCGCCTTGCTCGCCGTCGCCGCGGGCGTGGCGTACGCGGCCCAGGCCGTGGTGGGCGGCCTCCAGGTCCTCACCCGACTGGCAGCGCCGCCGGTGGTGGCTCACGTGGCCCTGTCGGCGACGATCTGGGCCCTCCTCGTGGCCGTGGCAGCGCTGACCGGGCGAGCACCGGCGGCGGCAGGCGCGCGCGCGCAGGTACGGCGCGCCGCCCGCCCCGACCCCGCGCCGGTCAGCGGCGGACAGGTCGGTGGGCCCGCTCAGGTCGCCGCGCTGCCGATCGCGGCCTCGCGCGCAGGCCTGGGGGCGGCCGTCGTCGCGTACGTGCAGCTCACCAAGCCGCGAATCATCCTGCTTCTGCTGATCACCACGCTGCCGGCGATGATGCTCGCCTCCGGTGGGATGCCTTCGCCTTGGCTAGCCCTCGCCACACTCGCAGGCGGGACCTTGGCAGCGGGCAGCGCGAACACGATCAACTGCTACATCGACCGAGACATCGACTCGGTCATGCGGCGCACCCGGAGCCGCCCGATCCCATCGCACAGGATCGAGCCGGCGCGCGCGCTGGCCTTCGGCCTCGTACTGCAGGTCGTGTCGTTCGTGTTCATGGTCGCGACGGTCAACGTGCCGGCAGCGCTGCTGGCCCAGGCGGCGATCCTGTTCTACGTGTTCGTGTACACGATCGGGCTGAAGCGCTCCACGCCCCAGAACATCGTGATCGGCGGCGCCGCCGGTGCGGTGCCGTGCCTGGTGGGCTGGGCGGCGGTGACCGGGGGCCTGTCCTGGGAACCGGTGATCCTGTTCGGCATCGTGTTCCTGTGGACACCGCCGCACTTCTGGGCGCTGGCGATGCGCTACTCGGCCGATTACGCGAGCGCGGGCATCCCGATGCTGCCGGTGGTCAAAGGAGTGCCTGCAACGCTGCGCCAGATCGTGGCCTACACCGCCGCCACCGTCGGCCTCAGCCTGGTGCTGTGGCCGGCCGGCGACATGGGCCTGGTCTACGGGCTGGCAGCGATAGCGCTCGGCACCTGGTTCATGCTCGGTGCGCTGGCCCTGCGTCGCGATCCTACGTCGGACCGTGCGATGACCCTGTTCAAGACCTCGATCACCTACCTCGCCCTGCTGTTCGCTGCGGTCGCGCTCGACAGCGTGGCGCGCATCGCGACGTGAGCGCGCGTCGAGACGTGAGCGCGCATCGCGGCCGGAACGCGCATCGCGGCCGGAACGCACATCGCAGCCCGAGCGCGCGTCCGGGCTTCTCTAATGCACGCGGCCGCGTTGGAGCCCGGCCACCGCATGTGATACCTATTCGGACTGCTTGGAGGTTTCCAAGCCAGTTGAGCAAGCGACCTGCGCGTAGCAGGCGGACGACGGCTGAGAGAGGCTTCCCGATCTCCGAGTCCCTCCGTGCCCCGCTGCCATCCGCCCGCTGCGTCCAACGGGGGGATGCATGACCGCTCGTGATCGGCGTCGATGGCTTGTGCGCGCCCCGCTGTTCCTCCTCCTGGTCTTCCTAGCCGCATGCGCGAAGGACGCGCCCCAGGACGCGCTGCAGCCGGCCGGGCCGATCGCGGAGCAGGCCGACAACCTGTTCCGTCCCGTGTTCTGGATCGCGACCGCGATCTTCGTGCTCGTCGAAGGGCTGGTCATCGTGGTGGCGGTCAAGTTCCGCCAGAAGCGAGCGGACCAGCCCGAGCCCAAGCAGATCCACGGGAACACCAAGCTCGAGCTCGGCTGGACGCTTGCACCGGCCCTGCTGTTGCTGGGTGTGGCGATCCCCACCGTGATCACCATCCAGGACCTGGCGGCTCCGCCCGCGCCGGACGCGTTGCACGTGACCGTCACCGGCAAGCAATGGTGGTGGGAGTTCGAATACCCCGAACAGGGGATCGTCACGGCCAACGAGCTGGTCATCCCGATCGACCGCGAGGTCTTCCTCCAGCTCGAGTCGGCAGACGTGATCCACAGCTTCTGGGTGCCGCGCCTGGCCGGCAAGCAGGACGTGGTGCCCGAGCGCACCAACACGATGCGCCTGATCGCCGTCGAGGCGGGCCAAACCTATCTCGGTCAATGCGCAGAGTTCTGTGCGATCTCGCACGCGAACATGCGCTTGCGGGTCGACACGCTCACCCCCTCCGGCTTCGACGCCTGGGTACGCGAGCAGCAACAGCCTGCCCCCGAACCGGTGGCGGGAAGCCTGGAGGCTCGCGGACGGGAGCTGTTCCAGAGCAACGCCTGTATCCAGTGCCACGCGACCCAGGTCGGCGGCGCAAGCCTGGGGCCCAACCTCGCCCACCTCGCCAGCAGGGATTTCTTCGCCGGCGCGACCTTCGAGCTGAACGAAGAGAATCTGTTCAAGTGGGTGCAGGACGCACCGTCGCTCAAGCCGATGCACCCGCCACGGATCGAGCCCAACGACCCGACCGCGCTGATCGAACCCGCGAACAAAGGGATGCCGTCCTTCCTGCGCATCCTCAGCGAGGGTGAGATCCGTGCGATCGTCGCCTACCTGCTGAGTCTGAACTGATGATCCCGAACGACCACCCCACAGGAGCTCGCTGACATGGCAAGCGCTGGACACGCACTCCCGGCCAAGGGCGGAGGCTTCTTCGCGCGCCCGACGGCGACGACCGGCTTCTGGAGCTGGTTCACCACCGTCGACCATAAGAAGATCGGCATCCTCTACGGCTTCACCGCCTTCGCCTTCTTCATCATCGGCGGCCTCGAGGCGCTGGTCATCCGCGCACAGCTCGCGGGGCCCGACGGTGAGATCGTCGACGCCGAGCTGTACAACCAGCTGTTCACGATGCACGGCCTCACGATGGTCTTCCTGGTTGTGATGCCGCTCTCGGCGGCGTTCTTCAACTACCTGATCCCATTGATGATCGGCGCGCGCGACGTGGCGTTCCCACGCCTCAACGCCTTCAGCTACTGGGTGTTCCTCTTCGGCGGCCTGTTCATGTACTCGAGCTTCGTGCTCGGGGGAGCACCGAATGGCGGGTGGTTCGGCTACGCGCCGGTCAACGTCCAGGCCGGCGAGATCGGCGCGCTGAACAACATGACCTTCTACGCGATCGGCTTGCTGATCTTGGGCATCGCCTCGACCGTGTCGGCGGTCAACCTTGCGGTGACCATCATCAACATGCGCGCGCCCGGCATGAGCTTTTTCCGGATGCCGGTGTTCATCTGGATGGCGTTCGTGGTTCAGTTCCTGCTGATCTTCGCGCTTCCGATCATCACGGTTGGGCTGTTCCTGTTGCTGTTCGACCGCATCCTGGGCACGAGCTTCTATGCCTCCGGTGGTGATCCGGTGTTGTGGCAGCACCTGTTCTGGCTGTTCGGCCACCCGGAGGTGTACATCCTGATCTTGCCGGCGATGGGGATCGTGTCCGAGATCCTTCCCACGTTCAGCCGCAAACCGCTGTTCGGGTACAGCGTGGTCGTCTTCTCGGGGATCGCGATCGGGATCATGGGCTGGGGCGTGTGGGCACACCACATGTTCACCACCGGGTTGGGTCCGGTCGCTAACTCGGCCTTCGCGGTCTCGACGATGTTCATCGCGGTCCCGACCGGCGTGAAGATCTTCAACTGGATCGCGACCACGTGGGGCGGCAAGATCCGGCTCGCCACCCCGATGCTGTTCGCTCTGGGGTTCGTCGCGATGTTCACCATCGGTGGACTGTCCGGCGTCACGCATTCGGTTGTCCCGCACGACACGCAGCAGACCGACACCTACTACGTGGTCGCGCACTTCCATTACGTGCTGTTCGGTGGCGCGATCCTGGGCCTCTTCGGTGGCGTCTACTACTGGTGGCCCAAGATCTTCGGGCGCGTGCTCAACGAGGGGCTCGGGAAGATCCATTTCTGGTTGATGCTGATCGGGTTCAACCTCACGTTCGGCCCCTTCCACATCCTGGGGCTCCAGGGCATGCCCCGCCGCATCTACCGCTACCCGGATGGGATGGGCTGGAACGCCTGGAACATGGCCGCGACCGTCGGCTCGTTCCTGATAGCAGTTTCGGTCCTGGTGTTCATGTGGAACGCGGTCCGGAGCAGGACGAAAGGCGAGATCGCCGTGGCCGACCCGTGGGACGGGCGGACCCTGGAGTGGACGATCTCATCGCCGCCGCCCGCGCATAACTTCGACGAGGTCCCCGTCGTGCACGCGCTGGACGACTTCTGGCACCGCAAGTACGTCGAGGACAAGGGCGGACAGCTGGTGCGCGTCCCATCCGGCGGCCAGGAGGAGCCCGGCGCCACGGACGCGCACGGGACGGAGCAGGCGGCACACGGCGCGGAGCAGGCGGCGCACGGCGGGAGCGGTCACGGTATCCATATGCCCAGCCCCTCCTACATGCCGATCCTGACCTCGTTCGGGCTGCCGATGGTCGGGTACGGCTTGATGTACGGGTACTGGCTGTCGATCGCCGGCGCGGTCGTGTTGCTCACCGGACTGTACGGCTGGGCCCTCGAGCCCGATGCGGAGTAGGAGACGACGTGGCTGATCAAGCGGTCGCGCACGACGCCGGTGGCGTACATGCGACGAGCACGGGCATCGAGAACACCAAGCTCGCCATGTGGACCTTCCTGGGGTCCGAGACGCTCCTGTTCGGCGCTCTGATCTCCACGTTCCTGCTGTACCGGTCGAACGTGCCGCCCGGGATACCTACACCGCACGAGATCTTCGACATCCCCTTCACATCGGTCAGCTCGTTCGTGCTGCTGATGAGTTCGCTGACCATGGTGCTCGCGCTGGCGGCGATCCAGCACGGCGATCATCACCGAACCAGGGTGTGGCTCCTGGCGACGGCGACCCTGGGGATGGTGTTCATCTCGGGGCAGGTCTACGAGTTCACCGCGTTCGTCCGCGAGGGCTTCACGGTGGGCACGAGCCCCGCCGGGTCGGCGTTCTTCGTGTTGACGAGCTTCCACGGCGCGCACGTGACCCTGGGGATCCTGATGCTGCTGAGCCTGTTCGGGCTGTCGCTGCAAGGCAAGCTTCCGCGAGAGCGGGCCAACGCGGTCGAGTACGTCGGCTTGTACTGGCACTTCGTCGACATCGTTTGGATCGTGCTCTTCACGCTCGTCTACCTGATCCCGGCTTAGGAGCGACCTGATGGCCACGACGGACCAGACCCCCGCGACCCAGATCCACATCCCCGAGAAGGCGCATCCTGGGGAGCGCACGTACGTCAAGGTCGCGCTGGTTCTGGGCGTGATCACCGCTGCCGAGATCGCCGTGTCCTACATCGACGTGAACAAATGGGTCTTGATCCTGAGCCTCATCGTGCTCTCGGCGGTGAAGTTCATCCTGGTCGTCCAGTGGTTCATGCACCTGAAGTTCGACCATCCAACGCTGCGCAAGCCCTTCATCGCCGGCATGGTCACGGCGCTGACCGTCTACACGATCGTGCTGGCCAATCTCGTCTATCACAGCCGATCGGCGTCCTAGGAGCCCGAGATGCCCGCGTGGACCTGGCAATGGCATCCCCACCCGGAAACATGGGTGCTCGCCGCGATGCTGTTGGGTGGCTACCACCTGGCCCTGCGACGGATAGGGCCCCAGCGGGTCCGCAGCGGCGAGCCCGTCGCGACCAGGGGCCAGCGCTGGAGCTTCACCCTGGGGGTGCTCGCGCTGCTCGCGGCGATCGAGTATCCGATCCACGAGCTTGCCGAGGGCTACCTCTACAGCGCGCACATGGTCCAGCACCTGATCATGTCGCTTGCCGTTCCGCCGTTGATACTCGGAGGGATGCCGGCCTGGATGGTGCGCGCGATCCTGCCACCGCCGGCGATGCGTCTGGCGCGCCGGATCACGCGGCCCTTCATCGCGCTGGTGATCTTCAACGCGACGATCGTCTTCATCCACTGGCCGTTGCTTGTGAACACCTCGGTGACCAACGAGCCCGTCCATTTCCTGATGCACGCGGTGCTGCTGACCGCGTCGTTCATCATGTGGATGCCGGTCAAGAGCCCGGTGCTCGAGCTCCCTCGGCTGTCGCTGCCGGGCCAGATGTTCTACCTGTTCCTCCAATCCGTCGTCCCGACCGTGCCGGCCTCGTTCCTGACCTTCGGGACGCGGCCGCTGTACCGCGTCTACGAGACGTTCCAGCAGCCCTGGGGGATCTCCGCCCTGGGCGACCAGCAGGCCGCCGGGCTGATCATGAAGCTTGTCGGCGGGTTCGTGTTGTGGGGGTTCATCGGGGTGATCTTCTTCCGCTGGGCCAAGATCGAACGGGGAGAGGGCGTCGACATGCTGCAGATGCACGCCGTGGAGCGTGACGTCACCAAAGGCCTCGACGAGATGGAGATGGTCGATCGATGAACGAGTTCCTCAACCGGATCGTCAAGCCGATCATGCTCCCGTTCGCCGCGGGCTTGTTCGTGTTCGTGCTGGTGTTCTCGTTCTCGCGGGTGCTGCTCGCGGTGCCCGAGCTAGGTTCGACGTCGCTCGCGATCCTTCTGGCCGCGGAGATCCTCGGCGTCGCGTCGGTGCTCGCGGCGGCGCGCAAGATCAACGCCGCCCAGAAGCTGATCAGCGTGGTGCTGGGCATCGGGCTGATCGCGGGGGGCGGGGTCGCGGCGGCGATCGGCGAGCGCGAGTTCGGCCACGGCGAGGGCGAGGCCGAGTTCATGATCACGGCCGAGAACATCGCGTTCCTCGAGCAGGAGATCAAGGTGCCGGCCGACGAGCCTTTCGAGCTTGCCTTCGAGAACCGCGACGCCGGGATCCCGCACAACGTCGCGATCTTCACAGATGAGAGCGCGGCCGAGTCCTTGTTCGTCGGCGAGATCTTCAACGGGGTCGCGACGCAGCTCTACGAGGTGCCGGCGCTCCCGGCCGGCGAGTGGTTCTTCCGATGCGACGTTCATCCGACGATGACCGGCACGATGGTCGCCGGCGAGGGGGGCCCCGGGCCGTCCCCGACCGGAACGGCCACACCGACCGGAACGGCCACACCGACCAGCCCGCCCTCGCCGCAGCCGACGGGCGGCGAGACTCCCACCGAGATCGAGATCACCGCGGCGCTGGTGCAGTTCGATCTCGATGAGTTCACGCTGGCGGCCGATACACGCACCACGATCGTGTTCCATAACGACGACCAGTCGATCGAGCACAACGTCGCGATCTACCCGTCCACGGATCAGACCGCTCCCGAGGATGCGCTGTTCATCGGCGAGAGATTCCTCGGGATCGAGACGCGGGAGTACGACGCGCCGCCGATCGCGGCCGGCGAGTATTACTTCCAATGCGACGTGCATCCGAACATGAACGGCAGCGCCATCTTCATATGAGCGCGGCCGCGCGCGACGCGGCTCGATCATGAGACGGCGCGATTTCCTACGGCTGAGTCTCGCCGGTGCGGCAGGATTGGCAGCAGCCGCATGCTCGCGCCGGGTTGGGATCCCCTCCGACGTCCCTGTGGCGTTGCAGGCCGCAGCGGCGGGGGAGGCCGAACGCGGCGCGCGCGCCGGGCTGATGGTCTTCCCCGGCGGCCAGGAGTTCGTGGCCGGGCGCACCCAGCGCCTGCCCCTCGGTCTGGTGGACCCGGAGGGCTTCTCGATCACAGGCGGCAGCGCGCGCGCGTGGGTCGCCGCGGCGGACGGTGAGGCGGGGGCGCCGGCCGAGGCCTTGTACCACGCCTACGGCACGGTGCTGCTCCGGGACGATCCCCGCGGGTTCCACGTGGCCACCATCGCCATGCCGCCGCCGGGCCTAACCGACGTGCTCGTCTCGATCGAGACCGGCGAACGCGCGCTCTACGGCTGGACGACGGTGCAGACGCGCGCCGAACCCGCCACCGTGGATGTCGGCGAACGGGCGGTGCCTGTGGACACGCCGACGACCGAAGATCATCGCGGCGTCGCGAACCTGTGCACGCGCGAGCCGGCGTGCCCGCTCCACGACAGGACGCTGCGGCAGATGCTCGCCGCAGCCCGGCCGGTCGTGTACACGATCTCCTCGCCCCTGCTGTGCACCTCGAGGACCTGCGGACCGGTGCTCGGGGAGGTCCTGACCCTGCATCGGCGCTACGGCGCGCGCGCGTCGTTCGTGCACGCCGAGCCGTACCGCGGCGAGGAGCCCACCCAGCTCGCGCCGGCGGCGACCGCGTGGCGTCTCGAGAGCGAGCCCTGGACCTTCGTCATCGACGCCGGCGGGGTCGTGCGCGCGCGCTTCGAGGGCCCGGTCGTCGCAGACGAGATCGACAACGCGCTGCGGCCGCTGCTTTGAAGGCCACGGCTTTGAAGGCCACGGCTTTGAAGGCCACGGCTTTGAAGGCCACGGCTCTGAGGGCCACGGCTCTGAGGCTGCTGCTCTGAAGGCGCGTCAGGGGATCAGGACGGTGCGGATCGTCGTGCCGTCGGCCATCGCGTCGAGCGCCTCGTTGACCTGCTCGAGCGGGCGGCGCGCGCTGATGAGCGCCTCGAGTTCGAGCCGTCCACCCCGCCAGAGCTCCAGGATCCGAGGCACGTCGCGCTGCGGATCGCTGGAGCCGTAGTAACAGCCGAGTGCGCGCTTCTCGAACATCAGGAACCCGACCGTCGGCAGCGCGACCTCCTCGGTGACCGGAGCCGCCCCGACCATGACCGCGCGCCCGCCCGGCCGAACCAGGTCGAACGCCTGCCGCTGCAGCGCCGGGATCCCGACCACCTCGAACACCGCGTCCGGGCGCACACCGCCGGTCAGATCCTTGGCGGCCGCGTCGGCTTCCTCGGGGGTCACCGCATGGGTCGCACCCATCGACAGCGCCGCCTCACGTTTCGCTTCGACCGGATCGATCGCGATGATGACGCTCGCGCCGGCGAGGCGGCAGCCCTGGATGACGCTGAGGCCGACGGCTCCGCAACCGATCACCGCGACGCGCTCGCCCGGTTGGATGCGCGCGGTGTTGAGCGCCGCGCCGACCCCGGTCAGCACACCGCACCCGATCAGCGAGGCCGTCTCCAGCGGCACGTCCTTGGGGATCCTCACCAGCGATGCCTCCCGCACCACCGTTCGCTCGGCGAAGGTCGCCGCGTTGAACCCGTGGGTGACTTCCCGCCCCTCGAGCGTCAGCCGCGTTGCCCCGTCGTCCATCCGGCCGTTCGCGCGGCGGTAGGTCGAGCACAGGTGCGGCTGGCCGCCGGTGCAGAAGAAGCACCGCCGGCACATCGGGATCCACGAGATCACCACGTGATCGCCCGCTGAGACCGTCCGGACGCCCTCGCCTGCGTCGAGCACCTCACCTGCCGCCTCGTGACCGATGACGGCAGGCAGCGGCCACTGCAGGCCGCCGTCGCGCATCGACAGGTCCGAATGACACACGCCGGTGGCCGCGATGCGGACGAGCACCTCGCCGGGCCCCGGTGGGGCCAGGTCGACATCAGCGAGGATGAGCGGGCTGCCCTGCTCGGTGAGGACCGCAGCCCTCACTTCAGGCTCATCCAGACGCTCTTGACCTCGGTGTAGGCCTCCAGCGCGCTCGGCCCGAGCTCTCGGCCGATGCCCGAGGCCTTGTAGCCGCCGAACGGCATGCCCGGATCGTTGAGGCCGTAGGTGTTGACCCACACCGTCCCGGCGCGCAGGCCGCGCGCGACCCGATGCGCGACCGACAGGTCCTTGGTCCACACCGCGGCGGCAAGCCCGTACACCGTGTCGTTGGCGATCCTGATGGCCTCGTCGGCGTCCTCGAACGACAGGACCGACAGCACCGGCCCGAAGATCTCCTCCTGAGCGATGCGCATGTCCGGCTTCACGCCGGTGAAGATCGTCGGCTCGACGAAGTATCCGGGCGAGCCCTCCATCCGCTTGCCACCGATGCGGGCCTGCGCGCCCTCCGCCGGGCCGGCCTCGAGGTATCCCGAGACGCGCTCGAGCTGCGCGCGCGAGACCAGCGGACCGATCATCGTGCCCTCGTCCAGTCCGTCGCCGACCTTCCAGGCGGCGGCGTTGGTGGCGAGCTGCTCGACGAAGGAGTCGTGGATCGCGCGATCGACCAGCAACCGGCTGCCGGCGTGGCAAACCTGGCCGGCGTTGAAGAAGATGCCGAAGGTCGACTGCGCGGCCGCGGCGGTCAGATCGGCGTCGGGGAACACGATGTTGGGGGACTTGCCGCCCAGCTCGAGCGTGACCCTGGCGAGGTTGCTGGCCGCCGCGGAGGCCATGATCCGGCGGCCGATCTCCGTCGAGCCGGTGAAAGCGATCTTGTCGATGTCGCGGTGGGCGACCAGCGGCGCGCCGGTGCCCTCGCCGTCCCCGGTCAGCACGTTGAGCACCCCGGCGGGGACGCCGGCCTCCATCGCGATCTGCGCGATCCACAGGGCCGACAGCGGCGTCTCCTCGGCGGGCTTGAGCACGGTGGTGTTGCCGAACGCGAGCGCCGGCGCCACCTTCCACGCGACCATCGCCGAGGGGAAGTTCCATGGGATGATCTGCGCGCAGACCCCGACGGGCTCGCGCAGGATGTATTGGAACACACGGTCGTTGCTGGGCAGGGTCTCGCCGTAGACCTTATCCGCCCATCCTCCGAAATACCGGAATACGCTGGCGGCGTGGTAGACCTCGCCGACGGCGAAGTTGAGCGGCTTGCCGTTGTCGATGGTGTCGATCTGGGCGATCGAGCGCGCCTGAGCCTCCATCCGGTCGGCGATCTCGAACAGGACCTTGCCGCGCTTGGCCGGGTCCAACCCGGACCAGCGCCCATCCTCGAAGGCCTCGCGCGCGGCGGCGACCGCCCGGGCCACGTCCTCGGGGCCGGCCTGGGCGACCTGAGTGATCTCGGTGTCCGTCGCCGGGTCGATCGTCGCGAAGGTCTTGCCGTCTGCGGCGTCCACCCACTCACCGCCGATCAGCAGTTGCTTGCGCTGAGCGATGAACTCTCTGACGTCGGGATCGAGCTTGCTCTCACGTTCGGTCACGGCCATGACTGCCTCCTGGGATCAGTTCCTCCGAGGAAGCCTAGGTCGCCCATGCCACCCCCGCCAGCCGGGGTCCTCAAGCGCTGCCGTAGACGATCTCGCCGTCGCTCCACTCTGGATCGTCTTCGAGCAGCTCGCGGAACCGCCGGTACCAAGTGTCGGTCTCGGGGTCATCCGCGTTGGCCACGTAGCTGGCCTTGTCCCGGAACACGACGGCCATGACGATCATGGTCGCATCCACATCCAGACTGTAGAGGTAGTTGGCAACCGCACCCTCGGCCTTGTGATCCCGCTCCCACTCGTTCATCAACGCCACAACGTCATCGAGGCGACCTGCCTTCACCTTCGCGCGCGCCACGGTCCCGTACATGTCCCCTCCGATCCGATCTTCCATACGGTCGAGCAGCGTACGCCGCCGCAAGCGGTACCGGAAAATCCCGCCATCCGACACGGGGAGTGATCAGCGCCATCACGACCGCGAACGATCCGGGGGAACCGGCAGAGCAGCCCCTCAGACTCCTTACCACCGTGCGCGCGAGGAATTGTCGCTGTTCCGGAAAAACGGACAGTTTGCGACCGCGGAGAGGGAGGATGCCCGCGGCCGGGCCTGAATCTTACGGCGGAAGGGGCCAGAAGAGTCCCCGCATTTCGATATCGAGTGCGCAAGCTCGCGAATCACCGTCCGTGGCGGACGGAGAGCGACAAGGAGAGGACCGCCGTGAGCGACATCACCGCAAGCAAGGAGCGAGCCCCATCTGGAGCACGCACGCGCAAACACGCCCGGCGTCTCACCGGCGCATTGGTCGTTGCGATGGTGCTCGGATCCGCCGTACCCGCCTTCGCCGCCACCCAGGTGGTTAGCCAGAACAACATGGGCGCCTGGCAGTTGGCGACCACAGGCTCACATCCGAACACGACTGCAAGCTTCACGAACGGGGTCGGCACGCCACCGAGCGGCGCCGGCAGCCTCCGCCTGACGATCGGTGACGCGAACCAGTTCGCGCGCCTGCAGACCGCTCAGTTCGCGGGGATGCGCCTGGACGAGATCACGGCGCTGGGCTATCACACGTACGTCTCCGCCAACGCCCCCCAGGCGATCGCCTTGAAGCTGTGGGTGAACCACGGTGGCGGCAGCACCACGAACGAGCACCTGATCTTCGAGCCGTCGAACAACGGCTCGGTTGCGACCGGCGCGTGGCAGGGATGGAACGCGCTCACCGGCCAGTGGTGGAGCACGACTGCCGGACAGACACCCACCTTCACGCTTGCGGGCTACATCAACGACCACCCCGACGCGGTGATCAACATATTCCAGGACTCTCTCGCGCTCGAGGTTGGGACCAGCGGCGCCGGTGCCACAGGGTTCGTCGGGTACGCCGACGCGCTCGAGCTGAACGGGACGACCTACGACTTCGAGAACGCGAGCGGCGCATTCACGACCTCGCCGGCCGACGGGGCCACGGCGCGCTCCGCCGACGTCCCCTTCGTCGGCGCGTCATCCGACCAGGACATCCAGCCCAGCTCGACGCTGGTGCTGCGCGACAAGAACAACAACCTGGTCGCAGGCTCGACGAGCCTGCAGGGGCCGACGTCCGCGACCGGGGGCAAGCGTGAGATCCGCTTCACCCCCGCTGAGTCACTCACCGAGGGTGCGAGCCCGTACACCGCCGAACTCGACGCCGACCAGATCTCGGGGCCCACCGAGCTTGACTGGACCTTCACCGTCGACAACACCGCCCCAGGAACGGTCGTGATCACCGCCCCCGCCGACGGATCGCTGACCAACGCCGCGGACCCGATCGCCGTAAGCGGCACCGCCGACCCAAGTACCACCATCCGGGTCCGCAAGGCTGGGAGCACGCTTGCGATCGGCACCGCCAACGGCAGCGGCGCGTGGAGCCTCAACGTAACGCTGGGTGACGGGACGCACGTCCTCACGGCGACCTCCACCGACTCGGCGGGCAACTCCTCGACCTCGGCTCCGGTCTCGTTCACGATCGACCGGACCGCGCCCGCCGCGCCTTCGATCGCGAGCCCGGTCGACGATTCGATCCACGGCGCCAACCCCGTGACGATCTCGGGAAGCGCGGAGGCCGACTCGTTGGTCGAGATCCTTCGCAACGGGTCGCTCATCGCCATGGCGACAGCCAGCGGCACCGGATCGTGGAGCGTCGACCACAGCTTCGCCGAAGGGCCGCACACGCTGACCGCACGCGCACGCGACGCCGCGGGAAACTTCGGCCCGCTCTCGGCGTCGGTGGACTTCACGCTTGATACGAACCAGGTCACGCCGGTGATCCTCTCGCCGGCCGAAGCCTCGTACGTCACCACCTCGAACGTGCCGATCTCGGGCACCGCCGAAGGCAACGCTGTCGTGCGCGTGTACGAGGGCATCGGCGAACTCGGACAGGCCACGGCGGACGGCGCCGGCGCCTGGTCGATGACCGTCTCGATGACCGACGGCTCGCACATCATCCGGGCCGAGGCCACCGACGTCGTCACGGCAGTGGTCACCACCTCGACCAACCGCACGTTCACGGTGGACACCGAGGCCCCGGCGGCACCCGTGATCGATGTGCCCGCGCAGGATGCGGTCGTCTCCACCGTTCCGTTCGGCATCACCGGCACCGCGGAGGCAGACAGCACCGTCGAGGTGTACGAGGGCACCACGCTCATCGGGACCGCCGCCGCGACCGGCGGCGCGTGGGCGCTGCCCGCCGTCACGATGTCCGAAGGACCGCACACGATCCACGCGGTCGCCACCGACGTCGCCGGGAACACCGGGGACGAGTCGGCGGACCGCACGTTCATCGTCGACGCCGCCGCGCCGGCACTCGTCAGCACCGACCCGGCGGACGGCGAGACTCAGAACGTGGTCGCCACGGTGACGGCCACCTACTCCGAGCCAGTGTCGGTCGGGACGATGCAGGTGCGCAACAACGCCAGCACCCTCATCGCCGGGACGGTCTCCGAAAGCGGGAACACCGTAACCTTCACGCCGACCGAGGGCACGTTGCCCGAGTCCGGCAGCCCGTACACGGCGGAGACCACCGGGACCGACACCGGTACGCCCACGACGACGGCGCCCGTGTCCTTCACGTTCAACGTGGACACGAGCGTGCCCGACGCGCCGGTGATCACGGCGCCGCTGGACGGCGCGATCATCGCCTCGACCACGGTTCCGGTATCGGGTACCGCCGAGCCGGGTACGGACATCACGCTCTACGAAGCGCAGACCAACAACGTGCTCGGCACCACGACCGCCGACGGCGCCGGGGATTGGACCGTGACGCTGACCGGCCTCGCTCAGGGCGAGCACAGCGTCGAGGCCACCGCCACCGACGCCGGTAACAACGAAGGCGGACGGTCGAACATCGTCGCTTTCACTGTCGACACCGTCGCGCCGCTGGCACCGTTCATCGATTCGCCGACGGAAGACCAAGCCCTGAACACGTCCAACGTGACGATCGAGGGCACGGCTGAGGCGGATGCGACCCTCGACGTGCGTTGGCCTCCCAACGGCGCGATCGGCATGCCGGTCGCCGATGGGGACGGGAACTGGTCGATGACCCACACCTTCCCCGACGGGGTCCACCAGCTGCGCGCTCGGGCGATCGACGCCGCCGGCAACGTGGGACCGTTCAGCACGCCGAACCGTGAGTTCAGCGTCGACACGGTCGCCCCGGACACCACCATCACCAGTGGTCCGACCGGCGTGGTGAACTCCGGCTCGGCGACGTTCGAGTTCACTTCGACCGAAGCCGGCTCGTTCATCTGCAGCGTCGACGGGGGCTCCGAGGTGAGCTGCTCGTCGCCGCACACCGTCACCGGGCTCAGCGACGGCTCCCACACGTTCGAGGTGTACGCCGTGGACGCAGCCGGCAACGCCGACACGTCGCCGGCGAGCCGGACGTGGACGGTGGACACGACCGCTCCGGACACCACGATCACCTCCGGCCCGAGCGGGCTGGTGGCCTCCGCCGACGCGACGTTCGAGTTCACCTCGAACGAGGCGGGAGCCGTGTTCGACTGCTCGCTCGACGCCGGCAGCTTCACCGCCTGCTCGTCGCCACACACGTACACGGGTCTGCCCGACGGCTCGCACACCTTTGAGGTGCGCGCGCGCGACGCCGCGAGCAACGTCGACCCCACCCCAGCCAGCCAGGTGTGGACGAGCGACGCGACGGCCCCGGCGACGCCGGTGATCGTCACGCCCGCAGAGGGCGCCGCGCTCAGCAACGCCGCGGTCAACCTCTCGGGGACCGCCGAGGCGGGCACCAGCGTCGAGATCCATGAGGCGGCAGCATTGATCGCGACGGCGACCGCGGACGGCTCAGGCAACTGGTCGGTCACGCACTCGTTCACCGACGGCCCCCACGCCGTCAACGCGACCGCGCACGACGCCGCCGGCAACGCCAGCCCCGCATCGGCGGACCGGAACTTCACGGTGGACACGACCGCACCGGCCGCGCCGGTGATCGTGGCCCCCGCGGAGGGCGCAGCGTTCACCAGCGGTAACGTCCCGGTCAGCGGTACGGCCGAGCCCGGCTCGACCGTGACCGTCAACGAGGGCGCCGCCACCGTGGGCACGGACGTCGCCGACATCACCGGCAACTGGTCGGTGTCGGGCACGTTCGCGGATGGCTCGCACACGATCACCGCGACCGCCGTGGACGAGGTCGGTAACAGCAGCCCCGCGTCGGCGCCACGCAGCTTCACCGTCGACGCCACTGCGCCGGTCGCGCCGGTCATCAACACGCCGGCCGAGGGCGCCGTCGTCACCAGCACGGTGGTCGCCATCCAGGGCACGGCAGAGGCCGGCACCACAGTGCGCGTCTTCGAGGGCGCGACGCAGGTGGGGGTCGCCACCGTCACCGGCGCCGGGAACTGGACGGTCAACGCGCCGTTCTCGCCGGGCGCGCACACCGTGACCGCAACCGCGAGCGATGCGGCGGGGAACGTCAGCCCGTCGTCCGCCCCGCGCTCGTTCACGGTGACGCCCGACACCACGCCTCCGGCGAAGCCGGTCATCACCTCGCCGGCCGACGGCTCGACGCAGGGTGCCGCCGTGACGATCCAGGGGACGGCCGAGGCCAACAGCACCGTGACGGTCCGCGTGGGCGCCACCGTGATCGGCAGCGCACCGGCGAGCCCGTCGGGAACCTGGTCGCTGAACGCGTCGTTCTCGACCGGCACCTACACGCTGACGGCGACGGCCCGCGACGCGGTCGGCAACGTGAGCGACCCGTCGGACCCGGTCACCTTCGAGGTGGACGCGACCAAGCCGACCGTCGAGATCACCACCGCCAACAACACGGTGTTCCTCCCGGGTGAGGAGTTCACGATCACCGGCACCGCGACCGACGACAAGGGCGTCTCCCACGTCCTGGTCGAGTACTTCAACGCCGCGGGCACCCGGGTCGAGAGCATGATTGTCCCGGTCGACCCGGCGAACGGCACCTCGGTCACGTGGTCGGCGACCGCGGAGGGTCTGGTGCCCGGACCGCACACGGTCCGCGTCTCGGCGGTGGACATCCACAACAACCGGTCGGCAACCGTGAGCGGCAGCTATCTGGTGCTCGCGATCTAGATCCGAGCAGCGTCAGCGAACGAGGGGGTCCGCATCGACCCCCTCGTTCAACGACCGAGGGGCCGCCCTTCGGGCCGCCCCTCGGTCTCGCGTGGTGCTTAGAACTCGTCCATCCCGCCGCCGGGCATGGCCGGGGCCGACGGGTGCTTCTCCGGCTTCTCGGCCACGACCACCTCGGTGGTGAGGAACAGGGCCGCGATCGACGCCGCGTTCTGCAGCGCCGAGCGCGTCACCTTCGCCGGGTCGATGACGCCGGCCTTCATCAGGTCGACATACTCGCCGCTGTCGGCGTTGAGACCCCAGCCCGTGTCGAGCGTGCGGGTCCTCTCGACCACGACGCCGCCCTCGAGGCCGGCGTTGAGCGCGATCTGCTTGACCGGCTCTTCGAGCGAACGGCGAACGATCAGCGAACCGGTCTTCTCGTCGCCGTCGAGCTCGAGCTTGTCCAGCGCGGACTGGGCCTGGAGCAGGGTGACGCCGCCACCGGCGACGATGCCCTCCTCGATGGCCGCCTTGGTCGCACTGACCGCGTCCTCGATCCGGTGCTTCTTCTCCTTCAGCTCGACCTCGGTCGCCGCGCCGACCTTGATCACCGCGACGCCGCCGGCCAGCTTCGCGAGTCGCTCCTGCAGCTTCTCGCGGTCGTAGTCCGAGTCGGTCTTCTCGATCTCGTTCTTGATCTGCTGGACACGGCCCTTGATCTGGTCGGCGTCGCCGCCGCCCTCGACCACCGTGGTCTCGTCCTTGGTGATGACGATCTTGCGCGCGTGACCCAGCATGTCGAGCGAGGTGTTCTCGAGCTTGAGACCGACCTCCTCGGAGATGACCTGGCCGCCGGTCAGGATCGCGATGTCCTGCAGCATGGCCTTGCGGCGATCGCCGAAGCCGGGGGCCTTCACCGCGGCCGATTTGAAGGTGCCGCGGATCTTGTTGACGACCAAGGTCGCCAGCGCCTCACCCTCGAGGTCTTCGGCGATGATCACCAGCGGCTTGCCCGACTGCATGACCTTCTCGAGCACCGGCAGCAGATCCTTGACCGCCGAGATCTTCGAGTTGGCGATCAGGATGTAGGGGTCCTCCAGGACGGCTTCCATCCGGTCGGGGTCGGTGACGAAGTACGGCGAGATGTAGCCCTTGTCGAAGCGCATCCCTTCGACCAGCTCGAGCTCGAGCCCGAAGGTCTGGGACTCCTCGACGGTGATGACTCCGTCCTTACCGACCTTGTCCATCGCCTCGGCGATCATGGCGCCGATCTCGGGGTCGTTGTTGGCCGAGATCGATGCGACGTGCGCGATCTCGTCCTTGTCCTCGATCTCCTTGGCGGCGCTCTTGATGTGCTCGACGACGCGGTCGACGGCCTTCTCGATCCCGCGCTTGAGGCCCATCGGGTTGGCCCCGGCGGCCACGTTGCGCAATCCCTCTCGGACCATCGCCTGGGCGAGCACCGTCGCGGTCGTGGTCCCGTCGCCGGCCACGTCGTTGGTCTTCTTGGCGACTTCCTTGACCAGCTCGGCGCCGATCCTCTCGACCGGATCCTCGAGCTCGATCTCCTTGGCGATCGACACCCCGTCGTTGGTGATCGTCGGGGCACCCCACTTCTTCTCGATCACCACGTTGCGGCCCTTGGGGCCCAAAGTCACACGAACCGCATCGGCCAACTGGTTCATGCCGCTCTCCAGCTTGGAGCGCGCCTCCGTGTTGAACATGATCAACTTCGCGGGCATACCATCCCTCCCTGATGGGTTCGGCAGGGGCTCGTAACCCCTCTCTGCCTCACTCACACGGCTTTCCGGCCGGGTCCCGGCCGGCTGGCACTCCCCACTGGAGAGTGCCTAGCACTCTCTGGTCGAGAGTGCTAAGAGCAATATATACGGCGGGGACCGGGCCCGTGGCAAGTCCCCGTCGCGCTCACCGCCCGCCGGCCTTCCCCAGACGCGTCGCCTCGCCGATCGCCTCGTCGAGCATGGCCTCGGTGAGCCGCCCCGTGAAAGTGTTCTGCTGGCTGGGGTGGTACGAGCCCACCAGCGACCAACGGCCGCCGAGATCGGCGACCGCCCCGTGGCCGAACCGAGGCTTGGGCCTCACCTCGACCCCGCGCCCCGCGGCCGCGCGCAGCACGCCGTCCCAGGCGAACGAGCCCAACGCCAGGATCGCGCGCGCACGGCGCAGCAGCGCCAGCTCGCGCACGAGATAGGGGAGACAGGTATCGCGCTCCTCGACGGTCGGCTTGTTCGTCGGCGGCGCGCATCGAACTGCCGCGCAGACCCAGCAGTCGGCCAGGCGCAGCCCATCGCCACGCGAGATCGACGCGGCCTGGTTCGCCAATCCGGCCCGGTGCAGCGCGGCGAACAGCCAGTCCCCCGAGCGGTCGCCCGTAAAGATGCGGCCGGTCCGGTTCCCGCCGTGCGCAGCCGGCGCGAGTCCCACGACGAGCAACCGCGCGCGCGGATCGCCGAACCCGGCAAGGGGACGGGCCCAGTACTCCTGCCCTCGGAAGCGCTTTGGCGGATCGGCCGCGGCCCCCTCGCGCCAGGCAACGAGTCGAGGGCACGCGCGGCAGGTGACGACGTTGTCGTGGAGGGTGCGCAGCGAGTCGGGCATCGCTCCATCCAACCAGACACAGGCCGTACACGCCGAAGAGGCCCAGAGAAACGGGCCTCTTCGCGTGCAACGGAAGATGCTTGCGGCGGCTACTTCTTGGCCTTGCGACGCGTTGCTTTCCGCGCAGTTGTCTTGCGAGCAGCCGTCTTGCGCTTCGCGGCGGGCTTGCGGGCTGCCGCCGTCGCCTTCTTGCGACGGGCCGGCTTCCGGGCCGCCTTCTTGGCTGCGGGCTTACGGGCCGCCGCCTTCTTACGTGCCGTCGGCTTACGAGCCTTCGCCTTCTTGGCTGCAGGCTTGCGAGCCTTTGCCTTCTTCGCGGCAGGCCGGCGCGTGGTCTTGCGCGCGGTCTTCTTCGCCGCTTTCCTCTTCGGGGGCACTAGGCACCACCTCCCGTACGGAACGCTCCAACGACTGAAGCGTCACACCGAGGCGAGTGTAGATGCGTTTCGCGCGATGTCAATGCTTCGCGCACATACGAGCGCGACGGCACTGAACGATACGGCGTGCGACCGTGCTTAGGTGCGTCGCATCTCCGGCGTCATCGTGACCGGCCACAGCAACGGCTGCAGCTCTCGATGACGTGTCACCAGGTCGGCGACGGAGGTTCGCTCGAAGACCGAACGGACCGCCTCCTCGACGCGCACCCACAGATCCTGCAAGCCACATTGATGCGACTGCTCGCACGACTCCTCGTGCGGCTCGAGGCAGAACATCGGTGCGAGCGGACCCTCGAGCACCTCGATCACATCGACAATGCGGATCTCCTCTGGCTCGCGCGCGAGCACGTACCCTCCGGCGGCGCCGCGTTGCGACGAGACCAGCCCGGCTTTGTGCAGGGCGGCCAGTTGATGCTCGAGGAACCGCATGGGGATGCCCTGGCTCTCGGCGATCACCCGGGCAGGCACGGGCGCCTCGTCCGCGCGGGCGGCGAGTTCCATCAAGGCCCGGAGGCCGTACTCGGTACGGAGAGAGAATCGCAGCATGGGCGTCAGGAAAATGCGTATCTACCTGCGGAAATGGTAGCCGAGCCCTGGGGGGCCGGCAACGATGCAGCTTAGAGGCCGCCTCCGGCGACGGCGGGGATGATCGAAACCTGCGTCCCGTCGGGGACCGGTGTGTCGAGCCCCTGGAGGAATCGGATGTCCTCGTCCCCGACGAAGACGTTGACGAAGCGCCGAACCTGGCCGGAGTCTTCGCACAGGCGCGCGCGCATCCCCGGGTACCGATGCTCGAGCCCATCGATCAGATCGCGGACCGTTCCGCCGGGGATCGTCACCTCGGACGCGCCGGCGGTCATGTTTCGCAGAGGGGTCGGGATGCGGACGGTCGTGCTCACGGGCGATCCTCCATGTACGAAGCGAACTCCTCCAAACGCGGTGCGATCGTCATCGACGGGACGGCGATCGACGTGACGGCCTCGATCGTCTTCAGGCCATCGCCGGTGATCAGGGCGACCGTGCGCTCCTCCGGGCCAACGACCCCGGCGGCCGCCAGCTTGCGCAAGGTGGCGATAGTGACCCCGCCGGCCGTCTCGGTGAAGATACCCTCGGTCCGGGCCAGCAACGAGATCCCCTCGACGATCTCATCGTCGCCGACGTCCTCGATCGCCCCGCCGGTCTCGATCACGGTCTTGATCGCATAGTAGCCGTCGGCCGGGTTCCCGATGGCCAGAGACTTCGCGATCGTGTTCGGCTTGACCGGTCGAACGTGCTCCTCGCCGGCTTTGAACGCGGCCGCGGCCGGCGAGCAGCCGGTGGCCTGCGCACCGCTGATCCTGGTCTGGTGCCCGTCGAGCAGCCCGACGCGCACCAGCTCATCCAGTCCCCGGCGGATCTTGGTCAGCAGCGATCCACTCGCGATCGGCACGATCACATGATCGGGGGCGCGCCAGCCCAGCTGCTCGGCGATCTCGAACGCCAGGGTCTTGGAGCCCTCGGCGTAGTAGGGCCGGATGTTGACGTTGACGAAGGCCCATTCGTAAGTTCCCGCGATCTCGGCGCACAGGCGGTTGACGTCGTCGTACGTGCCCTCGACCGAGATCAACTTCGGTCCGTAGATCGCCGAGGCGACCACCTTGCCTTGCTCGAGGTCGGCCGGGATGAACACGTAAGCATCCAGGCCGGCGGCAGCGGCGTGCGCGCTGACCGCGTTCGCCAGGTTTCCGGTGGAGGCGCAGGCGACGGTCGTGAAACCGAACTCGCGCGCCATGGTCAGCGCAACCGACACGACCCGATCCTTGAAAGAGTGCGTCGGGTTGGCCGTGTCGTTCTTCAGCCACAGGTCGTGCAGTCCCAGCGCGGCCCCCAGCCGCGGCGCGGGCACGAGTGGCGTCATGCCGGCGCCGAGGTCGACGCGCTTCTCGCCACCCGGCAGCAGGTCGGTGTAGCGCCACAGCGACGCCGGGCCGGCGGCGACGCGCTCGCGCGTCATCGTGTTCGCGATCTCGTCGTAGTCGAAGACGACCTCGAGCGGCGCGAAGCACCATTCGCAGACGTGCACCGGCTCGACCGGGTACTCCCGGTCGCATTCACGGCATCGGAGACCGACGATCGCGCCCATGTGACCCCTAAGGATAGGACAAATGAACGAGGACCGTTACGGGGTTCCAGGCACGGGTACCATCAGCCCCGATGGCCGACGTGAAACACCTCTCCCAGCACCTCGACCGCCTCGCAGGCGCCAGGGTCATCTACACCGATCTCGACGGCACGATGCTCGGCCGGAACGGTTCGTTCGTGCATACGCCGTCCGGGGACTCGACGACCGAGCCGGTCGAGGCGCTGCTGGCGGCCATGCGGGCGGGCATCGACCTGGTCCCGGCATCCGGGCGCGCGCTCCAGGGCCTGGTGACCGACGCGCGCATCCTCGGGCTGTCCACGGTGATCGCCGAGATGGGCGCGCTGATCGCCTACGAGAACGGCCGGACCGTGGTACAGAACTTCGGCCCCACGCCCGAGGGTGGGATGCCGGTCGAGCAGATGGAGCGCACGGGGGCGATCGCGATGCTGCTCGAACGGTACGAGGGGTCGATCGAGTATCACGCGCCCTGGCACACGTGGCGGCAGTGCACCCAGCTGTTCCGTGGACTGCTCGACGTCGACGAGGCCAACGAGCTGCTGTGGTCGCAGGGGCACGACTGGCTGGAGCTGCACGACAACGGGCGACTGCGCGGCGCATACCTGCGTCTCGAGCCCGGCCGCGCGCGCGTCTACCACCTGCAGCCGCGCGGGGTCACGAAGGGCCATGCGGTCGGCCTGGATCGGGCGCGCCGCGGGTTCGCTGCCGACGGATGCATCGCGATCGGCGATGCGGTCGCCGATCTCGAGCTCGCCGCATACGTCGGCACGATGGTGCTCGTCGGAGACGCGCTCGAAGACGATCCCGCGCTGGCCGCGCGCATCGAGGCGATGGATAACGTGCTGGTGACCGAACGGCCGCAGAACCTCGGCTGGGCCGACACCGTCCGCGAGGCGGCCGCGCGCGCCTGATCCGATCAGCTACAGCGCGCCTTCCGCCACCGCGTCCTCGAAAAGGGGCCTACCCGGGCGCGGTCTCGTCCTCCGCTGCCGGTTCGACCGCCACGAAATGGTGACGCCGATCCCACAGGAACGTGATCACGATCTTCGCTGCCGCAACGCCGGGGATGACCACGAGCATCCCGAGGATGCCCGCGATGGTCGCGCCCACCAGCAGCGCGAGCATGACGGTGACGGGATGGAGTCGTACGGTGCGTCCCATCACGTTGGGGCTGATGATGTGGTTGTCGATCTGCTGGACCACCAGGAGAACCACAAGCGCCCAGATCGCCCGGCTGGGATGATCCGACAGCAGGGCGACCAGGACCGCGGGCACGGCGGCGAGGAACGGCCCGATCAGGGGCACGAGGTTGAAGATGCCGGCGATCAACCCGATCAGCACGGCGAAGGGGAGCTTGATCAGGGTCAAGCCGATAGCGCTCGCGACGCCGACGAACAAGGCCACGAACAATTGCCCTCGGAAGAATCCTCCGAGCGCCGACCCGACCCGCTCAGCGAGGTCGCGAACCTCCGCGCGCCGCTCGTCGGGGACGACGGCCATCACGGAGTGCTGGATCTTCGGCAGATCGAGCAGCAGGTAGACCGACAGGATGATCCCGATGACGATCGAGATCAGGATGTGGAGGATCTGACCCGCGACCGACCCGACGCCGCCGAGGAACGAGATGATCGTCTCTCGGTTATCGGTGATCACGTCGCTGATCTGCTCGGAGGAGATGTCGAGACGGAAGTCGAGGTTGCGTCGCGCCGCGAAGCGGTTGATCGCGTCCACGATGTCTTGCACGTAGCCGGGGACGGCATCGATGAACCCCGACACCTGATGCGCGATCACAGGGATCAGCAGGCCGAGGATGACCCCCACCACCATCAGGAACACAAGGTAGATCAACAGCACCGCCCAGCCGCGGCGCATCCCCCGCCGCACCAGTATCCCGACGATCGGATTCAGCAGATACGTCACGACGAGCGCGATCGCCAGCGGTGCGAACACCACGGCCACAGGTCCGAGCAAGAAGCGGAAGAAACCGTACAGAACCAACCCGATCCCGATCAGCGACCAGGCGATGATGCCGGAGTGCCGGATGCGGTCCCCGAGCGTCAGAGGCTGCACTGCCACGAGGCTCATCATACGGAGCCGCTGTGGGTTCCTCGTGACCGGGGAGCACACCGAGCCGGGAGTAGCATGACGTCATGGAAGCCGCTCCCGGCGCCCACCGATGTTGAAACACGTCCCGATCCCGCCGAGACACCTGGGGGATTACGCGGCGGTCGTCGGAGCCGAGGTGATCGAAGGCCTCCGCCGGCGCGCCGAGCCCTTCCGGGGGGCACGCCTGCTGCACATCAACTCGACGGCATTCGGAGGCGGGGTCGCCGAGCTGCTCTATACCCAGGTTCCGCTGTACAGGGACCTGGGTATCGACGCCGAGTGGCGGGTGATCGACGGCGACGAGGAGTTCTTCACCGTCACCAAGGCGATCCACAACGGCCTCCAGGGAGCCGAGGTGGTGTGGACCGAGCGGATGGAACAGATCTACCGCGAGGTCAACGAGGACAACGCGAAGATCTACGATGGCAAGTATGACTTCGTGGTCGTGCACGATCCGCAACCGGCCGGGTTGCTGCCGATCCTGTTCGAGCACGTCGGCCATCCCGCCGGCCGCTGGATCTGGCGATGCCACATCGATCTAACCGCACCTCACCCGCCCGTCTGGGATTTCCTGCGGCCGATGCTCGAGCCATACGACGCCGCGATCTTCACCATGCGGGACTTCGTGCCCGCGGACATGGCCGGTCCCCAGATCGTGCTGATCCCCCCGTCGATCGACCCGCTGTCGTTGAAGAACATCCCGGTGGACGACGAGATCGTGGCCGAGGTGGAACGGCGGTACGGGATCGATCTGGCCCGGCCGATCCTCGTCCAAGTGTCACGCTTCGACCCGTGGAAGGATCCTCTCGGCGTGATCGACGCGTACCGATTGGTGAAAGAGGAGATCCCGGGCGTCCAGCTCGTCATGGTCGCCTCGATGGCGACCGATGACCCCGAGGGGTGGCACTATTTCCGCAAGACCGACGAGCACCGCGCGAACGACCCGGACATCCTTCTGCTGTCGAACTTCCAGGACGTCGGGGCCTTGGTCGTGAACGCGATCCAGCGGTCCGCCGACGTGATCATCCAGAAATCGCTGCGCGAGGGTTTCGGCCTGGTCGTTTCGGAGGGCTTGTGGAAACGCAAACCGGTCGTCGGTGGCGATGTCGGCGGGATCAGGCTTCAGATCAAGGACGGCGAGGACGGCTTCCTGGTCGGCACGGTCGAGGAGTGCGCGCGCCGGACCGTCGAGCTGCTCAAGGATCCTGAGCGCGCGCACGAGATGGGGCGCGCCGGGCGGGCCCTGGTGCGCGAACGCTACCTCAGCACACGCAGCATCTCCGATTACCTGGACCTGTTCGCGTCATTGTCGATGTGAGCCCAGTTTCCGCGGTGTGATGCTCGGGTAGGCTTGGGCCGTGGACGCCACGCCCATCGTCGTCGCCTCCAACCGTGGTCCGGTCGTGCTCGCTCGGACGAACGGCTCGATCGAGCAGCGCCGCGGGGTCGGTGGCTTGGTGACCGCGGTCGGCGGCGCGCTGCTCGCACGCGACGCGACCTGGATCGCGGCGGCGATCACCGACGTCGATCGCGAGGAGGCCGCCGCCGGTCGCGGAGCGTTCGACGTGGATCGGCATCTGGGCGCGGGCGCGCGCGGCATCCTTCACGTCCACCTCACGGATCTGGATCCCGCCGCCTACGACCTCTACTACAACGAGTTCTCGAACCGCACCCTCTGGTTCCTCCATCACGATCTGTGGGATTCACCACGCACACCCGCGTTCGGCGCCGGAGGGGCGGAGGCCTGGGATGCCTACCGGGCGGTGAACGAACGCTTCGCCGCCACCATCGCCGAGGCAGCGCCCCGCGGATCGGCGGTGTTGCCGCAGGATTATCACCTCAGCCTCGTGCCGGCGCTCCTGCGTGAGCGCCGGCCGGATCTGCAGCAGGCCTTCTTCTGGCACATCCCGTTCAGCTCGCCGGACAACTATCGCGTGCTGCCCGACGCCTGGGGCGCTGCGCTGCTCGAGGGGATGCTCGGGGCGGACATCGTCGGGTTTCACACGCAGCGCTGGGCCCGGAACTTCACAGACTGCTGCCGCGAGCTGCTCGGCGCGCGTGTGCGTGGGAAGACGATCTGGCACGAGCGCGGGACGACGCGGGTCGGCGTCTATCCGATCGGCGTGAACATCGACAACCTGTCCGAGGAGGCGGCACGAGCAGATGTTGCACGCGCGCGCGCGAGCATCGACGACGTGGTCCGGGACCGAACGCTGATCTTGCGCGTCGACCGCACGGAGCTGTCGAAGAACATCCTGCGCGGATTCATCGCGTACGAGATGCTGCTCGAGCAGCGCCCAGACCTGCACGAGCGGATCATCCACCTGGCGTTCTTGACACCCAGCCGCCACGGCGTCCCCGAGTACGAGGAGTACGTTCAGGCGTGCAAGATACGCGCGGCCGCGATCAACGAGCGGTTCGGCACGCCGAGCTGGCAGCCGCTGGTCGTCGAGATCGAAGACGACTTCCCCCGAACGCTGGCCGCCTATCAGCGCTACGACGTGCTGGTGGTCAACCCCGTCTACGACGGCATGAACCTGGTCGCGCGCGAGGGTCCGTGCCTGAACGAGCGCGACGGCGTGCTGGTGCTGTCACGCAACGCCGGCGCGGCCGCCGAGCTGGCGCCGGCAGCCTTGATCGTGAACCCGTTCGATCCCGCGGGCACCGCCGCGGCGATCGAGCGCGCGCTCGCGATGGATCGAGGCGAGCGGCAGGCGATGGCCGCGCGGCTGCGTCCCCTCGCGCGCGGCACGTCGCCGGCGCGCTGGCTGGGCACGCAACTCAAGGACCTGTCTCGTCTGCGAGACGGCTGAGCAGCTCGACGAACTCCGCCG
>Ga0214471_10000168_pt1 | contig 62340 bp, 59 predicted proteins | sample RVTome_5_FD_207665 | JGI IMG/M metagenome (GOLD analysis project Ga0214471, IMG submission 207665) | Soil microbial communities from uranium-contaminated site in the Upper Colorado River Basin, Wyoming, United States - RVT142D155 | ecosystem: Environmental > Terrestrial > Soil > Contaminated >... | reverse complement strand
CAGCGCATCGCGCTGGTGCCTTCCCAATCCCCCGGCACCCCGTTTCATCTGTTTATTCGAGGACGAGATTGTGATCGCGCTGATACAGAGTGTGAGCGAGGCGAGCGTTGAGGTCGAGGGGGGGGGGAAACCGTCGGGCGGATCGGGGCGGGGATCCTGGTGCTCATCGGAGCGGAGCCGGGCGACGGGAAGGCGCAAGCGCTGCGGCTCGTCGAGCGCGTGATCGGCTACCGCATGTTCGAGGACCCGGAGGGCAGAATGAACCTGTCGCGCGCCGATGCGGGCGGCGGGTTGCTCGCGGTGCCTCAGTTCACGCTCGCCGCCGACACGCACAAGGGGGCGCGGCCGAGCTTCTCGAGCGCCGCTCCGCCGGCGCTCGGCGAGCGCCTGTTCGATCGCTTCGTCGCGCTCGCGCGCGAGCGTCATCGGCCGGTCGAGACCGGGCGCTTCGGCGCGCACATGCGCGTCGGCTCGGTCAATGACGGGCCGGTGACTTTCTGGCTGCGCGTTTCGACTTCAGACGCGACGCGCTAGCGACCTTTACATCGGCGGTCGCGAATTTCGCCGGCGCTACCACTTCGATCAACTCGAGGTCCTTCGAGTGCCCGATCTCGCGATGGCGGATGCTCGGCGGCTGGTAGAAGCAAGTCCCGGGGCGCATCGTCAGGACGCCCACGCCCTCGTACTCGAACTTCGCCCAGCCCTTGAGCACGTACACGAACTGCACTTCGCAGTCGTGCAGGTGCCATTGGCCATGTGGCGCCTTGCCGGGCCGCGCCCGGATCACGTGCGCCACCACCTTGCCGCGCGTCGCGCGCTCGATGCCGAGATCGCGGTATTCGAAGTAGGTGCGCAACCCGCGCCGCTTGAATTTCGAGCCGGCAAGATGGCTGATCGCGAAGCGCGCCGCGCGACGCTTCGCCGCCGTTGAAACCGTTCCAGTCTTCATTTCGAACCTCCTTTGAACATCGGTCAGTCGTGGAAGATGCGCTCGTCCATGGTCTTGAGTCCGGATGCCACCGGCCTCGGCGCCGCGGGTCGCGAATTGCGCGGTCGCCCTGTCCGGTGGCTTGCTGACAGGATATGACTTTCATCGCGCGGATTCTACTTCGCATGCGTTTTAAAGCGTCTTTGTTTCGCGGCGAAATTGTGCCCGAGCTTCGAATCAGCGTAAGCTTCTGCGAACACCTGCCGCCGGTCCACCCGGCGCTTTGAGCCGCAGATAGGTCGGCTGCAACGCGCCGGGCAGAGGCGGCGGTGAAACCGTCTGCTTCCTGCCCATGTTCAATCAATTCGTAGGCGTCAAGCCGGTCGAGGAGCGTCATCGTTTCGATGTCTCGGCACTCGAAAACTATATTCGGCCGCACATCGACGGCCTGAAAGGGCCGCTGGTCGTCGAGCAGTTCAAGGGCGGGCAGTCCAATCTCACCTACCGTCTGAGCGCGGGCGGCAGGCGCTACGTGCTGCGCCGCAAGCCCCCGGGGAAGCTCCTGCCCTCGGCGCATGCGGTCGATCGCGAGTTCCGCGTTATCAGGGCGCTGCACGGCGCGGGCTTTCCGGTCGCGCGGCCCTACGTGCTGTGCGAGGACGACGCGGTGATCGGCACAGCGTTCTACGTCATGGACTGCGTCGAGGGCCGCGTATTGTGGGATCAGTCGCTACCCGGCATGACCAAGGCCGAGCGGCGCGCGATCTGGGAAGAACTGAACCGCGTCATCGCGCTGCTGCACACGATTGACTACAAGGCGCTCGGCCTGGAAAGCTTCGGCAAGGCGGGCAGCTACCTCGAGCGCCAGATCGGCCGCTGGAGCACGCAGTACCAGGCCTCCAAGACGATCAAGATCGAGCCAATGGACAATCTGATCGCCTGGCTGCCGAAGAACATTCCGGCGGGAGACGAGACGGCGATCGTGCACGGCGACTTCCGCCTCGACAACACGATCTTCCACCAGAGCGAGCCGAAGGTCCTCGCGGTGCTCGACTGGGAGCTATCGACGCTCGGCCATCCTCTCGCGGACTTCTCGTATCACTGCATGAGCTGGCACATTGCGCCGGGCAAGTTCCGCGGCATCGAGGGTCTGCCGTTGCAGGAGCTCGGCATCCCGGGTGAGCGCGAGTATATTGAGATGTATTGCCGCAGGACCGGGCGCAAGGGCATCGACCCTTCCACCTGGGACTTCTACATGGCCTACAACCTATTTCGCATCGCCGCGATCACGCAAGGCATCGCCAAGCGCGTGCTCGACGGCACCGCTGCGAGCGCGTACGCGGCCGACGCCGGCGCGCGCGCGCCGCTGCTCGCCGAGCTTGGCTGGAAGCAAGTGGAAAAAATCTTGAAACGAGCGGCTTAGTGTCCTGCCCCGAAAATATCTTGCCGAAAAACCGTGCCAGGACGAGCGCCAGGCGTCGTTGCGCGCCTTGCGAAGATTGCCTACTCGCTGCGGCGCGCGCCTCGCCTGGCGCTCGCTTGGTCGGTTTTTCAGAACCACAGCGGTGACTCGGGTGTCAAGTCGCGTGGCAGACACTTTATGCGGTTTAAGGTCATGCAAGCTATTTCCCGGACAGAACACTAGGAGCACATCATGGATTTTGAGTTTTCCCCCAGAGTGCAGGAGCTACGGAAGAAGCTGCTCGCCTTCATGGACGACCACATCTATCCGAACGAGCGGAAATGGTTCGAGCATTGCCACGGCGACAAGCGCTGGGAGCCGGTGCCGGTCATCGAGGAGCTCAAACCCAAGGCGCGCGCCGCGGGCCTGTGGAACCTGTTCCTGCCGCACTCGAAGCGTGCTCCGGAGGGCCTGACCAATCTCGAGTACGCACCGCTGTGCGAGATCATGGGCCGCGTGACCTGGGCGCCGGAGGTGTTCAATTGCTCGGCGCCCGACACCGGCAACATGGAGACCATTGAGCGCTACGGCACCGAGGAGCAGAAGAAGGAATGGCTCGAGCCGCTGCTCGCGGGCACGCTCCGCTCGGCGTTCCTGATGACGGAGCCGGCGGTCGCTTCGTCTGATGCGACCAACATCCAGACCAACATCAAGCGCGACGGCAATGAGTACATCATCAACGGCCGCAAATGGTGGTCCTCCGGTGCGGGAGACCCGCGCTGCAAGATCTACATCGTGATGGGCAAGACTGACCCGGACAACCCGTCGCGCCACTCGCAGCAGTCAATGATCCTGGTGCCCGCAGGAACCAAGGGCATGAAAATCCTGCGCCACCTGCCGGTGTTCGGCTATGACGATGCGCCGCACGGCCACATGGAAATCGAGATGAAGGACGTTCGCGTGCCGGCTTCGAACATCCTGCTCGGCGAGGGGCGCGGCTTCGAGATCGCGCAGGGGCGCCTCGGGCCGGGCCGCATCCACCACTGCATGCGCCTCATCGGCCAAGCCGAGCGCGCGCTCGAGAAGATGTGCCGGCGCGCCACCGAGCGTGTCGCCTTCGGCCGCCCGGTCTCGGACCAGGGCGTGACGCGTGAGCGCATCGCGGAAGCGCGCATCATGATCGACTCGACGCGCTTCATGGTGCTGCACGCAGCCTGGAAGATGGACGTCGCCGGCAACAAGGCGGCGAAGAAGGAGATCGCCATGATCAAGGTGCTCGCGCCGGTCATGGCCTGCCAGGTGATCGACTGGGCGATGCAGGTGCATGGCGGCGGCGCGGTGTCGGACGACTTCGGCCTTGCCTACGCCTACGCGCACGCGCGGACGCTGCGATTCGCTGACGGTCCGGACGAAGTGCACCGCAATGCGATCGCGAAGATCGAGCTCGGCGAGCAGACTTCGATCGCCGAGTCGCTCGCCAAGACGAAACGGGCCTAGCCGGAGGGCTGGCGCGATGCGCGTCGGGGTTCCGACGGAGTCCAAGAAGCACGAATACCGCGTCGGACTGACCCCGAGCGCGGTGCGCGAGCTGACCCTGCTCGGCCACGAAGTGTTGCTGCAGTCCGGCGCGGGCGCTGGCATTGGTGCCGCAGACGAGGTCTACGAGAAGGCCGGGGCAACGATTGCCGCGGACGCGAAGGAGGTTTTCGCGCGCGCCGAACTGGTAGTCAAGGTGAAGGAACCGCAGGCGAGCGAGCGCAAGCTGCTGCGTGCGGAGCAGGTGCTGTTCACTTACCTGCATCTTGCGCCCGATCCGGAGCAGGCGAGGGATCTGATCGCCTCCGGGGCGACCTGCATCGCCTACGAGACAGTGACCGATGCGAATGGCGGGCTCCCTCTGCTCGCGCCGATGTCTGAAGTCGCCGGGCGCATGGCGATCCAGGTCGGTGCGGCGAGCCTGGAAAAGTCACGCGGCGGCATGGGCGTGCTGCTCGCCGGGGTGCCCGGCGTGTCGCCGGCAAAGGTGGTGGTGCTCGGTGCGGGCGTGGTCGGCAGGAACGCGGCGCGCATTGCGGCCGGCATGGGGGCGCGCGTGTATGCGCTCGACCGCTCGGTCGACGCGTTGCGCCGGCTCGAGGCCGAATTTGGCACTGCGGTGACCACGGTCTACGCGAGCCGCGACGCGCTCGACCAGCACGTGGTATCGGCCGACCTCGTGATCGGCGCCGTGCTCGTGCCCGGTGCTGCGGCCCCGCGGCTCGTGACCCGCGACATGCTCAAGGACATGAAGCCCGGCGCGGTGCTGGTCGATGTCGCGATCGACCAGGGCGGCTGCTTCGAGACTTCGCGCCCGACCACGCACGACGATCCGACCTACGTGGTGGACGGCGTGGTGCATTACTGCGTCGCCAACATGCCGGGCGCGGTGCCGCGCACTTCGACCTACGCGCTAAACAACGCAACGCTCCCCTTCGTGCTCAAGCTCGCGAGCCTGGGCTGGCCGAAGGCGCTTGCCGACGACCCGCATCTCAAGGCGGGCCTGAACGTCGCGCGCGGCAAGCTGACGCATCATGCGGTTGCCGCGGCGCTGAACATGGGCTTCACGCCGCCCGAGCAGGTGTTGCGGCCCTGAGCGGCGAGGGAAGGTCTGCACAAGTTGCGCGCGAGCGAAACTTGGACACAGGCTCTCTATCCGAGCGCGGTTGCGGCGTCCTTCAGCGCGCGCGCGGCGCGTGCGAGCTCGTCTTCCGTGTTCAGGATGTCCGGGCAAAGGCGCAGCATGTCGCCGCGCGCATCGCTGTTGACGCCGCGTTTGGCGAGAACGCCAGCAAGCTCTCCCGCGCGCGGATGCTTCACCGTGACGAACGCACCGTGATCCGCGCGCGCGCCTTCGGCGTGCACGCCCTGCGCGGCGAGCAGCCCGACGAGCTTTGCCTGCTGGGCGAGCGAGTAAGCGCGCAGCCGCTCGACGCCGACCGCGAGCGTGAACTCGAGCCCGGCGAGCGCCTGGTAGGGCGCGAGCACCGGCGGTGTCGACTCCAACCAGGCGTCGCCGCCCCGGCCGTACTGCGGCGGGTCCGGGCGTCTGTAGTCGAACACGTCCTTCTTGGCGAACCATCCCGTGTCGAGCGTGCGCAGCCGCTCGAGGCGATCGGGCCGCACGTAGAGCCAGCACGCGCCCGAGCCGCCGCGCAGGTACTTGTAGGAGCCGCCAACGGCGAAATCGGCCTCCAGCGCCGAGAGATCGACCGGCAGCACACCCGCGTGGTGGTACAGGTCAAGCAACACCATGGCGCCCGCAGCATGCGCCGCCAGTTCCAGCTCGCGCAGCCCTTCGATCACCTGCGCGGTGCGAAACATAACGGTGGATACGGCGAGTAGCTGCGCACCCTTGCCAGAGCGTAGCGCGGCGATCAGGTCCTCGGTGCGAAAGCGCCCGTCGCTGCCCGGCGCCACCAGCGTGAGGGCGATGCGGCCGCGCTCGCGGTAGGCGCGCAGGATGAAATCGAGCGAGTCAAACTCGCCATCCGTGCTCACCACGCGTAGCGGCGCCTCGAGCGCGTTTAGCACCGCGCGCAAGCCCTGCCCGGCACTGGTCTTGGGAATGATGGCGTCGGAGCGCGGTGCGCCGATGAGCCGCGCGGTGAGTGCGCGCTGTTGCTCGCGCGCCTCGAGCCACGGCCCCCACGCGCCGTCCATGTCGCGGTACCAGGCGTCCATCGCCGCACGGATATCCTCGGCCATGCGATCGAGCGGACGGCCGAGCGAATGGTTTGAAAGATAGATTTCGCGCTTCGAGCGCTCGAGCACGCGCGAAAACAGCGGCCAGACGTGCTCGCGCAGGCCCGCCTCGGTAAGCGACCCCTTGCCGAGCCGCGTGAGTGCTGCTTCGATGCTCAATTCGTGCCGATCACGGTGCGCACGTCGATCAGCTCCGGAAACAAGGCCACCTCGAGCGTCTTGCGCAGGAACGCCACACCTGCGGTGCCGCCGGTGCCGCGCTTGAAGCCGATGACGCGCTCGACGGTCTTCACGTGGCGGAAGCGCCAAAGCTGGAAATTCTCCTCGACGTCGACCAGCTTCTCGCACATGTCATAGGCGTCCCAGTAGCGCTTGGGGTCCTCGTAGATTGTCCTGAACACGGCAGTGACGCCGGAATGGCGCTCGTACGGTCTGGAAAAATCCCGCTCGATGCATTCCTTCGGTACCGCCATGTCGCGGCGCGCGAGGTGGCGCAGGAACTCTTCATACAAGCTCGGCGCTTCGAGCAGGCTTTGCAGCCCGGCGAGGATCTTCGAGTCGTGACGGTACACATCGAGCATGCGCGCGTTCTTGTTACCGAGCAGGTACTCGATGGCGCGGAACTGAAACGACTGCAGCCCCGAGGCCGGTCCGAGTGCGTCGCGGAACTCGGCGTATTCGGAGGGCGTGAGCGTCTCGAGCACCGACCATTGCTCGAACAATTGTCGCTGGATCTGTTTGACGCGCGCCAGGATCTTGAAGCAGGGGCCGAGGCGGTCGGCGCGCACGTGACCGATCGCTGCGCCGAGCTCGTGGATCATGAGCTTCATCCAGAGCTCGGAGGTCTGGTGCTGGATGATGAACATCATCTCGTCGTGGTGCGCCGGCTTGGAGCGCGGCCGCTGCGCTGCAAGCAGGCGATCGAGACACAGGTAGCCGCCGTAGGAGGTTTCCGCGGCGAGCTCGGTAATGATGCCGGGGTCGTTGATCGGGCTGGACATGGGCTGAGTCCGAGTGCGGAGTTGGAGTGACTATAATGCCATCTCCTTTGATTGCCGTGGACCGATCCATGCTCAAGCTGTGCGGATTTCACCTGAGCAACTATCACAACAAGGTGCGCATCGCGCTCCTCGAGAAGGGCATCACATTCGAGGAAGACGCCACCTGCCGGCCGTCGCAAAAGGACGAGTTCCTCGAGCGCTCGCCGCTCGGCAAGGTGCCGTTCCTCGAGCTCGACGGAGAGCGGTTACGCGAGTCGCAGGTTATCTGCGAATACCTCGAGGAGGCGCATCCGCAGAAGCCGCTTTACCCGAAGGCGCCGCTGGCGCGGGCCCGGACGCGCGAGCTGATCCAGTTCATCGAGCTGCACATGGAGCTGGTGGTACGCCGCCTTTACCCCGAGGTGTTCTTCGGCGGCAAGGTGTCCGACGAGGTGAAGGACAGGGTGCGTAAGGACATCGAGAAGGGCGTGCGTGGCTTTCGCGCGCTGGCGAAGTTCGATCCGTTCATCGCGGGCAAGGAATTGACGCTCGCCGATTGCGCGGCGTTCGTGCATCTTCCACTGGTCTCGCTCGCTACCCGGCTTGCCTACGGGCGCGACGCGCTCGAGGAACTGCCAGAGGTCAGGCCTTACCTACAGATGCTGGGTGAGCGCCCGGCGTTTGCCAAGGTGAACGAGGATCGCAAGGCCGCGCAAGCGGCGCTCGCTAAAAAGTAGCGCGCGGGTGTCCGGGTTTGCGCCGCTGCCGGAATACTTGCGCTTCATCGTCACTCTGACTGCGGTGCTCGATCCGTTCCTTGCGGTGCCGATCTTCCTCGCTTTTACCGCTCGGTACGACGCTCGCGCGCGAGCGGCGCTGGCGCGCGCGGTGACGCTAACCGTATTTGCGGTGCTCGCTGGGTCTGCGGTGTTTGGCGAGCAGTTGCTGCACCTAATCGGCGCGAGCCTGCCCGCGTTTCGCGTCGGTGGCGGCCTCGTGCTGCTGCTGATGGCGCTCGCGATGCTGAACGCGCAGGCCGGCAGCATGCGCCAATCCCGGGCCGAGGCCGAGGCGCTCGAGACCGGTGAGGTCTCGGGGGTTGTGCCGCTCGCGGTGCCGCTGCTCGCAGGGCCCGGTGCGATCAGCACCACCGTCATAGGCGCGCAGGCTCGCGGGGTGGTGCACCTGATCGCGATCCTCTGCGGCGTGGCCGTGGTATGCGCGCTCACCTGGATCGTGCTGCGCCTTGCGGGACCCATCGGCGCACACATGGGCCCCTCCGGACTGAACGTCGCCACGCGCCTGCTCGGGCTGCTACTCGCCGCGATCGCGATCCAGACGATGGCCGAGGGCTTGAAGTCGCTGTTTCCGGGGCTCGCCTAGGGAAACTAACTCGGCGCAAGTCCGGCGTGCGCAACGGCGGCAATTTTCGATGCAGCTCAAGCGAGCGAACGGCGCCGCATACTGAAGGTACGCAATCTGTCCGCCGTGAAAAGCTCTATCGGCCCGGTCATTGCTTTCGCTTCGGCAGCTGGCGAGGCTGGCCTTTGGCGTCGATCGCGACGTAGGTGAGCGTCGCCTCGGTGACCTTGACGATGGTCGGGTCGGTCGGGCGGCGCTCGGCGTAGACCTCGACGTTTACCGTGACCGAGGTATTGCCGACCTTCACTACGTCGGCATAGAACGAGACGACATCGCCGATCTGCACTGGCTGCTTGAAGATGAACGAGTTCACGGCGACGGTCACCACGCGCCCGCGCGCGACGCGACCGGCCGCGGTGCCGCCGGCGATGTCGACCTGGGACATGATCCAGCCGCCGAAGATGTCCCCGTTGTGGTTGGCGTCGGCCGGCATCGGCACCACGCGCAGCGCCGGGATCCTGCCTTCCGGCAACTTCAGCCCGGCCGGTTGGTGCGATGCCTTGCCCATCTACGTGCCTTTGAATTCGAGATAGTGCAGCGGCCCGCCGCGGAAAGGCGCGAAACCGGAGCCGAAGATCAGGCCGGCGTCGATCAGGTCGGCCTCGGCGACGATCCCCTCGGCGAGCACGGCCTGCGCTTCCGCGAGGTAGGGCTCGATGAGCTGCTCGATGAGCGCTTGGTCGAAGCTGTCCGCCTTGCCCTTCACCGCCTTGCCCTTGTCCCAGCGATAAAGGCCTTCGCCGGTTTTCCTGCCGAACTGCCCGGCATCGACTTTCTGGCGCAGCGCCTTCGGCACCTCGGTCGCGCCCGAGGCGCTCTTCTTGGCGAGCGCCTTGCCGGCCGCCAGGCAGACGTCCAGCCCGACGGTGTCGGCGAGCTCGATCGGACCCATCGGCATGCCGAAGGCGAGCATTGCGGCGTCGATCGTCTCGGCCTTGGTGCCCTCATCGAGCAGGCGGAACGCGTTCTGCATGTAGGGACCGAGCACCCGGTTCACCAGGAAGCCCGGTGAATCCTTCACCGGCAGCGGCAGCTTGTCGATCTGGCGCACGAACGCGGCGGCCCTGCTGGCGAACCGCGGATCGGTGTGGTCGCCCGACACCACCTCGACCAGCTGCATCTGCGGCACCGGATTGAAGAAGTGGATGCCGACCAGCCGCGAGGGCTGCTTGAAGTTCGCGGCGATCTCGGCGAGCTGCAGGCTCGAAGTGTTCGATGCGATCAGCGCGTCGGGCCTGGCCGCCGCCTCGATGCGCGCGAACAAGTCGCGCTTCGCTTCCAGGTTCTCGAAAATCGCTTCGATGATCACGTCGGCGCGGGCAATGCCGACGCCGGACACGTCCGGAATCAGCCGATCGAGCGCGTCGCGCACGCGGCGCTTGTCGCGCAGCCGGCGCTCGAAGAGTTTCGCGGCGCGCTTGATCGCCGGCCCGATGCGCTCGGGCGCGGTGTCCTGTAGCGTCACCCGCAACCCGCGCATGGCGCAGATCGCAGCAACGTCGCCGCCCATCACGCCTGCGCCGACCACGTGCACGTGCTTCGCCTGGAAGTCCGACGCCTTTCCGAGCGACTTCAGCCGCTCCTGCAGGAAGAAGATGCGGATCAGGTTCGCCGTAGTCGGGTGATCGAACAGCGCGCCGATCGAGGTCGTCGGATCGTGCGGCGCGATGAACGGATCGCCGTCGTACTTCTGCCACAGATCGAGGATCGCGTAAGGCGCCGGGTACTGTTCGCGGCGCGCGCGCTTCGCGACCTGCTTGCTCGCCTGCGCGACGACCAGCTTGCGCGCCGGCCCGCTAAGCATCAGGCGTTGCGCGAGCGAAGGCCGGCTCTGCCGCGGCGCCTCGAGCGTCACCATGCGCGCGGTGTTCTCCAGGATGCGCAGCGGCACGGCCTGGTCGACCAGGCCGATGCGCTTCGCCTGGCGCGCATCCAGTGCGCGCCCGGTGAGCAGCATGTCCATCGCGGGGAGCGGCCCGACGCGCTTCGGCAGCCACTGCACGCCGTGCCAGGCGGGCACGATGCCGAGCATCACCTCCGGAAACGCGAAGCGCGTTTTCGGATCGTCGAGCGCGACGCGGTAGCGGCACGCGAGCGCCAGCTCGAGCCCGCCGCCCATGCAGTAGCCGTTGATCAACGCCGTGGTCGGAAACGGCAGCAGCGAAATGCGCTCGAATACGTCCCAGCCGAGCTTGGCGAAGGAAATCGCCTCTTCGGGCGACTCGAAGCGGGTGAACTCCTCGACGTCGGCGCCGGCGACGAAGCTGTCCTTCGCCGAGCGGATCACCAGACCCTTGGGCGTCAGGTCGGGGATCGCGTCGAGCGCCGCGTCGAGCTCCTCGAGCGCGCTGCGCGAGAACGTGTTGGCCGACTCGCCCTGCTTGTCGAACGTCAGCCAGACCAGGCCCTGGGGATCCTGCTCATAACGCCAGTGTGTTTGCGTCGTTTCAGTCACTGCACGGTCCATTCTGCACCCTGATTCTTGGTTGGGGAGGGGGTACGGGGGAACCGTAGGGTTCCCCTGTTCCCAGTTTGGGGGTTCTCCGGGACTTTGCCCCGGGAAACGGTAGGGATCCCTTGTTCCCATCCGTCGCACTAAACCAAGGCTGCGCTCCAGGATGGTCCCACAGCAAGGTGGGGGTACGGGGGAACCGTCAGGTTCCTCTGTTCTCATTTGAGTGCTCGTAGAGACTCATAGAGCCTCTATGAGCATCGCACCGCCCAACCCGCCGCCGATGCAGATCGACGCGATGCCGCGCTTGGCGTTGTTGCGCTTAAGCACCTTCAGCAGGTGCAGGACGATGCGCGCGCCCGAGGCACCTACTGGGTGGCCGAGCGCGACTGCGCCGCCATCGATATTGAGCTTGTCCTCGTCGAGCGCGCCAAGCGCGCCATCCAGGCCGAGCTCGTCTTTGCAGTAGCGCTCGTCCTTCCAGGCCGCAAGGCAACCGAGAACTTGTGCGGCGAACGCCTCGTTGATCTCCCAGTAATCGAGATCGTTCAGCCCGAAGCCGTGACGCTTGAGGATCGGCGTGGACGCATGCACTGGGCCGAGGCCCATCTGCGCAGGGTCGAGCCCCGCCCACTCGGAGTCGACGATGCGCCCAATCGGCTCGAGACCGTGGCGGCGGACCGCCTCCTCGGAGGCGAGGATCAACCATGCGCCGCCGTCGGTGATCTGCGAACTGTTGCCGGGCGTGACGTTGCCGAACTTGCGGTCGAAGAACGGCTTGAGCTTGGCGAGATTTCCCATCGACGAGTCGCGCCGCACGCCGTCATCCAGCGGGAAAACGTTGCCGTCGCGGTCGTACACTGCCTCGAGCTCGCCGCCGCCGGGCGCGAGCGGACCCGTGTCCTGCGCGCGCGCAACGCGCTGGTGGCTGCGCACCGAAAAGGCGTCCATCTGCTCGCGCGTGATGCCGAAGCGGTACGCGAGGTTCTCCGCGGTCTGGCCCATCAGCAGCCCGACGATCGGGTCGGTGAGACCCTTCATGATGCCGATCACCGGGGCGAGCAGCGAGGCGAGCGGGAGCCTGGCGAACTGCAGCGCCTTTTTGCCGGCGCCCCGTGCCGCGGCGAGGTTCGCGAACCACAGCACCATGGCGTCGGAGTAGAGCAACGGCGCGCGCGAGAGCGCATCGACGCCGCCCGCCAGCACCAGCTCAGAGCGTCCGGCGAGGATGTTGTTGATGCCCGAGTCGAGCGCTTGCATGCCCGAAGCGCAGTTGCGCATCACGGTCCAGCCCGGCACTTTCTTGCCGCAGCCCATGCGCAGCGCGACCACGCGGCCGATGTTCACCTCGTCGACCGAGGGCGCCGCGCAGCCGAGAATCACCTCGTCGAGCTCGTCAGGTGCGAACTTCTGCCGCAGCAGCAGCGCGCGTCCCGCCTGCGTGGCAAGGTCGCCCGCCGCGAAGGGGCCCGGGCGGTTCTTGGCTTTCAGGAACGGCGTGCGGGCGCCGTCGATGACATAAATCGGATTGGCGTAGGGGCTGCCCATGAGAGTCGATCCTCCGTAGTACTTTCGCCGTGCGCCAGCGCTTGCGACCCTCGCCCATGCAGCAGGGGCGCTACCGCTCGCGCCGCGCCGCTCGTCGTTACGCCGCCGCTTTCGCGGGACGCTGCTCTTCGCGGGCGAGCTTCTCCAGCGACTCGGCGCGACCGTAGTCCTGCGGGAAGTCGTCCACCTTGATCACGTCCTTGCGCAGCGCTTCCTTGCGTTGCCACGCCGACAATTCCTCGGCGCTAATGATGCCCTTGTCGCGCGCGAGCGCGGCCGTATCGACCCCGGAGTGCGGCGCCAAGGTGCCCGCCTTCACGGCCTCGCGCAGCTTCTTCTCGATCGGCTCGCATTGCACCGTGGCGAGGAAGGCGGCCTCGAGCACGCCGGTCGCGTCACTCTGGTCCTTGGGCAAGTACATGCCTTCGGTAAGGCGGTCGCGCGCTGCGCCGGGCTCGAGCACTAAAATGGCGCTGCCGGTGTTGTGGCGGTCCTTCGGCGGGCGGAACGGCGTGCCGATCGGGAACACCACCCAGCGCAGGATCCAGCGCAAGGGCTTGACCGGAAAGTTGGAGTAGATGGCGTCGATCGCCTGCTGCGCCTGCCACAACGCGTCGCGCACCGACCAGTGAAGCAGCGGCAGGTCGGCCTGCTGGCGGCCCTGGTCCTCGTAGCGTTTGAGCGTCGCCGAGACCAGATACATCATCGAAAGCACATCCCCGAGGCGCGCCGAGATTTTTTCCCTGCGCTTGAGCGCACCGCCCATCGCCATCATCGACATGTCGGCAAGAAAGGCGAACGCCGCCGAAAGGTGGCCAACGCGCTGGTAGTACCGCGCGGTCTCGGGCGCGGCGCCGGCCGGCACCGGCGCGAGGCGCGATCCGCTAAGCCCGTGGACGAAGGCGCGCGCGCCGTTGCCGACCACGTGGCCGACGTGTGAGGTGAACGCGTCGTCGAACTCGTTCGCCGCCTCTTCGCCCTGCATCTCCTTCGCCGCGTGCATCTCGCGCAGCACGTAGGGATGGCAGCGGATTGCGCCCTGGCCGAAGATGATCAGGCTCCTCGTCAGAATGTTTGCACCCTCGACGGTGATGCCGACCGGCGTGATCTGGTAGCCGCGGCCGACCCAGTTGTTCGGCCCCAGGCAGATGCCCTTGCCGCCATGGATGTCCATCGCGTCGTCGACGACTTTGCGCGCTCGCTCGGTCATGTGGTACTTGGCGATCGCCGAGATCACTGCGGGCTTCTCGCCGGCGTCGACTGCGCCGGCGGTCATGACGCGCGTGGCGTCCATCATGTAGCAGTTCGCCGCGATGCGCCCGAGCGCCTCTTCGACGCCCTCGAGCTTGCCGATCGGGGTGCGGAACTGGCTGCGCACGCGCGCGTAGGCGCCGGTAAAGCGCGCCAGCGCCTTGGCACCGCCCGCCGATGAACTCGGCAGCGAAATCGAGCGCCCCGCGGCCAGGCAATGCATCAGCATCATCCAGCCCTTGCCGGCGTAGTTCTTGCCGCCGATGATCCACTCGAGCGGCATGAACACATCCTTACCGGAGTTCGGTCCGTTCTGGAACGCGCCGTTCAGCGGCAGGTGGCGCCGTCCGATGTTTACCCCTCGAGTATCTGTTGGCACGAGCGCGCAGGTGATGCCGAGGTCCTCCTCATCGCCAAGCAGGTGCTCGGGGTCGTATAGCCGAAACGCGAGGCCAAGCAGCGTCGCCACTGGTCCGAGCGTGATGTAGCGCTTATCCCAGGTGACGCGCATGCCGAGCACTTCCTTGCCCTGCCATTCGCCCTTGCACACCAATCCGTAGTCCGGGATCGAGGCGGCGTCCGAACCCGCCTCGGGGCTGGTGAGCGCGAAGCACGGAATCTCCTGGCCCTTGGCGAGGCGCGGCAGGTAGTAGTCCTTCTGCGCGTCGGTGCCGAAAGCGAGCAGCAGCTCCGCCGGCCCGAGCGAGTTGGGCACCATGACGGTCACTGCGCCGGTATTAGAGCGTGTCGAGAGCTTCATCACTACCGCCGAGTGCGCAAGCGCCGAAAAGCCGAGCCCGCCGTACGCCTTCGGGATGATCATGCCGAGGAAGCCGTGGTCCTTGATGAACTGCCAGACCTTGGGCGGCAGATCGTAGCGCTCGTGCGTGATCTCCCAGTCGTCGAGCATCGCGCACAGCTCGTCGCAGGGCCCGTCGACGAATGTCTGCTCCTCCGCGCTCAGCTTCGGCTCGGGTGTGGCGAGCAGCTTGTCCCAGTCGGGCCGGCCCGAGAAAAGGTCCGCGTCCCACCACACGGTGCCTGCTTCGATCGCGTCCTTCTCGGTGTGCGACATGTCGGGCAAGATCCTGCGGTACAGGGCGAGCACGCGGTCGGTGATCCACCTGCGCCGCAGCGGCACGAAGTTGAGCACCACGGCGAGCGCGATGACCGCGGCCCACAGGATCAGATTGGTGAACCAGCCCAGTTCGGCGGCCGAGGACAGGTACGCGGCCAGCACGGCGCCGCCGACCGTCCACAACACAAGCTGCAGCTGGAAGTAGCCCAGCACAAGAATCGTGGCGAAGGCGACCAGGACGAAGGTGAGCATCGGGTGTCTCCCGCGATGAGGTTTGTCAGGCAACCTTGCGCACGTTGGCGCGCCCGGGCAGCGGCGCGAGCAGCCCGCCGGCAAGGAAGGCGGTTAGCCGATCCTCGAGCAGGCGAGCGTCGTAGCGGTCCTCGGGCTTGCAGCCGGCGATCAGTTGCACGGTGTCGGTCGCCGCGAGCGTATAGGCAAGTGTGCCGAACATGAAATGCATGCGCCACACCAGCTCGTCGTGCGGCACGTCGGGCAGCGCGCGCAGGAAGGCCGCCTTGTAGCGTTCCATGGCCGGCGCGTAAAGCTGGCCGATGAGGGCGCGAATCTGCTTGGTCGGGTCGGTGTAAGTGCGCCCGAGCAGGCGGATGAAGTTGCGCCCGCCGCCGCGCAGGTCCGCGATCATGCGCAGGCTTGTGCCAAGGAAGGCGCGAATGATCGCCTCGGGCGCGAGCGACGCGTCGCCTGCGGCCTGCTCCAGCCGCTCGAGCACGGCGATGCGCTCCGCGTTCATCGGGTCGAGCCTGCGGCGAAACAGCGCCTCGATCAGCGCGTCCTTCGATCCAAAGTGGTAGTTGACCGCGGCGAGGTTGACCTCGGCCTCGGCGGTCAGCTGGCGCATCGAGGTGCCCTCGAAGCCGTGCCGCATGAACAGCGCCTCGGCGGCATCGAGAATCCGGGTGCGGGTTTCGTGCTGGGGCTTGATCGAGCGCAGCGGCATGGCGGGCCCTTGCCGGAGTTAAACGAACGTTTGAATGTTAACAGCGGTGCGGCGCAGGGTCAATCGCAAACGCGCGCGCTGTTCGCGGGCATCACGTTGTGCGAGGCTTGGGCGCTCGGGGAAACGGTCGCGACGATGAATGGAACGGCGCTGCTCGCACTGATCTTGCTGTCGATGGCGTGGCTGTTGTTCGTCTTTGGTGCGGCGTTGAACCTGCGCACATGGCGGGCGGCGCGGCGCGCAAAACAGGGTGAATTGGTGCCTGCCGGCATACCGTTTCTTCCCGGCGCGGTCGGCTCGCTCGCTGCGTTTTTCAGCGTCTCGGCATTGATCAAGTTCGGTCACGACGTGCCCTGGCCGTGGCTGTGGGTGCTCCTGCCGCTGTTCCTCGATGCCTACGGGTTGGGCGGAATCGTCCTCGCACTGCTCGGCTTCGCGCGGCGCGGCGCGGACGGCAAAGCGGATTAGAATGCGGACCTTTTTGCCGGAGGCACGGCGTTGAGACACCACGATATGGCGCAACCGCGGCGGCTCTCCGGGGGCGAGTGGCGCGTGCTCGCGAGCCTCGCGCCCTACCTGTGGGAGTACCGCGGGCGGGTGCTGGCGGCGCTCGCCTGCCTGGTGGCGGCAAAGTTCACCAATGTCGGCGTGCCGCTCGTGATGAAGGAGGTGGTCGACGGGCTCGATGCGCGCACCGCGGTGCTCGCGGTGCCGGCAGCGCTGCTGGCAATCTACGGCCTGCTGCGCTTCTCGACGACCTTGTTCGCCGAACTGCGCGACGTTGTGTTCGTGCGCGTGGCGCAGCGCGCCATCCGGCGCGTGGCGCTCGAGGTGTTCCGCCACCTGCACAGCCTGTCGCTGCGCTTCCATCTCGATCGCCAGACTGGCGGCATGACGCGCGACATCGAACGCGGCTCGCGCGGCATCTCGACGCTGCTCTCGTATCTGCTGTTCTCGATCCTGCCGGTGATCCTCGAGTTTGCGCTGGTGGCGGCGGTGCTGATCGGCAAGTTCGACTGGCGCTTCGCGGCACTTACCTTCAGCGCCGTGGCGTTGTACCTCACCTTCACGATCCTGATCACCGAATGGCGCACCGCGATCCGGCGCCAGGCGAACGAGCTCGATTCCAAGGCCAACACGCGCGCCGTCGACAGCCTGCTCAACTACGAGACGGTGAAGTACTTCGGCAACGAGGAATTGGAGGCGCGGCGCTACGACGAGCAGCTGCGCGGGTACGAGGCGGCCGCGGTGAAGACCGAGGCCTCGCTCGGGCTGCTCAACATCGGCCAGGCCCTGATTATCGCGCTCGCGGTCTCGGCGCTGATGTTCCTGGTGGCCGAGGGCGTGGTGGCGGGAAGCTTCACGCTCGGCGACCTGGTTCTGGTGAACGGGCTGCTGATCCAGCTCTACATCCCGCTCAACTTTCTCGGCATGGCCTACCGCGAGATCAAGCAGGCGCTGATCGACATGGACAAAATGTTCCGCCTGCTCGCCGAGCACCGCGAGGTGCAGGACCGCGACGGTGCCCCCGAGCTCCCGGCAGGGCCGGCGACGGTCGAGTTCCACGCGGTCGATTTCCACTACGAAAAGAACCGCCAGATCCTGCACTCGGTGAGTTTCACGATCGATGCGGGCGAGACCGTGGCGGTAGTGGGCCACTCCGGCTCAGGCAAGTCGACGCTGGCGCGGCTCCTGTACCGCTTCTACGACGTGAGCGGTGGGGCGATCCTGGTGAGCGGGGCCGGCATCCGCGACGTGATGCAGCAATCGCTACGCGCGGCGATCGGCATCGTGCCGCAGGATACGGTGCTGTTCAACGACACGATCCGCTACAACATCCGCTACGGCCGGCCCGAGGCGAGCGACACCGAGGTTGAGGACGCGGCGCGCGCGGCCCACATCCACGATTTTATCGCCAGCCTGCCGGCGGGCTACGACACCCCAGTCGGCGAGCGCGGCCTGAAGCTATCGGGCGGCGAAAAGCAGCGCGTGGCGATCGCGCGTGCGCTGCTCAAGAATCCGCGCATCCTGATCTTCGACGAGGCCACCTCGGCGCTCGATTCGAAAGCCGAGAAGGCGATCCAGGCCGAACTCGATCGCATTTCTCAGGGCAGAACCGCGTTGGTCATCGCACATCGTTTGTCTACTGTTATGGATGCGGACCGCATCCTCGTGATGCAGCAGGGGCGCATCATCGAGCGCGGCACGCACCGGGAATTGCTTGCTGCAGGAGGCGAGTACGCGCGCATGTGGGCGCTGCAGCGCCAGGCGGCAGAGGCCGAGGCGGTGCTCGAGCAGGCGCAGGCGGCCTAAAGTCACTCCGGCCACCGGCAATAAGTCACACCACCTCTACTAATGCCTTAGAAACCTGAGACATGACGTTAATTTTACTTGCAAATTTCTGCCGTCCTGAGATAACCTGCGAAACCCTCGAAGCACTCCGAAGAACCCCCATCATGGAACAAGCCGAAAGAAGGCTTCATTCGCTCGAAAAGATCGTTGCCACCACGGCACTCGTGGCAGTGCTCGCGCTGAGCATCGGCTTTGCGCAGGCGGCCGGGCCGACAAAAAAGGCCCAGGATCAGATGCTTTCGGAGCTGCACAGCGGCCAGGCTGACATGGTAAAGCTGCGCTCCTCGGTCGCGCTCGTGCAGGACGCCTCGACCGGCGAGACGATCCTCGACAAGAACTCGGATGTGGTGTTGCCCATCGCCTCGATCACCAAGCTGATGACCGCGATGGTGGTGCTCGACGCCGAGCTCGACCTGGATGAAGAGATCAAGCTCGCACGCGAGGACGTGGATCGGCGCAAGGGCACAAAGTCGCGCCTGCGCACCGGCCTGGTGCTGACGCGCGATGACCTGCTGCTGCTCTCACTGATGGCCTCGGAAAACCGCGCCGCGGCCGCGCTCGGACGCAGCTATCCGGGGGGCATCGAGGGTTTCGTCGCCGCAATGAACGAGAAGGCGCACTCGATCGGCATGCTGGACTCGCACTTCGTCGACTCGACCGGCCTGTCCTCGGGCAACGTGGCGAGCGCGCAGGACCTCGCGCGGCTCGTGACCGCCTCGTATCAGTATCCACTGATCCGCGAGTACTCGACGCGCGAGCGCGGTGAGGTTAAGGTCCGCAAGCGCCGCCTCGCCTACGTCAACACCAATAACCTGGTGCGCAGTTCCAAGTGGAACGTCGAGCTCTCCAAGACCGGCTATATCAGCGAAGCCGGCCGTTGCCTGGTGATGCGCGTGCAGATGGCCTCCAAGCACCTGGTCGTGGTGCTGCTCGATTCGTGGGGCAAGTACTCGCGGATCGGCGACGCCAAGCGCATCCGCAAGTGGCTCGAGAGCAGCGCCCTCGCCGAACCGCGCAGCTAGGGTCCGTTCGGTTTTACGGCGCCGCGATCCCGGCCGGAAACTTCCTCGACGACGTCGTCGCAGGCCTGTCGGGGCCGCAAAAAGCGCTGCCCCCGAAGTACTTCTATGATGCCGAAGGCAGCCGCCTGTTCGAGCGCATCTGCCGGCTGCGCGAGTACTACCCGACGCGCGCCGAGCTCTCGCTCACGCGCGCCCACCTCGAGGAGATCGCGCGCTTTGCAGGTGCGCGCTGCGAGCTGGTCGAGTACGGCAGCGGCGCGAGCACCAAGACGCGGCTGCTGATCGAGCGGCTGCGGCCGGCGCGCTACGTCCCGGTGGACATTTCCGAGCCGGCGCTCAGGCTCGCCGCGCGGCGGCTCTCGCGCGAATTCCCCTGGCTCGAGATGGCTGCAGTGGTGGGCGATTTCTCGCGACCCCTCAAGCTGCCGCCGCTGCGCGGCGGCAGGGCACGGCGGCGCGTGGCGTACTTTCCGGGCTCGACTATTGGCAACCTGACCTCCGAGGAGACCGAGGCGTTCCTGCGCATGACGCGCGCACAGGTTGGAGCGCGCGGCGCAATGCTCGTCGGCGTCGACCTGAAAAAGGATCCAAATCTGCTGCACGCGGCCTACAACGACGCGCGTGGCGTCACCGCGGCGTTCAACCTCAACCTGCTCGCGCGCATCAATCGAGAGCTGGCTGGCGACTTTGATCTGCGGCGCTTCCGCCACTACGCCTTCTTCAACGCCTCGCTCGGTCGGATCGAGATGCATCTCGTATCGCTCTCGCGTCAGAGCGCGAGAGCTGGCCAGCAGCGCTTCGAGTTTGAGGCGGGCGAGACCATCCACACCGAGAATTCCTACAAATATTCAGTCGAGGAATTCCGCGCCATCGCCGAGGAGGCGGGCTTCGAGGGCAGAAAGGTGTGGCTCGACCGTCGCGGCCTCTTTAGCCTGCACGGCTTAACGGCAGCGTAGCCGCGGCGTGCTTTTCCAGACGTTGGGCATTGCGATGCGACACGAAGTGTCGCATCGCAATGCAGCGTTATTCTTTCCTGCCTACGCCACGCCGATGCGGGCGACGGGCTGGCGGTGGCCGATGGTGTGCGAGACGCGATCGGCGGTCTCCTTGATCAGCGGGCCCCACTGCGTTTTCATGCGATCCGCCGGTGTGGAAAGCGACAGCGTCGCGACCAGCCGCCCGGTGTCGTCGCGCAGGCCGGCGGCGACGCAGCGCACGCCGATCTCCGCTTCCTCGTTGTCGATGGCGTAGCCCTGGCGCTGGGCGCGTTCGAGATCGCGCTCTAGCAGCGCGATGCTAGTCAGTGTGTTCTTCGTGTGCGGCGCGAGCCCGGTGCGCTTGGCGTAATCGCGCAACTTTGCGAAGCCATCCTCGAGCAGGAACAGTTTGCCGGCGGCGGTGATGTGCAGCGCGGCTCGGGCACCGATCACATGCACCACGCGCATCGCCGAGCGGCCGGACGAGGTTCGCTCCACGTAGACGATCTCGTCGTCCTGGCGCACCGATAAATTGACCGTCTCGCCGGTCTGCGCATGCAGTTCTCGCATAATCGGCAGCGCCAATTCGCGTACGCTGATACGCGCCTTCACCGTATTGCCAAGCTCGAGCAGCCGCAGCCCGAGACGGTAGCTGCCGGGCTCGACGCGGTCGACCAGCCGGTCGGCCGCCATCGCCGCGAGAATCCGGTGCGCCGTCGAAGGGTGCAGCCCCGTGTACTGCGAGATCTGCTTAAGGCCAAGCGGCTCCGGGTGCTGCGACAGCACATCGAGCAGCTTCATCATGCGCTCGATGACCTGGATGGGGCTTTTCTGATTCGGCTTTGCGGGCGGCATGCTGCTGTGCATAAAATCGGTCGAAGGGTGAATCTTATCTCACGATGTGAAATGGTGCGAGGGGGCGCGTGATACCATCGCCCCGGTGCTTCCCGCTGATTCCAGAAGCAAAACCCGCCATTCATGCGCGTCGGCCTGCTCGTCACCTGTCTGGTTGACCTGATGCGGCCACGCATCGGTTTCGCGGCGCTGAAGCTCCTCGCGCAGGTCGGCTGCGAAGTAGTCGTGCCGGCAACTCAGACCTGCTGTGGCCAGCCGGGCTGGAACTCGGGCGAGCGCAGCTCGGCGCGCTCGCTTGCCGAGAAGCTTATCGGCGAGTTCGAGGTCTGCGACTACCTGGTCGCGCCCTCAGGCTCCTGCGCCGGCATGATCAAGACGCACTACAAGGATCTGTTCGAGGGCGAAGGCGCGTGGCTCGCTCGCGTGGACGCGCTCGCCTCGAGGACCTACGAGCTCACCGATTTCCTGACCAACGTGGCGCGCGTGGAGCAGGTACCGGGCGCGTTTGCCGGCCGCGTCACCTATCACGATTCATGCGCGGGACTGCGCGAGCTCGGTGTCAAGCTGCAGCCGCGCGCACTGCTCGCCAGGATGCCGGGCGTGAATCTTGTGGAAATGAACGACTGCGAGGTGTGCTGCGGCTTCGGCGGCACTTTCTCGGTGAAGTTCGGCGAAATTTCGGCAGCGATGGCCGAGACCAAGTGTGCGAACATCGCCGCCACCGACGCCGACGCCGTGGTGCTGGGGGACCTGGGCTGCATGCTGAACATCGAAGGGCGCCTGAGGCGTCGCGGCGACGCGAAGACCCGCGTGCTGCACGTTGCCGAGATCCTCGCCGGGGAGGCTTGATGCAGCTCCAGTCGATGCACTTCCAGGCGCGCGCGCACAAGGCGCTCGCCGACCAGAAGCTCCAGAGCGTGATGCAGCGTTTCGGCAGCGGCTTTGTCGAGAAGCGCGCCGCGGCGCGCGCGGAACTCGGCGTCGAGCTGTTCGAGTCGCTACGCACGGTCGGCGCCGGCATTCGTGACCGCAGTCTCGAAAATCTCGACGTCTGGCTGCAGCGCTTCGAGGAGGAGGCGACGCGGCGCGGCGCCACCGTTTTGTGGGCCGAGGACAGCGCCGAGGTGCGCAAGCTGGTGCTCGAGATCGTGGCCAAGCACGGCCTGAAGAAAGCAATCAAGTCAAAGTCGATGGTTTCCGAGGAGGCGAGCCTGAACGAGGCGCTCGAGGCGAACGGCGTGACGCCGGTCGAGACCGATCTCGGCGAGTACATCATCCAGCTCGCCAAGGAGCCGCCCTCGCACATCATCGCGCCGGCGATCCACAAGGACCTGCAGCAGGTCGCGGATCTGTTCATGGAGCACCACCAGCGCCCGCGTCTCGAGGACATCGGCGAACTGACGCGCGAGGCGCGCCTCATGCTGCGCGAGCATTTTCTCACCGCGGATCTGGGACTCTCGGGCGGCAACTTCCTGATCGCCGAGACCGGCTCGGTGGCGATCGTCACCAACGAGGGCAACGGCCGCATGGTTACCACGATACCCAAGGTGCACGTGGCGATCACCGGCATCGAGAAGGTGCTGCCGACGCTGGAGGACTTCGCATCGCTGATGCGGTTGCTGCCGCGCTCGGCAACCGGGCAGGCGATTTCCAACTACGTCTCGCTGCTCACGGGTCCGCGCGCCTCGGCCGACCGCGACGGCGCCGAGCACATGTATTTCATCCTGGTCGACGGCGGGCGCACCGAGCTGGTGGGGAGCGACATGCAGGAGATGCTGCGCTGCATACGTTGCGGCGCGTGCATGAATCATTGTCCGGTGTACCAGACCGTCGGCGGCCACGCCTACGGCTGGGTGTACCCGGGGCCAATGGGCTCGGTGCTGACGCCGGTCTACAATGGCATCGAGAACGCGCTCGATCTGCCGCAGGCGGCGACACTGTGTGGCGCGTGCCACGTCGCGTGTCCGGTGAAGATTCCGCTGCCCGAGCTGCTGAGGAAGCTCCGCGAAAGGCAGATGCAGGCGAATTTGCGGCCATGGAGCGAGCGCGCCGGCCTCTGCGCATGGGCTTTTGCGGCGCGCCGGCCGTGGCTCTACGCTCTCCTGACCCGCATCGCGGTGCGCGTCATGAAGCTGATGGGCGGCGCCAAGGGCAGCATCTCGAGGCTGCCGCTCGGCTCGGGCTGGACGCTCGGGCGCGAGATGCCGGCGCCCGAAGGCAAGACCTTCCGCGAGCTGTACGCGCGGCGCGTGCGCCGCGCGAGCTAGGGCCCGCGCCGGCGCGCTGGCAGCACGAGGCGGCGCCCTTCGGCGAGCCAGGCGGTCATCTCGTCGGCCGGCATCGGCCGCGCGAGGTAGAAGCCCTGCACCTGGTCGCAGCCGTGCTCGGCGAGAAACGCGAGCTGCTCGGCGGTCTCTACGCCTTCGGCGATGACCTTGAGTCCCAGGCTTTGCGCCATCGAGATCACGGCGCGCGTGATGGTCATGTCGTCCGCGTCGCGCGGGATATCGTGCACGAAGCAACGGTCGATCTTCAGCGCATCGAACGGAAAGCGCTTCAGGTAGGTCAGGCTCGAGTAGCCGGTGCCGAAATCGTCGATCGACAGGCGCACACCAAGCGACTTGAAGAATTCGAGCGTGCGCGCCGCCTCCTCGAGATCGGCCATCAACGAGCTCTCCGTGATCTCGAGGTCGATCAGCTCCGGGGCAACGCCGTGTGCATCCAGCATGCGGCGCACCTCCTGTTCGAAGCTCTTGGCGCGGAACTGGCGCGCCGAGAGATTGACCGCCACCGGAACCGGCGCGAGGCCGGCCTCACGCCAGCGCGCGATCTGCGCGCACACCGTATCGAGCACCCAGCTACCGGCGGGCACCACCAGGCCGGTTTCCTCGAGCAGCGGCAGGAACTCCGCGGGCGAGACCAGGCCGCGCTCCGGATGCTGCCAGCGCAGCAGTGCCTCGACCCCCGTGACCTCGCCGCCCGTGACGCTTGCGATCGGCTGGTAGTAGACCAGAAACTCGTTGCGCGCGAGCGCGCCGCGCAGCGCGTGCTCCATGCTCAGCATCTCGAGCGCGCGCGCGTTCATTTCGCGGGTGTAGAACTGATAGCTGTTGCGTCCGATTTCCTTGGCGCGGTACATCGCCGTATCGGCATTGCGGATCAGCGTGTCCTGATCGGTGCTGTCGTCCGGGTACAGCGTCACTCCGATGCTCGCGGTCACGTAGAGGCTGCGACCCTCGAGCGCAAACGGCTCCTTGAACGCGGCCATGAGCTTCTGCGCGATGAGACTCGCGTCATGCGCGCCGGTGGCGAGGCCGGTGAGCACCAGCGCGAACTCGTCGCCCCCCAGCCGGCCTACGGTGTCGTCGCCGCGCACCGCCTGCACCAGTCGCTCCGCGACCTGCTGCAGCAGCTGATCGCCCACCGAATGACCGAGCGTGTCGTTCACGTTCTTGAAGCGGTCGATGTCGATGAACATGACACCGACGGTCCAGCGGTTGCGCTTTGCCTGCGCGAGCGCCTGCTTGAGCCGGTCGTAGAACAGCACCCGGTTGGGCAACCCGGTGAGCACGTCGTTGTGCGCCAAGTGGCGCAGCTGCTCCTCGGCCTGCTTGCGCTGGATGAACTGGCCGATCTGGCTGCCGAGCGAAGCGGTGAGCGCGGGCAAGTACTCGTCGGGCTTGCGCACCCCCGGACCGAAGAATTCGAGCATCGCGATCGGCCCGCCGGCGCCGCTGATCGGGAACACGTAGCCGTTCCCGAGACCCAGCTTGCGGCAGCTCGGCGCGCGCCGGAAGCCGGGCAGCTGCGCCACGTCGGTAATCCACACCGTGCGCCGCTCCTGCCAGGCAACCGACAGGAAGCTGCCCTGCGCGGTGTAGACCATCTTCTCCCAAAGCAGGCGGTCCTCTGGATCGAACTGCATCTCCCGCGCGCTCCAGAAATGCGTGCGCACCAGCATCCCATCGCGGGTGTTCCAGCTCCAGGACGCGCCGTAGGTCCAGCCCGTCGTCTCGCAGATCGCGCGGATGACGCGCGGCATCGCCTGGTCGATGCTCTCCGACTCGGCGAGCGCGTTGGTCACTGCGTGCACCATCGCGCGCCGGCGCGCCGACTCGGTGCGCTCGGTGATGTCCGTGGCGACGCCGCGATAGCCCTTAAACGCGCCCTTCGCGTCGAACAGCGGCTTGCCGACCACCTGCACGTAGTGCGTTTCGCCGTCGTCGCCGATGCGGCGCAGCAGCAGGTCCTTGAACGGCTGGCGCGCCTCGAGCACCTTGCGATGCTCCTCCCACGTGGTGTTCGCCGGCTCGGTATTGGGCAGCTCCCAGCGCGTCATGCCGAGGTGGATGTCGCGGGAGATGCCGCCGTACGCCGCGGTGGGCGAGACCACGTCGACAAAGCGCAAGTTCTCGTCCTGCTCCCAGGACCAGTCGGACGACATGGCCGTCAGATCGCGGAAGCGCTCCTCGCTCTCGCGCAGGGCCGCCTCGGCCTGTAGGTGCGCGGCGCGATCGCGCAGCGCGCCGATGCCGAAGGCGACGTTGTCCGCGAGCGCGCCGAGCAGCGCCACCTCGTCGTCGTCGAAGGCGTCCGGCTCGCGCGCGTAGATCGCGAGCGCGCCGATGGGCTCGCCGCGCAATTTCAGCACCAGCATGATCGAGGAACGGTAGCCGTGCTGCCGTGCACGCTCCTGGCGCTGCGGATAGTTGCGCTCCTCCAGGATGTTGCGCGCCACATACCGCTCGCCGGTGGCGATCACGCCTCCGATCGCGCTCCTGCCGGGGCCCTCGCCCCAGGACAGGCCTTCATCGTACGGTCGGGCGCCGTCGTCGAAGCCGGCCCAGGCGAGTGCGCGAATCGACTTCGCCGCGTCGTTCACTTTGTAGCCGATCCAGGCCAGGCGGTAGCTGCCCGCGTCAACCACGATGCGACACATCTCGCGCAACAGCGCCTGCTCGTCCTCGGCCTGAACCAGCGCCTGGTTGGTCTCGGTGAGCACGCGCTGCGCCCGGCGCGCACGCGCGAGGCGCGGGTCGATGCGCTCGCCGTCGTCGGCGCGCGTCTCCGGGAGCGGAGCGCCCGCGGTTCGGGCCGGGATCACGGACGATGCCATGGCGGGGTCAACGATAGCGCGGATCGCCCGCCGCCGGAATGGAGAAATTCTTGTTTTTTCGGAGAATTATCGGGGCTCCGGCGCCTCCGGACGCGCCGCGAAGGCATCGCACCATGCCTCGATCGCGCGGCGCATCGCCTCCGGCTGCTCGGTCGGAATCCAGTGGCGCGCCTCGATCTGCACTAGTTCCATGCCGCGCAGGGCACGCAGCCGGCGCGCCGCGATCTTAGGGTCGCTCAAGGCGGCGCCGCGCGACAGCATGACGAGGCTCGGGATGCGAAGTTTGGCGAGATCGGGCAGCGGAGCGGTCACTGCGAGCAGATCCTGCAGGTAGATCGCGCTCGGCAGGCTCTTAAGATCCTCCCAGGGCGAGGCGTACTTGGCTTCCGGAAAGGCGGCGCCGGAATGCGCTTCGCGATCGAGCGCTTCAAGATCGAGCGTTTCGAGCCGCCGGCGGTAGAGGCCAATCGCGTTGGCGGCGCGCACGGCGAGCACCACCGGGACGATTAGCGGGCTCAACCGCGCGGCCCGTGCCAGCGTGCCGGCCAGCGCCTCGCGGAACATCGGCTCGATCAGCACCAGGCCCGCGGTCGATTGCGGCGCGCGCCGCGCGAACCACAGTGCCACGTTGGCGCCCAGGCAGTGCCCTGCAATAACGGCGGGCGGCGCGCCCTCGGCGCACAGGATCGCGGCGAGATCCTCGCACCAGATCTCCATGCCGACGCGGCCGCGCCAGGCTGAGCCGCCGTGCCCGCGCAGGTCGAGGCGCAGGATGTCCCAGCGCTCCCGCAGGTGGGTCTTCGAGATGAATGCCCACCAGCGCGTCAGGTTGCTCGCCAGGCCGTGGATCAGCACCAGCGTGCGGCGCGGCGCGCCCGGGCGCCACAGCCGGTAGGCGATCGACGCGCCTTCGGCGGTGCGGAAGCTTCGCTCGATTTCGCTCATCGTCGTCAGAGGCGCGCGTGCAGCTTGCGCCGCAGCGCGCGCATCAGAAAACGCGCCGGATCGATCGCGTCGGCGAGTCCCCCCTCTAGCGGCAACGGATCGCCCTCGATCTCGCTCGCCACGAGCTCGGCCACAAGCGAGGCCCACACCAGTCCGCGAGAACCATAGGCAAAGGCCGCGTACACACCCGGCATGCGCGGCACGAAGCGCAGCCGTGCGCGCGCCACCTCGACGGCGCGCGCGAGCACCGCGCGCTCGTCGGCCAGCGCGCCGCCGATTGGTAGCCGGTCGCCGCTCACGGTGCGAAACGCCACGCGCCCGTCAAGCGCGCCCGGATCGAGGGCGGCCGCGGCGCCCGGCAGAATGCGCGCTAGGCGCTCGAGGTTGCCGGCGTGGCTCTCGGCGCGCAGTTCCGGGTCGTCGTCGTCGAAGTCGTAGCTTGCCCCCACGACGCAGCGCCCTTCGATCGACGGCAGCACCATACCGCTTCGCAGCACCACGGCGTGGGGCGCCTCGATCCGCTCGGCGGGGACGTACGTGAGCTGGCCGCGCACGCGGCGCACTCGCAGGTGCTTCGAGGGCGCGAGCCGCAGCGCGTCGGCGGCGTTCGCCAGCACCACCACCGGCGCCTCGGCGATCGCCGCGCCTTGCGCGTCGCGCACCAGCCACGCGCGGTCGGTGCGCTCGAGCGCCGCCGCCTCGCGCCCGTAGTGCAGTTTCAGCGCTTCGCCGCAGCGCTCGAGCTGGGCGCGCACCACGCTCGCCGGCCGGATCCAGCCCGATTCGGGAAACCACAGTCCGCCGGCAGCGACTCCGATCCCCGCATGCGCGCTCGCTTCCTCGCGCGTCGCGTACTGCGCGAATTCGGGCGGCAAGCCGAGCGCGGCGAGCGCCGCGCGCTGCGCCGCATCCTGCGAATCGCTGCGCGCAAGCTGCAGCACGCCGCAACGGTCCCAGCGCAGCGGCGCGCCCGCCGCCTCGAGCTCGCTCCAGTTCGCGAGCGCTGCGAGGAAACCAGCGCGGGTGAGGCGCGCGAGCACGCTGTCGTCAGGCGTGACCACCGGATGGAAAGTTCCGGCATGGTTGCCCGAGGCCTCCTGCGCAGGCCCGGCATGGCGCTCGACGAGCGTCACGCCCCAGCCGCGTGCCGCGAGCCGCTCGCAGACCGCGGCGCCGGCAAGGCCCGCGCCGATCACCACCGCCTCGCGCCGCGCGGGCGGCGCTGACGGCTCAGGCGCCGCGCGCAGCGGCGCGAAGCGTGCGACCAGCATCTCGCGCTTGTGTCCAAAGCCGGGCCGCGTCTCGATTTCGAAACGCGCCGCCTTGAGCGCCTTGCGCACTGGCGCAGCGGCGCTCCAGGTCGCCGCGCTCGCGCCCGGCGCGCACAGCCGTGCGATGCGCCGCAGCGCTTCCACCGACCACATCTCGGCGTTACGCTCCGGCGCGAAGCCGTCGAGGTATATCGCGTCGGCCGCAAGGCGCAGACCCGTGAGCGCCGCCGCAATGTCGCCGAAGTAGAGCGTCAGCACCACGCGAGCGTCGTCAAAGGCGAGCCGGTGGCAGCCGGGCACCAGCATCGGCCAGCGCACGTGCAGCGCCTCGGCGAGCGGCGCGAACTCGGCATAGTGCGCGTGCAGCGCGGCAAGATCGGACCGCGCGAACGGATGCTTCTCGATCGACACGAAGTGCAGCCGCTCGCAGCGCCGCGGATCGTCGCGCCAGGCCTGCCAGGTGGCGAGGAAATTGAGCCCCAGGCCGAAGCCGGTCTCGAGCACGACGAAACGCCCGCGCCCGCCCCAGCGCGCGGGCAATCCGTTGCCGGCGAGGAACACATGGCGCGCCTGCCCCGGGCCGCCTTCGGCGCTGTGGTAGACGTCGCCGAACGATTCCGACCAGGGCGTGCCGTCCTCGGCGAAGGCGAGGCGTGCGGGGATGAGCGGCTCAGGCATCGCGGCCGAGTATATCGACGGCGGGGTTAAAATGCGGTCAGCCCCAGCGCGAAGGAGCGCACCATGAACAAGCCAGCCGATCTCAAGCTCGCCAGCGTTCCCGTCTGGATCAACGGCAAGCCGCTCGTGCCGCAGGGTCGCATGGGCGAGGTCTACAACCCGGCGAGCGGCCGCGTCGCGAAGCAGGTGCCCTACTGCGACGCGAAGATGGTCGACGCCGCAGTGAAAGCCGCGGCGTCGGCGTATCCCGCCTGGCGCGACACGCCGCCGCTCAGGCGCGCGCGCATCACGCAGAAGTTCCTCCAGCTCATGCAGCAGCACCAGCAGGGGCTCGCGCGCATCGTCACCGAGGAGCACGGCAAGACGCTGCCCGACGCGATGGGCTCGATCCAGCGCGGCATCGAGGTGATCGAGTTCGCCTGCGGCATCCCGCACCTGCTGAAGGGCGAGTTCAGCGAGGACGTCGGCTCGGGTGTCGATTGCCACACCATCCGGCAGCCGGTGGGGGTGTGCGCCGGCATCACGCCGTTCAACTTTCCGGTGATGGTGCCGCTGTGGATGTTCCCGGTGGCGATCGCCTGCGGCGACACCTTCGTGCTCAAACCCTCGGAGAAGGATCCGTCGGCCTCGATCCGCATGGCGGAGCTGTTCAAGGAAGCGGGCCTTCCCGACGGCGTGTTCAACGTCGTGCACGGCGACAAGGAAACGGTGGACGCGATCCTCGCGCATCCCGGCATCAGTGCAGTGAGCTTCGTCGGCTCGACGCCGATCGCGAAATACATCTACGAAACGGGAGCAAAGCACGGCAAACGCGTGCAGGCGCTCGGCGGGGCGAAGAATCATGCAGTGGTGCTGCCCGATGCCGACATCGAGTTTGCGGCCGATGCGCTGATCGGCGCCGGCTACGGCTCGGCAGGCGAGCGCTGCATGGCGATCAGCGCCGTGGTCGCGGTGGGCGCCGCGGCCGACCCGCTGGTCAAGCTCCTTGCAAAGAAGGCAAGAGCGATCAAGATCGGCCCGGGCGACAAGGAGGGCATGGACATGGGGCCGCTCGTCACCGGAGCGCATCGCGACAAGGTGAAGGGCTACGTCGACGCGGGCGTGAAGGATGGTGCAAGCGCCGTGGTCGACGGTCGCGGGCAGAAGGTTCCGGGGCACGAGGAGGGCTTTTTCCTCGGCACTACGCTGTTCGATCACGTCAAGCCAGAAATGAGCATTTACCGCGACGAGATCTTCGGTCCGGTGCTGGTGGTCCTGCGCGTCAACACGCTGGACGAGGCGATCGCGCTGGTGAACCGCAGCCCCTACGCCAACGGCGTGGCAATCTTCACCGAGTCGGGCGGCGCGGCGCGGCGCTTCGCGAACGAGGTGCAGGTCGGCATGGTTGGCGTGAACGTGCCGATTCCGGTGCCGATGGCGTTCTATTCGTTCGGCGGCTGGAAGAGCTCGCTCTTCGGCGACCTGCACGTGCACGGTGTCGAGGGCGTCAAGTTCTACACCCGCACCAAGGCGGTGACGACACGCTGGCCGCACCAGGACACGCCGGCGCCGGGTTTTCACATGCCGACGCTCGGCTAAGGGCGAGCTCGCAGTTCAATCCAGGCGGTAGAAGCGCGCCGCCGTGTCGTGGAACAGCTGCCGGCGTTCGCTCGCCGAGAAGCCGGCGGTCATCTTCTTGAAATCGTCGAACATGCGGCCGTAGCCGACGCGCAGGGCGTCGACTGGAAAATTCGACGCGAACATGCAGCGACTCGGGCCGAACAGCTCGATCGCCTCGAGCACCACGGCGCGGTTGCTCTCGTAATCCCACGGGGCATCGCGCAGGCACAGGCACGAGAGCTTGCAGCAGCAGTTCTCGCACGCCGCGAGCGCTCGCATGCCGCGGCGCCACAGCTCGAGCCCCGCAGAGCTGCGATCCCAGGGAAAGCCGGTGTGGTTGAGAACCACAGGGATGTCGGCGTGCATGCGCACCACCGCGGCGGCCTCCTCGAGATGCCACGGCGGAACGCGGAGATCCCAGGACAGGTTGAATTTGCGCAGCAGCCGGAATCCGGCGAGCCAGGCCGGGTCCTGCATCGAGCCCGGCGTTCCAGGGTGCATCCCGGCGGGCGATTTCGCCGTCACCGGCTTTGAGCGGATGCCGCGCACCAGGGGAAACGCCGCCTGCCGCTCGAGAATCTCCGCTGCATCCGGCGTATCGAACCAGGCGTGCGCCACGATCGCGCTCGGCATGCCGTGGCGCGCGTTCAGTCCGGTGAGCCACCGGGTTTCCTCGACCTGCTGCGCGCGCGAGCATTCAGCCTCGACGTGCACGGTCTTCACCACGTCGTGGCCGGCGGCGTCGCGCCGGTAGTCCGGCGGCAGGTAGTCACGCTTCAGGCTCGCGTACTCGCCAAGGAAAAAATCGTGCTGCGTCGCATCCTGCAGCCAGGGGTAGGCGAGCGGCCCGCCCGAGAGCTGCCACAGGTGGTGGTGCGCGTCGATAATTCTTAGCGGCTCGCTCATTTCGCTTCACCGGAGAAGGCAGGCATCCTGCCAGCCAGTTCGACGAATGCGCAACAAGCTGTTGCGCCGGCTTCGGTCGTGCTCCGGGCAAGCAGGGCCGGCGCGCGCTTTCGCCTACAATGGCGCTTTCTTCGCGGCCCGTCTCGCGCCATGTCCGTACGGCCTCTGATCGCCTGCCGGCACTGCGACCTGCTGCAGCGCGAAGCGGCATTGCCCCAGGGCGGCGTGGCACGCTGCCGGCGCTGCGACGCCGAGCTCTATCGCAGCCATCCGCGAAGCGTGGAGCGCACGCTCTCCTTCACGCTGGCGGGGGCCGTGCTGTTTGCGATCGCGAACAGCTTTCCGATCGTCGGGCTCGAGGTGCAGGGCGTGCACAACGCGTCGACCCTGATCGGTGCGGTGCGCTCGCTCTGGGATCAGGACCGCATTGTCGTCGCCTCGCTGGTCTTCGCGACCACGATCCTTTTCCCTGCGCTCGAGCTCGCCGCCATGACCTACCTGCTCGCGCCGCTACGGCGCGGACGCATTGCAGCCGGTGTTCCGCAGCTGTTGCGCTTCCTGCAAGCGGTCAAGCCCTGGGGCATGGTCGAGGTGTTCATGCTCGGCGTGCTGGTGTCGCTGGTGAAGCTTGCGCACCTGGCGCGAGTCGAGCCCGGCGTCGCGCTGTGGGCCTTCGGCGGGGTGATGCTGCTGCTCGCGGCGGCGGCGGCCTCGTTCGATGCGCGCGAGGTGTGGGCTCGAGTGAGGGTCGCGCGATGACCGCGGCGGGGGAGCGCACAGCGGGCGCGCGACTGGTGAGCGCGCGCGAGATGGGGCTCGTCTCATGCCAGGTCTGCGCGCTGGTGAGCCGCGCGGCGCCCGAGGACGCGGCTTCGCGCTGCCCGCGCTGCCCGCGCTGCAGCGCGAAGCTGCTCCCGCGCCGGCCAGCGAGCCTGGCGCGCACCTGGGCGTTGCTGATCGCTGCGGCGATCCTTTATCTGCCGGCGAACCTGCTGCCGATCATGGAGTCGAGCTCGCTGTTCGGCGCGCAGCGCGACACGATCATTTCAGGCGTCGCGTTCTTGTGGGATTCGGGATCGTGGATGCTCGCCGTGCTGGTGTTCTTTGCCAGTATCGTGGTGCCGCTGCTCAAGATGCTCTCCCTGGCGCTGCTCGCGGCCACCGCGCAGCTCGGTTACGCCAGGCGCCGCCACCAGCGTGCGCGCCTCTACCGGATGGTAGAGTTCATCGGCCGCTGGTCGATGCTCGATATCTACGTGGTGACGATTCTCGTTGCGCTGGTGCAGCTCGGCGTGTTCGCCACGGTCACCGCGGAGGCGGGCGCCGCCGCCTTCGGCGCAGTGGTCGTGCTCACAATGTTCGCGGCGATGGCTTTCGACCCGCGCCTGATCTGGGATACGGCGAAGGAGCGGCATGGCTGAGCCGCGCGATCCGCCCGAGCTGCCCGAGCTGCCACAGGCGCTCGCCGAGCGGCCGCGGCGCGGCAGCGTGCAGCTGGTCTGGCTGATCCCGATCGTCGCGGCACTGATCGGCGGCTGGCTCGCGGTGCGCGCAGTACTCGAGCGCGGGCCGGTCATCACGATCAGCTTCACCAGCGCCGAGGGGCTCGAGCCGGGCAAAACCAAGGTCAAGTACAAGAACGTCGACATTGGCCAGCTGACCCGCGTTGCGCTCTCCGATAACCGGGCACAGGTTATTGCCACGGTCGAGCTGACCCGGCAGGCGGAGGAGTTCCTGGTCGAGGACACGCGCTTCTGGGTGGTGCGGCCGCGTATCAGCGCCGGCCAGGTGTCGGGCCTGGGGACGCTGTTCTCGGGCTCGTACATCGGCGTGGACGTGGGCAAGTCGACCACGGCACGGCGCCTCTTCAACGGACTGGACAGCGCGCCGATCGTGAGCATCGACCTTCCCGGGCGCAATTTCGACCTGCGCACGCGGGACCTCGGCTCGCTTGACGTCGGCTCGCCGGTGTACCTGCGGCGCGTCCGGGTCGGACAGCTGGTGGCCTACGAGCTCGAGCCCGACGGCAGTAGCGTGCGCATCAAGATATTCATCAACGCGCCCCATGACCGCAACGTGAACGCCGACACGCGCTTCTGGAAGGCGAGCGGCTTCGACGTCGCGATCGACGCGAGCGGCGTTCGCGTCGACACGCAGTCGCTCGCCGCGCTGCTGTTCGGCGGCGTCTCGTTCGAGACGCCGCCGGTGGCCGGATCCGCCGCCGCGCCCGCCGACAAGATCGCGTTCACGCTGTTCTCGGACCGCGACCAGGCGATGCGCCACCCGGACGCCTCGGAGGAGACTTACGTGCTGGTGTTCGACGAGTCGGTGCGCGGGCTGCTCCCCGGCGCACCGGTCGATTTCCGCGGCGTGGTGGTGGGCGAGGTGATTGCGGTCCTGCTCGACACCGATCCGGCGACCCAAGACGTGCGCGTGCCGGTGGAGGTGAAGCTCTATCCGGAGCGCCTGCGCACGCGCTATCGCCGCGACGCGCCGCCCGGCGAGCCGCGCCACCAGACGCTCATCGAACGGCTGGTCGAGCGCGGACTTCGCGCACAGCTGCGCACCGCAAGCCTGCTCACCGGGCAGCTCTACGTGGCGCTGGATTTCTTTCCCAAGGCGCCGCGTGTGAAGCTCGACTGGAAGCAAAGCCCGGTCGCGCTCCCGACCGCGCCGAGCTCCATCGAGGAGCTGCAGGGTGCTCTTACTGCGATCGCCAGGCAGCTCGAGAAGGTGCCTTTCGACGCGCTCGGCGCCGACCTGCAGCGCGCGCTCACGCAGCTCGACGCCACGCTGCAGGCGCTCGAGCGCTCGCTCGCTTCCGCGGACAAGGTGATGCAGCGGCTTGATACCGAGATCGCGCCTGAGGCGCGCGCAGCGCTCGCCGAGTTGCGCCGTACCCTTGCAGCCGCGGAGCGCACCCTGGGCAACGCCGACCGTACGCTGGGCAACGCGGACCGTACGCTGTCGACGGATGCGCCGTTCCAGCACGAACTGCGCGACGCGCTGCGCGAGGTGACGCGCGCCGCCGAGTCGATGCGCACCCTCACCGATTACCTCGAGCGCCATCCGGAGGCGATCCTGCGCGGCCGGCGTCAGGGGTCCGAGTGATGCGTCGCTTCGCATGGCTGCTCGGGCTCGCCGCGCTCGCCGGCTGCGCCAACAGCCTGGTCAACGAGCGCTACTACACGCTCCGCGCGCAGGCGCCGGTGCGCTCGGTGCCCTCGCCCGAGCCGCGCAGCACCTCGGTATCGGTCGGCCCGGTTCGCGTTGCCGAAGTGGTCGACCGGCCGCAGCTCGTGCTTCGCGTAGCCGAAAACCGCGTGCGCATCGTCGATGGGCACCGTTGGGCCGAGCCGCTCAAGCGCGCGATTCCCGTGGTGCTCGCGCAGAACCTCGCGCGTCAGCTGCCCGCGGCGCGGGTCGCGGTGCACGGCGAGACCGCGAGCCGCGACGCCGAATTGCGGGTGCAGCTCGATATCCGGCGCTTGGATTCGATTCCCGGCGAAGCAGTCCTGCTGGAAGGCATCTGGAGCGTGCGCCGCGTAGCAGACGGCGCCATACGCACCGGCAGCTTCGCGCTGCGCGAGCCACTGGAGGGCGCGCACTACGAAGCGATCGTGGCCGCGCACGAGCAGGCTCTCGCTCGCCTGAGCGAAACACTTGCCGAAGTGGCCGGGGCACTCGCGCCGGGGGATCGCTGAGCGCTTTTTCCACGCTCAACCCGCATAGCGCGCTTCGGGCAGGCCCTTCACGCCCGGGCGCACGGCGAACACGCTGCCCGCGAGCGGCTGCTTGGCGAGGTCCTCGGGGGTCAGCCGCTGCGTCGCCGAGGTGACGAACAAGGTGTCGAAGTCAGCGCCACCGAAGCAGCAGCAGGTCGGGTTCTGCACCGGCAGCTCGATCACGCAATCGACCTTGCCATCTGGCGTGTAGCGTACCAGCCGCCAGCCGCCGTACTCGGCGTTCCACAGGCAGCCCTCGGCATCGACGCAGGAGCCATCCGGCCGCCCGGGCGCGGCATCGACGAACACGCGCTCGTTGGTAATCGCACCGCTCGCAAGATCATAGTCGTACGCCCAGATCGTGTTGCGGTGAGTGTCCGCGAAGTACATGGTGCGGCTGTCGGGACTCCAGGCGATACTGTTCGGCACCACTACGCCCTCGCGCACGCGCGTGCACGAGCGGTCGGTGTCGAGCCGGTAAAGTGAGCCGAGCGGTTCGCGCTTGGCGTCACTCATGGTGCCGGCCCAGAACCGTCCGGCGCGGTCGCATCGCCCGTCATTGAAGCGGTTCTCGGAGAGCTGCTTCTCGGGCCGCGCCACCGGCTCGAGCGCGCCGCTTTTTATGTCGAAGAAAAACAGTCCGGATTTGAGCGCCGCAAGAACTCCGCCGCCGACCCGAAACGCGAAGCTTCCGATCACCTCGGGCAGCGCATGCTCGGCCAAACGGCCGCGCGCAGGTTCGAAGTTCTTGAGCGTCGGGCCGCGGCTGTCGACCCACCATACGCGCTGCGCGCGTTCGTCCCACAGCGCACACTCGCCGAGCTTGTCCGCGCCCTGCACCGCGCACTCGACCTGAAACGGCATCGCCCCCCCTCAAAGCACGATAGCATGCCATGAAGATCGCCAAGTTCGGGGCGTGCGGCAGGCACGGGGCGCCGCTTGTGGTGCGCGGCGCGACAAAGCGCGCCCGATGTGGCTGGCCGAACGGCTAGCCGGGGCGCGTAAGCGGGGTAGCGCGCGGACCAACGCCCGGGAAGGGCGTCAGGTTCGCGGCGCCGCCGGCGCCCATGCCCTTTTCGATGAGCCGCTTCGCGTGCGGCTTGTCCATCGACTCGATGTGGTGCAGCAGCCAGAAATTCAGAAAGCGCATCGTCAGCGCCATGCTGCGGCTGTCGAACTTGAGCGTCTGACTCTCCAGTTCCTCGAGGAGGCGCCGGTGCTCGGCCTTGTGGCGCTCGGCGGAGCTACCCAGCCCCGCCTCGACCATCAGCCGCTCCTCGTCCGCAAAGTGCGCGCGTGCCGCCTCAACCAGCTTGCCAAGCGACTCGCTCAGCCGCTCGGACTCGTGCCCGGCCTTCAGATCCTCGCCCAGACGGTTGATCAGCGTCGCGAGGTATTTGTGCTGTTCGTCCATCAGCGGCACGCCGAGAGCGTGGCTCTCGTTCCACTCGAAGAACGGCAGGCGCAGCGGCCCGGAGCTGTCGGGATCGCGCTCCCCGGCCACTTTGAAGCACTTGCCGCCGGCGCGCTTGGCGGCGTACATGGCGCCGTCGGCGTGCGCCACGAGCGTGTCCATGTCCTTGCCGTTCGCCGGATAGAGTGCGATGCCGATGCTGATGCCGACCTGACAGGACTGGCCAGCGACAACCACCGGCGCGTTAAACGCCTGCACCATGCGCTTGGCAACGATCGCGGCGTCCTCGGCGTTCGCGGCGCGCGCCAGGATGGCGGAAAACTCGTCGCCGCCGATGCGCGCCACCGTGTCGCCTTCACGCGAGGCGGCGCGCAGGCGCTTCGCCGCAACCTGAAGCAGCGCATCGCCAGTCTCGTGGCCATAGCGATCGTTGACGTGCTTGAACCCGTCAAGATCGGCGATCAGGACGGCGAACGCGCTGCTGTGGCGGCGCGCGTCGACCAGCGCCTGGCGCAGGCGGTCGAAGAACAGCGCTCGATTGGGCAGCTCGGTGAGCGCGTCGCGAAACGCGAGATAGGAAAGCTGGGTCTGCGCGCGGCGCTGCTCGGTGACATCGCTCACCGTGATCACCGCGCCGGGGCCGCCTGGCAGGTCGAACGCGGAACTGGTGAGCTCACCGTCAAACAGGCTGCCGTCGGCGCGCACGCCGCGAAAGCCTGTCGGTGGCGCTTCCGCGCCGGGTGTTTCGTCCAGAATGCCGCCGAGCGTGTCGCGGTCTTCCACGGCCACGAGGTCGAGAAAGCGCTTGCCGTTCGCGGCGGCCGCTTCCAGTCCGAACATGGCGAGCAGCGCCGGGCTCGCCCAAAGCATGCACGCGTGACGTAGCACAGCAACCGCCAGTACGCGGCGCTTTGAAAGTCCGGCGAGAGCCGCCGCGGCGAGATCCGATTGCATGGGTGAAACGTAATCTAATCGACTCCGCACCCAGCGTGTTGAAAAATGTTGAAAATTTCTTGCACGCGTACCGCTCGGATCACGCGCGGTGCCAACAATTGCATGCGTCGCGCGACCGCTGCGGCGATTCCTGACGTATTTTTACGAATTCGGAGCGCTTTAAGTTCAGTTGTAGCAATGGGTTCGGCACCCCTTCTCAGGCAGCGAGTCAGCTTTGCGCCACAGGTTCGGCCGCGTTCGCCCGGCGAGAGCCTTCGCGGGACTGCGTGCCAAACCGCAGCGCGCAAAGTTGTGCCCCTATTCGACGCCATCGAGCACGTGCGTCGCGGAATCGGCTGGCAGCCTGATCGCGGGCAGGCCTCCGCGGCCCGCCCCTGGGGCGTGGAGTGCGCCACCGCATACAAGACCGATTTCGGCGGCTCGCGCGCTGCGCCGCTGACGTCCAGGGACGCTTTGCGTCGCCCGCTGGCGGTCTTCCTGCGCGGCGATGGCCGCGCGAGACTACAATATGTAGTGTTTTCTCTGGGTGCCGACCCCAAAGGGTAGCGCTCGCTAACGCTGATCAGGCACTTTTGCATGGCGAAGCAGCAGGTTTACGACGCATCCGCGATCCAGGCGCTCAAGGGGCTCGAGCCCGTGCGCCGGATGCCGGGCATGTACACGCACACCATTCACCCGCTGCACGTGGTGCAGGAGGTGATCGATAACGCGATCGACGAGGCGCTCGCCGGCTTCGGCAAGAAGATCACCGTGAGCATGTTCAAGGACGGCTCGGTCGAGGTCGACGACGAGGGCCGCGGCATCCCGGTCGACATGCACCCGGTGGAAAAGAAGCCCGCCGTGGAAGTCGCCTTCAGCATGCTGCACGCGGGCGGCAAGTTCGAGAAATCCGGCGAGGCGGTGTACCACATCTCCGGCGGGCTGCACGGCGTCGGCGTCGCGGTCTCGAACGCGCTCTCGAAGCGGCTCGAGGTCACGGTGTTTCGCAACGGCCAAAGGCACACCATCGCCTTCGCCGGCGGCGAGCTGGCGCAGAAGTTGAAGAGCGAGAAGGCGAAGGAGGGCCGCAAGAGCGGCACCACGGTGCGCCTGTGGCCCGATGCGAAGCATTTCGACTCGCCGAACATTCCAATGCTGGAGCTCGAGCACCTGATTCGCTCGAAGGCCTATCTGCTTCCCGGCCTGACCATGGTGCTGAATGTCGAAGGCAAGGAGAAAAAGAGCTGGCGCTTCGAGCGCGGCATGCAGCAGTACTTCGAGTTCATGCTGCAGGGGCGTGAGCTGGTTGCGCCGCTGTGGACGGGGGAGCGCAGCGTTGGCGAGAAGGACGCCGCCGAGCTCGGCGAGATCATGGCGGGCGAGGGCGCCGAGTGGGCGGTGGGCTGGGTGAGCGAAGGCGAAACGTTTGCCGACAGCCACGTCAACCTTATCCCGACGCGCTCCGGCGGCACTCACGAGGCGGGTTTCAGGAACGGCATCTTCGACGCGGTGCGCGCCTTCATGGACACGCGCGGGTTGATGCCCAAGGGCGTGAAGCTGATCGCCGAGGACGTCTGGGGGCGCGCCTGCTTCACGCTTTCGGCGAGGATCGTGCGCACTCAGTTTCACGGCCAGACCAAGGAAAAACTCACCACGCGCCACGCCGCGAAGCTCCTCGACCTGTGCGTGCGCGACGCCTTCGAGCTGTGGCTCAACCAGCACCCGGACGAGGGCAGGAAAATTGTCGAGCTCGCGCTCGAGCAGGCCAACAACCGGCTCGCCAAAGGCAAGAAGTACGAACGCAAGAAATCCTCGGGCGTGGCGACGTTGCCGGGAAAGCTGGTCGACTGCGCCTCGGACGACGTGACGCGCACCGAGCTCTTTCTTGTCGAGGGCGATTCCGCGGGCGGCAGCGCCAAGGAAGCGCGCGACAAGGAGGCGCAGGCGATCCTGCCGCTGCGGGGCAAGGTGCTCAACACCATGTCGAAGGACGCCCGCACGGTGCTCGCCAACAAGGAGCTGCAGGCAATCGCCACCGCAATCGGCGTCGATCCGCACGGCTCGGCGGACGCAGCGGATCTGACGGGACTGCGCTACGGCAAAATCATTGTGATGACCGACGCCGACGTCGACGGCGGGCACATCCAGGCGCTGCTCTTGACGTTTTTCTTCATGCACTGCCCGAAGCTGGTCGAGGCCGGGCGCGTATTTGTCGCGCAGCCGCCGCTCTACAAGGTCGAGGTGCCCGCGCAGGGAAAAGGCAATCCGTCTCGTCGCCTCTATTGCCTGGACGACGAGGAGCTCGACGAGGCGATCGTGGTGCTGAAAAAGGAAAAGGTGCGCGAGGGCTCGTGGGAGATTTCGCGCTTCAAGGGCCTGGGCGAGATGAGCCCGGTGCAGCTCTGGGAAACCACCATGAATCCGGACACGCGACGCCTGATCCAGATGCAGCTCGATCCGGCCGAGCTCGCCAAGGCACGCGGCGTGTTCGAGCTCTTGATGGATTCGGGCGAAGCAGAAGGCCGGCGCAACTGGATGCGCGAGCACTGGAAAACCGTGGAGGCCGACGTCTGATCGGGAACCGACCCTGTTTTTCCGAAATTGAGTGATTATTTCCAAATGCGTAACGAGAGGTCTGTCCCGGTTTCGGGGCACCGAGGCGCGGAGGGGCACATGGCATCCAAGAAGAAGAAAGCGAGGCAAAAGCCGTTCTGGGAGCGTGGCTACATGGGCCACGCCTACTGGCTCGGCAAGCAGAAGCTCGGAAAAGTGACCCTGGTAGCGCAGGGCGAGTACGACTGGGAAGCCGCCGCCAAGCGCGGCCATTGCGACACCCTGGAGCGCGCCAAGTCCGCGGTGGAGCTGGCGGTGGCGGTGGCCGACAAACAACTTTCTCTATTCGACTAGCCGACTAGCCATGGACGACACCCAGACTCTGGACCTGTTCGGCCCCGAAGAGGGCGAAGACGCCGCGCCGATCGAGCGCCACGCCTCACGGGCCTACCTCGGCTACGCGGTCTCGACGGTGCGCTCGCGCGCATTGCCGGAGATCGCCGACGGCCTGAAGCCGGTGCAACGGCGCATCCTTTACGCCATGGGCGACAGCGGCGGGCAGGGCTTCGCCAAATGCGCGCGCTTCGTCGGCGAGGTGCTCGGCAAGTACCACCCGCACGGCGATGCCTCGACCTACGAGGCGCTGGTGCACATGGCGCAGCCCTTCTCGATGCGCTATCCGCTGATCGAGGGTCAGGGCAACTTCGGCTCGCGCGACGGCGACTCGGCCGCAGCCTATCGCTACACCGAGGCGAAGCTCTCGCGCTACGCCGAGCTGATGCTTGCAGAAATCGGCGAGGGCACGGTCGACTTCGTCAGGAACTACGACGGCAAGTTCGACGAGCCGCAGCTCTTGCCGGCGCGCATGCCCTTTGGCCTCTTGAACGGCTCGTTCGGCATCCCGGTCGGCTTCTCGACGCGCATTCCGTCTCACAATCTGAGGGAAGTCGCGCTTGCCGCGGCGCATGTTCTCAAGCACCCTCGCGTCAAGCTGGACGACGTGCTCGCTCTGATGCCCGCGCCGGACTTTCCCGGCGGCGGCCAGATCATCTCGGCGCCGGAGGAGATCAGGCAGGCCTACGAGAGCGGGCGCGGCTCGATCGCGATGCGTGCGCGCTGGTCGGTCGAGCCGCTCGCGCGCGGCCAATGGAGGATCGTCATCCGCGAGCTGGCGCACGGCGTGTCCTGCCGCCAGGTGCTGGAAGAGATTGAGGCGCTGGTCAATCCAAAACCCGGTGCGGGCAAGAAGGACGTCAGCCAGGAGCAGAGGCGCCTCAAGCAGTTCGTGCTCGATCTGGTCGAGTCGGTGCGCGACGAATCCGATCGCAAATCGAAGCTGCGCCTGGTGATCGAGCCGCGCAGCTCGCGCCAGGATCCGGAATCGATGATGAAGGCGCTGCTCGTGCACACCTCGCTCGAGATGCGCTATGCGGTGAACCTCACCTGGCTTGGCCTGGACGGCCTTCCCGACACCAAGGGTATCGTCGAGGTGCTCAGGGAGTGGGGCGAATTTCGCATCGCCACGGTGCGCCGGCGCACCGGGCATCGCCTGGCCAAGTGCCAGGAGAGGCTGCACATCGTCCTGGGCCGGCTCACCGCGCTGGCCAAAATCGACGAGATCATCAAGCTGATCCGTGCCTGCGATGACCAGGCCGAGGCGAAGCAGAAGCTGCAGGTGAACTACAAGCTGAGCGAGCGGCAGGCCGAGGACATCGTGAATCTGCGCCTCGGGCAGCTGACCAGGCTCGACGGCGTGAAGCTGAACGACGAGAGGAAGAGCCTCGAGACCGAGCGCAAGGGCCTGAAGCAGCTCCTGGAGAGCGAAAGGGACTTGCGCAAGCTCGTGGTCCGCGAGCTCGAGGACGACGCCAAGAAGTACGGCGACGAGCGCCGCACGATCATCAAATCCGACGAACGCTCGCAGATCGAGCGCAACGTGCTCGAGGAGCCGATCACCGTGATCCTGTCGACGAAGGGCTGGATCCGGGCGCGCTCGGGCCACGGGCTCGACTTGTCGGGCATCAATTTCAAGGATGGAGACGCGCTTGGCGAGGCGCTCGAGTGCAAGACCACCGACTCGGTGATCCTGCTCGGCGGCTCGGGCAAGACCTGGACGCTCGGCGCGGCGATTCTGCCGACCGGTCGCGGCGACGGCGCGCCGGTCAATACGCTGGTCAACTGCAACAGCGACGACATTGTGTGGATGGCGAACGCGGACCCGGAGCAGCGCCTGCTGATGACTTCATCCGCGGGACACGGGTTCCTGTGCAAGCTCGGTGATCTGGTCACCAAGACCAAGGCCGGCAGGGAGTTCATGAGCCTCGCCGAGGGCGCGCGCGCCAATCCGCCGGTCCGCTTCGCGGGCACTCCCGAGGCGATGCGGCTCGCGGCGCTCTCTTCCGATTCGCGGCTGCTCGTGTTTGCGCTCGCCGAGATGCCGGTGCGGCCGAACGGCGGCGTGGGCGTGCAGATCATCGCGCTGCCCGACAAGATCACCCTCGCTGCGGTGGCGGCACTCGATGCCAAGGCCCCGCTGGTCGTGAGCGGCTTCAAGCGCACGCGCAAAACCGCCGAGCTCGACGCCAGGGCGCTCAAGGACTACGAGGGCAAGCGCGCGCAACGCGGCCGGATCGCAGACGTCGGCTTTCGCGCCGACGCCTTCGCGTGAGCGGTGCCGATTCCGACCGTCGCCTCATTTACGCGGCCGCGTATCTGCGCGGCCTTGCCGCCGGGGCGATCAGCGTGCTCGCCGCGGTGTACCTCGCCAAGCGCGGCTTTCGCGAGGCCGAGGTGGGGCTGGTGCTCACCGCGGGCTTTATCGGCGTTGCCTGCGGCACGGCCTACGGCACCTTCCTCGCCGACCGCGTCGGCCGGCGCCGCAGCCTCGTCGGGCTCGCGATGCTCGCGGCCGCGGGAGGCGCGAGTCTGGCGCTGTTCGAATCGGGCACGGCGCTTGGCGTGGCGGCCTTTCTCGGCATGCTCAACACGCAGGGCACGGATCGCGGCGCGGCGCAGGCGCTCGAGCAGGCGATCCTGCCTGCCACCGCGCCCGACCACGAACGCACGCAGGTATTCGCCTGGTACAACGCACTGCATGACACCGGTGGCGCGAGCGGCGCGCTACTCGCCGCACTGCCCGAGCTGCTGCGCGAAAGCTTCGGCGTCGCCGAGCTGCGCGCCTACGACTCGACGATCTTCACCTACGCAGTGCTGCTGGTGGCGGTGGCGCTCATCTACGCGCGCCTGTCGGCCACCACCGAGCGCGGCGCGCCGGTGGCCGGGCACGTCGCCGATCCGCGCACGCGCAACGCGGTGCGCAATCTTGCGCTCCTTTCGGCGATGGATTCCTTCGGCGGCGGCTTCATCGGCTCGGCGCTCATCGCCTGGTTCCTGTACCTGCGTTTCGGCGTCTCCGAGGGCGCGCTCGCGGCGCTGTTTCTCGCCGCGCGCATCATGACCGTGCTGTCGCACTTCGCCGCGGCCTGGCTGTCCCGGCGCATCGGGCTCGTGAACACCATGGTGTTCACCCACATGCCCGCGGGACTGCTGCTGCTTACGCTGCCAATCGCGCCGAGTTTCGAGGTGGCGGCGGCACTGTTCATCGTGCGCGAAGGGCTCTCCGAGATGGATGTGCCCACGCGCCAGTCCTACTTGATGGCGATCGTGGCGCCGTGGGAACGCGCCTACGCGGCCGGCATGGCGCAGCTCGGGCGCGCCGGCGGGCGCATGTTCTCACCGGCGATCGCCGGCGCTCTGTTCCAGGCGGGCGCGCTGTGGGCGCCGCTGGTCGCGGGGGCGCTCATCAAGATCACCTACGATCTGCTGCTGTGGCGCGCGTTCCGCCGCATCAAGCCACCGGAGGAAGCGTGAGGCGCCCGTCGAGCCGTCCGCAAAGCACTGCATGACGCTAAACTTCGCCATCCCGCACGCGGTTCGCCCGGTGTTCGCCCCGGCGGCGATCCTCATCGCGGCGGTGCTCGTGGCGGCGATCGGCTGGAACCTGCCGCCAGAGCTTAAAGGCCTGCACGCGCTTGGCCCCGGCCTGGTGATCCTGCTCGCCGTGGTAGTGAGCCTGTGGTTCAACCGGGGTCGCGCCTTCATCGCCTCGGCTTCGCTTGTTGCCGCCTATGCCGCCTACCACTTCGCGCTTAAGCTCGATGGCGGCGCCTTCGCGACCAAGGCCGTGTACACCGCGCTGGTGGTGGTGGTGCCGTTCAACGTGCTGCTCGCGCTCGCGCTGCCCGAGCGCGGCGTCTCGCACCATCACAACTACCGCTGGCTGCTGCTCGCGGTGATCGAGGTGCTGCTGGTGGCGTGGATCGCCGCCGCAGGCCGCAGCGGCTTCTCCGGCACCGCCTGGTACGGCGTGCTCGATCATTGGCTGCTGCGCTCGCCGCCCACGCCCCTCATCGGCCGGTTGATGTTCGCCGCCGCATTCGTTGCCGCGGTGGCTCGCGCCTGGCCGCGCCACACGCCGCTCGACATCGGCATGGTCGGCGCCGTGGTGGCGTTCTTCATCGCCTGCGAGTGGGTACGCTCTGCCGACGCGTTCAGCATCTTCATGACCGCGGCAGGCGCGGTGCTGCTGGTCTCGGTGCTGCAGGAGTCGCACCGCCTCGCGTTCCTCGACGAGCTCACCGGGCTGGCGTCGCGGCGCGCGCTCGAGGAGCGGCTGCGCGCGCTCGGGCCGACCTATACCATAGCCATGGTGGACGTCGACCATTTCAAGCAGTTCAACGACACGCACGGCCACGACACCGGCGACCAGGTGCTCAGGCTCGTGGCCGCGCGGCTCTCGGAGGTCGGCGGCGGCGGCAAGGCGTTCCGCTACGGCGGCGAGGAATTCTCGGTGCTGTTCGCCGACCAGACGGTGAAGCAGGCGTTGCCGCACCTGGAGACGATCCGCGACTCGATCGAGCACTACGCAATGGAAGTGCGCAGCGACGATCGTCCCAAAGATCCCGAGAGCGGCATCCGCCGGCGCCACGCGCACCGCCCCGGGAAGACGCTCTCGGTGACGGTGTCGATCGGCGTGGCAGAGAAGGACGGTAAGCTTGGCACGCCGGGGCTGGTGCTCAAGGCCTCGGACGAGGCGCTTTACCGCGCGAAGAAGGGTGGCCGCAACCTGGTAAGCCGGTGACAAAAAGCGAGGAACCGATATGATGAACGTGCTGCTTCGGGTCTCGGATTCAATCGATTCGTTCCGCCAGCGTGCCGGCCGCAACGTGTTCTGGCTGGTGCTGGTGGCGGCGCTCGCCGCGGCGCTGGTCGTGCCGCTTTTTCTGTTCAATGACTCGGTGCCAATCGTGGTACGCGATCCGGTGTCCAAAGGCGCGGTGCGGCCCGCGCCGCCGCTGGCGGATGCCGCAGCGCCCGCGTCCGCCGCAGGTGCGGCGCCGGCGACCGGGGCCGGGGCGCCACCGCTGGGCGCGTCCGCAACAGCGTCCGCAACAGCGTCCACAACAGCGTCCGCACTGGCCGCGCCGGCCAGTAAGGCGCCCGCGCCGCCGCGCGCGGCACCCAAGCCGGCGCCTGCTCAACCGCCCGCGCAGAGCGACGAGCGCAAGCCGGAGGCGTCGGCGCCACCGGCGGACGCGGCCGCCTCAGCCGAGCCGGGGCGGCTGTTTCAGGTGCAGCTCGGGGCGTTTGCGGCCGAGCCGCGCGCGCACCGGCTCGCGGAGCGCGCAGCGCGCGCGGGCTTTCCCGCGGTGGTGATTCCAGTGACGATCGGCGACAAGGTGCTGCACCGGGTGCGGCTCCGGGACGCGCTGCCGAAGGAGCAGGCCGAGGCGCTGAAATCGAACCTGAAGCAGAAAATCCCCACGCTCGAGCCGGTGCTGATGGTGAGCGGTAGCTAGCGGCGCGCTATCGGCAGGCCCCGCGCGGCGGGTTGCACTCGAGACTCTCAGGGCTGTTGGTGATCACCACGCCGATCAGCGGCCGCTCGGCGCAGCCGGAGGCGACCAGGCACAGCAGCAGAATGATCGCTCTCATCGCGGTTTGATCCGCGATGCGCTTCGCTCGGCTGGCCGGTAGGCGATCCGCTCGCCGCGCATCCGATACGCCTCCGCAACGAGCGCGTCTAGATGCAGGTCCTGCGCCGGCAATCCAAGTTCGCGCAGCAGCCGCGCGATGGCCGTCTCGTGCGATTCGAGCGCGCCGTCGGCGAGGATGTGCGCCACCGGCACGCCCGCCTCGTAGAGGGGCCTCGCGACGAGAATCGCGCGGTGGCAGGCGAGCGGATCGCGCTCGGCGCACATCAGCGCCACGCGCCGCGCGGCAATCGCCTCGCGCAGCTTGGCGAGGCCGTCGCGAAACGTCGCCCGCTGCGCAAGCCGCGCGTAGCTCACTTTAGCTTCCACGATGCAGTCCGGATCGTTCGTGCGCGCGCCGAGCTCTCGCCCGAGGAAAAGGTACGCGATGCCCGCGCCTTCGAGCGAGGTCTCGAGCGCGGCCCGGTTGTGCTGCGGATTGAAACGGCTCACCGGATGCGAGCGCACGTCGGCCAGCGCGGTCACGCCCTGCGCGTGCAGCAGACCGAGGAAGCGTTCGATCGGGTGATTGGAGTGGCCGATCGTGTACAGGATGCTGCCCGGCTCCATGCGCGCACCGTAAGAGAGCATCCCTAGGTGCTGAGTGCCTAGGTGCTGAGCGCGATCTGCCGGCGCAACTCGCGGTACCGCTCCTCGAAATCCTCGCCGAACAGCGCATCAGGCTCATGCGGCACTGATTTTGCCGCCGCGTCCCATTCCTTCGCCGTAAGCAACTCGCGCGCGCGCGGCATGACGCCGGACTCCTCCGCCTCGAGGTGTTGCCGGTAGAGCGCAAGGTACGCCCTGACTTCGGTCTCGAGCTGCTCGCGCGCAAGCATCGCGCCGTCGACGATCTCGTTCAGCGTCACGAGCAGCGTGTCGCCGGCGACCGCGATCTGATGGTGCTCGGCGCGCAGGTGCTCGATCTGCTTGCGCAGCGACGGATCGTGCCGGAGCAGAAAATCGAAAGTCGCGTCCTCGCGCGGGTGGTGCAAGCGGTCAGGGTAGTGGCGCAGGTAAGTCACGATGTCGAGCATCAGAGCGTAGTTCGGGGACTCGCCGGCGTGAAACGCCGCCAGTTCGCTCTCGAGCTGCCCGAGCAGGCGCTCGAAAAACTCATGCTCCTCATGCCACGCTGCAACCGGATCGCGCATCCGTTCCTCCGTTTGCAAGCCGCGTGGGAGCTCCGCGTCCGGTGAGGCGCGCCGCCCACGCGCCTCGCGTCAGATATGCCCGTGCATCGCGCGCAGCCGCCCGGTCTTCACCGTGAGATGGTCTTCCATGCGCGCAACGCCCGGTGTCGCGTCGACCGCCGCGTGCGCCGCGCGCTTTTGCGCCTGCGTGTCGATCAGGCCCCAGAGCTCGGCCACGCCGTCGTTCACCATCACGTTGACCAGGTGCATCGGCAGGCCGGCTTCGTCGAGCGCCTTGACGAGCGCCTCGCGCAGCGTGCGGTCCTGCGGCTTCGTCTTGAGCACGGGCGGCTGCCAGGCCGCGAGCCCGCGCAGCAGGTTGGCGCGGCTCACGATGCCGAGGAGCTTGCCGCCCTGCACCACCGGTACGCGCTTGATATGGCGCTTCTCGAGCAGCGCGGCGATCTGTGCGAGCGAGGTGTCGGGCGTCACGGTGACGACCTCGGTGGTCATCACGTCCTCGGCGTGCCGGCCATGGGTGCGCAGGTACTCGCGCGAGGTGTCGTCGTCCTCGCCGGTAGCCAGGTGCAGCCACCACGAGGCGCGGTGCTGCGTCTCCGACTCGGCGCGGTTGATGAGGTCGCCCTCGCTCACGATGCCGACGAGCTTGCCTTGCGCGTTGAGCACCGGCACGGCGCTGACGCGGTGCTTGAGCATCATCCTTGCGATCTCGGCGACGTCGGTATCGGGCGCCACCGTCAGCACCGAGGTTGTCATGACATCTCTGGCGAACATAGAGCCTCCCGCTCAAGCGAGGGTTGATTCACGCGTTCAGTTGTAATCGATGGCCGGCGGGCGCGGCTTGATCCTGGTCAACACCGCGGCGCCCGCGATCGGCCGCGACCGCCCCTCCAGGGGGCTACCGCCGTCAAGTGTGATACGGCACCATACGCCCATCAAGACCAACAGGCGCTGCGCGCGCCGCAAAGGGAGCTCGATGGACGGCGGGACGCTGGCGCTGATCGTGGCCGTCGCGCTCCTCGGCGCGGGCGTCTGGCTCTATAACCGCCTGATCGAGGAGCGCAATCAGGTCCGCCAGGGCTTCGCCGACATCGACGTGCAGCTAAAGCGCCGCGCCGATCTCGTGCCGCGGCTGGTCGAGGCGGTGCGCGGCTATGCGGCCTATGAGAAGGCGCTCCTTACGACCGTGACCGAGCTCCGCAGCGGCGCGCAGCAGGCGGCGGCGCCCGCCGAGCGCTTCGACCTCGAGCGGCAGTTCGCCGGCAAGCTGTTCTCGAGGAACCGCGGCTCGTACGCCATTGGCCTGCTGATCGCCGCGCTCACGGTCGGCGCGATGATCTATCACGACACGGCGCTGCCGGTGATGATGACGATTGGCGTGGTGCTTGCGCTGCAGCTGCTGCTCTTCGCGTACCTGCTGCCCGCGTACTCGGTGCCCGGGCGCCGGCTGCAGGATCACATCGAGGGGCTGCGCTACTACCTCGGCGTCGCCGAGAAGGACGACCTCGCGCGGTTGAAGGCGCCCGGGCGCACGCCGCAGGAATTCGCCAGGTTCCTGCCCTATGCGCTCGCGCTCGACGTCGAAAAGACCTGGGCCGATCGCTTCGCCGCGGCACTCGGCGCTACTGCGCTCGCCGCGGCAGTGGCCGACTACTACGTCTCGGACAGCGGCCTCGGCACCGTCGGCCGCGGCCCGGACTTCGGCGGCTTCACCGACTCGATCTCGGGCCTCGGCACCACGGTGAGCGCGGCCGCGACCCCGCCCGGCAGCAGCTCCGGCGGCTCGGGCGGCGGCGGAGGCGGCGGCTCCTCGGGCGGCGGTGGCGGTGGCGGCGGCGGAGGCGGGTGGTGAGCCCCTGGCCGCGCCGCGCGCTCTTCTTCGCTTTCACGGCAGCCTCGTTCGCGCTCCTCGCCGGCGCCGCGGCGCTCGCTTCGGGCCTCGGTCACCGCTTCGGCCTGTGGGATTACCGCTTCGCCTTTACGCTGCTGCGCTATGCGGCGTGGACCGGCGCCGCCGGCGCGCTGCTCTCGCTCGGCGCCCTGGGCTGGGTGTTGGCGCTCCGCCTGCGTGCCGCCGCGTTTGCCGCGGCCGCGGGCGTCGTGGCCGGCGCACTCGCATTCGGAGTACCCTCGATGGCGCTGCAGGAAGCGCGCCGCGTGCCGCCGATCCACGACATCAGCACCGACACCGCGAACCCGCCGGCGTTCGTCGCGCTGCTCGCGGCGCGGCGCGCGGCACCGAACGGCGCCGACTACGCCGGCGAGGCGCTCGCCGAGCAGCAGCGCAAGGGCTATCCGGACATCGCGCCGCTCGCGGTTGCCGCGCCGCCGCCTGCCGCCTTCGAGCGATCGCTCGCCGCTGCGCGCGCGCTCGGCTGGACGATCGTCGCCGCCGATCTGAACGCGCTCCGAATCGAAGCGACCGACATGACGCCGTTCTTCGGCTTCAAGGACGACGTCGTGATCCGCATCACGCCGGCGGGCGAGGCAAGCCGCGTCGATGTACGCTCGATGTCGCGCGTCGGGCGGAGCGACCTCGGCACCAACGCGCGGCGCATCCGCGCCTTCACCCGCGAGCTGGCCAGATGAGCAAGGCGATCACCCGCCCCTGGGACAGCGAATACACCATCACGCAGACGCTGGTGCTCGCCGAGACGCCCGATCTGCGCGTGATCGACTTGACGCTCGCGCCGGGCGAATGCGTGCCCTGCCAGTTCCCGATCGTGCAGGGCACCGGGCGCTACGATTACAAGGGCTTGCCCAAGCTCGATGCCGCCTGGCCGAGCGCGAAGGAGAAGCGGCCATGAGCATCCACGACCTCGATCACTTCCTGCTGCAGACCGAGGACATCGAGCGCACCTGCGAGTGGTACGTGCGCGTCCTCAAACTGCGCATCGGCCCATCGCCCGACTTCAAGTTCCCGGTGCGCTGGCTCTACGCCGGCGAGCGCGACGTGATCCACGTGACGCAGGGCGGCGCCGCGGTCTCCGAGAACCGCAAGCGCTACGTCGGCCAGCAGTCCGAGGCGCTGCAAGGCAGCGGCGTCATCGACCATATCGCCTTCCGCTGCACCGGCCTTGCCGAGACCATCGCGCGTTTCGAATCCCTCGGCGTCGCCTTCAACGAGCGGCGCGTCGACGACCAGGGGCTCTACCAGCTTTTCCTCTTCGATCCGAATGGACTCAAAGTCGAGCTCAATTTCCCGGGCGCCGAGGGAGCAAATCGGCGCCCCTCGGTAGTCGCCTCCGAACTTCCGGACTGAACTCAGTCGCAGCGCAGCCGCCGCGCTAGTTCTGGACCAGCTCGACCTTCCCGCTGCGCGCGGACTTCACCACCGCTTCCAGCGCGCAGATATTTGCGATCATCTGCTCGCGCGGCACCGGGTAGCGGCGACCGCCGAGCGCCGCTTCGGCGAATGCTTCGAGATTCGCGACTACCGACGACGCCGGCGGATAGTCCTTCGACTGTGCGCGCTCGCCGCTCAGGCAGGTCGTCATGGTCCAGCCCTCGGGCGCTTCGGGGTGGGTCTTGTCGCGCACCTCGATCCAGCCCCTGTTGCCGTACACCGCGAAGCGCCCGGCGAAGGGCGTGGCGAGGATCGCGCTGATGAGCGCGTGCCCGCCGCGCTTGAAGCCGAGCAGCGCCGCGAGCGTGTCGCCGTTCGCGAGCTTGCTGCCGAGCTGGCGCACGCTGGCGAAGGCTCTCTCGGCGGGGCCGAAGACGCCGACCGAGAGATCGAGCAGGTGGATGCCGGTCGCGGTGAGCGGGCCGGCCGGGGCTTCGTACGGCGAGAGCCGCCAGTTGGACGGATCGAGCGCGAGGAACTTGTCCTGGCTGAAGTTCGCCTCGACCTGCAGCGGCGTGCCGAGCGCGCCATCGCGCAGCGCGCCGAACAGCTCCTGGATCGGCGGCTCGAAGCGCTTCTCGTGGCCGACCGCGAGCGCGACGCCTTGCGCGTCGCAGATGCGGACGGCTTCCAGCACCTCGGCGCGCGTGAGACAGAGGGGTTTTTCGCAGAACACGTGCTTGCGCGCGCGCGCCGCGGCGATGATCTGGGCGCAGTGCTGCGTATGGGGCGTGCAGAGGATGACCGCCTCGATGCGCGGATCGGCGAGCGCGTCTTCCAGGCGGGGGCGAAACTCGATCCCCTGCTCGCGCGCGAAGGCCGCCGGCGCATCCGGCGCGGAATCGACCCCCATCACCACTCGCAACGCGGGGTTGCCGCGCAGCGATGAGACGATGGTACGGCCCCACCAGCCCAGGCCGACGACGGCGGCTTTCAGCATTTTGGAGCCTTCGCTTTGATCGCGGTCAATATCCCGGGGCGAGGCGCGGGGGACCATGAGGCACGCCGACCCCGGGGGCATGGACCATGAAAAACCTTCTCGACGCGCTGTGGAACGAGCATCGCTCGATTGCCGCAGTGCTGCACGCGATGGCGCAGGTGATGCGTAACGCCGGTCCGGAGGGGCAGGGCCTCGACCCCAAGCTGCTGCGCGCGATGCTGTACTACCTCGACGTCTTCCCGGAGCGGGTGCACCACCCGAAAGAGGAGAAGCACCTGTTCCCGGCGATCCGCCGTCGCACGCAGGAGGCGGATCGCGTGCTCAAGGAGCTCGCGCGCGAGCACGAAGAAGGCGCGCGGGCGATGCGCACCCTCGAGCAGGCGCTGCTGCGCTACGAGCAGGGCGGCGCGGGCGAATTCGAAGCCCTGCACGACGCGGCGACGCGCTTCGTGGACGGCTATCGCGCGCACATGCGCAAGGAAGAGCAGGAGCTGATGCCGATCGCGCGCCGCGTGCTCCGCGACGCCGAGTGGCTCGAGCTGAACACCGAGTGGGCCGCGCATCACGATCCGCTGGCGGGCATCGAGTCCGGGGACGAGTACGAGCGCCTGCTCGATCGCATCGTCGAGCTGGCGCCGGCGCCGATGGGAATCGGGCGCGGCTAGACGCGCCGGCGGCGGGCCGCGGCGCGGCGCTTCTTCGCCGGGCGCTTCCTCTTTGCCGGCGCCTCGGGCGCCCAGTAGCCGTTCGCCGCCAGCTCGCGCACCGACTCGGTGGTGAACTCGGCGAGCGGCGCGTTGCCGCCGATCACGAACATCAGGATCGATTGCTTGCGCTTCGAGCCGCGCGTCACGTTCATGAAGCGGCGCGAGACGCCGGGCGGGAACGAGATCACGTCGAGCGGCTTGAGATCGAGGTGCTCGATCCGGCCCTGCGGGTTCTCCCAGCTTGCGCGCCACGTCCCTGTCATGGAAATGAAGGTTTCGTTGGTGTCGTGGTTGTGGAACATCGGCCCGCGCCCGGGGAGCGCGCGGCAGTAGCCGAGGTTGAAACCTTCGGAAATCTTGATCGCCGCGAGGCGCGAGGCCTCCTCGCCCACGGGCGAAGTGACCCCGCCCTGGTTCTCGTTCTTCGGCGGCTGAAAGCCGATCACGTTGTACAAAATTCGCTCGCAGCCCGGGTAGCGGCTGTCGGGCAGCCCGCCGTCCGAGCCCTTGAGCTTCCCGAAGCGCGCCACGCGTTTGAGCATGTTCTTGCGCGAGACGCGGATGCGCGGCAGTGTTTCGCGATAGTCCATCACGCCCTCCTCGTTGCGGCGCTGCGTTTTCGACACGCTTACGCCGCTAGCTTATCATCGGCCAAACACGAAAACGGGGGAGAACGTGAAGCTCGGCTACTTCACGATGCCGCTGCATCCGCCGCAGCGCGCCTACGTCGAGACGCTTAAGGAAGACCGCGAGGCGATCCTGCTCGCCGATCGCCTGGGGTTTTGCGAAGCTTTCGTCGGCGAGCACCTCACCGACACCGCCGAATCGGTCACCAGCTGCGTCGCCTTTCTCGCCAGCCTCGCGCATGACACCAAGAACATCAGGCTGGGAACCGGCACGCTCAACCTGCCAAACGGCCACCCGCTGCAGCTCGCCGCCGCGGTGTCGATGCTCGACAACCTGCTCGAGGGGCGCTTGATCGTCGGCATCAGCCCCGGCGGCCTGCCCTCGGACTGGGAAGCGTTCGAGACCATCGGCAAGGACCGCAAGGCGATGTTCGTCGAGTGCATCAATCACATGATCGGCATCTGGACGGGCGAGCCGCCGTACAACATCCGCGGCCAGTTCTGGAACATCTCGACCGAGAAGACCATGATCCCGGACATCGGCCAGGGCATCGTGCCGAAGCCCTACCAGAAGCCGCACCCGCCGATCGTCGTCACCGCGGTCGAGCCCTTCTCGGGCGGCGTCACCGAGGCCGCCAAGCGCGGCTGGGACCCGATCTCGGCGAACTTCCTGCTGCCACAGTGGGTGAAGTCGCACTGGGGGAAATACACCGAGGGCTGCGCCGCCGCCGGGCGCAAGGCCGATCCGGCAAACTGGCGCGTCGCCAAGACCGTGTTCGTCGCCGACGACGCGGCCACCGCGCGCGAGTACGGCTACGGCGAGCAGAGCCCCTACCGTTTCTACTACAAGCAGCTCTTCTTCAAGCTGGTGCGCGCCGGTCGCATCAATCTTTTCAAGCCCACGAAGGATACCCCGGACGCGGAAGTCACCCTCGACCGGGTGGTCGAGTCCCTGGTGATCGCCGGCACGCCGGAGAAGGTGGTCGATGACCTGCTCGCGTTTCGCGAGACCACCGGCGATTTCGGCACGCTGCTTTACTGCGGCATCGACTGGGTGGACGCGAAGCTCGCCCGCCGCTCGATGGAGCTGATGGCCGGGAAAGTCATGCCGGCGCTCAACCGCGCGATCGGAGCGCGCTCGACGTGACCCAGGGCAAGCTGCCGCGCGAGCGCGTTCCGTACTCGGCGATCGTCGACCGTCCGCCGCTCAAGCTCCCGGGCGGCGCGCGCATGGTGGTGTGGACCATCGTCAACGTCGAGGACTGGGCGATCGAGTGCAACATGCCGCGCACCGTGCTGCCCCCGCCGATGGGCCAGCCGCTGCAGCCCGACCTGCCGAACTGGGCCTGGCACGAGTACGGCATGCGCGTGGGGTTCTGGCGCTTCGTCGAGCTGCTTGCGCGGCGCAAGGTGATCCCGACCATGGCGGTGAACGGCGCGGTGATCGAGCGCTACCCGCGCGTCGCCCAGGCCGCGCGCGACGCGGGCTGGGAGTTCATGGGCCACGGCTTCCACCAGCGGCCGATGCACCACCTCGAGGACCAGCGCCAGGCGATTCGCGACACCATCGCGGCGATCCGGGAATTCACCGGCAAGCCGCCGCGCGGCTGGGAGAGCCCGGGCCTCACCGAGACCTACGACACCATCGACATCCTGCACGAGGAGGGGATCGAGTACGTCGCCGACTGGGTGCTCGATGACCAGCCGGTCAAGATCCGCACCTCGAAGGGCCACCTCGTCTCGGTGCCCTACACGCTGGAAGTGAACGACATCCCGATGATGGCGCTGCAGCATCACGGCGCCGAGGAGATGCTCCGGCGCGGCGCGGCGCAGTTCGACCGGCTCTACGCCGAGAGCGAGGCGATCACGCGGGTGATGGCGATCAGCATCCACCCCTATATCACCGGGGTGGCGCACCGCATCGGCTGGCTCGAGAAGCTCTACGAGCACATCCAGTCGAAGCCCGGCGTGCTGCTGTGGACCGGCGAGCAGATCCTCGACTGGTATCGCGCGCAGAGCCCCTGAGCCGGGGCCGCGGCGGACCGTATACACCGCGCGAAGATGCTAATACACTCTCGCAAACGTCCCGCGCGGCACACAAGTGGACGTTCCCGCTGAACACATCAAAGGAGGGCTCGCAGATGGTCAATCCCCATTCGTTTGTGCGGTCCGCCGCCGCGGCCGCCGCGCTCGCGGTTGCGACAGCGTCGGGTTCGCTCGTGTCATTCGCGGCGCAGGCCGCCGAACCGATCAAGATCGGCTTCAGCATGGCGCTCACCGGCGGCCTCGCCGGCGCCGGCAAGGCGGCGTTGATCGCGATGGAAATCTGGCGCGACGACGTCAACAAGGCGGGCGGGCTGCTCGGCCGGCAGGTCGAGTTCGTCTACTACGACGACGCCACCGCGCCCGCCAAGGTGCCCGGCATCTACACCAAGCTGCTCGAGGTCGACAAGGTGGACCTGGTGGTCTCCAGCTACGGCACCAACGAGATCGCGCCGGCCATGCCGATCGTGATGCGCAAGAAGCTGGTGTTCCCGTCGCTCTTCGGGCTGGCGGTGAACGACGAGTTCAAGTACGACCGCTACTTCCAGATCATGCCCGCCGGCCCCGAGCCGAAGACCGACTGGTCGAAGGGCTTCTTCGAGCTGGCCCTGCAGCAGAATCCGAAGCCCAAGACCGTGGCGATCGTCGCCGCGGACGCCGAGTTCGCGCTCAACGCGGCGGCCGGGGCGCGCGCCAACGCGCAGAAGATGGGCTTCAAGATCGTGTACGACAAGACCTACCCGCCCGCCACGACAGACTTCACGCCGATCGTGCGCGCGATCGAGGCGACCAAGCCCGACATCGTCTACGTCGGCTCGTATCCGCCGGACTCGGTGGGCATGGTGAAGGCGGCGCACGAGGTCGGGCTGAAGGCGAAGATGTTCGGCGGCGGCATGGTCGGGCTGCAGTTCGCGGCGATCCAGAAGAACCTCGGCCCGCTGCTGAACGGCATCGTCAACTACGACTTCTGGGTGCCCGAGCCGACGCTCGACTTCCCCGGCGTCAAGGAGTTCCTCGCCAAGTACCAGGAGGCGGCGAAGGGCAAGGGCGTCGATCCGCTCGGCCACTACCTGCCGCCGTACGCCTACGCCTACCTGCAGGTGCTCGGCCAGTCGGTCGAGGCGGTGAAGGGCCTCGACCAGGCGAAGCTCGCCGCGCACATGCACAAGACCACCTTCGACACCGTGGTCGGCAAGGTGAAGTTCGGCAAGAACGGCGAGTGGGCGAAGACGCGCACGCTGCAGGTCCAGTTCCGCGACGTGCAGCCCGACAACCTCGAGCAGTTCGCGGGGCCGGGCAAGCGCATCGTGCTCTACCCGAAGGACTGGAAGTCGGGAGACATCGTCTACCCGTACAAGAACTAGCGGCGGCGCCACCCGGCAGGCGCCTGCGCGATGGTGTTGTCGGCCGATCTGTTCGCGAATGCCATCGTCGCGGGCGTGCTGCTCGGCGGCTTCTACGCCGCCGTGGCGATCGGGCTGGCGATCGCCTTCGGCCAGCTCGACATCGTCAACATCGCGCACCCGGCGTTCGTCATCGTAGGGTCTTACACCGTCTGGATCCTGAACACCCGCACCGGCATCGATCCGGTGCTGGCCGGGGTGCTGCTCTCGCCGATCTTCTTCATCGTCGGGGTGGCGATCTACCGCATCTACTACGCCGCGTTCGAACGCACCGGGCAGGAGTCGCTCAGCGGCCTGGCGTTTTTCTTCGGCCTGATGTTCATCATCGAGGTGACGCTGATCCTGGTCTACGGCGTCGACTACCGCCTGGTCGGCGCGGGCTACATCGGCGAGACGATTGAGATCGGCTTCGTCGGCATCCCCTACCGCATGCTGGTGCCGTTCTTCGTCGCGAGCGCGCTCACCGCCGGGATCTGGCTGTACCTGTCGCGCACCTTCGCCGGCCGGGCGATCCTCGCCGTGGCGCAGGACCGCCTCGCGCTCCAACTGATGGGTGCCGACCCGGTGCGCGTCAAGCAGTACGCCTTCGGCCTCGCGATCGCCACCACCGCGATCGCCGGCTCGCTGCTGATCATCATCGGCCCGGTCGAACCGTCGGTCGGGCGCGCCTACATCGGCCGCGTGTTCGCCATCGTGGTGCTCGCCGGCATGGGCAGCATCCCGGGGATGATGGTCGCGGCGCTGATCCTCGGCGTGGTGGAAACCATGGTGGCGACCTTCATGGGTCCGTCCTGGGCGCCGGCGGTGGCTTTCGGCGTGCTGCTGCTCACCCTCGCGGTGCGTCCCTCGGGCCTCTTCGGCAGGCGATAGATGCGCAGCAGCCGCTTCTGGGTCTGCGTCGTCGCGGTCATCATCGCCGGCCTGGTGTTCACCTCGGTGACGAAGAACCCGTACTACTTCAACGCCGCGTACGTGGTGATGCAGGCGCTCATCATGGCGGTGGCGTGGAACATCCTCGGCGGCTTCACCGGCTACGTGAATTTCGGCAGCGCCGGCTTCTTCGCGGTCGGCGCCTATACCTCGATCGCGCTGCACAAGGCCTTCGAGCTGCCGCTGCCGTTCCTGATCATCGCCGGCGGCGCGATGTGCGGCCTGATCGGCCTCGGGGTGGGCTACCTCACGCTGCGCCTGAAGGGCGTGTACTTCGCCATCGCCACGCTCGCCATGGCGATCGTGTTCGAGACGCTGATCAACAACTGGGCCTTCGTCGGCGGCGCCCGCGGCGCCTACGTCCTCACGCCCGAGCCGCCGCTGTGGTTCGAGAGCTATATCGCGATGCTCTTCATGGTGATGCTGCTGCTCGCGCTCGCCGCGATCGCCGTGTCGCGCTACCTCAACGCCTCGCGCATCGGCCGCGGCCTCGCCGCGATCCGCGACGACGAGGTCGCCGCCGAGTGCGCCGGCGTGCCGACGCTGCGCCTGAAGCTCGTTTCGACCACCGTCATGGGGATCATGATGGGGGTCGCGGGGGCGCCGTACCCGTTCTTCGTCACCTTCGTCGACCCGGTCTCCGCGTTCAACCTGTTCGTCGCGGTCAATTCGATCGCCATGCCGATGATCGGCGGCACGGCGCACTGGATCGGGCCGATCGTCGGCGCGCTGCTGGTGGGCTCGATGCAGGAGATCGTCACCGTCACCGTGTCTTCCGAATTGAACGTGCTGATCGTCGGGGTGATGCTGGTGGCGTTCATCACGCTCGCGCCGCAGGGCATCGTCGGGCTGGTGCAGAAGCACTGGGCGAGGCGCAAGCCGTGAGCGCGCCGGTGCTGCAAGTGAGCGGGCTCACCAAGCGCTTCGGCGGCTTCGTCGCGCTGAACGAGGTCGAGCTGCACGTCGGCGCGGGCGAGCGCCTCGGGCTGATCGGGCCGAACGGCTCGGGCAAGACCACGCTCATCAACTGCATCTCCGGGGCGCTCTACAACGACGCCGGCAGCATCATCTTCGAGGGCCGCGACATCACCCGCATGCCGGCGCACCAGCGCGCGCGCTGCGGCGTCGCGCGCAGCTTCCAGATCCCCAAGCCGTTTCGCAGCATGACGGTGCTCGAGAACCTGCGCGTGCCGCTCGAGTACGCGGCGTGGTCGCGCTCCGAGCACCGGCACATTACCGACGAGGCGATGGCGCTCCTCGAGAGCATCGGCCTCAAGCACTGCGCGCAGCAGAACTCGGCCGGCCTCACGCAGGTCGACATGCGCAAGCTCGAGCTCGCGCGCGCACTCGCCGCCAAGCCGCGGCTGCTGGTTTCGGACGAGGCGATGGCGGGTCTCTCCAGCGCCGAGGTGGACGAGATCCTGGAAATCCTGCTGGCGCTCAACCGGCGCGGCGTCGCGGTGATCATGATCGAGCACGTGATGCGCGCGGTGATGCGCTTCTCGCAGCGCGTCGTGGTGCTCGATGCCGGCCAGAAGATCGCCGAGGGCACCCCGGACGAGATCGTCAGCAACCCCGACGTGGAGAGGGCCTACCTTGGCGAATAAGCTCGTCGTCGATGGGCTGGAAGCCGGCTACGGCGCGGTGCGCGTGCTGCACGGCGTGTCGATCCGCGTCGAGGACGGCGAGTCGGTGGTGCTACTCGGCTCGAACGGCAACGGCAAGAGCACGCTCATCAAGTGCATCATGGGCATCGTGCCGCCGAGCGCGGGAACGATCCGTTTCGAGCGCGACGGCGAGCCGATCGACCTCGCCGGCAAGAGCCCGCAGGAGATCGTCGGCCTGGGCATCGCGCTGGTGCCCGAAGGCCGGCGCCTGTTCCCGATGCTCTCGGTCGAGGAGAACCTGCTGCTCGGCGCCTACCGCCACGCAGCGCGCGCCAAGCTCGCCGAGAATCTGGAGTTCGTCTTCCAGGTGTTTCCGGCGTTGCGGGAGCGGCGGCGCCAGCTCGCCGGCAGCATGAGCGGCGGCGAGCAGCAGATGGTGGCGGTGGCGCGCGCGCTCATGTCCGAGCCGCGCATCCTGCTGGTGGACGAGCCCTCGGTCGGCCTCGCCCCGATCCTGGTGAACCGCATGATCGCCAAGATCAGGGAGCTGAAGGAGCGGCGCAACCTCACGGTGCTGATGGCCGAGCAGAACTTCAACCAGGCGATCAAGATCGCCGACCGCGGCTACATCATCGTGCACGGCGAGATCGCGTTCGAGGGCAAGAGCGCCGCCGAGTTGCGCGGCAACGACATGGTGAAGCGCTACTACCTGGGGCTGTAGTGCAGGCGCGAACCGAGACGGGAGGCGGAGCATGAAAATTTTTCTGACTGGCGCTTCCGGATACATCGGCGGCTCCGTGGCGGCGGCGCTGAAATCCTCCGGCCACGAGGTGGCGGGGCTGGTGCGAAGCCGCGCGCGCGCCGACCAGGTGCGCGCGCAGGGCATCGCGCCCGTTCTCGGAACGCTGGGCGATTCCGAGCTGCTGGCGCGCTCGGCGCGCGAGGCGGAGGCCGTGATCAACACCGCGGACGCCGACGATCGCAATTCGGTCGATTCGTTCCTCGCGGCGCTGGCAGGGAGCGAAAAGCTCTTCCTGCACACGAGCGGCTCGAGCATCGTCGGCGATCAGGCGGGGGGCGAGCCGACCGACAAGATCTACCACGACGACACCCCGGTGCGCCCCGGGCCGGGGCGCACCGCCCGCGTCGCGGTGAACCAAGCGGTGCTGGGCGCCGTGAAAAACGGCGTCAGAGCGGTCGTCATCTGCCCGAGCCTGATCTACGGCATGGGACGCGGCGTGCACCGCGAAAGCATCCAGATCCCGCGCCTCGCCCGGCTGGCGCAAAAGCACGGCGTAGCGCGTCATGTCGGGCGCGGCGAGAACCTCTGGTCCAACGTGCACATCGACGATCTGGTGGACCTGTACCTGCTGGCGGTCAAGCAGGCGCCCGCGGGCGCATTCTACTACGCGGAAAACGGCGAGAACTCGATGCGCCAGCTCTGCGAGGCGATCAGCCGCGCCCTCGGATTCGGCGGAAAAACCGCGCCGATGTCCGTCGAGGAAGCCTCTGCGGAGCTGGGTGAGGGGCCTGTTGCGTACTCGTTCGGCTCGAACAGCCGGGTGCGCGCCACGCGCGCCCGGAGCGAGCTCGGCTGGTCGCCCCGGCGCCCCGCGCTCCTTGCTAGCATCGAACGCGACCTGGGCATCGACGCGCCGGGCTGAGCCGCGGGCGAGGGCGCGGGCCGGAGACCGCGGCGGCCGAATCCCGGGCGCGTCAACGCGCGTGCGACCGCGTTCGTTCGAGTCAGCATGGAAACGCGCCTTACGCTCCGCCCGGGGCAACCCGGAACCCGCAAACTGGTCAAGCGCTTCGGCGAGCGCCTGCTGCGTGTGCGCTATGTCTACGACGCCGAGGGTGGCAGGCGCCTGAAAACGGTCGAGCTGGTGGTCGATTCGGTCCCCTGGCGTGCGCGGGCCCGCCGCCCGCGCCTCACCGACGACGAGATCGTCGCCGTTCACATCGGCTGGCACGAAGCCGAGCTGCGCGAGCGCGCCAAGCGCCTCGGCGCGGTCTGGCGCCCGGCGCAAAAGCTCTGGGAGATGCACTGGGGCGACGCGAAGAAGCTGGGCCTCGCCGAGCGGGTATCGAGGGAGTGAGGCTCGCGCAGGGGGCGTCTGCCGGTGGATATATGCCCGCATATCGCCCCATCTACAGGCACATGCTTGTCTCTACCCATAGATGCTTCTACGATCCGTTCCATGCGGACTAATCACTAGTTCGGTGGCACTCGTTGGCAACGCAGTCAGTGGATACCGTGGGCCTCGCCGGACGTAGGCAGTTTCTAGCTGTCTCGAGTGCGCTGCTCGGTGCGCAGCTCGTCTACGCTCAGCAGGCTGGCAGGATTCATCGGATCGGCTTCCTTTCGACCTCGGGCAGCGGGGGAGCCGAGCTGCGGAGGACTTTGCTCGACGGCTTGCGCGAGGTGGGCTATGTCGAGGGCCGAAATCTCGAGGTCTTGCTTCGCCATGGGGATGGAAAGGTCGAGCTACTGCCCGAGGCGGCGAACGAGCTCGTGCGCACCAGGCCAGACGTCATCGTCACTTCGATCAACGCCACTACGCGGGCGGCCCTGAAGGCGACCAGGACCATCCCCATCGTCATGGTCATCGGGACCGGCGTTGTCGAAGAGGGCTTCATCGCGAGTCTGGCGAGGCCCGGCGGCAACGTCACCGGGTTGACTTGGGGGGTCGATACTGGACAGATCGCGAAGCGCTTCGAATTCCTCAAGGAGACGATCCCTCAGGTCTCCCGCATCGCGGTGCTGTGGGACCCCGGGCAGGACGCCGCGATCACCAGGTCGGCGTTGGAGCGGGGCGCCGCCGCCGTGGGCGCGCGGCTCATCCTGCTCGAGTTCCAGAACGACCTAGACGCGCTGTTCGCAACTGCGGCTCGGGAAGGCGCCCAGGCACTGGTCACCGGCGGCGGTGCGCGCATGTTCCGCCGCCGCAAGGACGTGGTCGCATTGGCGGCGAAACATCGGCTTGCCGACGTCCATTACGCGAGTGAATTCGTCGAGACTGGGGGTTTGATGTCTTATGCGCCGAGCCTGTCCGGCAATTACAAGCGCGCGGCGGCCTACGTGGACAGGATTCTCAAGGGCGCACGCCCGGCAGACCTGCCGGTGGAGCAACCGACTCGGTTCGAGCTCGTGGTCAATCTCCAGGCTGCGCGGGTGCGCGGAATAACGATGCCGCGATCGATCCTCCTTCGCGCAGACAGGGTGATCGAATGATTGCTCACCGACGAACGCGGCCTTGCGCGAGCCGGTCGTCCATAGGCACGTGCCACCGAACAACGGCTTGCAGGGCGACGCGCCGCGCGCGGCGCGCGCCTGAAGCCGGGCGTGTGTGCCGGGCATGGCACAGAACTATCGGGGTGCAAGTCCCCGAGCCAGGTATAGGAGGAGCCGAAGGCTAGGAGAAGGGCAAGGGCGTCATCGT
>Ga0214471_10000167_pt1 | contig 62772 bp, 57 predicted proteins | sample RVTome_5_FD_207665 | JGI IMG/M metagenome (GOLD analysis project Ga0214471, IMG submission 207665) | Soil microbial communities from uranium-contaminated site in the Upper Colorado River Basin, Wyoming, United States - RVT142D155 | ecosystem: Environmental > Terrestrial > Soil > Contaminated >... | reverse complement strand
CAGGACGCGGCCCGGGCTCTTAGCCCGGGACCTCGCGAGGCAGTCCCGCCCTGAAGGGCGGGCTCGGCCAAGAACTCCGTGCTGAAGCACGGCGTGCGCTCACGTGCACTGCGCGCCTGACGTGCACGCTGCACCCCACGTCCTTCAGGACGCCGTGCTCGGCCGAGCCCGGGCTCTTAGCCGGGACCTCGCGAGGCTGGACGACGCGGGTTACGTCTCGAGGGCGTAGAGCCGGACATGCTCCACGTCGAGGTCGTCCTTCCACATCCCCAGGACGTATTCGTCGCCGATCTCGAAGACCTTCAGGTCCGCGGGCATGGTGGCGACGCCAATGTAGGCGCCGTCGGTCGAGAACCGGCGCCACACCGCCTCCCGGTCGCGCGGGCCCGGATAGTCCTGGATCCACAACGTCTCCGCCTCGTCGACCAGGAACGCGGCGTAAGGAGGCAGGCGATCCGGTAACTCCATGTCGCGATAGTAGCGTCGCGTTCGTGCGCGGGCGTCGTCGTCGTCGATGCCATCCAGTTGCCTCTCGATGAACGCTTCGAGGTCGGCGGCGGCGACCGGGCGTTTGGCAGCGTCGAGGCGTATCAGCATCTCGAGTGTGCCGTCGAGGCGATAGGCGGCGATCTCATAGGCGTTGCCGGTGCCGATGAACACCCGGTCGCCGACGATCGTCTGCAGCAGATCCCGTCCCAGCGGCAACGGGCTGCTTCCGCGAAGCTGTCCCTCGAACACGATTCCCCAGCGATCGACTCCGGGGAACGTGCCGATCATGGCCAATGGTTCCCCATCGAGCGTCGCAAGCCCCACTGGCATGGGGTTTCGGTGGAGGCCCGGGCTCGGCATGTCCGACGACCAACCGGCGGAGACGAAAGGCCCGCCGTGCTGGCACCGCGAGACCCCGTATGGCGCCGTGTTATGCGGCAGCATCAACCGCGTGGCCCGAATCGTCTCACCGTGATCGTTGAGTACCGTTAACCGTCGCGTCGCGATGTCGTACACGTACAACGTGTCGGTTCCGCATCGCGCCGTCCACGCGATGTAGCCGTACTCGCCCGGCCCCTCCCCGCTCCGGCCGACGGCGTCCAGGAACCCGCCTTCGGCGTCGTAGAAGCGAATCTGATCGGTCCCGCGATTCGCGATCACGATGCGACCGTCGCTGAGGCGATGCGCCCCTTCGACGTGAAACAGCGACGTGAGCGTGTCGCGCTCGCTCCCGATGTCGAGCAGTGGCGCCGATGACAGGCGCAGTCGGGGCATGGAATCATCGTGGTTCTCGACGATCCGCAGGCCCAGGCTGTCGCGGACCACGAGACGGCGGGGGACGTCCTCACTCGCAGTGCACGCGACGATGCAGCTCAACCAGAACACCGACCATGCCCTCATAGCGCCTCACTCCCAGCGAAACACCTTGGTGGACGCGGTGATGCACACCAGGCTTACCGCGATCAGGGCCACAGATTCAGCCATGGCGTGCCCCAAGCCGACCCGTCCAGGCACCCTACATGAGCCCGACCACGTTCGTCGTTGGCAACGCGCACGTCACGCCCGTCGCGGCTGCGGCAGCGCGACGACGGGAAAGAACAGCCCGATCCACCATCACTCGGCCCTTAACGCCTCTACCGGGTTCACGCGCCCCGCCCGCCAAGCCGGCACCACCGCCGCAACGATTCCTGTTCCAAACAATACCGCGGCCGCCACCACGAGACTGCCCGGATCGCGCGGCGCCACGCCATACAAGAACCGCGAAATCACGTTGCCAAGCGCCAGCGAGACAACTGCGCCCGCAATCACGCCGACACCAACCGGCACCACCCCTCGGCGCACCACGTCGGTCAGGATCGCCCCGGCGGTGGCGCCGAGTGCCATGCGAATGCCGAATTCCGACCGGCGACGCGTAACCGCGTACGACACCACGCCGTACACACCCACCGCGCTCAACACGAGTCCCAACCCCGCGAACAACATCAGGTAGAACCGGAGCCGGAGTGGCTCGGCCATGGCCGCGGCGACGACGTCCTCCATCGGGCCGGCGCGCGAGACCGCGATGCGATCGTCCAACCCGCCGATCATGGCACGCACTCCGGGAATCAGCGACGTCGCGTTGCGTTCGCCTTGCAACACCAACACCTGGCTGATGCCGGCGGTCGGTGCCTGCGCGAACGGTGCGTACATCGCGAACGGGTTTTCTCCCGTGAGATCGAACATGCGCGTCTCCGCCGCCACGCCGACCACCGTGCGCCACTGGCCCTCCTGCTCAAAGGTGCCCGAAACGAGCTTCCCGATCGGATCGTCTCCCGGCCAGGCAAACCGCGCGAACGATTCGCTCACAATCGCCACGTCGACCGCGCCGGCGCGGTCCGTGTCGGTGAATGCTCTGCCCTGCACGATCGTCATGCCCATGACGTCGAAGTAGTGCGGCGTCGCCGAGCGCCATACCGCATTGGGCCGCTCGGAGCGGTCGATGTCGGGCCGGCTCCGAATATTCGCTGGACCCTGCCAGCCGCCGTCACGGATCGGCAGTCGGTTCACGAGCGCGGCCGCACGCACGCCGGGCAACGCCTCCGCCTGCTGCACCGCCTCCGCGAAGAACCCGCGCCGCGCGGTCTCGTCCATCTCCGCTTCCCCGGCCACCAGGTTGAGCGTGACGACGTTCTCCGGGTCCAACCCGATCTCGATCGCCTGCATGCGTGCGACCGACCGCACCAGCAACGCGGCACCGGTGGCCAAGGTCAACGCGAGTACCACCTCGGCGGTGACAAGAATGCCCTGCATCCTGCCGGTGCGTCGCTGGAGTCCGGCGTCCGAACGTGATCCGCGTAGCGACCCGAGCCGACCTCTGAAGAGGCTGGTCATTGGCGCGAGGGCCACGACGAACGCGACCACCAACGCCAGCAGGAACGCCGCCGCGAACCCGGTCCATGGGAACGCCACCGCGGACGCATAGCCCCCCGTCAAGGGGAGGCTGGCGACGAGTATGCCGAACACGCTCTGCGCGAGCACCGCTCCCAGCGTCCCCGCCACCAGCGCCAACACGATCGACTCGGCGAGCACCTGCCGCGCCACGCGTCCACGTCCCGCGCCGAGCGCGGTGCGCACCGCGATCTCGCTGGTGCGGTCGGAGGTGCGCGCCAGAATCAGTGCGGCGGCGTTGGTGCACGTCATGACGAGAATCAGGCCGACGGCGCCGAGCAGGAGGAGTAACGCCGGTTCCACGTCTCCCAGGACGTACTCCCGGAACGGAATCACGTGTGCGCCCCTGGTCTTGTCCCACGCCGCGGGATAGGTGAACCGCTCGCCGAGTGCGACGGCGAGCGTGCCCAGGTCGGCTTGCACGCCGGCATCGGTGATCCCGTCCCGCAAGCGACCCACGAGGGTGAGATATCCGTTGCCGCGGTAGTTCTGACTGTCGCGGTCCAGGACCAGCGGCCGCCAGGCGCGACACTCGGGGGTTGGGAAGTAGAAGTCCGGGCCCATGACACCGATGACCGTCGTCGGCTCGCCGCCGAGTGGGATCCGGCGGCCCACCACATTCGGGTCGGCGCCGAAGTCCCCCTGCCACATGCCGTAGCCGATGACGACCACGGGCTCGGCACCAGGTCGGTCCTCGCCCGGTTGCAGCGTCCGGCCCAGGATCGGACGCGCCTCGAGCACGTCGAACATATCCGCCGAGACGAGCGCATTCTGCAAAAGCGAGGTGCCGGATCCCGAATGGTACGTGACGGCGTTGGTCGTGTACGCGGCGATCCCCTCATACGCGCCGGCTCGCTCGGCTACGAAATCGAACTCCACGCCGCGCCAATCGAACTGGCTCCAGAACACGACCAGGCGGTCTTCATCCGGAAACGGCAGTGGCCGCAGCATGAGTCCCTGCACCACGCTTGCCAGCGCGACGGTCGCCCCGATCCCCAGCGCGAGCGTGAGAATCGACACGCCGGCGAATCCGGGATGGCGCCGCAGCTGGCGCAACGCGTGCCAGCCGTCGGCCCAGAGATCGGTGACGACGCCAATGCCCCACGCTTCGCGAACGCCCTCCCTGTGCGCGACCTCGGCGCCAAACCGCCGTCGCGCCTCGCGGAGCGCCGCTTCGGGAGACAACGCCCGCAGCCTGAATACCAGATCGCTGAGTACACGCATGTCGTGTCCCTAGGTTGTCGCGAGAACGCGCATCACACCCTTGGCGAGCGCGTGCCAATGATCGAGTTCGACGCCGAGTTGCATGGTGCCTGCCCGCGTGAGCGCGTAGTACCGCGCCCGCCGGTTGTGCTCCGTTACCTGCCAGTACGAGCGTATCCATCCCTCGCGCGTGAGCCGATGGAGCGACGCGTATAGCGATCCTTGCTGCACCCGGAGCAAATCCCCCGACATTTGTTGAATCCGCTCCTGAATCCCCCACCCGTGCTGCGGCTCCAACGCCAGCGTCTTGAGGATCAGCATGTCCAGGGTGCCCTTGATGATATCCGACTTCGCCCTGCCCATCGATAGTGCCTCCGTCACGGTTGAGTGGGAGTCTACTCTCGGTAAGCGAGAGGTGCAAGTGATTGGACGGAGCGAGATGCGACAAGGTTGCAAACGGATGGTCAAAGCTGGTCGAAGGATGCCGGTCTCGGGTCCGTGGGTCGTCACCGGTACGAACGACAAGGGCCCCTGCCATCGGCAGAGGCCCTTCATGCATGGAGGCGCGGGGATTCGAACCCCGGTCCGAGACTCGATCCAGCTCCATCTCTACGTGCGTAGGTTGCGCTTGAAGTCTCCGCCGTAAGGAGCGCAACCGCCCAGACGACGAACAATCTCCCTAAAGTCTCACGTTACGCGCGAGAGCGACGCGCACCGCCAGCTCGATTTTGCGTTACCCGCGCGCCGCTTCGAGCGGGCTGCGACGCGGGCAGGTGCAGTAAGCCGAAGCCTACGCAGCCATGGCCAAGTCAGTATTGGCAGTTGTGAAGTTTTCCAGTGGTTTTACCAGGGAACCGGAAACCTGGGCACGCAACGAAACCTTCACCAACCCCGTCGAAACCAGTCGCCCCCTTTCGCGAGCTTCCGGAATATAGCCGATTCCGGGTCTAAAAGGCGGGCAAAGTGCGTCACGGACGGTCGGGGTCACAGGCGGTCACGGACGGTCGCAGGTCGCGGGCTGTCTTGACGACGCCGTTTCCGGCGGTTCAGAGGATCAGGAAGGTACATTCGTCGCGATTCGCGGGTAAACCCGCGGCTCGGCTCTGTCGGTGAACCGACGAGCGCGTGGCCTTGCCGCTTCATGCCGCCGAACATCGGGCGGCCCGTGGCCTAGCCCGTTTCACGCCGGCGATCATCGCGAGAACTCGGCGGCGTCCGCCCCGTTTACCCAGCGACCTGCTGATCAAACATCCGTGGCTCTGGGCTGGCGCGGGCCTCTCGCCAGCTCCACCTTGTTGCGGCCGCCCTCTTTTGCACGATACAACGCGGCGTCCGCCGCCGCGTACAGGTTGGCCGCGGCGGTCGTTGTCTCCGGCATCGTGGCGACGCCGATCGAACAAGTGAACGGTATCGCCTTGCCGTTCCAATTGACTGGCGCACCTTCGACGGTGGCCCGCACACGTTCGGCGACGTCGATGGCTTCCGCGCGCGCGATGTCGGGCAGCCACAGCGCGAACTCTTCGCCGCCCATGCGTGCGGCAACGTCACGTTCGCGCAGTCCGCGGCGCAACAGTCTCGCCAGGTGCTGCAACGCGGCGTCGCCCGCGATGTGGCCGTGCGTGTCGTTCAACAGCTTGAACCGATCCAAATCGAGGTAGAGCAACGCCGCGGTGTCACCCCTGAACGTGCTCAGGGCGCTCTCGAACCCGCGGCGGTTGGGCAGCCCGGTCAGTTCATCGGTCATGGCGCGCAGTTCATGTTTCCGGATCGAGACCAGCCGCGCCATGAACGGGCCCGCCTGGATCGCCAGCCGCTGCAGCGCCGCCTGCGTCTCGTCGTCCACCGCCTTTGGCTGACGGAACACGACGAGCGCCCCGACGCCCTCCTTGCCGTCGTTCAGGGGAAACGCGATCCCGGCGTCTTCCCGCCGCCGACGGTCCGACCGGAAATGCCCAAACAATTCCTCGGCTGAGAATCCAGCCAGCGGTGTCTCGCCGTCGACCGCGCGGCCGACGGTGGAATTGGGTGCGACCGCGGTGCCGAGCAGACGACGATCCGCGCCACCGGAGACGGCGAGGATGTGCGGCGTCCCGCTCAATCCGTCGCGCAGGGCCACCGCAGCGGGCGCGTCGACCATGCGTGTCGCTGCGTCGCTCAATGCCGCAGAGGCGCTCTCGATGCTGTCGTGCTGCTCGAGCTTCGCCAGCCGGGTCGCCGAACGCCGCCCTTCACGTTCGATGCGCCGCTGAGCATCGAGTCCGGCGGCCAGCGCGCGCAGTTCGTCGAGCACCCGTTCGCCCGACGCCTCGATCGGCGCGCCGGCGCTGAGCACGACCGCAAACGCCACGTCCCCGTCAGCCGTGGCCAGAGTGGGCGCGCTGTCGTTGATGACGTGATTGCGGCCGTCCGACAACGCGAGTCGCGCGAGGGCCTCAGCTCGTTCGGCGATGTCGCGGTCTACCCCTCGCGGGTGCAGGGCCGTAATGGGAGGATCGCCGAGCGTCACCGACGTGGCCACGAGCGCCCGATGTGCCCGGCGCACCAGATCGACCAGATGGCTGCGTTCAGCAGGGAGGTACCCGACCGCCGACTCAGCGTTGGCGTGCACGTGCCGTCCCACCAGGTATCCCACGACACCCGCGGCCAACGCGACGCCGCCGATCAGGAACCACGTCATGAGAGATGGTTGATGCGGGAAGCCGCCGCGGCCGCGCCGAACCCGTTGTCGATGTTCACCACCAGCACGCCCGAGGCGCACGAGTTGAGCATCGCCAGTAGTGCCGACAACCCCCCGAACGCGCTGCCGTACCCCACACTGGTCGGTACGGCCACGACCGGCACGGAGACCAATCCGCCCACTACGCTCGCCAACGCGCCGTCCATCCCCGCCGCCACGATCACGACCGCCGCCGTGCGCAACAGGTCGCTCTGTCTGAGAACGCGGTGGATCCCCGCCACGCCGACGTCGGTCAACCGGGCCACCCTGTTGCCCAACGCCCGCGCGACCACCGCCGCTTCTTCCGCCACCGGCAGGTCGCTGGTGCCGGCGGTGACGACCAGCACGGTGCCGCGGCCGGTCGGCTCGGGTTCGGGGCTCGGTGCCAGATAGACGGTCCTGCCAAGTACGTTGATCTCTGCCCGTGGGAACCGCCGCACGAGCAGTGCGCGCGCTGCCTCGTTGGCACGCGTGGCGAGAAAAGCGCCGTTCGAGGCAGCCAGCGCGGCGCAGATGCCTTCGATCTGGTCGGTGGTCTTGCCCTCGCACAACACCACTTCCTGCTGGCCTTGCACGAGCTCGCGTGCATGATCGACCGATGCGTAGGACAGGTCTTCGACGGGGAAACGGCCGAGCCGTTCAAGCGCGGCGTCCGACGTCAGGGTGCCGGCCGCGACCTCCTCGAACAGGGCACGCAGCCGTTCCGGCGTCACCCGACGGCGCGTTCCGGCGCGAGATAAGCGCGGAAGATACGCTCGACGTCCGCCATCGATTCGATGGTGTGAAGTTCCCGCCGCAACTCGGCGGCGCCGTGCAATCCTCGCACGTACCAGCCGAGGTGTTTGCGGAACTCGATCGCCGTCCGCCGCGCGTCGCCCTGGATGTCGAGCTGGAGCTGCGCGTGACGTAGCGCGACCGCAAAACGCTCCGCCGCGTTGGGTTCCGGCCGTGCCGGGATGCGGTCCAACAACGCCCGGGCCCGTTGGAAGATCCACGGGTTGCCGAACGAACCGCGCGCGATCATCACGCCCGCACAACCGGTTGCCGCGTGCATCCGAACGACGTCATCCGCGACCCTGATGTCGCCGTTCCCCACCACCGGGATGTCGAGCGCATCGACCACCGCGGCGATCTCATCCCACCGGGCTGCCCCGCTATAGAGCTGCGCGCGTGAGCGTGGATGCAACGTGAGCACCTGGGCGCCGGCGTCCTGACACCGCAACCCGATCTCGACCGGATTGCGGGTCGCTTCGTCCCAGCCGCTGCGGATCTTCACCGTGACCGGCAACGATGTGGCGCCCCGCACCGCCCGGATGATCTGCTGCACCACCGAGAGGTCCTTGAGGCAACCAGACCCGCCGTTGCGCTTCACGACTTTCTTGACGGGACAGCCAAAATTGATGTCGATGAAATCGGGCCGGTAGTGCGCGTGTACCAGCTCCGCCGCCTCGGCCATCGCCGCCGGATCGGCCCCATATAACTGAATACCAATTGGACGCTCGGCGGACGTGAAGAACGCGCCGTCGTGCACGGTCTTGATCCCGCGCCGCAATCCATCGCTGGAGAGGAACTCGGACACGACCACGTCCGCACCGAACGAGCGGCACAAGAGCCGGAACGGGGGCTCCGAGACCCCGGCCATGGGCGCCAGAAACAGCGGGACGCGATGCGCCACGGGATACGGGAACGACATAGAGACCAATGTACCAACCGCCCTCGATGCGGAGCAACCAACGGCGCACGCGCCGTTTGACCCCCGGTACCCAACCCCGTTACGTTTCGCCCAACCCTTCAACCCAGCGGACTGTTTCCCTGATGGACCTCACGGAGTTCTTTTCGATCGATGCCATCTCCCTCGACCTCGAGGGAAACACCAAAGACGAGATCCTCGCGGAGCTGATCGTATTGCTCCGGCTCGACGACCAGGATAATGCCACCCTGTTCAAGATGCTCAATCGGCGCGAAAACCTCGGATCGACGGGTATCGGGCGGGGGATCGCGATTCCCCACTGCCGTTGCGCCGTGGTCGACACGCTGCGGGTTGCCTTTGGACGCAAGCTGGAAGGGATCGACTTCAGCGCCATCGACAACAAACCGGTTCACTACGTCTTCCTGATCGTCGCGCCGCCCATCGAGATCTCCAACCAATACCTGCCGGTCCTCGGCAAGATCGCCCAGTTCGCGAAGGAAGCGGATGTGCCAGGCCGGCTGGAAGCCATTGCGACACCGGCGGAGTTCATGGCGTTGTTGAAGGAAAAGAAACTGTAGGCGCCGCGACTATTCCCACTCGATCGTCGCCGGCGGTTTCGAACTCACGTCGTATACCACCCGATTCACCCCATCGACCTCGTTGATGATCCGGTTGGCAACCTGGCCCAACACGTCCGGCGGAAACGCGAACCAATCGGCGGTCATGCCGTCGGTGCTGGTGACCGCGCGCAACGCGACCACGTTCTCGTAGGTCCGCGCGTCACCCATCACGCCCACGGCGCGTACCGGCAGCAACACCGCGAACGCCTGCCAGATCTGATCGTATAACCCTGCCTCGCGGATTTCCTCGAGATAGATCGCGTCGGCGCGGCGGAGTGTCTCGAGCTCGTCGGACGACACGGCGCTGAGCACCCGAATCGCCAGGCCGGGTCCGGGAAACGGATGCCGGCCGACGATCTCCTCCGGCAATCCCAGTTCGCGACCGACCTGGCGCACCTCGTCCTTGAACAGCTCACGCAGTGGCTCGATCAACTCGAACGGCAGATCGGGCCGGAGCCCGCCCACGTTGTGGTGCGTCTTGATGGTGACCGATGGGCCGCCACGCGGCGAGAACGATTCGATGACGTCGGGATACAGCGTTCCCTGCACCAGGTAGCCGACGTCCCCGCCGACCTCGCGCGCGGCTTGCTCGAAGACATCGATGAACGTGTGCCCGATGATGCGACGCTTCTCTTCCGGATCTTCCACCCCTTCCAGCCGCGCGAGAAACGTGGCGGCGGCGTCCACCACCCTGAGGTCGATACCCAGATGGGCGCGGAACAGTCGCTCGACCTGCTCGCGTTCGTGCAACCGCAGCAGTCCGTGATCGACGAAGATACACGTCAATCGGTCGCCCAATGCCTCGTGGACCAGCACCGCCGCCACCGACGAGTCGACGCCGCCCGACAAGCCGCAGATGGCCCGCCTGGACGGGCCGACCAGCGCCGTGATCCGACTGACCTGCTCGGCGATGAAGTGGCCGGCGGTCCAGTTGGGCGCGCACCCGCATATCTCGAACAGGAAGTTGCGGAGGATCTCCCCACCGCGCGGGGTATGCGCCACTTCGGGATGGAACTGCACCCCGTAGAGACGCCGCGTGCCGTCCTCGAACCCCGCGATGGGGCTGTTGGCGCTCGCCGCCGACAGGACGAAGCCGTCGGGCAAGTCGGTGACGCGGTCGCCGTGACTCATCCACGCGGTCGTGCGTTCGCCCGCCACGAACCCGTTGAACAGGCCGCGCGTGTCGCGCACCTCGATGTCGGCGCGACCGTATTCCCGTTTGCCGGATTTTTCGACCGTGCCGCCCGCCGCCTGGGCGACCAGATACATGCCGTAACAGACACCAAGCACCGGAATACCAAGGTCGGCGACCCCGGCGGGCAGTGCGGGCGCGCCGTCGTCGTAGACTGAATTGGGGCCGCCGGACAGGACGATGCCCATCGGCGCGCGCTCCCTGATCCACGCGGCGTCCACGCTGGGCGGATGGATTTCGCAGTACACCCGCGCCTCGCGCATGCGCCGCGCGATGAGCTGCGTGTACTGCGATCCGAAATCGATGATCAGCACGCCGTGTGCGAGCGACGCCATCAATAGGCCTTGGCCCACACCGCTTCGGCGGTGGCCGGCTGGTTGCACCATACGCACGTGGCCGGCGCGTCGGGCGAACGAAACTCGGCGTCGGGCAGCACGCGGATGGTCGCCTTCGTCGCCTCCTTGATGGCCGCCTCGCATGCCTCGTTCCCGCAGTACCCGGCGAACGCAAACCCACCGGTGGTGGCCATCAGGTCGATCAGTTGGTCCTTGGTGACGCCGCGCACCGACTGCGCCTCGCGCCGGGCCAGGGCCGCCGAGTACAGGGCCTCCTGTATCTCCAGCAACACCGCCTCGATGGTGGCCGCGAGTCCGGCGAGCGAGACCGGCGACTTGCCGCCGGTGCGGCGCACGAGCATCGTCTGGTTCTGCGCGATGTCGCGCGGTCCGATTTCCAGGCGCACGGGCACGCCGCGCCCTTCCCACTCGTAGTACTTGGCCCCCGGTTTCATCCCTTCGCGCGCGTCGAGGCCGCAGCGGACGCCGGCCTGGATCAGCTCCCGCTGCATCCGCTCGGCGACCTGGACCACGGCGCCGCGTTCGTCGTCGCCGCGCCAGATGGGAACGATCATGACCTGCTTCGGCGCAAGCCGGGGCGGGCACACCAGCCCGGTATCGTCGCTGTGCGCCATGATGAGCGCGCCGACCAGCCGCGTCGACACGCCCCAGGAGGTGCTCCACACGTAGTCCATGCCGCCCTCGGCGGTCTGGAACTGGGTGCCGAAGGCCCTGGCGAAGTTCTGGCCGAGGAAGTGGGACGTCCCCGCCTGCAGCGACTTGTTGTCCTGCATCAACCCTTCGAGCGCGTAGGTCCGCACCGCGCCGGCGAATCGCTCCGACTCGGTTTTGACGCCCGTGATCACCGGCAACGCCATCCACTCTTCCATGAACCGGCGGTACACCGCCAGCATGCGCAACGCTTCTTCGTCGGCCTCCCCAGCCGTGGCGTGTGCCGTATGCCCCTCCTGCCAGAGGAACTCGGTCGTGCGCAGGAACAGCCGGGTACGCATCTCCCATCGCACGACGTTGGCCCACTGGTTGAGCAGCACCGGCAGGTCACGGTAGCTCTGGATCCATTTGGAAAGCATCTCGTAGATGATCGTCTCCGACGTCGGCCGCACGACCAGCGGTTCGTCCAGTACCTTGCCTCCCGCGTGGGTGACGACCGCCGTTTCCGGTGCGAAGCCTTCGACATGCTCCGCTTCGCGCTCCATGAAGCTCTGCGGGATAAACAGCGGGAAATACGCGTTCTCGTGTCCGGTTTCCTTGAACAGGCCATCGAGTGCGCGCTGCATCAGCTCCCAGATGCCGTACCCGGCCGGGCGAATGACCATGCAACCGCGCACCGGCGAGTAGTCCGCCAGCTCCGCGCGCATGATGACGTCGTTGTACCATGCCGAAAAATCGTCGGCACGCGTCGTGATGCCCTTCCCCTGACTCATTGCTTGATCGCGCCCGGCGTCTGGAATTCCTTGATGACCGTGAAACTGGTGCGAAACCGCGCGGTACGGCGGCTGCCGGTGATCCCGAGCGAGTCGGTGGGTGACCAGAACGCCGACAACGCCGGCTGCAATTCGGCCTGCCCGCTGGCGGCGTTGAATTCGCCCAGCAGGAATCCGACGACGCGCACGGCCGCCGCCAGCGTGTCGGCGACGCCGACGCTGTCAATGAGGTGTTGCAGCGTGGCCCGCGCGTCCGCCTCGGTGATGCCGACCGGAAGGAACACGTGCAGTTCGGCCACGCGATATCCGCGCGGCGTGGTGGTCGAGTCCCGCTTGAGGATCGCCACCGGGACCGCCTGTCCCTCCTCCGCGAACTCGAAGTCGACGATTGGGGTGCGCTCGTCGGAGCAGCCGGCCAGCACCAGGCCGATGAACAGCAGGCTACGTGTCAAAGAAACCGTCTTGGAGTTGTGCAAGGGTCACCCGGTCTTCCGTTCCGTTGTCGAGATCCTTCACCACCGCGGTGCCGGCGGCCCGTTCGTCCGGTCCGACGATCACCGCGCGGCGCGCGCCGCGCGCCGCTGCCAGTTTGAGTTGCTTTCCCACCCCCTGCGCGCGCAGGGAGAACTCGACCGCCGCGCCGCGATCGCGCAGCGCATGCGTGAGGGCGAGCACTACGTCGAGATCCTCCGGCGTCACCGCCACCACAAAGGCATCGAGCCGTTGCTCGGGCGCGCCGACCGCACCACCTGCTTTGACGAGTTCGCTCAGCACGACGTCGCCCATCCCGAACCCCACCGCCGGAAGGTCGACCGCGCCGAGCGTGCCGAGCAAGCCGTCGTAACGGCCGCCGCCGCAGATGGCCCGCAGGGTCCGCGCGGAGTCGAACAGCTCGAATACGACCCCGGTGTAATATGCCAGCCCGCGTACGATCGAGAGGTCGATCACCGCCCGGTCGCCAAAACCCATCGCCTCGAGCGCATGCATGCACGCCAACAGGTCCACGGCCGCGGCGGTGCCGTCCGGCACGGCCGTCAGCGCCTGCTGGAGCTCGGCGGGACCGCGGATGGCGCCGATCCGGAGTACCGCCTCGGCGACGCCCGCCGAGCAGCCCGCCTCGATCAACCGTCCCGCCAGCACATCCCGTGGGTCACGCTCGATCTTGTCGATCGCGGCGAATGCCGCCGGCCGCGTGACCTCGTCGATGCCGGCGTGACGCAGCAGCGCGGTGAGGACTCGCCGGTCGGACACGCGTGCCTGTACGGCGCCCGGCGCGAGTCCCAACACCCCCATGACGTCAAGCGCCGCGGCGATGATCTCCGCGTCGGCCAGCGGCCCCGGCTCGCCGATCAGGTCCATGTTGAGCTGGAAATGCTCGCGCAACCGGCCGCGCTGTTGCCGCTCGTAGCGAAACAGCTGCGGGATGGAGAACCAGCGGATCGGCTTCTTGAGTCCCGCGGCCCGGGCCGCCACCATACGGGCCAGCGTTGGGGTCATCTCGGGCCGCAACGTAATCGCCCGGCCGCCCTTGTCGTTAAACGCGTAGAGCTGACCGACGATCTCGTCACCGCTCTTTGCCGTATACAGGTCCAACGGTTCCAGCGGCGGCCCGTCGTACTCTTCGAAGCCGTATCGGGCGGCTACCGAGCGCCAAACGTTGAAAATGTGATTACGGAGTGCGGCGTCTTCCGGGTAGAACTCCCGAAACCCGGGGAGTGCTTGTGCCTGCATCACAGAATCTAGCCGCGCGGCGCGAATGCGGGCAAGCGCGCCATCGCGTCGCCGACGGTGTGGAACGAACCGCAGACGAGCACCGTGCCCGCGCCGTCGTGCACCTCGGTGAGTGCGCTGTCGAAGTCCGGTTGGTAATGCAGCCGGTCGCCGTACGCGTGCGCGACCGCGGCCAGATCCCAGCGCCGGTCCGCCGGCGCCGACACGGGCATGGTGGCCCAGATGTCGTCCGCCACGCCCAGCAGGAGATCCAGCATCTCGCGCCATGCCTTGTCGCCCAACACACCGACGAGCACGTGCAGCGGCCGCGGCGGCGGATCGGCGGCGAGCGCGCCCGCGAGCACGCGCATCCCGTCGGGATTGTGGGCCACATCGAACAGCCACCGGCCGCGCCGGTCGTACCGCCCGGGCACGCGCGCGGCGCAGAATCCCCGACGCATCGCGTCGTCGTCCGGCCGGTGGGCCGGCGGAAGGGCGCACAGCACCGCCCGCGCGATCGCCGCGTTCCGGCGCTGAAACGGTCCCGCCGGTCCCAGCGCGCCGTCGTATAGGGCATCGCGCGGCACGCGGACCGGTGTGGCGCCCACCGCCAGTGCCGCGGTCTCCAACTCGGCGGCGAGCGCGGAATCGGGCTCGCCGATCACGAAGGGCGTGCCCGGCTTGGCGATGCCCGCTTTCTCCCGCGCGATGCCCAGGAGATCGTTGCCGAGGTAGTCGGCGTGCTCCAGCGCCACGTGAGTCACCGCACTCACCAACGGCACCACGACGTTGGTGCTGTCGAGCCGCCCGCCCAACCCGACCTCGACGACCGCGATGTCCGCGTGCCGTGCCGCAAAATCGGCGAACGCGATCGCGGTGGTCGCCTCGAAGAAGCTGGCACCGGTCTCGTCGATGGCGTGGCGCAGCGTGTTCGTCCACATGGCGAAGGCGGCGCGGGAGATGGGCCGGTCATCCACGACCATCCGCTCGCGCACGTCCACCAGGTGGGGTGAGGTGTAGCGCGCTACGCGAAACCCCGCCGCGCGCAGCGCCGCATACACGAGGTGGACTACCGATCCCTTGCCATTGGTCCCCCCTACGTGAATGACGGGCATGTGCCCGTGGGGATTCCCGACGAGATCGAGCAGTGCGGCGGTGGGGCCCAGCGACCACGCGGTGGCGCCGCCGGTACGGGGGAACAGGAAGCCACAGGCTTCCGCGAACGTGAGCGTCAGTCGGCGACGGCGGCCGGATCGAGCCGCAGCATCATGCGCAACAACCGCGCGGTCCAGTCGGCCAAATCGTGACGCGACACGACGGCGTCGAGCATGCCGCGATCCAGCAGGAACTCCGCGGTCTGAAACCCCTCGGGCAGGTCCTGGCCGATGGTCTGCTTGATGACCCGCGGCCCGGCGAATCCGATCACCGTACCGGGTTCGGCAATGTTCACGTCACCCTGCATCGCGTACGATGCCGAGACCCCGCCGGTGGTCGGATCGGTGAGAATCGAGATGAACGGGATGGCCTTCGCGCGCAGTTGCGCGATCATCACCGCGGTTTTCGCCATCTGCATCAGGCTTAACGCCCCCTCCTGCATGCGCGCGCCGCCGGAAGTCGACACGATGATCAACGGCACCCGCTTCTCGAGCGACCGCTTGGCGAGCAAGGCGATCTTCTCCCCCACCACCGACCCCATCGATCCGCCCATGAATGCGAAGTTCATCACGCCGAGGTTGATCGGGAGGCCCCGGAGGGTGGCGTGTCCGGTGATGATCGCCTCGCTCCTGCCCGCCTTGCTCATGGCCTTGTCGATGCGGGCGGGATACCCCTCGAAGCCGAGTGCGTCGGTCGAGCGCAGGTTGTCGAACAGCTCGACGAATGAGCCCTTGTCCGTGAGGATGGCAATGTATCTCCGCGCCGGGATCCGCCGATGGTGGTCGCACGCGGCGCAGACTTGGAGATTCCGTTCGAACTTCTCGCGAATGTCGGTATGCCCGCATTCCTCGCACTTGTCCCAGGCGTCCGCCGGGATTTCCAGGCGTTCGCGGGTCGACTTGCGGGTTTTGCGCTCCTTGCGAAACCATGACATGCGTCTGGATTCTCCCCCGGGAGGACGAAATCTGCGGTGGTCAGAGGGTGGGCGCTAGATGGCAACGTTGCCGATTGCCGGTCCACGTGTATCGGCCGTCTACAGATCGATATACCCCGCCCGCTGTGAGTCCCGGGCGATGCGGAATGCGATCCCGATGCAGGTGAGGCACACGAGCATGAACGAGCCGCCGTACGAGAAAAACGGCAGCGGAATGCCGGTGATGGGCATGAGACCGATTGTCATGCCGACGTTTTCGATCATGTGGATGAAGAACAGGCTCGCGATGCCGAACACGAGCAGGCAGGCGTACGGATCGGATGCGCGGCGCGCGATGCGGACGAGGACCGTCACGAACCACGCGAACAGCGCCAGGGTGACGAGGACGCCGAGAAATCCGAATTCTTCGCCGATGACTGAGTAGATGAAATCGGTCGCTTGCTCCGGGATGAACGCGAGGCGTTTCTGCGTTCCCTCCGTAAAGCCCTTCCCAAACAGCCCGCCCGATCCGATCGCGACCTTGGACTGAATGATGTGCCATCCGGTGGCGCGCGGGTCGATCTCCGGATTCAGAAACGACAGCAACCGGTTTTGCTGATAAGGCGCCAGGCGATTCCACAACGACAGCGCCATCACCCCCATCCCCACGTTGGCCAGCCAGACACCGACGCCTTCGAGGACGTAGGGCCTGAGCCAGATCAACACGAGAGTGATGGCGACGATCCAGATGCCCCAGGACAGAGTCGAGAACGCGAGCAACAGGCTCAGAATCGGCGATGCCAATAAGAGGAGCAGCCAGGGATTGACACCGGCCCAGAAGAGCATCGCGAACAGCATGGCGAGAAACACGATCGCGCTGCCGAGATCGGGTTGGAGAGCGACCAGGGCAAACGGCACGCCGATGATGGCACACGACGGCCAAAGGTCCCACAGGGAAGTCGGGGCGTCACGTCGGCCGGCGAGGTGGCGTGCCAGCATCAGGATCGTCGCGAGCTTGGCGAGTTCGGAGGGTTGCCCAATCCGCACGCCGCCGAGCGCGAGCCACGACTTGGTTCCGGCAGCCGTCCCCGCGCCGGTACCCGTCACGAGGGTGAGCGCGAGCGCTCCAAGCGCCACCGCGTAGGTGAACGGCGTCGCCCACTCCAGAAACCGCGGCGAAAACCGGAAGATGATGGCGGCACCGAGCGCGCCGACGGCCACGAAGATGAGCTGCCGCTCCCACAACCGCGCCGCGAAGGTCGGTACATCGGTCTGTCCCGCCGAGTAGAGCGTGGCGATCCCGAGCGCCAGCAGCACGGTCACGGCAGCGACCAACGGCCGATCGATCCCGCGCGCGCTCATCGAGTCGGCCCGGCGCGCGCCGTATCGACCGGGAGGATCGGCACCGGCTCCGGTGCGGAATCGGCGGGAACGATGAGATGAATCTCACTGGCGTCCGGCACCGCGCCCGGCCCCAGCAGATGCCGCGCGATAATGCTCGTGACCATCGGTGCCACCAGAGAGCCGTGTTCGGCGAACTCCACGATCGCGGCCACGACCACGCGCGGGTTGTCCGCCGGCGCGAAGGCGACGAACCACCCGTGCGCGGCGCCATGGGCGTTCTGCGCGGTCCCGGTCTTCCCCGCGATGTTGAGCGCCTGGATGCGGGAGCCGACCGCGGTGCCTGACTCGACGACCGACACCAGCGCGCGCCGCAGGTCGCTCAGGTCGGACGGGCGCATGCCGAGATCGCGGCCGGAATCGCCGGTCGGATCCACGAGATACGGCACCGGCGCCCGCCCGTTCGGATTGGCGAGCATCGCGTAGAAGTGCGCGACGTTGATCGGCGTCTGCGTATTCTCGCCCTGCCCGATCGCGAGGTTCAGCGTGACCGCGTTGGTCCACCCGCGCGGGCCGTACCGCCGGTTGAAGTACTCCGCCGACGCCGGGAAGAACGACGAGCGCTCACCGGGGAGGTCGACCCCGATGGTGTCGTGCATGCCGAGCGCGCCGGCCTCCTGCAAGAGCGCGTTGAGTCCCAACAATCGGCCCAGTTGATAGAAATAGACGTCGCACGAGTACGCGATGGCCTCCTCGAGCGTGAGGTCACCATGTCCATCGAGCTTCCAGCATCGGAAGAATCGGTTGAAGTACTGCAGCCCCCCGCGACACGGTACCGGCATGCGCGCATTCATCGTCACCACGCCGCGTTTCAGCGCGATCGCGGCGACGAGGAGTTTCCACGGTGACGCCGGCGGGTAGCCGGCCTGGATCGCTCGGTTGAGCAGGGGGTGATCTTCCGCGGTCGAGAGCTGCGCCCAGAACGCCGGTTCCACGCCGCCGATGAAGACGTTCGGGTCGAAGGAGGGCGCCGAGTGCATCGCCAGGATCTCGCCGGAACGGGGATCGAGGACGACGACCGCGCCACGTCTGCCGGTCGGGAAGGCGTCGGCAACGTAGCGCTGGAGATCGACGTCGATCGTGGTCCGTATGGTCTCGCCCTGTTCGGCATCGAGCGTGGGGGCGACGCCGGCGTCCCGCACGGTGCGGCCGCGCGCGTCGACCTCGACGAACCGGAGTCCGTCGCGGCCGCGCAACCGCGTGTCGTATTGTCGCTCGAGGCCCTCGCGGCCCACCTGCGTGCTTAGCCTCGCGTTGTCGAACGCACCCGATGCCAGTTCTTCCTCGGTGATTTCCGAGACGTAGCCCAGGACGTGTGCCAGCGTGGCCCCATCGGGATAGTGACGTTTGGGTTCAATCTGGATGACGAGTCCCGGCGTCGTGACCCGGCGCTCTTCGATAGCGGAAATCGTCTCGAATGGCACATCGCGTTTGATGGTGACGGGATCGAACGGGCGGCGTTCGTAGCGGCGCACCGCCGATGCGCGGGCGGCCGAGTCGATCGGCATCAGCAGGGTGATGCGGTCCATCACCGCGCGAAGGGAATCCACCGAGCTTGCCAACAGCGCGACGGCGTACCCCGGCACGTTCTCCACCAGCACGCGGCCCTGTCGGTCCAGGATCTCGCCCCGTGGCGCGGAAATGGGGACCGCGCGCAGGCGGTTCTGTTCGGACTGCAGGCTGTACCGATTGGTAGCGAGGACCTGCGCGCGGAAGAACGCGGCCAGGAGTACGGCGATCACCGCGACGACGAGGACCTGCGCGACCTGCTCCCGCCGTGCCACCGCATGAGGATGGTTCCAGGTCACTCGCGCAACCTCACGTGCAACCAGTTACGGAACACGAGCAGCGCGCCGACCCCCACCACCGCGGTGGTGAGCCCCTTGAGCAGGGTCCATACGCCGAGTTGCCAGAGCAAGGCGCCGCCCGTCACCTGGCCGCCCCACAACAGGACCAACACGTCCCGGACGACGGTTCCGGCAAAGAAGAACCCCGCCATCACCACCAGGTTCTCGGCAAAGAAGATCGCTTTACCCCACGCGGCGAGATAGCCGACAACGGTGTAGGCAAGCATCCCCGAGCCGAAGGCGACCGGCGTCAGCGCATCGCTCAGGATTCCCACGACGAACCCGGCGATCGCGGCCGCACCGGGCCGCGCCTGGATGGCGTACACCAACAACGCGAGCAACAGGAAATCGGGCGCCGCGCGCGGACTTCCCAGCCAGGGACGCAGCGCAAAGTGCAGGACGATGAGCAACGCGACGACCGTGAGCAGGCCGTAGTCGATCGACCGTCTCACGAGCCGGGCTCCACGAACGCGTCGGCAAGGTCCCCACGCGGTCGAAGCAGGATGATGACGTGCGCGACCGACGCCGGGTGCGCCGCGGGCTCGACGAGATAGCTCCGCGCCAGTCCTACGGTCTCGTCGGCGATCGCCAGCACGCGGCCAATCGGGATACCCCGCGGGTACACCTCGCCGAACCCGGCGGTGTAGAGCCGGGTCCCGGGCTGGAGGACCTTCAGGTACGGCACGCCGTGCAATTCGAGTAACAGGCGTCCCCGCCCGCCGGCGTTGGACGGCGCGACAATGCCGAACGCCTCCCCGTCCTCCGTCATCGCGCCCGCCCGGAAGTCGGGGTGCGGCCAGATGACCGCTACCGCGTGATCGCGATCGACGCTACGCACGACGCCGAGCAGCCCGTCGGGCGTGAGGATGGGTGACATCGGTCGTACACCCGCGTCCGATCCCGCCGCCAGGAGCAGCGTCAGCCCGTCGACCGGGCTGGACTGGTGCAGGACCTCCGCCGACACGTGTGGTACCGACAACCGCTCGTGTAGTCCGAGCAGACGCCGGAGACGGAGGTTCTCCTCGCGGACGGATTCGATGTCGAGGGCCGAACGCGCGGCGTCGTCACGCTGCGTCACCAGCGCCGCCGATCGTGCGCGTGAGGTCTTGAACAACTCGGCCTGCCGTTGCACCGCGAGGAGGGGGGCGAGCAGCGATCCCCGAACCGCGGACGCGACGCGCGTCTGGATCGGTTCGGGCGTGACGCGGGCAATCATGGAAACCAGCAGGCACCCGACAAACGCGAGCGTATCCCAACGCGACGTGAACCGGTCGGGCACCGCGTGCCCCCGCTACGTCGAGAGCACGGTGCGGTACTTCTCGGGGTCGTCGAGGATGCGACCCGTACCGCGTACGACGCACGTCAGCGGATCTTCGTCGACGCGAATGGGCAACGAGGTCTCCTGTGACAGCAGAACATCGAGCCCGCGGATCAGCGAGCCGCCGCCCGCCATCACGATCCCGCGGTCCACGATGTCACTCGCCAACTCCGGTGGCGTGATCTCCAGCGCGCGGCGTACCGCATCGACGATCTGCTGAATCGGTTCCTGAATCGCCTCGCGGATTTCACTCGAATGCACGCGGACCACCTTGGGGATGCCGGAAACGAGGTCGCGCCCCTTGGCCTCCATTTCGCTCTCGTCGCCGACCGGTGCGGCCGTCCCGATCTGGATCTTGATTCCCTCGGCGGTCGGCTCGCCGATGAGCAGGTTGTAGTTCTTGCGCATGAACTGGACGATCGCCTGGTCCATTTCGTCGCCGCCCGTCCGAATCGACGTGTCGCTCACGATGCCGGACAGCGCGATGACGGCGATCTCGGTCGTCCCGCCCCCGATATCGATCACCATGTTGCCGGTCGGTGTCTCGACCGGTAGCCCGACCCCGATCGCCGCCGCCATCGGTTCGGCCACCATGTATACCTCTTTGGCCCCGGCCGATTGGGCGCTGTCGCGCACCGCCCGCTTCTCGACCTCGGTGATGCCGCTGGGGACGCATACCACCACCTTGGGCTTGACCCGAAACACGTGCTTGTTGATGATCGACGACAGGAAGTAGCGCAGCATCTTCTCCGTGACGTCGAAGTCGGCGATCACCCCGTCCTTCAACGGACGCACGGCGAGTATGCCGTCCGGCGTGCGGCCGAGCATGCGCTTCGCTTCGAGCCCGATGCCGAGGACCTTGCCGGAGCCCTTTTCCATCGCGACCACCGACGGCTCATTGAGCACAATGCCCTCGCCCCGCACGTAGATCAGCGTGTTGGACGTGCCGAGATCCACCGCGATCTCATTGGCGGGCAGGAATGTGCCGAACTTGAGCTTGGGCCAGCGCATGCGCACTCGGTTGTGGTGAGGAATCAGGGAGACGGAGTCGCCTCGCCGCGCCGATCGTTGCAAAAGCGCATCAACTATAACGGATGCTGTAAGTTATGACAAGATGCGGAGATACGCCTTTCTCGTTACAGGACCGAGGACACCTCGGTCAGGTCCATCGCGAACGCTTCCGCCACCCCCGGATAAACCACCTTCCCCCGCACGATGTTGAGGCCGAGGGCGAGGGCGCGGTCCTCACGACAGGCCGTCTGCCACCCGTGCTTCGCCAACCGCAGGGCGTACGGGAACGTGGCGTTCGTGAGCGCGAGCGTCGACGTGCGCGGTACCCCGCCGGGCATGTTGGCCACCGCGTAATGCACGACGCCGTCGACTACATAGGTCGGCTCCTCATGCGTGGTCGGCTTGATCGTTTCGATGCAGCCGCCCTGGTCGACGGCGACGTCCACGATCACCGCGCCGTTTTTCATCAATGCCAGGTCGTCGCGCCGCACCAGTTTCGGCGCTTTCGCGCCCGGCACTAACACCGCGCCGATCACCAGGTCGGCCTTCTGGAGCTGCTCGAGCAGGTTGTGCCGGTTCGAATAGATCACGTCGACGTTGGCCGGCATCACATCGGCCAAATACCGCAGCCGGTCGAGTGACAGATCGAGGATGGTGACGTGCGCCCCCATCCCGGCCGCGATCTTGGCGGCGTTCGCGCCCACCACGCCGCCGCCGATGATCAGCACCTCGGCCGGCATGACCCCGGGGACGCCTCCCAACAGGATGCCACGCCCCCCCATCAGCCGCTCCAGGTACTTGGCGCCCTCCTGCACCGCCATCCGGCCCGCCACCTCGCTCATCGGCGTCAGCAGCGGCAGCTCGCCGGAAGCGAGCTGCACCGTCTCGTAGGCGATCGCGATGCAACCCGACGTGATGACCGCCCGGGTGACATCGTCCGCCGCGGCGAAATGAAAGTACGTGAAGATGACCTGGTCGGGCCGCATGCGCGGCCATTCCGGCTCGATGGGCTCCTTGACCTTGATGATCATCTCCGCCCGCGCCCAGACATCCTCCACATTCGGCACGAGCGTGGCACCGACCGCGGCATACTCGTGATCGGAAAACCCGCTGCCGTCCCCGGCGCTCTGCTCGACGAGCACCGTGTGTCCCATCCCGACCAGTGTTTCCGCACCGGCCGGCACGAGCGCTACCCGGTTCTCGTTGGTCTTGATCTCCTTCGGCACGCCTACGATCATCGGACTCTCGCGCGTCTAGATGTTGGTTAGTTCGGGCCCAGCCACACGACGGCCTGGCGCTCGGGATCGAGAAATTCCGCCGCGACCGCGGCGACCTCGTCCCGTTCCACGGCCTCGACCGCCCGCAGCATGTCCTCGATACTCCGGAACGGTTGGTCGTGCAACGGAAAACCCGCCAGCCGATGCATCCGCGTCCCGGGGCTCTCGAGCGACAGGGTCACCTGTCCCTTCACCTGCTGCTTCGCTTCCGCCAATCCTGAGGGGCTCAGTCCGTCACGCGCCATCACCTGCAACTCATGGCGGATCGCGTCCATCGCGCGCTCCGCCTGGGACGGATGCGTGCCCACGTAGATGCCGGTCACGCCGCCCTGCCGGTAGAACGACTGAAATGTGTACACGGAATACGCCAATCCCAACTGCTCGCGAACCGTCTGGAACAACCGGCTCGACATCCCGCCCCCGAGCACCGTGTTCAACAGGACCAGCGCATAGCGGCGCTCGTCGCCGTAGGGCATCGTATCGGTCCCCAACACGATGTGGGTCTGCGCCGTCTCACGGTCCACTCGGCGGACAACGCGCTGGGCTGGCGGCACCGGGAGGACCGGCCACGGTTCGGGCCCCGCCTCGTCGGTGAACCAGCCATTCTTGGTGAGCAGCTTGAGCAGGATCTCGTGGTCGATGCTCCCGGCCGCCGCGATCACCACGTGCCGCGGGTGGTACGCCCGCCCGTGGAGGGCCCGCAGATCGTCACCCGCGAGGGCGCCAACCGTCTCTCGGGTCCCCAGGATCGGGTACCCGTACGGATGGTCCGGCCACAGCGTCCCGGCGTGGAGGTCGAAGACCAGGTCGTCGGGCGTGTCATCGACGGTGCTGATCTCTTCCAGCACCACTTTCCGTTCCAACTCCAGATCGCTGTCGGTCAGCGTCGGGTGCCGGACGATGTCGGTCAGAACATCGAGTGCCCGCCCAAGGTCCTCATCGAGCACCCGGGCCTGGTAGGATGTGTGATCGCGTGACGTGAAGGCGTCGAGCGAGCCGCCGCGCACTTCGAGCTCCAGCGCGATATCGCGCGCGCTGCGCCGTGCCGTCCCTTTGAAGACCATGTGCTCGAGGAGATGGGACACGCCCATCTTCGCACGGTCCTCATGCGCCGAAGCCGCCCGGACCCAGATGCCAACGGCAACGGACCGGACGGCCGGAAGCGCTTCGGACAGGACGGTCACGCCGTTTTCGGCGTCGGTGCGGGACAGCCCCGGACCGAGCGTGATGGTGCGCACCGGGATCAGTCCTGCTCGATCAAGGCCTTTCGGGACAGGCGCATCTTGCCGCGGCCATCGACCTCGAGGAGCTTCACCTTCACGTGGTCACCCTTCTTGACCACGTCTTCGGTGCGTTCCGTGCGGCCGTGGGCCAACTCCGAGATGTGCAGCAGTCCTTCGGTTCCGGGCAGGATCTCCACGAACGCGCCAAACGCCGTCGTGCTCTTGACGATGCCTTCGTAGACCTGACCCACCTCGGGCTCCTGCACCAACCCGGCGATCATGTCGCGGGCGCGTTCCCCGGCTTGGCCGTCCACGGCGGAGATCGTGATCAGGCCGGTATCGTCGACATTGAGCTCGGCGCCAGTCTCTTCCTGAATGCCACGGATGACCTTGCCCTTGGGCCCGATCACATCGCCGATCTTGTCCGGACGGATCTGGATCGTGATGATCCGCGGCGCGTACCGGGACATCGCGGGCCGCGGCTCCGCCAGCGTCTCGGCCATGACGTCGAGAATGTGCAGACGGCCGCGCTTGGCCTGCTGCAAGGCGTCGCGCAGGATCTTCGGGTCGAGGCCCTGGACCTTGATATCCATCTGGATCGACGTGATGCCGTCACGCGTGCCGGCTACCTTGAAGTCCATGTCGCCGAGGTGATCTTCGCTCCCGAGAATGTCGGTGAGCACGGCGACCTTGTCGCCTTCCTTGATCAAGCCCATCGCCACCCCGGCACATGGTGCCTTCATCGGCACGCCCGCGTCCATCAACGCCATCGAGCCGCCGCACACCGACGCCATCGAGGACGATCCGTTGGACTCCAGGATCTCGGACACGACGCGGATCGTATAGGGGAACGCCTCGTACTCGGGCAGCAGGGCCTGTAACGCGCGCTCGGCCAGCGTCCCGTGCCCGATTTCGCGTCGGGACGTTCCCCGCACCATCTTCACTTCCCCCGTGCAGAACGGCGGGAAGTTGTAATGCAGCATGAAACTCTTGGTGGTTTCCTGGGCGAGATCGATGTTGTCGATCCGTTGCTCGTCCCGCACGCTGCCGAGCGTGACGCTCACCAACGCCTGTGTCTGACCGCGCGTAAACAGCGCCGAGCCGTGCGCCCGGGGCAGGAGCCCCACCTCGCAGCTAATCGGCCGGACCGTTGCGAGGTCACGCCCGTCCACGCGTTCGCCGCGCTCGAGGACCTGCGAGCGCATCGTGCTGGCTTCCATGTCGTCCACGATGGAACGGACGTGCTTGAGATCGTCCGGAAACTCTTCGGTCAGCTCCTCGACGACCGAGGCGCGTAACGCCGACAGGGCTTCGGCGCGTTGGCCCTTTTCCGGTGTGTCGAGCGCCTCGGCCATGCGGTCGCCCACCATCGCCTCGATGCGCTCCTGCAGTCCCTCCGGTCCCTCGTCCACCGACCACGCCATCTTGCTGATAGGGCTGGGCCCGATGATCTCCTGCTGCATCGCGACCAGCTCGGCGATTCCTTCCTGAGCGGCCGCCAGCGCGTCCACGATGTCTTCCTCCGACAGTTCCAGCGCCCCGCCCTCGACCATCATCAGGGAGTCGGCCGATCCGGCCACGACCATGTCGATGTCGCTCTCTTCCAGGTCACGGAAGGTCGGATTCAACACCCACGACCCGTTCACCCGTCCCACGCGGACCCCCGCAATGGGACCGGACCATGGGATGGTCGAGAGCGAAAGGGCCAGCGAGGCGGCCGTCAGGCCGAGGACGTCGGCGTCGTTTTCCTGGTCGGCCGACACGACGTAGACGAAGACCTGGACCTCGTTCTGGAAGCCCTTGGGGAACAGCGGCCGGATGGATCGGTCGATCATGCGACACGCGAGCGTCTCGTCGTCGCTCAGACGACCCTCGCGTTTGATGAATCCCCCCGGAAACTTCCCGGCGGCGTACGTCTTTTCGCGAAACTCGACCGTCAGGGGAAAGAAGGGGAGATGCGACTGTCGGTTGGAAACGGTGACGGCGGCGATGACCATCGTGTCGCCGTGCTGAATGACCGCGCTGCCTGCCGCCTGTTTCGCCATACGCCCGGTCTCCATACGGTACGGACGGTCGGCGAATGGTCGTTCGATGTGTCTCAACATGCCTATTCTTTCGGAGCACCGGCACAAACGCGAAAGCGCCCGAGGTGCTCAGCCCGGACGCGATCGGCCTCAATGGCGGCTCCTAATGTCGGAGCCCGAGATCCTGAATCAGAGATCGGTATCCCTCGAGGTCCGTTTGGCGCATGTACCCCAGGAGACGGCGGCGTTTGCTCACCATCATGAGCAGCCCGCGGCGCGAGTGATGATCCTTGGGGTGGTCGCGAAAATGGTCGGCGAGGGAGTTGATGCGCTCGGTGAGAACGGCGATCTGAACGCGGGTCGATCCGGTATCCTGGTCGGTGGCCCGATGCTTCTCGATCACTGCCTGCTTGTCAAAGCTCATGAAACGCGTATCCTCATGAGAGCGCCCACCGCGCTCCGTCTCGATTGTCATAACGTATGCAATCACTCAACTTAGCTCCTGTCTGAGGACCTGTAAAGGCCAGCCGTGACCCTGAATCCCGACGACCTGATCGGCCGCGACGTCGGCCCCTACACCCTCGACCGCTTGCTCGGCCAGGGCGGGTTCGCCTGGGTGTTCGCGGCCAAGCGGCGGGATGACGGGACGTCCGTGGCCGTGAAGGTGCTGAAACCGAGGTACGCGGGTGACCGGCAGTTCGAGACCCGGTTTCGCAACGAGTTCGAGGTCGCCTCCAAGCTTGTCCATCCCCACATCGTGCGCATCGAAGCGGTCGGCGCCGAGAACGGCATCACGTTCTTCGGGATGCCGCTCTATCCGGATTCCCTCGGGTCGCTCATCGAGCGCGAAGGCCCCCTCGCCGAGCCGCGCCTGCTGTCGATCGCCATCGGCGTCACCAGCGCGCTCGCCTACGCGCACGAGGCGGGGATCGTCCACCGCGACATCAAGGTGGACAACATCCTGCTGCAGGCCGATGGGCAGGCCGTCATCGCCGACTTCGGCATCGCGCGGGCCGTCTCCGGATACGAGTCCGCCACCGGGGTGAACATGACCATCGGCACCCCGCACTACGTGTCACCCGAACAGGCCCAGGGCCGACCGCTCGACGGCCGCAGCGACCTGTATGCGGTCGGCGTGACGCTGTACAAGGCCATGACCGGGGATCTGCCCTTCCGGTCGTCCGACTGGTTCGAGCTGGCGCGCATGCACGTCGAGGATACGCCCGCCGCGCCCACCGCGAAGCGGCCCGACATGTCGCGCCGGTTCGAGCGCATCATCCTCCGGTGCATGGCGAAGCACCCGGACGACCGCTATCCGTCGGCTAAAGAGCTGGAGCAGGACCTGCGGATGCTGGAGGCGGGTACCAAGGCGACCGCGGAGTTCACGTTGCCGCTGGGTGGCGACTTCCGCCCCCCAAAGAAGCCGCAGCGGCGCTGGCTCACGCTGCTCGGTGCCGTCGCGTTGATCGTCCTGGTGGCGTTGGCGGTGGTGATGCTGATCGATCGCTGAGCGGTCCCCTACCCGGTCACGATCCGGGCCACGTCATTGAACACCACCAGCGCGACCAGCGCCATCAGCATGGCAAACCCCACCTGGGTGAAGCGTAACCGTACCGTCATCGACACCGGCCGGCCCAGCAGGCCTTCGAGGAGCAGGAACATCAGGTGCCCGCCGTCGAGCACGGGTATGGGAAGCAGGTTGAAGATGGCCAGGTTGATCGAGATAAACGCCATGAACATCAGAAACGCGCTCGGGCCGATCCGCGCCGCCTGACCGGACAACTGACCGATGACGATGGGGCCACCCAGCTCCTTCGGCGAGACCCGAAAGGTCAGCAGCCCCCGCACGGTATACAGCACCTGGGCGGTGCTGCCGATCGCCATGCGCGCGCCCTGAAGGGCCGCCCCAACCGGCCCGTACCGCACCCGCCGGATGTCGATCTGCTGCCCGACGCCGATATACCCCACCTTGCGATCGCCTGTGGCGGTGGGATCCCGCAACACCTCGTCCACCTCGTCGGGCACGATCGTCAGGTCGACCGGAACACCGGCCCGCAGCACCGTGACGGCCAACGTGTCGCCCGCTGCCGGTTCCACCGCGGCCAGCAGATCGCCCCAGTACCTGACCGTATCGGCCCCGACCCGGATCACGAGATCGTCCGTCTCCACGCCGGCGCGGGCCGCGGGCCGTCCGGGGGATACCTGCGCGATGCGTGCGGGGTGCAGCGGGCGTAGCGCCTGGTAGATGGCCACGCGATCGCTGCCGGAGGTCCCGGGAATCGGCAGGACGATCGGTTCGACCTCTCCGGCGAAATCGAATCGCAGTCGCGGGCTTCCCACGTCGAGCAGGGCGCTGCGGATATCGTCCCACGACGCGACCGTGTCCCCATTGATCTGCAGCAACGGCGTGCCGAACGGAAGCGAGGCCAAGGCCTCGGCCCCCCCGGGCAAGGCCGCCGCGTCAACCTCGGCGATCGTCGTCGTGGGATCTTCGGCGCCGCCCAATGTCAACACGACCCCGACGTAGATGGCCCAGGCGAGCACGACGTTCATCACGACCCCGGCCGACAACACCAGGACGCGGGCCCACAGCGGCTTGTTTTCAAACAATTTCTCGGGAGGGAATCCCTCCGCCGGTCCGCCCTCGATCGAGGACACACCCGCTGCCTCGTCCTCGCGCGTGGCAAGCTTCACGTACCCCCCGAGCGGAACCCACGCGATCACGTACTCGGTTTCCCCGATGGTGATCGCGAGCGGCGTGGGGCTGCCGAAACCGATCGAGAAGCGCGGGACGCCAACGCCCACCGCTTTCGCGGCGAGGAAGTGACCCAATTCATGCACGAAGATGACCGCGCCGAGCAGCACGATCGCCGCAAACACTGTCAGGAACATCGAGCCTCCGCCCGGTCACGGGCCCATCGGTCAGCCGTTCGAATCATCGCCAGGTCGGCGGCCGGTTGCGGTTCGTGTTCGTCCAGCACGGACGCGACGACGTCCGACACCCGACCGAACGGGATACGTCCCGCGAGAAACGCGTGCACCGCGACTTCGTTGGCGGCGTTGAACACCGCGGGCGCGATCCCCGCGGCTCGCCCGGCGTCGACTCCCAGCCGCAGCGCGGGAAAAACGTCGTGACGCGGCTCCTCGAAGGTCAGCGATCCGTTCCGGACCGGGTGATACCGCGGCATCTCGCTGTCCGCCCGCCGCTCCGGGTGCGTGAGCGCGTACAGGATCGGCAACTCCATGGAGGGGACGCCGACCTGTGCCAGGATCGATCCGTCGATGAACTCCACGAACGCGTGCACGATCGACTGCGGATGCACGACGACCTCGATCTGATCGTACGGCACGCCGAACAGATAGTGTGCCTCGATGACCTCGAGGGCCTTGTTGGCGAGCGTGGCGCTGTCCACCGTGATCTTGCGTCCCATCTTCCAGGTTGGGTGGGTCAACGCCTCCGCCACCGTGGCCGCGCGCACGCGTTCGGCCGGCCACTCCCTGAACGGCCCACCGGACGCCGTCAACATCAGGCGCGCCGCCGCACCGGGATGGCCGCTGATACACTGCAGCACCCCGCTGTGTTCGGAATCCACCGGGACCAGCTCCCCTCCGCCTTCGCACGCGGCGCGCAGCATGAGTTCACCGGCCATCACGAGCGATTCCTTGTTGGCCAGGGCGACGCGCTTCCCCGCCGCCAGGGCGGCGAGCGTCGCGTCCAGTCCGGCGGCTCCGACCACGGCGTTGATCACGATCTGGGCGTCCGGATGCGTCGCCGCTTCGATCAGCACGTCTGGACCGGTCCCGGCGACCAGTTTGGCCGAGCGGACGTCGAAGCGCTTCGCCTGCGTCGCGAGCAGATCGCGAGACGTGTGCGCGGTCAAGGCCACGACGTTGAACGCGTCACGCTGGCGCGCGAGCACGTTGAGCGCGCTGGTACCGATCGACCCGGTCGAGCCCAGGATAGCGACCCCAATGGTCATAGCACGCCGAACACGGTAAGCATCAGCGCGCTGATCGGAAGCACCCAATAGAGCGAGTCGAGTCGATCGAGCACGCCGCCGTGGCCCGGAAACACCGTACCGGAGTCCTTGACACCGGCCGCGCGCTTGAACAGCGACTCGGCGAGATCACCGAGCTGTCCTACCACCGACAACACGAGGCCCATCGTTGCCAACTGCCACCACGGGAGGTGCGTGCCGACTCGATCGAGTACCAGCATGCCGTACAGTATGGCTGCCACCACCGCTGACAGCGAGCCGGTGACGGTCCCGGCCCAGGTCTTGTTGGGACTGATCACCGGCGCGCATTGCGCCCCGCCGATCAGGGCCCCGCCCGCCATCGCCATCGAGTCACAGATCCACGTGATGGCCAGCGGCAGAAACACGAGCCAGGTGGCGGGCCACGGCGGCGCATCCGGGACGGTGTGCCGGAGGACCACGACGAACGAGGGAAGCAGCGCGGCATAGAGCACGCCGAGCACGGTGATGGCAGCGGCATCCAGCGGCCGTTCGTCGGGCGCGCGGCGCCACACCGCCGCGGCCAGTGTGGCCAGCAGCCACAGGATCGCCGCGTAGCCCCCCCAGGTGGTCACGAGGCCGTTTCCCTCCACGAGCCCCCACAGCACAACGGGTGCGAGCACCGCACCGAGCAATCCGGATACCGCGAGGGCCCGCACCCCGAGGGGTGCCGCCAATCGGTACAGTTCGGCCGTCCCGAGCAGGGCGAGCCCCTGTAGGGCGATGACCAGCGGCCATTCCCCGAGATAGACCAACCCGAATGCGAGCGGGATGCCGACCGCCGCAACGCCGACGCGGCGCGGGAGGGAGGAGGCCATGAGCGCGATGAGGCTCAGACCTCCATGATCTCTGCTTCTTTGCTCTTCACCAGCGTGTCGATCTGCTCCATGGCCTCGTCGTGCATCTTCTGCACTTCCTTCTCCGAGCGCCGTTTGTCGTCCTCCGACACGTGCTCCACCTTCTTGACCTCGTGGAGTGCTTCGGTCCGGGCGTGCCGCACGCCGACTCGTCCCTCTTCGGCGAGCTTGTGGACGACGCGCACCAACTCCTTGCGTCGTTCCTCGGTGAGCGGCGGAAGCGGCACGTGGATGACCGTACCGTCATTGGAAGGATTGAGTCCCAGATCGGCCGACTGCAACGCCTTCTCGATGGCGCCCATGAGGCCTTTGTCCCATGGTTGCACGATCAGCAGGCGCGCTTCCGGCGCGCTGACGCTCGCCACCTGGTTCAGGGGCATGTGCTGATCGTAGGCGTCCACCCGAACCGTGTCGAGTAGGCTGGTGGTCGCCTTGCCACTGCGGATGGTCGACAACTCCCGATGGGTGTTGTCGACGGACTTCCGCATGTGCTCTCGCGCTGCCTTTTCGACGGTTTTGAGGTCGCTCATCGGACAAGGGTCCCGACCCGCTCGCCCTGCAGCACTCGGGCGACCGCGCCGGTCTGGTTGACGTTCATGACGACGATCGGCAGGTTGTTTTCCTTGCAGAGCCCGAACGCGTTGGCGTCCATGACGCGTACCCCCCGCACAATCGCGTCCTGGAACGTCAGCTCGGACAGGAACTCGGCGTTGGGGTCCTGCTTGGGATCCGCGGTAAACACCCCGTCGACGCTGGTAGCTTTGATCAGCACCTCGGACTCGATCTCGAGCGCGCGCAAGACCGCTGCGGTATCGGTCGAGAAGTACGGATTTCCGGTGCCGGCCGCAAACAGCACCACCCGCCCCTTCTCGAGGTGTCGTTGCGCCCGGCGGCGGATGTAGGGCTCGGCGATCTCCTCCATCCGGATCGCGGTCATTACCCGCGTCTCGATGCCCTTGCGTTCGAGCACGTCCTGCACCGCCAAGGCGTTGACCACGGTGGCCAGCATCCCCATGTAGTCGGCGGATACGCGGTCCATCCCTTGATGGCTGGCCACGGTGCCCCGCACGATGTTGCCGCCTCCCACCACCAACCCGAGACTGGCGCCGAGTTCGTGCACCGTCTTGATCTCTTCGGCCAGGCGATCGATCACCGCGAAATCGAGCCCGAATCCGCGCTCGCCCGCCAGCGCCTCCCCGGAAAGCTTCAGTAGCGCCCGCCGATACGCCAGCGCCGGCATCAGTCGGTGCCGATCTCGAGGCGCGCGAACCGCCGCACGACGATGTTTTCGCCGAGCTTGCCGGACGCCGCTTTGACCAGATCCCCGACCGTCTGCTTGTCGTCCTTCACGAACGGTTGCTCCATCAGCGCGCGCTCCGAGAAGAACTTCTTCAGCTTCCCCTCGACGATCTTCGCCCTGACGTTTTCCGGCTTGCCCGATTCGGCGACCTGGCCCTCGTAGATGGCGCGCTCGCGCCGGACGACGTCGGCCGGCACGTCCGCGGCCGTCACGGCGATGGGGTTGGCCGACGCCACGTGGAGGGCAATATCCCGCGCGAGTTCTTTGAAGTCGTCCGTGCGAGCGACGAAGTCGGTTTCGCAGTTCAGCTCGACCAGCACGCCGACCTTGCCGTTGAAGTGGACGTAGCTGCCGATGAGCCCCTCGGAGGCGCCGCGGCCGGCGCGCTTCTCCGCCTGCGCGATCCCCTTCTTTCGCAACACGTCGATCGCCTGCTCGATGTCGCCGCCGGTCTCCTGTAACACCTTCTTGCAGTCCATCAATCCCGCGCCCGTCCGGGCGCGGAGGGCCGCCACGTCTTTTGCCGCAATGAGCGTTGCCATCGATCGCTATCCTTCCAAGTGCCTTTATGTCCCTTGTAGAAACCGCCGCCTCGGAGCGTGCTGTCGTCCGGAAGAGCGGCGGCTCGACCCGAGTGACCGACCGGAAGGCGGTCTACCCTTGTTCGCTGCCTGACTCGGGCGTGGCGCCACCACCCGTCCCCTGACCCGCCCCGGCGGGCTCACCGTCGGTTGCCGTGTCGCCGGCCGGCGCTTCCCCACCCTTGAGGCGCGCGGCGATCGCTTCCGGCTTGGGCCGGCGCTTCCGTCGCGGGCGGCGCCGACGCGGCCGATCGTCGCTTTCGCCTTCTGATTCGGCGTCGGTGCTGTACGTGAAGGAGTCCCCCTCCTCCGACGAATCCTTGAGCGGCACCTGCGTGCGCGCTTCCGCGATCACATCGACGAGCGCCCGCGTGATCAATGACACCGACCGGATGGCGTCGTCGTTCCCGGGGATCGGCACCGTGATCAGGTCCGGATCCGCGTTGGTGTCGACGATGGCCAGCACCGGGATGCCGAGCTTGTTGGCTTCGGCGATCGCGATCCGCTCTTTCTTGGCATCGACGACGAAGATGGCGCCCGGCAGCCGCGCCATGAGCTTGATGCCCTCGAGATTCCGATTGAGTTTTTCGCGTTCACGCTGGAAGAGCAGCTGTTCCTTCTTGGTGAAGAACTCGTAGGCTCCCTCGTCCTGTGCCTGCTCGATCTCGCGCAACCGGCGGATCTGTTTCTTGATCGTCTGGAAATTGGTCAGCATGCCGCCCAACCAACGCTCGGTGACGAAGAACGCGTCGCAGCGCTCCGCCTCGGTCCGCACGATCTGTTTGAGTTGCCGCTTGGTACACACGAACAGGACGCCGTCCCCGGCCATCACCACCTGACGCAGGAGATCCTGCGCGGCGCGCAGTTGGCGAAGCGTCTTTTGAAGGTCGATCAGGTAGATGCCCGAGCGCTCGGCGAAAATGAACCGGCGCATCTTGGGATTCCACCGGCGGGTCTGATGCCCGAAATGGACTCCGGCTTCGAGCAGATCCTGCAGCAACGGCTGTGTCATGTGCTCCGTTTCATGGGTTGGTTCGTCCACCGCCTTCAACTCCCGTCCTGATTCGCCGCGTGGCGAACACCCGGGACGCGATCCGGCGGTGTGCGTCGTTGGTAATGCCGCGCGTCTCTTACCGTTTCGAGAACTGGAACCGTTTGCGCGCGCCCGGCTGGCCCGGCTTCTTCCGCTCCACGGCGCGCGGATCGCGGGTCAGCAATCCGTGGGCCCGCAGTTTCTGTCGGTGCGTCTCGTCGGCCAGAACCAGCGCGCGCGCGATGCCGAGGCGCAACGCCCCCGACTGCCCGGTGAGGCCGCCGCCGTTGACCCGGGCCTTCACGTCGAACGCGCCGAGCGTATCGGTGGCCTGGAACGACTGCTGGATGTGCTGCACGTGCGAATGGCGCGGGAAGTAGTCGCCGAGCGTGCGACCATTGATGCTCCACTTCCCTGAACCGGGGGTCAAATACACGCGCGCGACGCTGGTCTTGCGGCGTCCCACGGCGTGCCAGCGAAGTTCCGGGTGTTCGGTCATGCCTTGTCCTTGTGGAGACGCATCGGCACCGGGCTTTGCGCCGCGTGCGGATGGTCCGCCCCGGCGTAGACTTTGAGCTTCTTGCGCAGCGACTGCCGTCCGAGGGTTCCTTTGGGAAGCATTCCGAACACCGCCTTTTCGATCACCCGCTCGGGATGTTTCTCGAGCATGGCGCGCACCGGCGTGAATCGCTCGTGCCCCATGAAGCCCGTGTGATGGAAGTAGCGCTTTTGCTCGAGCTTGCGCCCGGTGAGCCGCACCTTCTCGGCGTTGACGACCACGACGAAATCCCCGCAATCCATGTGCGGAGTGAACGTCGGCTTATGCTTGCCGCGAATGAGCTGGGCCACCTGGCTGGCCAACCGGCCCAAAACCACGCCGTCGGCATCCACGAGGTGCCAGCGATGTTCGATCTCGGCGAGTTTGAGTGTAAAGGTCTTCATGAAAATCCCGTAAATACAGACAGACACGCAAGCTAGCGGCACGCCAACAACCGGTCAAGGCTCCTGTGAGACCTCCACCAGCAAGGCTCCCTTGTCGACCGGGGCGCCCGCTTCCACGTGAATCGCGGTCACTACGCCATCGATCGGTGCGGTGAGTTCGTTTTCCATCTTCATCGCCTCCAACACCATCAGACCCGACCCGCGTTTGACGCTGGTCCCCACCTCGACCTCGATGCGCAGCACCAGGCCGGGCATCGGCGCCTTGACGATCTGGTGCCCGCCCGCGGCGGCACCCCCTGCGGTCATCTCTTCGAGCTGGCGAGTGCGCTCGTCACGTACCTGGGCCGTGACGGTCTCACCGCCGCGAAGGAGCGCCCAGCCGTCGTCGCTCCGGCTCATGGCGAGCGTCTGCGACACGCCATCGACAATGAGATGTCGCAGCGGCGTGCCGGGCATCCGACGGAGTTCAGCGTGAAACGGGCGGCCGTCCAGCACGACCCTGTCGCCCGTGAGGTCGACCTCGCACACGCGCGAACCGATCGTGACAGTGTACTTCACCCGGCCCTCAGGGAAACCAGCGTCTCGACATGGCTCGTATGAGGGAACAGGTCGTAGGCGGTCACGCCTTCGATCGAAAGGGACGGCATCCGGCCCAGATCGCGTGCCAGGGTCGCCGGATCGCACGACACGTAGCTCAGACGGGCGCCGCGCCGCGCCGCGGCCCAGCGTTCGAGTGCCGACGCGACCAGCCCATGCAGCCCGCCGCGCGGCGGGTTGACCACGACGGCGGCCGGCGGCGGCAGCCGCGCCAGGCTCTCTTCGGTACGGCTGCGCAGGTAGCGAATGGGCGACCGCGACGCCTGCTGGCCGGCCCACTCGATCGCGCTGCGGTCGGAGTCGACCGCCCACACGGTCGCGCCGCGCGCCGCCAGGTCGCGGGCGGTGTCTCCCACGCCACAATAGAGGTCCCACACGGTGCGGCCCTCGAGGGCGCCCAGGGTGTGGACCGCATCGGCCCGCACCCGATCGGCCATGTCCGGATGAATCTGCGCGAACGCGAGCGCCGGGAATCCGGCGTTGGGTCCGGCGACCGCCCGGGCGGCGCCCCCCATCGGTCGCCACCACACGGTCAGGTGCGGCTGGGCCACCGCCTCGAGGAATCGGCGGGCATCGAACGGGGGATTCCCATCACGCACCACGACGTGGAGTCGTCCGGATCGGTCCTCGCGCAGGACAACGCCGGTGGCGCCATCCGGGAGCAGGGCGAGCGCCGGGCGAACCTGTTCCCACAACGTCATCAGCGTCCGACTTGCGATGCGGCAGGTGGTCAGATCGAACACCGTTCCCGGTCGGTCGGCTCGATGAAATCCCGCCCGCCCGCCGGCCACGGTCACCGTGACCTTGCTGCGATAGTGCCAGGGAGATTCGGCCGCGACAATAGCCGGATCCGGCACGTCCCGCCGGGCGATGCGGCGTAGGGCGTCGCCCACCATCTGCTGCTTGGCCCGGAGCTGGTCGGCCACGGCGAGATGCTGTAACTGGCACCCTCCGCAGGCGTCCTCGGTGTAGTGCGGACATGCGGGATCGACCCTGCCCGTACCCGCCGACTCGACTGCCACCAGCCTGCCCCGCGCGAATCGGCGTTTGCGCTCCACGATTTCGACTCGCACTCGCTCGTCCGGGACGGTGCGCGGCACGAACACCGTCATGCCGTCGGGCAATCGACCGACCCCGTCCCCGCCGGACGCGATCCGCTCGATGAGCACCGCGGTCACCTCAAGCCCCGCCGCCGCGCGTCGACGAGCCAGGGGCTCGCATTCGGCGCGGTCCCGTCGTCGGCCAGCGCCAGGCGGGCCGAACGGCTGGCGTGTTCCGCGAGGGCCGCGGCCACCGCTGCGCGGTCCAACCAGCGGTCGGGTACGGCCCGGCTGAGCAGTGCCTGGCCGTGATCGGTCATATACTCGATGTCGTACTCGCCGCGCACGAAGGCCGGCTCGTCCATCACACGGCGATGGAATCCCTGGGCGGTGGGTACGCCCACGATGATCAACTCGTCGAGCGCCCGCCGCATGCGCCGGATCGCCACGTCACGGGTCTCCCCCCACACGATCAGTTTGCCAAGGAGCGGGTCGTAGAACATGCCCACGTCAGATCCAATCTCGATTCCGCCATCCCATCGGACGCCGGGGCCCGACGGGACGCGCATGTACTCGATCTGGCCGGTGGCGGGCAGGAACCCGTTGAAGGGATCTTCACTGGTGATCCGGCATTCGATCGCGTGGCCGCGGGGACGCAACACCCGTTCGTCGACGGTCGTGGGCTTCCCGGCGGCGATGCGGAGTTGTTCGCGCACCAAATCGACGCCGTACACCAACTCGGTGACGGGATGTTCGACCTGGATGCGGGTGTTCATCTCGAGGAAGTAGAACTGACCGTCCGGCGCCAGCAGGAACTCGACCGTGCCCGCTCCGAGGTACGCGACCGACTGGGCGGCCTGCACCGCCGCCTGCCCCATGGCGAGGCGCCGTTCAGATGACACCGCGGGCGACGGCGATTCCTCGACGAGCTTCTGGTGACGGCGCTGGATCGAGCACTCGCGTTCTCCGAGGTGCAGTGTGCGACCGTGACGGTCGGCCAGCACCTGGATTTCGACATGACGCGGGTGCTCGATGCACTTCTCCACGTACACGGCGGCGTCGCCGAACGCGCTCTCAGCCTCCGACCCCGCCGCCCGAAACGCCGACGCCAGCGCGTCGGGATCGTCCACCCGACGCATGCCCTTGCCGCCGCCACCGGCGGCTGCCTTGAGCATGATCGGGTACCCGATGTCGTCGGCCACGGCGCGGATCGCGTCGACCGACGCGACAGCACCGGTGGTTCCCGGCACGACCGCCACGCCGGCGGCTTCCATCCGCCGTCGGGCTTCCGTCTTTTCGCCCATGGAGCGGATGGCGTCGGCGGTCGGCCCGATGAAGATCAGCCCGGCGTCGGTCACGGCCTCCGCGAACGCGGCCCGTTCGGCCAGAAAGCCGTATCCCGGGTGTACCGCGTCGGCCGCGGTCACGCGCGCGGCGTCGAGCAGGCGGTCGGGATTGAGATAGGACTCGCGTGACGGCGCCGGCCCGATTTCCACGGCGACGTCGGCGGCGTGCACGTGCGGGCTCAGCCGGTCCGCCTCGGAGAAGACCGCGACCGCCTCCAGCCCCTCTTCATGACAGGCGCGGATGATGCGGCAGGCGATCTCGCCCCGGTTGGCAATGAGGACGCGCTTCATGTCGCCGCCGGCCGGCTACAGCGGGATGTTGCCATGCTTTTTCGGCGGCGGGCTCTCGCGTTTGGTGAGCAGGGTCTGCAACGCCGAGATGAGTCGCGGCCGGGTCTCGCGGGGATCGATGACGTCGTCGAGAAATCCGCGGGCCGCCGCCTCGTAGGGATGTGCAAACTGCTCGCGATACTGTGCCACCAACTCCTCGAGTTTTGCCGCGGGATCGTCCGCGTCCGCGATCTCGCGCCGGAACAGGATCTCGGCGGCGCCCTTGGGGCCCATGACCGCGAGTTCGGCCGTGGGCCAGGCCACGTTGAAGTCTCCACCAACGTGTTTGGAACTCATCACGTCGTACGCGCCGCCGTAGGCCTTGCGCGTGATGACGGTCAGCTTGGGCACGGTGGCCTCGGCATAGGCGAACAACAGCTTCGCGCCGTGTCCGATGATTCCGCCATGTTCCTGGTCGACGCCCGGCAGGAAGCCGGGGACGTCCTCGAACGTCACGAGCGGGATGTTGAACGCATCGCAGAATCGAATGAACCGCGCGCCTTTGCGCGACGAGGCGCGGTCGAGCACGCCCGCGAGCACCGACGGTTGGTTGGCGATGACGCCAATCGGGTGCCCGCCGAGACGCGCGAACCCGACGACGATGTTCTGCGCCCAGTCGCGATGGACTTCCAGCACATCGCCGTCATCGACCACGCGGCGGATGATCTCGTGGATGTCGTACGGCTTGTTGGGGTTGTCGGGTACGATCGTCAGCAACGCCTCATCGCAGCGGTCGGGCGGGTCTTCGGTCGCGCGGACCGGCGGGCCGTCGACGTTGTTGCTCGGGATGAACGACATGAGCTGCCGGATCTGCGCGATACACTGCACCTCGGAGTCGAGCACGAACTGCGCCACGCCCGACACGGATCCGTGTACGTCGGCACCGCCGAGTTCGTCCGCCGTGACGTCCTCGTGCGTGACGGTCTTCACGACGTTGGGACCGGTCACGAACATGTACGAGACGCCGCGCACCATGAAGATGAAATCGGTGATGGCCGGACTATAGACGGCCCCACCCGCGCACGGACCGAGGATGGCGCTGATCTGGGGGACCACGCCCGAGGCGCGCGTGTTGCGGAAGAAGATGTCCGCGTAGCCACCCAGGGACACGACGCCTTCCTGAATGCGCGCGCCCCCGGAATCGTTGAGGCCGATGACCGGGGCGCCGTTGCGGACCGCGAGATCCATGATCTTGCAGATCTTTTCCGCATGCGCTTCGGCGAGCGAGCCACCGAACACGGTGAAATCCTGCGAGAAGACATAGACCTGGCGGCCGTCGATACGACCGTAGCCGGTCACAACGCCGTCGCCGAGCGGCTTGTTCTTGTCGAGTCCGAACGCGGTCGATCGGTGGGTGACGAACCGATCGAGTTCGACGAACGATCCCTTGTCGAGCAGCAGGTCGACGCGCTCGCGCGCGGTGAGTTTCCCCTTGGCGTGCTGGGCCTTGACGCGCTCCGCTCCGCCGCCGAGTTCCGCTTCGTCCCGGAGGCGTTGCAGGCGTTCGAGCTTCTTGTCGATGGTCATGGTTGAACCCCGGCTAGGCCGCGGGGTGGCAAGAGCAAGCGCCGGCGACGCCGCGCATGCGGCGCCGCCGGCGCGTGACCGGGTCCGGCCGGCTCACTCGGCCGGCGCGTCTTTGGCGGTCTCCGCGTCGGACACGGGTGCCGAACGGTCTTCCTGGGCCGGCTCCGGCGCAGCCGATACGGCGGCGACCGGTACGACATCCGCGTCAACCTCGTCGTCATCACCCTCGTCGATCATGATCGGCCGAATCCGCGCGCCGCCTTCCGGCTCGCGCGGCTCACTCGTCGCGGCGAGGACGATCTTGTGATGAATCGGGTCCACCTCCATCACCTTGACGTCGACCAGCCAACCCTCTTTGGCCACGGTATCGAGCTGTTTGTCACCAACCGGGAACTGGCTGCCCGGGACGACTCCCTCGATGTCGTTGCCGATGTCCACGACCACGGTGTTGTCGATGACGCGGACGATGTAGCCCTCGAGGTCGCGGTTGACCGGGTAGTCCTCGCCGATCTGCAACCAGGGATCTTCCTGGGCCTGCTTGAGCCCCAAGGAAATGCGTTTGTTGTCGGCGTCGATATTCAGGATGAGCACATCCACCGTGTCGTTCTTCTTCACGACTTCGGACGGATGCTGCACGCGTTTCGTCCAGGACATGTCCGAGATATGGACCAGGCCGTCGATGCCGGGCTCGATTTCGACGAATGCGCCGAACGACGTGAGGTTGCGGACCTTGCCGGTGATGCGGGTACCGATGGGATACTTCATCGGCAGCATCATCCACGGATCCTGCTCGGTCTGCTTCATGCCGAGCGAGATCTTCTCTTCCGACGGATCGACCTTCAACACCACCGCCTCGATCGACTCGCCGATGGAGACGACCTTGGACGGGTGCCGTACGTTGCGGGTCCAACTCATCTCACTGATGTGGACCAGGCCCTCGATGCCCGGTTCGAGTTCGACGAACGCACCGTAGTTGGTGATGCTCACGACCTTGCCCTGGACGCGCGAACCGACCGGGTACTTCTCCGCCACATCCTGCCAGGGATAGGGCTGGAGCTGTTTGAGGCCGAGCGAGATGCGTTCCCGATCCCAGTCGATGTCGAGCACCTTGACCTCGATGTCCCTGCCCATGTCGACCATTTCGGAGGGATGGGAGACGCGCCCGTAGCTCATGTCGGTGATGTGCAGCAGGCCGTCGACGCCGCCGAGATCGATGAAGGCACCGAAGTCGGTGATGTTCTTCACCACACCCTTCCGCACCTGGCCGACCTCGAGCTCCTTCATCAGGTGCTCGCGCTTCTCGGCGCGCTCGCCCTCGAGGATCACCCGTCGCGACACGACGATGTTGCGGCGCCGCTTGTTGAGCTTGATGATCTTGAATTCGTAGGTCTCGCCGAGGAGCTCATCGATGTTGGGTACGCGGCGCAGCGCGATCTGGCTGCCGGGCAGGAACGCGTCGACGCCCATGAGGTCGACCACCACGCCGCCCTTGATCTTCTTCATCAGCGTGCCCGCCACCGGCTGATCGTTCTCGTGCGCGTGGCGGATCTTCTCCCACACGCGCATGAAATCGGCCTTCTTCTTCGACAGCACCACCGCCCCGTCCTGATCCTCGAGCCGTTCGAGGAACACCTCGATTTCGTCGCCGGGGTTGAGGGACTTGGGGTCTTTGAATTCGTCGATCGGGATGGCGCCTTCGGACTTGAAACCCACGTCGAGGATGACGTGGTTCTCGGTCACGCGGAGCACCTTCGAGGTGACGATTTCGCCCTCGACGATGCTCTGCAGCGTACCCTCGTAGAGGGCGAGCATCTGCTCGTATTGTTCGTCGGAATACTCGTCGTCGTAGAGATCTGCCCGGACATTGAGAGACGAGGAGGGACTGTCGTGGGTGGCCGAAGCCACGCCTGGAGTGTCGGTCAGGGAGTCAGCCATGTTCCAGCAACGCGGCCAGACGGCACCGCGGATGAGGGTGAATTGCGCTCCCGACGGCCGGAAGCGGCAAGACGATGAGCATAGAGGCGGGGTCGGCCTATGTCAAGCTACGGGAAGGTCTTCCGTGCCAGGTCGACGATCGTTTCGACCTGGTGGGAGAACGCCATGCCGGTCGTGTCGAGCGGCACGGCACCATCCGGTTTGCACAGGGGGGCCACCGGTCGCTCGCTATCCGCGCGGTCCCGCGCCAGGAGCGCCTCCGCCTCGGCGCGCACCGCGGTGGCGTCGCCGGAACGGGCTTCCTGGTGCATCCGCCGCGCGGCGCGTTCGAGCGCCGACGCGGTGAGGAAGATCTTGAGCTGCGCATCGGGAAAGACGACGCTACCGATGTCGCGCCCGTCAGCCACGATGCCCCTGGGGTGCAGCGTGGCAGCCGCCCGCAGCATCGCGGTGGCCCGCTCGCGAACCGCGGGAAGCGCCGACACGGCCGACACCGATTGCGTCACGTCGGCGCGCCGGACCGACTCGGACACGTCCACGCCGGCGATTTCCGGCCGGAATCGATCGCCGGTCAGGTCGAGTCGAATCGGCAGTTCCCGCGCCATCGCGGCGATCCGTTCGCCCGCGGTGAGGTCGACCGCGGCGTCGAGCGCCGCCAGTGTGAACGCCCGATACAACGCCCCGGAATCGAGGTGGGCGAAGCCGAGCGCCTGCGCCACCGCCCTCGCGGTGGTCGACTTGCCCGACCCGGCCGGCCCGTCGATCGACACGACACGGCTCACGACGCGGCTCCTATGGTGGCGAGATCGTCGAAGAATCCGGGGTAGCTCACTCCCGCCGAGGCGCGCTCACTGAGTGCGACCGCCGCGCCGGGAAGCGTACCGGCCACGGCGAAAGCCATGGTGAGCCGGTGGTCGTGCGCAGTGTGCACCCGTCCCACCGGCGGCGCCTCATGGCCGGCCACGGTGAGATCGTCGCCACTGGCTTCAGCCGCCACGCCGATCGCCCGCAGGTTGGCCGCCACCAATTCGAGCCGGTTGCTTTCCTTCACGCGCAGTTCCCCCACGCCGCGAAATACCGATTCGCCGGCGGCGCGACTGGCCACGACCGCGAGGACCGGGACCTCGTCAACCAGCGACGGGATCTCGTGGGCATCGACCGTCACGCCCCGGAGTTGCGCCGGTCTGACCATCAGGTCGGCCACCGGCTCGCCGCCGGCCTCCCGCCCATTGATCAAGTCGATCGACGCGCCCATCCGGGCGAGCACGCGCAGGAATCCCGTGCGCGTCGGATTCACGCCAACGCCCTCGATGAGCAGTTCCCCGCCCTCCGCCAGCACGGCGGCGGCCGCGAGAAACGCCGCCGACGAGGGATCGGCGGGCACATCCAGCGAAAACGACCGCAGCGCCATCGGGTCGGCGCCCGCGAGGGTGACGGCGGTGGCTTCGACCCGCACGTCGAATCCGAGATACGTGAGCAGGCGTTCGGTGTGATCGCGCGAGCGCCACGGTTCCCGCACGGTAACGTCAACGCCGGCGGCAAGTCCGGCGAACAGGATCGCGCCCTTCACCTGCGCACTTGCCACGGGTGAGACATACGACAACGACCTCAGCCTGCCACCACGCACCACCAGCGGCAAGCGATCCCCGCGGCCCTCGATAGCGGCGCCCATGATTCTGAGTGGCGTCGTGACGCGGTCCATCGGTCGGCCGCGCAGCGAGCGATCGCCGGTGACCCGGGACGGAAACGGGTGCGCGGCGAGCAGCCCCATCATGAGCCGTGCAGCAGTCCCCGCATTGCCGCAATGCAAGGTCCCGGCCGGCTCCGTCCATGGCTCGCCGTGCACGGACGTACTCTGACCGCGGCGAAGCGGCGACACCGTGGCGCCGAGTTGCCGGAGGACGCGGGCGGTACTGCGGGCGTCTTCGGCGGTGAGCGGATGGCGCAATTCGGTGCTGCCGCGCGCATGCGCGCCCAGCATCAGGGCGCGGTGGGTGATGCTCTTGTCGCCGGGCGGGCGGATGGTGCCGCGCACAATCACGCGTCGTGCCGGCGCCGCCAGCGGGCCGCCTCATGCAACCATGACGTGACGGACGCCGCGTCGCCCTCAGCCAGCGCCCGGTGTAAGCCTCCCAGCCGGTCCTGGTAGCGATCGAGCGCCGTCAGGACGGCTTCGCGGTTGAGCAGCAACAGGTCGCGCCACATCTCGACGCTGCCCGCGGCCAGGCGTGACGTGTCCAACGCGCCGGCCCCGAAGGTGACGCCGCGCGGACCGGCTTCGGCGAACACGCCCGCAAGGGCGGAGGCGACAACCTGCGGCAGGTGACTGGTCCACGCGAGCAACCCGTCGTGGGCCGTGGCGTCCATGATGACCGGACGCGCGTCCAGCACCTTGGCCCAGAAATGCGCGACCTCCCGCACCGGGCGGTCGTCGGTGCCGGCGGGGGTGACGTACACCACCGCGTTCTCGAACCGGTCGGGACGCGCGGCGGCAAACCCCCGCACGTGCGTTCCGGTCATCGGATGCGAACCGGCGAAGCAACTCTCGAGTCCGGCCCGCGCCGCCGCTGCGACGACCGGCGCCTTGACGCTGGTCACGTCGGTCATGAGTTGGTCGATCGCGGTGCCGCGATCGCGCATGTGAGCCAGCAGATCGAGTGTGGCCGCCGGCGGCGCGGCGAGCACGACAAGATCGGTGCGCTTGACGATCGACTGAATGGAAGGTGCCAGTTCGGTGATGGCGCCGGCGCGGACCGCCGCCACGCCGTCGGCCCGTTGCGGCGTGTATCCCAGGACGCGACGGATGCCGGCGCGGCTCGCCTGCCACGCGACCGATCCGCCGATGGCGCCGAGACCGATAACACCGAGAACGTCGGGACGCATGAACAGGAAAGATAGCCGCCGGCGTCAGGAACGACTCCACAGGGCGACGATCGCTCCGACCAGCGCGACCACCAGGGTCGACCACGCGTACCACGCATGCGCCCGGTCGCCTCGCAAGAGCCGGTGCCCGATCACCGGGAGCACGATCAGCGGCGTCACGGTGATGGTGACCAGGCCAACCGACGTGGCGATCGAACCCGCGTGAACCCACCCCACGACCGACGCGACCGCGCCGACGGCGAGCAACACGACGCCGACGGCAACCAGGCGGGTCATGAGCAAGGCGGCGCGGGACCGCACGACGGCGATGCGCCTATCCGTTCCCGACACTATGGCTCGCCATTTTGAATGCGACGTAGAACAGCAGGAGTGCGAACGCGACTTGCAATGGACGATCGGCGATGCGCCCCCGGGCGTGCGCCGCGAGGGTCGAGCCGAACAGGACGCCGAGCACGGCGACCGCCGTCACCGGAGCGACCACGTCGCCGCGAATCAGGTACACGAGCGCGCCCGACCCAGCGGTGATCCCGATCATGTAGATGCTGGTGGCGGCGGCCACGCTGAAGGATCGCCGCAGCAGGAGGTGGATCACCGGAACGAAGATGATCCCACCGCCCACGCCGAGGAGTCCGGCGACCAACCCGCCACCGAGCGACGCGGTCGCGGCCAGCGACCTCTCGCCGCGCCGTGCGGGCCGCACAACCTGTCTGGTGGATTCCGCGCGGCGGGTCGGCATCATGCTCAGGCCGGCGTATACCAACAAGGCCGCAAAGGCCAGGTGCAGCGGTCCCTCGGGCACCATGGCCACCATGAGCCCGCCGCCGACGGCGCCGATGACCGTAAAGAACTGCAGCTCGACGGCGATCGGCAGTTCGATCAGTCCCCCACGCAGATAGACGATCGAGCCCGCCACGGACGTCGCCACCACCGACACGAGGCTGGTGGCGACGGCCTCGCGAAACGGCATGCCCAAGAGCAGCGAGAGGCCCGGCACGAGGACCACGCCTCCTCCGACACCGAGGAGCGAGCCGACGATGCCCGCCGCGAATCCAACTCCGAGGACCTCGGCGAACTCGATGCCGGTCATGCGACGTTCCGTGGGCCGCTAAACCACGCGGCGACCGTGTTGCGCTCGACTTTCCCGTTGGCGTTTCGCGGAATGACGTCGGTCACGACCCAGCGCCGCGGGCATTTCGCCGCCGCCAGGGTGGTGCGGCAGTGCGCCGCGACGTCGTCGGTGTCCAACGTGATGCCCGGTTGGAAGACCACGGCCGCCGCCACCGACTCGCCCCACTCGGGATCCTCGACGCCAACGACGCACGCGTCGCGCAAGCCCGGGTACCGCAGGAGCGCCTGCTCGATCTCCGCCGGATCGACGGTGACGCCTCCCGTGATGATGCGCGCGTCACGACGCCCCGTGATCCAGAGGTCGCCGTCGGCGTCGACCCGTCCGAGGTCGGCGGTCGCGAACCATCCGTCGCGAGGGATCGCGGTGCCGCCGACGTACCGGCGCATGAGCGTCGGACCCGAGACGGCAATGGCGCCGTCGTCGCCGATTCGGATTTCGACACCGTCGAGCGGTGGCCCGACCGTTCCGGGTTTCCGCCGAACGAGGTCGGGGGTGGCCGTCGCGACTTGCGACGTGCACTCCGTCAGTCCGTACGTGGTGGCGATGGGATACCCACCGGCGATGGCGCGCTCGAGCAGCGGCCGGGGTGTTTCCGCACCTCCCACCAGCAGGAGTCGGAGCGAGTCCGGTACGGGCCGATCGGCACGGGCGTCGAGCAGGCGTTGCAGCATCGTGGGAACGAGCGAGGCATGGCTGATTCGGCCCGCGTCAATCGAGCGGGCGAGTGATCCCGCATCGAACCCCTCGACCATCACGCTGGCTCCGACCGACGCGGCGCGGAACACCAAGGCGAGCCCGCCAATGTGCGCCACCGGCAGCGCGGCGTACCACCGATCGGTCGGGCGCAACCCGAGCCGCGAGGCGATGGCGGTGGCGGACGCCCACATGTTCCCCCATGTCAATTCCACGCCGCGGGGGCGTCCGGTCGTGCCCGAGGTCCAGATGATGGTACACGGGTCATCCGGCGAGACGCTCCGCGGACCGACGGTTGGTAACGCGCGCGCCGGCCGATCGACGGCCGGTAGCAGCGACGCGGTGCCGGCGATACGATCGTCACCTGGGATCGCCACGATGATGTTCGTGGGCAGCGCGGCAAGACACCGGGCAATCTCGGGTCCGGGCCACGCGTCGTGCATCGGTACCAACACCGCGCCCGATCGCCATGCTGCGTGGGCCGCCACGACGCTTTCCGGCCCCACCGGCAGCAGCATCGCGATCCGATCGCCGCGTTGCGCTCCCGCCTCACCGAGCTGTGTGGCGAATGCTCGCACCCGTTCATCGAGTTCGCCGTAGCTCCACACGCGGCCTTCCGCCTCGAGCGCGGTGGCGGAGGGATCGCGTTGAACCGCGTCGGACAGCGGGTCCCTCAGCACGTTAGCGCGCCACCGTCGCGGCGAAGGCAAGTCCGTACAGACCGACCATCCGGGCGGTTTGTCCGAGGGCCGCGTTGAGGTCGCGCGGATTCGTGAACGTGAGGACGGTGCGGAGGGTCGGTAGCGCCGTGAGGAGGACCGCGGAGACGACGGCGACGGCGCCGTCCCACAGGCCGGCGGACCAGCCGAGCAGCGGTATGGCCGCACCGGTGGCCAGCAGCAATAGGTATTCGGCGCGGCTGCCGGCCCGGCCGATCCGCACGGCGAGCGTCCGCTTGCCGGCACCGGCGTCGGTATCGATGTCACGCAGGTTGTTCACCACCAGGATGGCCGTCACGAGCGCCCCGATACCACACCCGGCCACCGCCGCGCCCCAGGTCACCGTGCCGGACTGCAGGTAGTACGTCCCGACAACCGCGACCGGACCAAAAAAGACAAAGGTGAATAGGTCGCCCAGGCCGACGTACCCAATCGGCGTGGGCCCGGCGGTGTATCCCACGCCGGCGGCGATCGACACGAGACCGATGGCGAGGATCGGCCAGCCGCCCACGGTCACAAGGTAGGCGCCGACCGCGACGGCCGTCCCAAAGACGACCCACATCCCACGGCGTACCGCCCGGGCGGACAGCAATCCCGCCTGAGTCACGCGTACGCCACCGAGTCGTTCCGCGGTGTCGGCACCCTTGAGGTAATCGTAGTAGTCGTTGGCGATGTTGGTACCGATCTGGATCAACAGTCCGGCGACGAGCGTGGCAACGGCGGGCCAGACCAGCCACCGTTCGTCATGCCGCGCCAGCCCCAGTCCCATGAGAATCGGCGCGACGACGGCCGTCAGCGTCGGCGGGCGCGCCGCAGCGATCCACGCCCTGACCGGCGTTATGGCAGCCACGGGTACTTGCGGAACTCCGGATCACGCTTTTCGAGAAAGGCGTTGCGTCCCTCCTGCCCTTCTTCCGTCATATAGAACAACAACGTCGCGTTGCCGGCCAACTCCTGCAGACCAGCTTGCCCGTCGCAGTCGGCGTTGAACGCGGCCTTGAGGCAGCGAATGGCCAGCGGGCTCTTCCGCAGGATTTCGCGGGCCCACTGCACGCCTTCGTGCTCGAGCCGCTCGATCGGGACGACGGCGTTGACGAGTCCCATCTGTTCCGCCTCCCGTGCGTCATACTGTCGGCAGAGATACCAGATCTCGCGCGCTTTCTTCTGGCCGACGATGCGCGCGAGGTACGACGATCCGAAGCCGCCGTCAAAGCTCCCGACCTTCGGTCCGGTCTGTCCGAAGACCGCGTTGTCCGCCGCGATCGTGAGGTCGCAGACGACGTGCAGCACATGCCCGCCACCGATGGCGTACCCTGCCACCAACGCGATCACCGGCTTCGGCATCGATCGAATCAGTCGTTGCAGCTCGAGCACGTTGAGCCGGGGTATCCCGTCGGACCCGATGTACCCCGCGCTCCCGCGCACCCGTTGATCACCACCGCTGCAGAACGCGTACGTGCCGTCGGCGGCCGGTCCGTTGCCGGTGAACAGGACGACCCCGACCTGCGTATCCTCCCGCGCATCGGAGAACGCGTCGAGCAGCTCGAACAGCGTCTCGGGTCGGAACGCGTTGCGCACGTCCGGCCGGTTGAACGCGATGCGGGCCATCCCCTCGGCTTTCTGATAGGTGATATCCTCGTAGGTCTTGGCCGTGTGCCATTCCGGGGTCATGCGGGGTCTCCTGTCAGCACGGTTCGCGCCGCGCCGCATGCCGCCGCCAAGGCGGCGGCACGGGCGCGGCGATTGTGGTCGCGCTCGGTCCGGATCTCGATGATCGCGGTCCTGGCCGTCGCGAGCGCCCGCTCGACGGCCGGCACCGGGTCGTCGGACGCGGCCAATCGTTCGTACGGGAGGCCGTACAGCGCGGCGGCGTGCCGCAGGTCGAGGCCGTGTGGCACGACGATGTGCCTGGTGAACGCGGGCTCGAAGTCGCGCACGGGAAGCTGATCGAAAATGCCGCCACCGTCATTGTTGAGGACGACGAACACGACCGCCACGCCGTCTTCCCGGGTCGCGAACAGGCCGGTCAGGTCGTGCAGGAACGTCAGGTCGCCGAGGATCGCGACGGTGGGACGGCCGGTCGCCGCGGAGACGCCAAGTGCCGTGCTCACGGCCCCGTCGATCCCGCTCGCTCCGCGATTCGCCGTCACGCCGACCGGTTCGTCACGCGGGCCGGCGTACCCATCCAGGTCGCGAATCGGCATGCTGTTGCCAATGAAGAGCTGCGAACCCGCTGGGAGTGCCGCCGCGAGCCGTGCGATGCACGTCGCTTCGAACGGCTCTTGCGTGCTCGCCGCCTTCATCGCGCCCGCCGCGGCGGCATCGAGTCTGCCCCACAGGCGGCTCCACGGCGACGGGGCGAGCGGCGTAATCCCATCGCCGAGGGCGGTGGCGAACAGCCCCGGATCGGCCAGGTGATATTCGGTCGCGCTCGCGCGGTGGTCGGCCCAACGCCACCCGGCATCGATGACGATTCCATAGGCGTCGGCGTGCCGGAGCAGCAGGTCACCGACCGCCGTCGATACGGGCGACGACCCGAACCGCAGTACCAACTCCGGCGCTACGCCGTCGCGGATGGCGGGGTCCCGCAGGTACGCGTCGTAGCGCGTCAACGCCCATCGGCACGCGCCCGGCCCGAAACGCGCGCCGGAGAGGGAGTCGGCGAGCAGCGGATAGCCGGTTCGTTCCGCCAGACGCAGGATCGCCCGACCGGTTCGTACGGGATCGGGGACCGGGCCGGCGACGATCAGGCCGCGTTCGGTTCGCGAGACGAGGTTCGCCAGCCGCTCGATCTCTCCTGTCGTCGGCGGGACCCGTCCGCGAACGGTCCGCGTGAACGGCCGGTCACCGGGCCGCCCCAGGGCGCCCAGCGGGAATCGTTCGATGAGTCCGGGCGGCACGTCGTCCGGAACGACGGTGGGTTCGAGCGGTTTGGCGAACGGGAGATTGATGTGGACCGGTCCCTGGGGGGCGCTGCGTGCACGCATGGTGGCCCGCGCCACCGCGCCGCGCAGCCCGCGTAGCGCTTCGTCGGTCATCTCGGGGAGGCCCAGGTCGATCGCGTCCCGCACGTACGACCCGAACAGCCCGCGTTGATCGATCGTCTGGTTGGCATCGCCGCCCCGCAGTCGAGGCGGTCGGTCCGCGGTCAGCACCAGCATCGGCGTCTGGCTTTGGGCCGCTTCGACCACGGCGGGCACCAGATTGGCGGCCGCCGTCCCCGAGGTGGAGACGACCGCAGCCGGCCGCCCGGTGGCCTTCGCGAGTCCGAGTGCGAAGAACCCGGCCGCGCGTTCGTCGACATGGGTGAAGACATGGATGCCGGAATGGTCCGCCGCGGCGAGGACGATCGGAGTCGATCGGGAACCGGGACAGGCGCACCACGACCCTACGCCGGCACGGGCGAGTTCATCGACGAGCACGCCAGCCCAGAACGTGTTGCGGTTGGCGTTCCTCATTCGGTGACCGCGCCGATGGCGCGCAGCATCGGCTCGAACTTCAGGGCGGTCTCGGCCCATTCGAGTGCGGGATCGGAGCCCGCCACGATCCCGGCACCCGCATACAGGCGCCACCGCTGGTCGGTGACGATCGCCGAGCGCAACGCCGGCGCAAACACGCCGTCGCCGTTCGCGTCGCACCATCCGATCGGACCGGCATACCATCCGCGATCGAATGTCTCGACCGATGGCATGAATGCCAGCACGGCGTCTCGCGGCGACCCGCTCACCGCCGCAGTGGGATGGACCGCACCGAGCAGATCGAGGACATGGTGCCCGCTGGCGACGCGTGCGGCGATACGCGTTTCCAGGTGGTGGATGCGGGCGAGTCGGAGCACGTGCGGTTCGGGCTCCACCTCGATCGACTCGGTGAACGGCCGGACGCGATCCACCGTGTCGCGCACGCCGATGGCGTGTTCGTGCCGGTCTTTCTCGCTCTCCAGGAGATGGCGGGCGAGCGTCCGGTCTTCCTCGTCGGTTGCGCCGCGCCGCACCGAGCCCGCGACCGCCGTCGTCACGAAGTCCCGGCCGTGGAGCGTGACAATGACCTCCGGCGCCGCGCCGAGCAGGACGGTTCCCGGCACCGGTTCATGGTAGAAGATCGTGCTGGCTGGATTCTGCTCGATCAGACGTTCGAGGACATCCAGCGGATCGATCGCGGACTCTGCGACGATGTCCAATGTCCGCGCGAGCACGAACTTGTCGAACGCGCCCCGGTCGATTTCCGCGAGCACGGTCCGGACCGCTCGATCCCACTGATCGCGGGACGGCGCGTCCGCGCGCACACGCGCCGCGATCGCGCGCGGCCCGGGGGGCTCGTCAGCGGCCACGAACGCTGCCATGCGATCGCGCGCTGCTGCGAGGGCGTCGTCATCGTCGTCCCGGGCACGGAACCGGCCGGTGAGCCATGGGCCCGCCGGGCCGGACGTGAGTTCCAGTGCGGGTAACAGAAGCGACCCGTGGCCGAATGCGGCCCATTCTGCGCGCGGCGCTCCACTCCCGCCGAACCGGAAGCCCCCATGCAGACGAGGGGCGACCGGGTGGTCGGCCGGGGCGTCCACGTGCTCGAGCAGCCGACGCGCCGCATCGCGCGCGATGGCGAATCGCGCCGGCCCCGCGGCCCCGCGCAGGGCGTCACACCGGCCCGCGTACGCGGACCATCTCCCGGCGTGCGACCAGAAACCCCGCGGACACACGGCCGCGCGGCGCAGGAACGCCGTTGGACGCAGCGCGCAATCGCTCGTCGCCGCCGCAACGATGTGCTCGGTCTCGGATCGGATCATGGCGCTCGGCACAGGGTCGTGGGGTTTGCGGCGGGCCTCATTAGTTTGCATGTCGGGCCCGCACGAATATACATGAGATCCACGAGGGACGTGCGGGGGACCGCGCGTCCCGTGGCTGAGCAAGAGGGAGGTTCGGCGTGAAACGGGGCATTACCTGGATCGTGGTGGCCGGCGTGCTGCTCGTGGTCGGCTACTTGATATACGGGAGTACGCGGCTCGTGCAGGCCGAATGCGAGGTGTGCGTCGAATACGGCGGACTGCGGCAGTGCCGCCGCGGATCCGGTGTCGACGACCGGGAGGCGAAAGCCGCCGCGCAGCGGGCCGCCTGCGCCGTCATGGCATCCGGCATGAACGAATCGATCGCCTGCCAGAACACGCCGCCGAAGGTGACCCAGTGTCCGGCGAGCGGGTCGGGCTGACGACATCGCCGTGCGACTCCTCGCCTATCTCGCGATCGGGGGTGCGCTCGGCACCGTCGCCCGGTATGGACTGAGCGGGCTGGTCCAATCTCCCGCGACCGCGTTCCCATGGGGAACGCTTGCCGTCAACGTGCTCGGATCGTTCGCGCTGGGATTCCTCATGCGGTACCTGCTTGGCTCGACGGTGGTGACGCCGGAACTCCGCGTCGCACTCACCGTCGGGTTTTGCGGCGGTTTCACCACCATGAGCACCTTCTCCTATGAAACAATCGCGATGGTGCAGGAAGGCGACCTCTGGCGGGTCATCGGGTACGTTGCCGGGACGTTGGGGGGCTCCATGGGTGGAGTGGTGCTGGGTCTCGTGACCGCGGGGAGATTCCTCTAGAAAGAAGGACCACCATGCGGCATAGCGCATTTCACGGCGAGCGCACGCTGATGCGCATCTTCATCGGGGAGCGCGATCATCACCAGGGCAAGCCGCTGTACGAAGCGATCCTGCACTTCCTGCGTGAACGGGGTCTCGCCGGCGCCACGGTGCTGCGCGGCGTTGCCGGGTTCGGGCCGACGAGTCACCATATCCATACCGACCGGGTCCTGCGTCTGTCGGTCGACCTGCCCATGATCATCGAGGTCGTGGAAACCGAAGAGGCGATCCAGGACGTGTTGCCTACCCTGGAGGAGATGCTCGGGGGTGGGTTGATCACGTTGGAACGCGCTCGCGTCATCCTGTATCGTCCGAGTGAGGAGTAGTCGCCATGGCTCCAGGAAACCCGGTAAGGCGTCGTGAGGGTTGGGACGTCACGCGCGTCAACTATCTGACCAGTACGACGTTCGAGATCACCGGGTACCGGGTCGTCGAGAATCTCGGTGTGGTCCGGGGGGTGGTCGTTCGATCGCGCTCGATCATCGGCACGGGGCTTGCCGCGCTCAACACGGTGTTTGGCGGCAACATCATGCTGTTCACCGAACTGTGCGAAAAGACACGGGGCGACGCGTTCGACAAGATGGTGGCGCATGCCAGTGACATCGGCGGCAACGCGGTGATCGGCGTACGGTACGATGCCACCGACATCATGCGGGGGGTGACCGAGGTGCTGTGCTACGGAACCGCGGTGGTCGTCGAGGCGGCGACGTAGGGTGACCTAAGTTTCCTGCTCCGTGGGGCGGACGAGCAGTTCGTTGACGTTGACATGTTCGGGCTGCGTGACGACGTAGACGATCGCCCGGGCAACGTCGGCGGCGTCGAGCGGGCGGCGGGCGGCCCACGTGGTGCTGAATCGGTCTCGAATCGCGGGATCGAGGATGTGGTCGGTCAGCTCGGTATCGACCACGCCGGGCTCGATATCGGTAACCCTGATATGATCGTTCGGGGACAGTTCCAGCCGGAGCCCGGCGGAAATGGAACGGACCGCGTACTTGGTGGCGCTATACACGGTTCCGCCGGGAAATGGCCGCCGACCGGCCACCGACCCGACGTTGACGATGTGCCCCCGTCTCTGTTCCAGCATGTGCGGCAACACGGCCGCGATCCCATAGAGCAACCCCTTGATGTTCACGTCGATCATTCGGTCCCAGTCCTCCACCAGCCCTGACCGGACGGGCGAGAGTGGCATGATCCCGGCATTGTTCACCAGGACGTCCACGCGAACCCATTCGTCGACCACTCGCTCGACCGCCTGGGTCACGGCGGCGCGGTTGGTGACGTCGACGGCGAGCGCCAGCGCGGATCCGCCTCTGGCGCGAATGGCATCCGCCACGGCTTGCAGGCGATCGGCGCGCCGCGCCAGCAGCGCGACCCGCGCGCCCTGCTCCGCAAGGGCGCCCGCGGTGGCCTCCCCGATCCCGCTCGATGCCCCCGTGACGATGGCGATGCGTCCGTCCAGCCCGCCTGCGGCCATCGATTACCGTCCCAACGAGGCGAGCAACGTGTCGGCATCGGCGCGCACCGTGGCGCTGGCCGGGACAACGGTCCAGCCTGCTTCGTTGCTGCCACGCTCGCTCCGCGCCTGGATCTGGATGTCGAAGCTGGCGATGTCCGCGCTGCCACCCGCTCCGCCGAAATCCGACGCCGCGGTAGAGAGTGTGATGCGGAGTTCCTCTCGGAGCGGACCGACGCCAAGCTCATCGTGCAGCTTGGACGCGATAATCGTCCGGCTTCGCTCGTTGGCGCCGAGCGGACCCTCCATTGTGTCGTCGGTGGCGCCGGACCACACCCGGTATCCCAGCGTCCTGAGATTGCGGTTGACGACTCGAATGACCGCGCCCGCCCCGTCGGCGGATTCGTCGGCTGTGGGGGTCAGGCTGGTGCGCAACGTGTAGTAATTGCTTGCGCCACAAGCGGTTAAGGCAATAAACATGATTGCGTTTCGAGATGTCTTGCGCCTCATAGTTGCCACTCGTGCTCCGCAACCGGACGTTGGGCCCCAAGATGAACGGAATCTTAAACTTAGCTTGCCGTATTCCTCAGCAGGTCCGCGCTACACATTCGTCGCCGCGCGACTCGGCGTGTCGAACGCGACCGCGTAATTGCCCATCGGGCATTGATTTAGGTTCTCAAACCGGCCCTCGAGGCCCCTGAAAGCGAACCGCAATGCACTCCCCCGCAGTCTCGTCTGCTCACCCGGAGGTGGCGGATCCGGATTCTGCCTTGCCGTCACCGGCACGCGAAGACCTCAACCCGTACACCATTGCGCAACGCCAATTCGACTCGGCGTTCCGATACCTGCCCGACCTTCCCGAAGGACTCGGGGGGTTCCTCAAGCGACCCGATCGGCTGATCACGGTCGAGTTTCCGATCGAGACCAAGGACGGCACCGTCCTCAACTTCGTCGGCTATCGCTGCGTCCACAACATCGCGCGTGGGCCCGGCAAGGGTGGGATTCGATATCACCCGAACGTCACACCCGACGAAGTGCGCGCGCTCGCGTCCTGGATGACGTGGAAATGCGCCGTGGTGGACGTCCCGTTTGGAGGCGCGAAGGGTGGCGTGGCGTTCAACCCGAAGGAGTTCGACCGCAGCGACGTGCGGAAGGTGACCCGCCGGTTCATTGCGGCGTTGGGCGACAACATCGGTCCACACAGCGATATCCCGGCCCCCGACGTCAATACCGACGCCAACACGATGTCCCGCATCTACGATACGTACGCCATGATGCACCCGGGACGGAACAACCTGCCGGTGGTGACGGGCAAGCCCGTGGACCTTGGTGGTTCGCTGGGACGGCGTGAGGCCACGGCGCGCGGGTGTTTGTTCGCCACGCAGGAGGCGTTGCGGCAGGGTGTGATCGACGGCCGCGACTCGCTCGGGGGCGCAACGGTCGTCGTCCAGGGATTTGGTAACGCCGGCGCCATTGCGGCGCAGTTGTATTCCGATGCGGGAGCCCGCGTGATCGGCGTCTCCGACTCGCGAGGTGGCATCGTCAATCGCGACGGACTCGATCCCAACCAGGTCGTGGACCACAAGCAGCGCACCGGATCGGTCGTCGGGTTCCCGGGATCGCAGCCGGTGAGCAACGAGGATCTGCTCGAGATCGAGTGCGACATCCTGATTCCCGCCGCGCTGGAGAATCAGATCCGTGCCGACAACGCCGATCGCATTCACGCCCGTCTCGTCGCGGAAGCCGCGAACGGCCCGACGACCCCTGACGCTGATCGCATCCTGTTCGCGCGCGGGATCCCCGTGCTGCCGGACATCCTCGCCAACGCCGGTGGCGTGACGGTGAGCTATTTCGAGTGGGTGCAGAACATCGAGAACGAGCAGTGGGACATCGGGACCGTCAACGGCAAACTGCTGAAACGCATGGAGCGCGCCACCAATGCGGTCATCTCCAAGCAACGCGAGGTGAATGGCTCGCTTGCGCAACTGCAGCAGGAGCGGGATGCAAAGGGACTCGCCGGACCGCCGCTCGAGCCGGTCGATCTCCGGATGGCCGCGGACATCCTCGCCATTCGTCGCGTGGCCAGTGTCACGATCGAGCGCGGGATCTGGCCGTAGCGGGTCCGCCAGCGTCGCGAGACGCACACGTCGAACGGGTGGACCGATCCGGTCCGCCCGTTCTCGCATGGGCCGCCGAATCTATCGAATCGTGACCGGCAACGTGGTGCGCTGAGTCCATCCGGTCGCCGCGTCGGGCGGTCGGGTGAAGACGCGCCCGCTCAACGTGAGCGCCACGAGTTCTCCGGTCGCACGGTTACTGGTCAACACGAAGACATCGGTCACGGGGAGCACCGGCCGTTGGATCACCGTGGCGTAGTCCCCCGAGATCTCGCGCAGGTCGCCGTCCACCGTGATGGCGTACAGCGCCGATCCGGCCGGAGCCTGCGTGATGCCTACCCACCGGCTCTCCCACCCGGAGGTGAGCAGGAAGCCCACCTGTGACCACGCGGTGACGGCGTCCGCGGGGCGTGCGTTGAGAAGGCCGTCCCACGAGAGGGCGACCAATTGTCCCGTCTGGTCGTTGGCGGTGAACGCGTCGATGCTCACGAAGGCTTCCGGGCGAACGGTGGCGGTGGAGAAGTCGCTCGGGATCTGCCACAGGCTGCCACTGCTGTTCGCTACCCACATCGTCCCATCGCCCGAGGGATCCTCCGTCATCACGGTTGCCCCGCAACAGGCGAACCCCTCGATCCGCGCCGTCCAGCCGGTGGCGGGATCGTCGGGCCGTGTGTAGATGCTTTGATACGACAGCGCGACCAACTCACCCGTGACGCTGTTGCGCCCGATCGACCACATGGGTGGGTCGGAGATGTTCACGGTTGGACGCGTCACCTGAGACGAGAAGTCGCTCGCCATTTCATACGTCAGACCCGCCTGGTCGAGGGCAAACGTGGCGCCGTCTCCGGGAGCCTGGGTGATTCCGCTCCACGCATCGAAGTAGAGCCGTCCCTGCTCCCACAGCCCCGTCAGATCGACGAACGTGTTGAGGGTGTCTGTAGTGGTGATGCCGGGCAGTATCCCGTTGGCCGACGGATCCGGCAGTATCCACTGGTCGAACGCGAGTGCCTCCCACATGATGCTGCCGTTCCCCGTCTGATACGGCGGAAGCAACGTCTTCAGATCCGTGATCGGGTTGAGGAAGAAACGCGTCGCATCGATCGTCAGCGGCACGGAGCTGTTGCGACCGAGCGTCTCTACCCGAACCGACTGCGGACCGTCCAACATGCCGCCCAGAGAGGTGAGGACTTCCTCCATGTCGGTGATGTCAGCCGGACCGAAGTACGAGTCGATTCCCGTCCATTCCCCGGACTGTGCACCGGCATCGTACTTGATGAAATCGTTGTCCTGGGGGTCCGTCTCCGCCACCAGGTGGTCCACCGCGTCCTGAGCCAGATCCACCGCCGTGCGGAACCGGTTGCGTGCCTCGGCGAGTCGCACGCCGCCGTCGGCGGCGAGCGTGAGGAACGTGCTGCCGGGTACCCAGGCGGCGTCAAATCCTGTCGGACTGAACGGCGACGGATCCGCGCGGTAGGCCAACGCCGTGTTCAGCACGCCGAGAAGTGCCTGGAGGCCTGCGCGCATGGCGAGCACTTCGGTCTGGTCGATGTCCAGCGGCCCGCGGCCGATGCCCGAGTCGCCCTGCATCCCTTCCGTGAGCGTGAACACGAACGCCGGGTCGGTCACCATGTTCAGGTAATCGAGGCCGGCCAACACGGCCGGGAGGACGATGTCGCGCACGGTCGCCTGGTGCTGGGCGAAGGTCGGTGGAAAGGGCCCATCCGAGTAGAACAGGGCATCGAAACCGTTGTTGTCCACAAACGACTTCCATCCATCGAGCGTCGAGCGCACGGTGGCGTTGTCTTCCAACACCAGCACCGTCGTCACCGCCGCCCCAAAGGCCGCGGTCTGGTTCGTCGGATCGGCCGTGAGGGCTTGCTCGAACAGATCCAGCGCGTCTTCAAACGAAAACAAGTCGAGGTCCGGAATGTCCTCGAGGTTATTGATGGCGACGTACGCGGCGTCCTCGAACGCGCCAAGCGCCTCGGCCAGGAGATTGGCCGTTGCCGGCGCCACGCGGATGGACATCGTGTCGGCCGGGCCGGTCACCGCCTGCGCGATGATCATGAGCGTCCCGGTACCCGACTGTGCCACCAATCGCCCGACGGCCGGATCGGGGAAATCGGCCAGCGCGGGGTTGGTGCTGCGCCACCCAATCGGCGCGCCGTTGATGGTGTTGTCGCTGCCATCACGCGCAACCGCCGTGACGGTGAGCGTGTCCATCACCGCCACGACCGAATCGGTGCTCGTGATCTCGACGCTCGTGGCATCGGCACCAGGTCCCACGTAGGTCATGGTGATCTGTACGGTACTCGGCGTGGTGCCTTCGCTGATCGTGATCGAGAGTGGACCACCCTGAAAGACCGCCGTGCCCGCGGCGTTTCGCAGGGTGAGCGTCACCTCGAAGGTCTCGCTTCCGCCGGAGATGGGAACCGTGAAGACCCCGTCGGTCGAGTCGGTGATTGCGAGTGTCGTGTCGAGCGCGGTGGTGCCGTTGTCGCGTTTGGCCAGGACACTGGCGGACGCGATGGCCACCACGTTATCCGCGTTGTTGGCAAAAACCAGATCGACGCGAAACTGTCCTGTGTTGCCCTCCGGTCCGCCTCCATCCCCACACCCGATCGACAGGACGGCACCCAACACGATCGCCAAGGACGCACGCACACGAAACATACGAGACTCCGCAAACGGGGGGGGACAAGCCGGCCGCCAGGAGTGGCGATGCCGGGCACGCCCAAATGAGACATCGGGTGCTGGGCCCCGCAAGGGCGCCCTTGCGCTCGAGGGCTATCGCGCCGGCCTTGTGAACCAGTCCGGGGCGAGTGCCGGGAGGGTGTCGACGCGCTCGACAACGAACTGCAGTGTTGCCAGCGGCGCATCGCGGCGCAGGTGTCCGGCGCCATGGTCGTCAGACGAATCCCGCCGGAGCAGTGCCGAGCCCAGCACACCTGACGGCCCCACCAACACGGCTGTCAGTTGCAACGGCGAAAGGGTGTAGGTCAGGGTCGTGTCACCCTTGACGAAGCGGAACACCTCCCGCGTTGGCTCGCGCTTGTACAGCGCCGAATCGCCCCCCGTCCGCGGGATCCCCAGGGCCGCCCAGAGCAGCGGGACGCGATCCACCAGACGCTCACCCAGCGAATCCGGGTCGGACCAGAGGAGTCGATCACCGACGGCACCAAGCCCACCCCGGCGCCCGAACGGGGCACGGAAATCGAACCGCAACGTGTCGGGTGGTGTGATGGTGACGGTGCCCCGCCCGCTCGTACTACCGCGAGCGCTGTGATAGGTCCAGCGAACGCGACGTGTGATCGCCACCGTTGGCATTTGATGCGCGAGTCGTGTCGCGACCTCTTCCGGCGCGATCCGCATCAGCTCGTTGAGCCGCGCGGCGGACGTGGGCTCACCGTCCTCTGGGGTCAGGGGCTCGGGCGCGATTGGCGCTGGAAGGGGAAGGGGCCCGGCGCAGGCCGCCCAGGCCAGTATCGCCAGGACGGCCAGTGCCGGGATGGAATGGGTCATTCGATCGGGTCGAGCACGAAACGGAACAGCGTGAACCGCTGGGTCCACGGGGTGGCGGCATCCGCGGGCTTGGTGAAGAGCCGCCCGTCACTCGTCATCGCCACCAGTTCGGCGGTTGTGAGGTTCCCCATGATCCGCACGACGTTCGACGCGGGCACCCGCGGGCGTGGGTCTGCGGTCGCGTAGTCACCACTGATCTCTACGACCCCACCGTGACGGGTCACCGCCCAGAGGCTCGTGCCGGACGGCGCGGTCGTGAGCGACTGCCACTCATCGTAGCTCCCCGGTGTCATGACCGCCGGCAGCGTGATCTGCTGGATCCACGGCGACAGCGTGTCGAGTGTGGACCATGATGAGAGCACCCCATCCCATGACAGAACCGCCAGGTCGCCGGTGACCGGATTGGGAGTGATGCCCCGATCGGACCAGAAGAAGTTCTGCGGTCGGAAAAACGCCTGCGCTCCATCGGGCGTATATTCGTACAGCGAGACGCCGTCGTACGCGTACATGACGCCGGCAACCGACGGATGCACGGACAGCTGCTGGTAACAGCACAGGCCCTGGCTCCTGAGCGTCCAGCTCTCCCCGTCGTGGACGTAGAGGTCGCCGTTGAAGTCGATCGCCCAGAGTTGCGCGGTGCCCGGGTTGATCGTGAGCGACGTGTAGTGGTTGAACCCGAGCGGGTCGAACGGCAGCGCGTCGATGAAGGTCTCGGATCCGAATCCCAACGGCACATGGTGCATGAGCCCCTGGAAGGTGAGCGCGTAGACGCTGCCGTCGAGGTATTGGGTGAGTCCGTACCACTCGTCGAGCCGGAACGCGCCGTCATACCACAGGTCTTCCAGCTCGAACGTGTATTTCAGCGAGTCCGACGTCATGATGCCGGGGAACGTGTTGTTGACCGTGGGATCGGGTATCACCCACTCGTCGAATGCCAGGGCGTTCCAGCGGAATTTGCCGCCGAACGACTGATAGCTCGGCAGCAGTGCCTTGAGATCGGCAACGGGGTTGAGCAGCATCCGGCTCAGGTCGATCATGACCGTGGTCGGGATCCCGGTGTCCTGGAAATCCTCGTTCCATGCCGCCGGTCCGTTGAGCGACGCGGCGATCTCACCGAGCACACGCCGCGCGTCGGCGATGGCGAGGTCGTCGAATTCGGCGAGCCCGCTGGGGCAACAGGCCTGCCGGTAGATGATGACGTCGTTGTCCTGGACGTCGGTTTCCAACTCCAGCGCGTCGAGCCCGGCCTGGGCGTACATCACCGCGTCCTGCAGGTGCGTTCGCGCCGCCGACAGGTACCCGGCGCCACCGGTCGCGAGCATCCCGAAGGTACTCCCCGGCGAGAGCGCGGCCGTGAGCCCGGATGGGCCATACGGGTCGGGGGTCACCTGATACGCGAGCGCGCCGTTCGCCAGCGCGACGACCGCATGGTAGGCCGCTTTGGCGAACTGCACGTCGGCGTAGTCGAATTCGCGTGGGACTTCGTCTTCATCCCCCGAGGGCGCCGTGCGGCCCTGCATCCGGTCGGTGAACACGAACTGGAAGTTCGAGTTGCCCATCGATTCGATGGCCCCGAGCGCGGTCATCAGCGCGGGGAGGATGACGTCCCGGATCACCGGCTGCATCTCGGCGGGCGTCGGGGGGAACGGTCCGGAACTCTGGAACAGGCTGTCCACACCATATTCCGTGGCGTTCAGCGCGGCCCAGTCGTCCCACGCTTGCAGTTGGGTCCGGATGAGCGTGTTTTCCTTGAGCGCGAGAATGGTCGTCATGGCCAACCCGAACGCCGCAGTGTCGTTGCCGGGATCGAGCTGGTAAGCCTGGTCGAACAGCAGCCGCGCGGGCTCGAACGAGATGAGATCCGCCGCGGGCCAATCGATCACCTGTTCCCGGTCGAACGTGGAGTCGTCGATCGCAGTCGTGATGGCGAGAAACATCTGGTCTTCGAACGCCTGGATGGCGGCGCCGAGGTCGGTGGCGCCCACGACACCCACGGACGCGGTATCGGCCTGTCCGGTGAATAACTCGGCAATGACCGAGACCGAACCGAGCTCGCTACCGGCCACCAAGTTGCCAAGCTCTCGTAAGGGGAAGTCCGCGACGTCGGGACTCAGGCTGCGCCACAGGATGGGCGTACCGGGAATCGGTTCGCCAGCCGAATCGACCGCCACCGCCACCATCGTGACCGAATCATTGAGCCGGACCGCGGCTGACGCGTTGGTAATCCGCACCGCGGCGGCATTGGCACCCACACCGACGTAGACGAGTGTCAGCGAAACGGGAGCACTTCCACCGGTCCCATTCGCGGTGACGTTCACCGGACCGGCCTGGAACAGGGTGCTACCCGCTGCGTCCCGCAGCGTGAGAGTGAGGCCGAACGTCTCCGCCCCGCCGAGGATCAGCACCTGGAGGTTCACGCTTACCGAGTCCTGGTCCTCCGCGATGGTCAGCACGGTGTCCTTGGCTATCGAGCCGTCGCCGCGCTGCAGGATCACGCGGGCGGACTGGATGAAGGCGGTACTCGGGAGGGCGAGCGACAGCGCAACGACGCCGGTCGTGTCACCGGTTCCCGCAACGTCATCGTCGCATGCGGAAGTCACCAGGAGAGACGCGAGGCAGGTCGCAACGGCCAGCCGGTGTGGGGCAACACAGACCAGGAAACGCATGACACCCCCCCAAGAGGAGGACGGGCGTGAGGGTATTTGCGACCAGAGTATATGCCCGGGACGGCCGTTCGCCAATACCGCCGGGGAGGATAGGGGGCTGAGGCTGCGGCGTTTGGGCGCGGTGGCCGCAAGGCGTGCCGCTGGTTTCCCCGCGATGAGCCGTCAGCCGCAGGTCGAGGGCACGAGTAGCTAGTCTGGTGACTTCGACGAAACCGGGATCACCGGGTTCTGCAGCGACTTCAGGTAGGCGAAGATGTCCGGACCCAAGTCGGCTCAGCTCTTGGTCGTTGGGCCGTCGTTTTTGTCCTCCTGGCCATCACGGAAGTGCCCGGGCTGGGATTCGAACCCAGATGGGGTTGCCCCCAAGGGATTTTAAGTCCCTTGCGTCTACCGGTTTCGCCACCCGGGCGAGGTGAGGCGAGTCGACAGAACCGCCGGCGTCACCGCCAACCCCAAGAAACCTACCG